>Ga0315280_10001839_pt1 | contig 35492 bp, 25 predicted proteins | sample YL17G06_40_MG_FD_203697 | JGI IMG/M metagenome (GOLD analysis project Ga0315280, IMG submission 203697) | Sediment microbial communities from Yellowstone Lake, YNP, Wyoming, USA - YL17G06_40 | ecosystem: Environmental > Aquatic > Freshwater > Lake > Sediment | place: USA: Wyoming | collected...
GGTGCGGATTGGCCGGCGCTGGTGGTGCTCATGGCCGGTGTGGCCGCTTCGATTCTGGCCGGCGAATGCTTTCTGATCGTGAAGTTTCTCGGCAGGAAATATGAGTCGTTCGATTTCGCGACGGAATGCACGGCGCGCGAAGGTCTATAGAGCGATCCTCGGAAGGCGGCGCCGGTCAAACACCACCATTGGAGCGAGGCTCACCAGCCCGTGTCGAGGAGGGCTTCGACTTCCCAGCGTTCGTTGACCCACAGGCCGACCACGCGAATCGGCAGGCTCCACGAGGCGATGCGTTGGACGGACTGCTTGATGTATTCGTGATGTTCTTTTTCGGTGACGGGATTGGCGAGGCAATCGTGGTGGCCCGCGATGGCGACGACATGAGAATCGTGTCGCGTGACGGAGAGCGAAACCTTCTGCTTGATGGCGTCAATTCTTCCGGGCAGACCCTGGGCCACGACTTTGTCGGCGCCGGGTTCGGTGATCAGATCCACCCACTCCACGGCGAAGTGATCGCGCGTCCATTGAATCACGGGAATCTGAACGCGCCCGTCAATACAGTTGACCGCCGTGGCGAAGCCTTTGCGTTCCATGGATCGGCCTCCCGTTGCATTCCATCGCCTTGCTTAGAGCGTGTCTTGAAACCACACCCTTTGGCCGTCATTGCGAGGAGCGGCTCCTCGCAATGACAGAAGGGAAGCATACTGTTTCCACCAAAATCCCGGAAGAACCTTTTTTTAGAGCCTCTCAGCCGGATACAACCGGCGACCACTGGGGCAGGCGATGGGCGGAGCGCTGGGGCAGCACGTCGAAATCGAGCACGTCGCGGACGATCCAGAAGGATTCGACAGCGCGGCCACCCTCGCGTTTGAGTCGTTCGATCTCGCGCTCGAGCTCGGCGCGCGAGCCCACGCCCATGTATTCTTGAAACAGCGTGAACTGGGACTCATGGGTGGCCAAGGCCTCGTAGAACTTGTGGCCGTAACCCTTGACGCTGACGGCGAACGGTTCCACACGGGTCGAGGCATCCTTATAGAAATAGATTTCGGGAGTCTTCCACGACGGCCCGAGTGCGGCCGAGACGGGTCCGCCGGCGTGCCAGAGGGCTTCGATGCTGATGGCGAACGTGTTGAGGTGGTCGCGATGGAGAGTCTGATCGCCCTGGACGAAGGCGGCCTCGGGGCGCTCGTTGCGGATGATCGTCATGACCTCGAGGAGAGTAGCCTTGTCGTTGATCAGGGCCATGTCGGGTCGGCCAAGGCTGTAACGGCGGGCGATGCCGAGCACGCCATTGGTGGCTTCGGCCTCGCGCGTGCGCATGGCGACGATCTGGTCCTTCATCCCGACTTCGGGGTAACCTTCGCCGCCGTCGGTCATCTGAACTGCGACCACGCGGGTGCCTTCGTCGGCCATTTTGGCCATGGTGCCGGCCATCATGATTTCGTCGTCGGGATGGGCGGCGAAGACCATGATGCTGCGGTAAAGCATGGGCGCCCTCCCTCATGGAATTGCGGATTGCGGATTTTGGATTGCGGATGCTCGACTTCGAGTCGAACCATGAGAGTCTCGAGTTTCAGGTTTCAAGGGCCAAGTTTCAAGTTTCGAGTTTCGAGTTCCAAGTTCCAAGTCCAGTTTTCGGTTAAGACCCCTTCGTCTAGACATCTAGCCATTTTGCGAAGATCTTCTCCCGTGGACGAAGTGGACGACATGGACGGGATGGACTTTTTCCGGTGCACGATGAGATGTCCCCGATTCTCACCTCTCTTTGGTTGCGGCCAGAGGCCGCCTTGGAACTCCATTCCGTTTGACGCCTTGACAATAATGGGCAGGAACCTCTTTTGAACTTCTGGCTTTTCGGGTCCGTTCGGCTATCGCGACGGGTTTTTGATGATTGCTCCAAGTCCTACAGCCTACAGCCTACAGCCTCACAGCCTACAGCCTGCTTCAGTACGCTTTGCGAAGCGAGGTCTTGGGATAGTAGTGAGCGAGAATTTCCTCGAAGGCATAGCCGCGGGTGCCCATCATATAGGCGCCCATTTGGCACAGACCCACGCCATGGCCAAAGCCTCCGCCACGAATCGTCAGCGATTTGACGGCGTAAGGGTTGGCCTTTTCGTGTTCGACGTCGAGGACGAAGAATGAACTGGGCGGGTCGTTGAGGATGGTGCAGACGTTCTCGATTCCCGTAAACTTGAAGCTCCCCTTGGAGCCGACCACGCGCAGGACGCGGACGCGTCCCGACTCGGCGCGCTCGGCGATCTGGACGTCGAGGATCTGCCCGACGTTTTGATGGTTGTTGATGAGGCGCTGGAGCGACGCGCCGTCGAGGGTGCGCACCCAGCGGAAATACTTTCGCGCATAGTCGGGGAAGCCGCGCTGGTCGGAATTGCAGAAGACATCGGGCCGCGAGCTGATCCACGACTCGGCCTGACGCTCGCTGGCCAGATTGGGAGACGACCGCCCGAAGCGCCGGTCGCAGGCGGCCTGGTAGAAGGGATAGTTGGTGCTGCGCCACACGTCGGTGCTGTCGGCCGACACGCCGCCGCAGCTATGGCAGTAGACCGCATCCACCACCTGGTCGGCGTAAGTCAAGACCAGCCCGCGCGTGGCCGCCACGGCGCCGAGCGAGGCTGCCGCCTGGTCTTCGACCCCGTGATAGGCCTGGCAGTGGGTCTTATCGCAAAAGTCAAAGAGGTCGTTTCCGTGGTGTTCGGAGAAGAGTTTGTGGAACGCTTCGCTGCGCGCGGCGATCGCCTGGGCTTTGAGCGACGCCTCGGGAGCCGATCCGCCGATCTCCGAGGGCACGACTCCGTTGATGTACTCTTCGAGCGAGAGGGCGTTGATCGCGGTCAGGCGGCCCTGGTCGTTGAGGTGGATTTCGAGCGTGCCGTGATAGCGGTTCCCGGTTCGTCGTTGGGTGGGCCAGGCCGTGGCGCTGCTCTCGAGGGGCTCGGCGGTCAGCGTCTGCTTGTCGTCCTTGAGGCGGATGGTCACCGAATCCTTCATGCGCGCGAGAAGACGGTTGGTATGGTCGTAGAGATGGATCTCACTCATGGCCCGCTTGCTGGCGTCCCGGATGATGTAGGCGGGATAGGTTCGCGCGAGATACTGCTGCCACTGCTCGGCCAGTTTGATGTCATTGAACGGGCCGACACAGACGAGCAGGCGGTCGCCCTGGCCGGGCCGGCCTCTGGGGAAAGCGAGTTTGTCGGAGGTGAGGAGGATCTCCATGCCGACTTTGAGGGCGTCGCGCAGCTGGCCGAGCATGCGGTGGGCATAGGGCTTTTGACGTTTTTCGAACCCCGCGGCCCCCACGTAATAGAACGAGGCGTCGGGTGGGCCCGCCGAGGCCGAAAAGCGCAACACGTTCGGGCCGGCACAGGTGAACACCGCTCCGCCCGCGCTGCTCAAAATGTCGAATCCCCCATAGGCGATGATCCGCACGTGGGTGGAGTCGGCCACCACACCGATCTGGACCGGCGGCCCTGCCGGTGGGATGGCCGGTTCGGCGGCGGCGCACGCGTGGCGCCACACCCCCCAGATCAGAACGACGGCCAGACCCGCCGCCGAAAGGGAAAGTGCCGCGAAGCGGCCCTGCCTCGGGGTGTCCCGGTGCCAGGGGGAGCCAGGTGTTGGTTCTTCTCGAATGGTCTTTGCCCTTCGACTAGGCATACGGTCGAGAACACCCAAAAGGTTGCCCGTTGAGGTTCGAAGACTTGTGATCCTGGCGAGCGGGGGAGGCTCCTTCTCAGGGTAGTTTCGACAAGCCCGAGAAGAATCTTTTTTCGCTCCGCTCATGTCAACAGTGATCGCGCGAGAAGGGAAAACGTTAGGTCGGTCGTTCTATCCCCAACGTCCGCGCGGACGGACTGACGGTGTCGGATTGGGTTGCTCCGGGTTCGGTTCGGCCGATTCTGCTGCCTTACGAAATCTTCTCGCGCTTGCGTTTGCCGCCCCAACTCCATTTTGGCAGATAGTTTGGCACACGTTTATGAAGTCTGGCTGAAGTGGGCGGGTGGATTTTGTCCTTGATTAGGGCGCTCGGATTCCCTGAAATGTTGGGAAAAGAAAGGGGTGGGATATCGTTATCGTTTTGCGGAGAACAATTCCCTCATGGCCCAGATCCGACTGAAAATCTATCGTTCCCCGTCGGAGGCCCGCGCGGAAACCTACCGCCAACCGCGCGTGACGATCGGGCGCGAGATCAACAACGACATCGTGGTTCCCGAGAAAGAGGTGTCGCGCTTTCACTGCCTGTTCGAGTACGACAAGGATGGCTGGCGGGTCGTGGACTTGGAGAGCACGAACGGGACCTATCTCAACGGGATCGCCATCCGGAAAAGCCCGATCAAGAATGGCGACGTGGTGGTGGTCGGGTCCATCCGGCTCCATGTTCTGGAATGCACCGCGATCGCGCCGCCGGCACCCATGCCGGTGGGGGCTTATCGCGTCCTCCAGACGTTCGATGCGCGCGCGATTGTCGAAGCCAAGGGACCGACTCCCGGCCGAGTGCGCCCCGCCGCCGCAAAGGCTGGAGTGGGGGGCGAGACGACGCCCGCACCGAGTTTCCCCGCAACGTTGGCTCCGGCTCTGACGGCCGGCGAGATCTTGCAGGGGGCGCGCGATCCCCACGCCCTGGCCCAAACCCTCGCCCGGCGAGTGGCGGCGCTGGTCAAGGCGGACGTCTGCGAGGTCCTCCTGTACGATCCCGAAACCAACGAATTGGCCTGCACGACCGTCGAACCGGCGAGCGATGCTTTTGCGGTGCCGGCCGAGGTGCTTGAGCATGTGCGCGAAAAGAAATCGGCGGTCTACGTCGAACTGAATGAAGCCTGTGAAGTGGCGGGGGCCAGCCCGCAACCCAAGGCGGTGATGTGCGCGCCGATGCTCGATGGAGAGCGGTTGCTCGGAGCGATCGCCCTGCTGCGCAACAAGTCGCTGTGGGATTTCGGCGATCCCGATTTTGAGACGTTGGCGGTGAGTGCGCTGTCGGCCGCGGCCGTGCTCAGTTGCGCCCAGTCCTATGCGCGGCTGGAAACGGCCTATTTGGATTTGCTCGAAGCCAGCGATGCGCTGCCGGCGACGATCGGCGACCGACAGCAGGAGGAGGCCGACATGGTGTTGCTCGAGGCGACGGCTCAGAAGCTGCGGTCGGTGGTCACGCGGGTGTTGGAGAAGAGCCGCGTGCTGGCGAAGCAGGGCGAGCAGAATGAGGCGGCGCGGGGTTTGCTCGGGGAAATGGACGAAGCGGCAAAGCAGTCCTATGAGATTGCCGGGCGGGTGGCGCGTCTGGCGCGGCAAGTTTACGATGCGCCGGGCGAGACCTCGCCGTCGGAGCTGCTGCGCGACATTCAGCCGGCCTTGCAGGACATCGCGGGGAGGATGGTGCCGTTCACCGCCCGGATTGCGGACGATCTGTGGCGGGTCGCGGTGGCGCCGCGGGTGGTGCGTTCGGCGCTGGCCCGGATCGTGTTGTTCTGTCGCGACAAGCTGTCGGCGATGCGCCTGACGTTTGCCGGCGAGAATTGCAGTCTGGACAGGGCGCTACACGTGGAGGGCTACACGGAGATCGGCGCGGGGCGGTATGTCCGCGTATCGGTTGCCGCGGAGAGCGAAGGGGCGGCGGTCGAGGAGTTGCGCGCGCTTCGCGACGATGAGGCCGAGACGCTGCTGGATCCCCGAAGCCGGGTGGTCGGACTCTATTGGGCGGCCCGGATGCTGCGGCGCGCCGCGGCCCGGCTGATTGTTCGATCCGAAGGCGAACATACCATTACGTTTGAACTCTATCTGCCCCTTTCCGTGTGACCGATGCACGTTTGCAGCCAACCGCGCGAAAGCGGGCGTGTAGAAGCAACGATCGCCCTTGACGCCGTCCGGTCGTCGCCTTTGTGTTCTAACCCTCCGACGACAAACAGCGAACCAACACTTTGCCGGGGTCGTGGGCGCGGGCGAGGGCGTCGCGAATCTGGTCGAGCGGGAATTCGGCGACGATGAGGCGTTCGAGCGGCGGGCGATGGCGCTCCCAGAATTGAATCGCCTCGCGGAAGTTCCCGCAGCGCGAGCCTTGCAGCCGGACCTCGTTGACGACCGCGCGGGTGAGATCGAAGCGCTCGACGGGGCGGCCCGGTGTGCTTTTGAGGGCGATGGTTCCGCGCGGTCGAACACAATCCAGGGCGAGCGCGAGGCCGTCGGGCGAACCGGTGGCTTCGACGACGATGTCGGCGCCGAGGCCGTTGGTCGCGTTCTTCACTGCCTCGACAATCCGGTTTGGCGATGGTTCAAAAGTCGCCTTGACGCCCAGGCGCTCGGCCAGCTCGCAATATTCGTGGCGATCGGAGAAGGCCATGACCTTGCCGCCCAGGCGCTCGGCCACCAGCGCAACGAGGACGCCCAGGCGCCCGCAGCCGAGAACGACAATGGTCTCGCCGGACTGAAGCGGTGTCATCGCAAAGGTCTGAAGCGCGGCGGCGAGCGGTTCGAGAAAGACGGCGGCCTTGTCGCTCATCGCGGCGGGAACGGCGCGGAGGTTGGCGGTCGGCACGACCAGTCGCTCGGCGAAAGCGCCCTGGCGGTTCACGATGCCGGTCACGGTTCGCGTGAGGCAGTGAGTGGGAAGGCCGGCTGCGCAAGCGCCACAAAGTGCCTCGCGCCCGAGGGCGAGACAATGGTTGTTGATCTCGCCGACCACGCGCTTTCCGAGGAGCTCGCGATCGCCTGCCTCGCCAACCGCTTCAACCGTTCCCACCCATTCATGCCCAAGAATCAGGGGCAGCGGGACGGGATAGCCGCCGTCGTGAATGGCCAGATCGGTGCCGCAGACGCCCGCGGCATGCACGCGGACGAGCGCTTCGTACGGACCAATCTCCGGCAGCTGCATTTCACGTAGTTCAATTCGCTGCGGAGCAACCAATACCGCCGCGCGATAAATCGAAGAGGTCGCTGGCTGCATTCTCTATGCCTCGTTGGGCCGGTGGGGGCGGATGACAACCCGCCAGATCTCAACGAAAATATGAAATCGTACTCCCGAATGCCTGTCCTTCGTACGCTGTTTCATAAGTTCGATCACGGATCGCCTTTGGTGGTACCCTTTGATTTCGCCGCCGCCGGCACAGGGTCGGCGGCGAAGCCAGACGCAACGATCACTGCCCATACGTGATCGAACTGATGGAATGGCCTACGAGGGCCTTCTTTTATCAGCGGGGTTCGGCCGTGAGAATCCCCTTTGGCTCCCCGATCTTACTGCTGCCTTATGAGGAGCAAATACGCGAAGGAGGCGACAACCGCAAGTACCACTACCGCCACAATCACCCAGGCCTTTTCCTTCAGGCGCGAGTCGCTGGCGGTGAAGCGGTCGTAGAGCACCTGGCGGCGTTCCTGCCGGGTGGGGGTGCGGTGGGTGGCTTCGACCACGCGGCTGACCAGGCGCTCGTGAAAGCGGGTCCAGCCTTCGAGCGTTGGCTCGACCGGCGTTTTGGTCGCCACGGCGCGGAGCAAGATCTCGACCTCGCTCAGCTCGGCAAAGCCCTGGGGCGCGACGGACTGGCGCAACTCGTGCGGCCGGCCCTCGCCCTGCTTTTCTTCTTCGCGATGAACGGTGCGACGTTCCTCTGCCATGACACTTACCCTCCGTTCGAGCCGAGGCGGCCGGCCAGGTCTTTGCGCAGCCGGCGCGCCGCCCGGTAGAGATGGCGCTTGACCGCGCCTTCGGTGATGTTGAGCACGGCGGCGATGTCGCGGATCGAGCATTCGTGATAATGGCGCAGGACAAACGCCTGGCGCTGGCGGCGCGGCAGGCGTCGAACCGCCGCGAGAATCTCGCGCCGCAGTTCGGCCGCGTAAGCCAGGCGCCGCGGTTGATCGTGCGGGACGTTTCGCGCCTCGATTGCCGCGACGTTTTCGGGCGCGATCTCCTCGAACGATTCGGTGGCGGTGCGGTATTTCGTTTGTCGCCGGATGTAATCAATCGTCGCATTGACCGCGATGCGATGGAGCCAGGTCGAAAAGCGCGCGCGGCCATGCCACGACCGCAGCGCCCGAAACGCGCGCAGAAAGACCTCCTGGGTGATGTCCAGCGCGTCTTCGTAGTTCTGGGCCATCCGCCAGGCGATGTGGAAAACGTGCTGGCGGTGGAGAGCGACGATCTCTTCGAAACACGCTGTTTCGCCGCCGAGAATCCTGCACGCCAAGTCGCGAAAATAGCTCTCCTCGGGCTGGCGGGTTTCGTCGCGATCAACGCTGAACACCCGTTTGCCGATAGGGGCCGATTCGGACGAGGCAAGGATGTCGTTTTCCACGCAACCGTGTACCCCGATGCGACAGGTTGCCAACCTGTCTTATTTCTTGTTTGTTTAGACGCTCGCCGGCTCAGTCGGTTGACACCTGCGCCGGATAGCGAGCGATCAATTTTGTCAACCCTTCCCGAATCTTTTCGGGAATCACGTAGAGCAGCTTCTCGCGGCGATCCATCAGAACGTGGGCGGTGGTGGCGGTGGCGCAAGTTTCGCCCGATGCCGCCTCGACGATCCGGAAATGAAAGGTCAACAGGGCCTTCTCGGTCGGCTCGAGGGTGCAGCAGATGGTGATTTCGCGATCCGACTTGATCGGCTTTTTGCAGGCGATCCGGACGTCCACGACGGGAACGAGGTAGCCGAGCTCGAGCAGGTGGGCGGGGGTCAGGCCGACTTCGCGCAGCATCTCGACGCGGGCGGCCTCGAACCACGCCAGATAGTGGCCGTGCCAGACGAAGCCGTATTCGTCCACTTCGCAAAAGCGGACACGAAGATGGTAGCTGAACTCCGCCACGAGGGCCACCCGACTTTCTGTTTTCGACCAGTCCTCATTGGGTCCGATCTGATCGGCATATTGGCCCCTGAGCCGAATAGGGGTCAATGGGTTTGTGATTTGGTGGAAACCGCAGATTTTATAGCGCGGCTTGGGTCCGCGGCCAAATTGTGACTGCGAGAGTGCGAGAGGGGGAGACGCGGAAAGGGGGAGACGCGGAGACACCTTGGCGGGGAAACCCGGGGCGGGGGGATTTGGAATACAGATCGAAACAAGGGCCATTGTGTCCGCGAAGACACACGAAGAAACCTATGGCAGCAAAGCCGCAGCCAAACGAGGCTTTAGGCTGTAGGCTGTAGGCTGCAGGCTGTAGGCGGAAAACCCCCCTTCGCGAAAGATTTGTAGAACATTGCTATAAAACATCTTATGCACCATCTTTAGGAGAAACCTTCGCAAGAAAACAAGAAATTGGCGGATAGTAGTACGAAAGGAAAGCCGTTCGTCTACTTCATGCATCTTCGATGATCTTCGTGGATAAGATCGCTTTAACTTTTTGCCTTAGAGCGTATCCGAAAACCATGCTTGGCGATCACGGGGGTGTGAAGGGGCGGAGGAGTGTGAAGGGTGTGAAGGGTGTGAAGGCGGAATTCGTGGCCCGGGTACATTCTCGGGTTCTCGGATAGGCTCTTAATCTGCGCAACCTGCGAAATCGGCGGTTCCTGATGAAATCCGGTTGAAGTCTGCGGAAAGCCGGCGAGAATACCGGTCATGTTGCCGCGAATCGCAAATCGAGGTTCAGAGAACTGAAATTGATGAAGCGCGGGGTGGTTTTCCTTCTGGCAATCTGGTTGGTTCACGTCGCGGGCGAGCGGGTCGTGGCGGCCGCATGGAGTAACGATGCTTCGGCAGGATCGCTGTTGGCCAGCGTGCCGCGCCAAGCCATTCTGGTTTTCTACTGCCCCAGCCTCGAACGATTGGCGGGGGCGTGGGAGCTTCTCGCACCGGTGCGCCACACGAAAGATTTCGGGCTGACACTCGCATCGGAGGAGCTCAAGAGAGTTGACAAGGAGTTTCTGGGCGCGTGGGCCGAACGGCTGGGGTTGACGATGGATGACCTCACGCGGGCGCTGCCGGGCGAGGTGATGGTGGGTTGGCTGCCGCGCCTCTCCCAGCGGTCGGCGGCCTTCGATGCGGACAACTGGGTTCTGGTGGCGCGGCGTTCGACCGATCGTGACGAAGCGCTTCTGGGGTTGTGGCAACGGGTCACCGCCCGGGCGGCCAAGGAAGGGAAGATCGTGCGCCGTCCGGTCGGCGGGATCGCGGTCGAAGAGGTGTTGTGGGAAGAAAGAGGCGGGGCGCAACTGTCGCCCGGCCATGGGTCGCGCAAGCGTTCGGCCTTCGGTGAAGGGTCGGGGCGAAGCGAATCCCAGACATTCAGCGGGATCATCCAGGTCGAGAAGCGCGGCATGTCGTTGGGTACGAGCGAGCAATATGTTTTCTTCGCTGCTGCCCGCGCCGAAGTGCTCGAGCCGTGGATCCGTGCGGCGGTCGAGGGGCTGGGCGCCGCCGGCTCAAGCGATCGCTTGCGGTCGCTGGTCCGGGAAGGAGGCGCGTCGGGCGAACCGGTTCTGGCCGTCAAGGTGACGCCTTCGGCTTGGGTAGCGCCGGTCGTTTCGGAAACTGAACGGCGGCTGGGCGGCCACCCGCTGAATGTGCTTCTCTCCCAATTGCGGTCGGCCGAGGCGGTGATGACCCAGCGCGGCGATCAGCTGTTTCTGGATGTGGAAGCGACCGTACTTCCGACGCCGGGATGGGTGGCGCGACTGCTGGCCACGCTGGGTGACGGCGCGGGCTTTTCGGGCGGGAGCGATTGCAGCGAAGAGATTTCGCTGCGCGCCAATTTCCCGCAATTGTGGAAGACGCTCCGGACGGTTCTGATGGAAGGCTGGCCCGCGGTCGGGATGGCGCTCGACCTCTTGCTGGCGCCGCTGGGTGGCGAGCGCGACGAAGGGATCGCCCAACTGGCCACGACGCTGGGGAGCCATGCCGCGATGTTTGTGTTTCGCCCCACGGAAAACGACGATCCGTCGCGTACGTGGGCGTTCGCCCTGGAGGTGAACGACCCGACGCGTTTCGCCCATTTCGAGCCGCGGTTGGAGCTTCTGCTGGGAACCTTCTCCCACGTGCCGGTCCATTACACGGTGACGGCGGACGGCCGGCTGCAACTGCGTTCGCGCGCGGCGGCGACCACGGCGCCGGCGACCGCGCCCCGGTTGCACCTGGCGCGTTGGGATTCCCATTTTGCCATTGCGGGTTCGCCCGCGGCTCTCCAACGGGCCGTCCGTGCGGTGTCGGCGCGACCGGCCGAGAGCGTTGATCCCGCGGGTCCACATCCGTCGCTGGCGTTGCTGGGAGAATCGTGGCAGGGGAAACGGCCCGCCATGATTGTCTACCACGAGGTCATGCCGGGTGCGGCCGGCAAATTGTCGTTCGGCGGGCAGACACACCGAGTGGTCCGTACGCAACACGGAACGTTCGAACTGATCTCACCGCCGGCGGAAGGAGAAACCACCGGCACGCAAAAGCGGGGCGAGCGGCCCGATCCCGCGGCGATCAAAGACAAGGAGCTCGTTTCGCCCGTGGCACAGTTGGCGGCAGCGCTCGTGGTGGAGTCCGAGAACAGCGTGCGGCTGCGAGTGGGCCTGAGATGTCTGGAGGGAGGGGGAGGCGAAACGAAGCGGCCGCGGACGTTCGGGCGACGCGAGGCGATTATGCAAGAGTAGTGCGCAGATTGAACTCCGCTTGAAACAATCTGGAAACGAGCCGGAATTGTCTTGACTAAAGCTCATGGATATCTGATGGTTGGATTGTTGAAGTTGGAAGAGTTATGGCGAGCGGGAACGAGACAATGCCCGGAAACGAGAGCGAATTTAAACCGGAAAAAGTCTCGGCACCCGGCACCATTCGATATGAAATCCCCGACCACTGGATCAAGTATGATCTAAGAGCTCTTATGCAGGAGCTTCTGGATGCCAGGGTCGCGATTTCGGCTTTGCAGACAACCCCGTACCAACGGGGCTGGGTCGAAAATCTCCAGAGAATGGAATTGAAGCGCGAGGTGGCGGGGACGTCCCGAATTGAGGGGGCGGATTTTTCCGAACGTGAGCTCGAGGAAGCTTTGCAGGAAACTCCAGCGCAGTTGGAAACCAGGTCTCAAAGGCAAGCCCATGCCGCCGTTCAAACCTATCGCTGGATTGCAAAACTCTCTGAAGATGTTCTCCCGGATGCCGACTTGATCTTCCAAATTCACCGTCACATCGTAACGGGAGCGGACGATGATCGTTGCAAACCGGGAAGGCTCCGAGGCGAGGATCAAAACGTCACCTTCGGCCAACCCCGCCATGGGGGCGCAAGTGGTGGCGAGGAGTGCCAACTGGCCTTCACCAAGTTTACAGAAGCCCTGACTGGCGAATTTCGAAGCCACGACCCGATCCTCCAAGCGCTGGCCGCACACGATCATCTTGCAGCGATGCATCCATTCCTGGACGGCAATGGCCGGACGGCCCGCGCTCTGGAAGCGCTGATGCTGCAACGCGCAGGTCTGCGAGACATCTGCTTCATTGCGATGTCCAATTACTACTATGAGGAGAAACCGGCATATCTCACGGCATTGAGTGCCGTTCGACAGAGTGGGCATGATTTAACACCGTTCTTCAAGTTTGCCCTGAAGGGAGTGGCTTCTCAGGCTCGTCGAATGTTGCGAGGGATACAGCCCCAAGTCTCCAAAGCCTTGTACCGAAATCTTATGTACGACCTCTTCAACCGGTTGAAGCCGCGGCGAAAACGGGTAATCGCTGAACGGCAGATAGAGATCCTCAAAACCCTCCTACGAAATGATAGGGTAAGCATGGAGCAGCTGACTGAACACACTCGCGCGGTGTATGAGAAACTGAAGACTCCCTACAAGGCGCTCATCAGAGATTTGAATGGCTTATTGAGGCTGAAAGCCATCAGTTTTGAGAAGACCCCGGACAATCGGTATTTTTTCTGGGTTCGGCTTGAATGGCCGAGAGAAATCAGCGAGACGGATTTCCTGGAACGTTTGCGATCGCTTCCGAAAGCCAAAACGCACTCATCTTTGGCATAATGACTCGGAGCCCACCGGCAAGAAAATCGAGGCTATCTCCCGAGAGAGGTCTCGGGCTTCACTCAGGGCTGTTTTTCCATTCCCCAGCGGATCTCCTCGATGTCGCCGCTGTGCCAGCGCGAGACGATTCCGGTCGGTTCGCGCAACACCAGGCTGCCGTCCTGATCGAGATCCATGACGACGCCCTCGACCCGGCGTCCATGGCTGTGGAGAGAGACCAGGCGGCCGAGCGTGGACGTGCGGGAGCGACAGTCGGCCAGAATGCGGTCGCCTTGCCCGTCGTGCCATTGCGCGTAGACTTGTTCGAAATCGCGCAGAAAAGCGACGAGAAGTTCTTCGCGTTGCCACGCTCGTGGGGCCGCCAGGTGAAGCGACCCCGCCGATTCGCGCAAGGCGGGCGGAAAATCTTCGAGCTGCTGGTGGACGTTCAGACCGACGCCGAGAACCAGCGCCGTCGGGGTCGCGGCCTTTTCGATCAGGATGCCGCAGACCTTCCGCTCGCCGAGGAGAACGTCGTTGGGCCAACGGATTCGCGGCGAGACGATCCGCTTTCGTTCGAGGGTTCGGCAGAGGCTGACCGCGGCTCCCAGCGTCAGAAGCGCCCAGAGCGAGGCGGGCTGGGCGGCTTCGAGCAAGACCGAGAAGAGGAGTGCCTGGCCGGGTGGGCTGGCCCAGCGGCGAGCGAATCGTCCCCGGCCTGCGGTTTGATGGTCGGCCAAAGCCAGCGCGCCGTGGCGGGTTTGATCGCGCGGAAGAGCGCGCAGGAAGGCGTTCGTCGAATCAATCGTTTCGAAGTAGTAGAGCGGGCGGCCGAGAGTCAGTGGCTCGAGCTGTTTCTGGAGGTGCTGGAGATCGAAGGGGTCGGGCAGGGCGAGGGACATGGTCTGGATTTCCGCGGAGAAGTCGCGCAGGGGCTGGTAGCCTGAGAGAAGTAGCGCAGCCTTTTAGAGAGTCTAAAAAAATGATCCACCGCAGAGATTGCAGAGGAGCGCGGAGAAAAGTGTCCTGGTGAATACCGCCTTTCGCACGGCCTCTGCGTTCCTCTGCGCTCTCTGCGATTCGGTTCTTAGGCTGTAATGGGCGTTTCACGGGCTGACAGCCCCCGCGCCACTATAACAGCCTACGCTACTCTGGCCCCAGGGGATTTCCCTCCTCGAAGGATTCAATGGCTCGGTCGAGCTCGTGCATGGAATGCTTCCAGAGCGTCGCGCGAGAAAGGCGTTCGCGCGCCCGGGCATTGTCAGAATCCACCTGGAGGATTTTTTCGCAAAGGCGCTGGACCTGGTCGAACTCGCTTCGCTCGGCAAATTGTACGGCGGCCTGATCCCATTCCTTGAGCGCGGCTTCGGCGTCACCGAGCTGGAAAAGCATGTCGGCCATCTGCCCGCGAATCAGGGCGTTGTCGGGATTCGTCTCAAGAATCTGCTTGTAGTTCTCGATCGTCTGGCGCAGAGCAGCCTGCACGTCTTCGGCGGGGGGAGGCGGGGCCTCGGCGGCGACGGGCTCTTCCGGTTTCTGGCCCGATTGGAGGGTGCCCAGCTGGGCCTGGGCGTGGGCATTATCAGGATGGAGCGCCAGAACCTGCCGATAGAGCGTGATGGCTTCGTCGGTGTTGCCCCGCGTGGCCAGAAGGTCGGCAAATTCCAAAAAGTCCGGGACCAGCTCGGTGCCGGTGCCCGCCTCCAGACGCGTCTCGATGTAAGCCCGGCGCGCTTCGAGGTTGCCGGGATCAAAGCCGATGATTTGGCGATAAATCTGGGCGGCCTGGTCGAGCAGTCCGCGTTGGCTCGACAGTTGGGCAACCAGGAAATAGTCGGAAAGATGTGCCTTCTGTCGGCCCATGCATTCGATCATCTCGAGGACCTTCATCCATGCCCCCAGGTTGTCGGGCTCACGGGCGACGATGCGGCGATACTCGCGTTCGGCCAGGTCGAACAGGTCGCGATCGGCGTAGTAAGCCGCCAGGGCACGCGCATGGGCATGGGCTTGATCCACTTGGCCGGCCGCATCGAGGGATTCCACCAGGAAGGCCCTCATGGTCATGTCGGGGGGATCCACGACCAGGACTTTTTCGGCGGCCACTCGAGCCGATTCCTTGTCGCCGGACTCCTCGAACAGCTGAACGGCTTTCTTGAAGCAGGCGCGGGCACGCCCCTTGGCGTTGACGGTCAAGTGAAAGTCGCCCAGGCGGTCGTGCAGGATCGCCGCGCGCGGAAAGTCCGCGACCGCCGCGGAGAGGTTTCCGATGACCCGATTGGGGTCGTCAGCCTCGCAGAGGAGGTCGGCCAGCGCCTCGAGCGCCCGACGGACCTCCTCGGTTCGCTTTTGATCCGTGAGAAACCGGATATAGCGTTCGTGGAGATTGACGTTCTTGGGTTCCAGTTCCAAGGCGCGGGCGAACAGGCGCGTGGCTTCGGGCGCCTGGCCGGTTCGGACGGCCAATTCGATCAGGGCGACCAGGTCGGCGGCTTGGAGGACCCTCTTTTCTTCCGGCTCGCCGCCCGCGGGAGAGGGTTCGGCCTCCAGGGGAGCGCCCAGCCGGGCCAGAACCTGACGCAACCGCTCGGGCTGACTGGTCTGCTCGGCCAGTGCGCCGGCGGCTTGGAGGGCCTCGGCCGCCTGCTCGTCCGACAGTTCCAGCGTGACCAGCTCTTCGAGTTCGGCGACCGCGCGATCCGGCCGGCCGATCTCGGTGGCCAACCTCACCAGCAACAGACGAGGTTCGACGGCCTTGGGCAGGTGCTGTTTGACCCGCGCGGGGGCGACAAGCGATTTGCCCAGCAACCCCTGGGCGCGATAGAGCTCGATGAGGCGACGGCACTCCTCGACGGCTTGATCGGGCCGGTTGGCCAGAACGATTTCCAGGTGGATCTCATGAAGGGCGATTTGCGAGGGGTCCACCTCCAGGCCGTGTGTGCAGGCTTCCTCGGCCAGGTCCGGATTGTCGGTCAGACAGGCCCGCGCGACGGCTTCGTATTCGCGGAGCGCTTCGGCCGTGCACTCGTGGGTCACGAGCAGTTGGGCCAGCTCGAGCCGTCGGCGGGGGTGGTCCACCACCAGCGAGCGCATGGCCTCGACGTGTTGGAGGGCGTCCGTTCGCAAGCCTTTCTGGAAGTACAATTCCATCAGTTGGCACAGCTCGTTGAAAGCCGCGTCGGTGTTCCCCCGATTGGCGTAGTGGGCCACCAGCCGACCGCGGTAGACGGTGTCGTTGGGATACCAGTTCTTCAGGCGTTCCAGCACGGCGGCGTACCGGTCGCCGGCCAAGGCGGGATCGCAGACCGCCAGGACGCGCTCGGCCACGCGGGTGGCCTCCTCGACACGCCCGGTCTGTTCCAGCAAGGTCAGCAGTTGCCAGCTGGTTTCGATATCCGAAGGGTGGGAGTCGCAGAGGCGTTGCAAATAGCGTTCGGCCTGCTCGGTCGCCCCCTGTTCGAGAGCCTGCGCGACCAGTTGGTTGAGGATGTCGGTCGCTTCGCCCTCCCGACCGGCGGCCAGCAGGATTTCGGCGCGGGTTTCGCGGATGTCCTCACGCTGGGGGCATTGGCGGGCGATCCGGTCCAGTACCTCGAGGGCCTGCTGCCATTGACCGGAGCGGCGATAGTTTTCGGCGAGCGATTCCCAGATCTTCACGGCATCGGCGTGCCGCTGGATATCCTCGTAGACTCCTCCGAGCTGTTCGAGGATTTCGGGCCGGCCGGGATCGAGCGCGCGGGCCTGCTCGAGCCACTCCTGCCGCTGGGCGAGCGATACGTCCGAGCGGCGTCCCAACTCCAGGTAGGCGGTGACGGTCCCGGCGGGGTCGCCGCGCCCCTGGGCGGCCTTCAGGCTTTGTTCCACGTAAGCCATTTGATCGGGGTAAAGGGTGCGGAGTCGGTTGAGAATGGTGCCGGCCTGGTTCCAGTTCCGGTCGGCGACCGCCTGTTCGAGGGCGAGTTCATAGTAGGGCCGGGCGTCGTCGGAACGATTGCTGGCTTCGCAGATTTCGGCCAGCAACAGCCGCAGAGGGGTGTTGGTGGGATCTTCTTTGAAGGCCAGGGCGGCCACGTTCTCGGCCGTTTCCAGTTCCCGGGCGCGGAGATGCTCGCGGGCCTGGTCGGCCAGGGCCGCGGCCAGCGGGTGTTGAACGTCCTCGGGCAGCTCCAGCCGGAACGTGGAGCGCAGATCGAGCAGGGCCTCCAGAAGCGGCTTGTCCAGGAAAAAACTGTGCAGGTCGGCGAAGGTGCCGCCGCCGGAGGCCTTGCAGGCCGTGAACGTGCAGCGAAACGTTTTCTTGCGCAGATCGAGCAGGAGCGAACGGAACGATTCGCCCAGATGGAAGGGACAGAGACACTTGACGCTGAAGCCGTAGACCTGGGGGCTGCGGAACTTCTCGCTCCAATGGTCGAAGAACGTCTGGCCATCCAGAAGGGCGTTGAACTTGAGCGCCAGATAGGTCGGCGAGTGGGTCGCCATCGCGGAACCTACGTTCCCCCCCGGCCTGCCAATGGGACATCGGCTTGACTGGCACGGGCACCTCACTCATCGAAGCCATGGGCAGGATGCCCTTCGCGCTCTTTGCCCCCCAGGCGGTGCGGCCGGTCAGGCTCGGGCGATCCGAATGTTATCTATCAGCAGCACACCGGTCGTCGGGATGTTATCCCGAATGGACAAGGTGTTCAGGCTCCGGGGGCAATTGGTCAATCGAATATTGTCCAGCACGGTTTCGCCATTCACATATCCGCTGAGGCGTCCGGTCGAGAGATTGACCAGGTACTTGATGTGGCGCCAGGTGCCCATCTCGTAAGGGATGGCCTCGCCCTGAATGCGCAGCGAGGAGGCTCCCTTGGCTTCTGGCTGGTGGATGATCGTGTGGATGGACTGGCGGAAGTCGCCGTCCTTTTCGACGTAGAATCCCAGCAGGAACTTGTTCTTGGTGTCGCACCGCAAATCAAACTCGATGGCCACCTGGCCGGTGGCATCGGGAAACTTGCAGGAGTAGTACGCGCTGCCGACGCCTTCCCCTTTTTCGAAGCGCATGTAACGGCTCGAATTCGGAGCGGGAGTCTGATCGGCCACTTTCAGCGTGGCAAAGCCATAGGACTCCTGGCTTCCGTTCCAGTTCCTGGGCGTGGTCCCTGTGGACTCCTCGTCGTAGGATTGCTCGTAGAAGACTCCTGGGGCGAATCCACCCGTCACCGGCGGGGCCTCGGGTTCCACCATGCCGACTCCCATGAGGTCGAGATCCAGCGCCGTGGAATCGCTCGGAAGCGGTGGAACGGGGGTCGCGTCGTGCGCGGTGGCTTCGGGCTCGACCACGATATCATCCAGCCGCAACGGTTCCATATCCGGTTCGACCTCGAAAGTCGGGACATGATGGCCCCCGCCGTTGGGGTGCTCCTCCATCATGCTGACCTCCTCTTCCTCTTCCGCCGAAAGGCCGGTGGGAGCGGAGACACTCAGCGGCGCCTTCGGGGACCTGGCGGTCTTCGGTGAGACCTCCTCCAGGAAGGGCGAGGGCTCCTCCTCGACCGGTTTGCTGAGCACGGTCGGGGGGGCGGGCTCGGCGACGGCCGTGCCGGTTCCACCGGCCAGCGGATCGGTCAGGGGATCATAGAAGGGCATGCCGTCCAATGCCGCCGAGGCTGGGCTGGGAGGCAGGGAGGGCGCCTTGCTTTCGAGAGCCGGGGGAGACGCCGCGCCGGCGCTGCTGAGCTCGCGGGCCGGTTTCTCACGGCCCGGCAGCACGGCGGCCGCCGCCCCGCCACCCGAGATTTCCATCATGGGCTTGAGGGTGAGACTGCGCATTTGCTCCAGCAGGAGGCGGTTGCGCCGACGGGAGCTAAAGAAAACCCAAACGACCACCAGCGTCAACGCGCCGAGGACTCCGACGAAATAGGGGAGCAGCTTCCTGGTTTGCTCGAAACTCGTCCTCAGATTGCTCTGACCGCTGTCGAGGCTGTCCACTCGGCCGCCCAGCCTGACCACCCGTGTGGTGAGTGTGGTCAACCCTTCGGCGACCTCCTTGCCGCGACTGAGGGCGACGGCGGTGTTCAGGGCCCGAATCTTGTCGCGAATCTCATTCTGGGCCTGCGGTTCACGATTGTTGTTCTCCAACAGCGCGAGGAGGGTCTGATACTCCAGGAGGGCGTTCTGATAGTATTGCTCGCGCTCGAAACTTTCGGCGCGCTGCCGGGCAGCGACGATCTCGCGATCGAGCTGCTGGCGCTGGGCCTGGGTCAGGCGCTCGTCAATGGTTTTGCCCAGGGTGTTCTGGCGCAGATCAATCTGCTGCTCGATCAGGCGGGCCATGCTGTTTTCGGGATCAATCGCGAAGATTTCCTTGAGGCCTTTCCGCGCCTCGTCGTATTGCCCGGCAAAGGCGGCCTTATTGATCTTGGTAAAAAGGGCGGCGAGCTGGCGTCCCTTGGTCTCGCGCTGTTCGACGTTATTGACCAGGTCGGCGATCTTTTCGCGCGTCTCCAGGCGAAGCTTCTCGACCTCTTTCTTGACGTCCATGATGAGGGCCGCGTCGCCGCCGGCCGCGCTCTGCGCCTGCATGATGCGCTCGAATTCTTTGCGTTGTTCGGGGGTCAGGGTTTTCCAGATGTCCGACTGGGCGATCGCCGCGGGGACCTGGGTCGCCGCGATCACGGCCGGACCGGGCGCGGCGCTGGGTTTCTCTTCCCGAATCTCCGCGCGCGGGTAGTTTCCCGCCAGGAGCAGTTTGCGATACTTTTCGGCGTCGTCCGGGGAACGGAAACTGCCCAGGACGACCGTGGTGCTGGTGCCCTCGGCTCGTAGCTCGGAGCCGAAGAAACCGTCCAGCTCGAGTTTGCGCTTGAGCGCCTCGGCGTCTTCGCGTTTGGCAAAGTTGCCCAGATAGAGGGTATAGACTTTATCGGGAAGGGCGGGCCGACGTCGGGCCATCGCGAAGTATTGCGTCGTGCCGCCGGTCCGGACCACGACATTGGGAATCAGGACCCCTTGGGATTCCAGATTGGCGCGTTCCTGGGTGGCCTCGATTTCGTTGGCAAACGCCCCTACGAGCACGTCCCACTTCGGGCCGGCGGGTTCCACGGTGACGTTGAGATAGCCGCCGCCGATGAGCTCGCCCTGGAACCGCTTGGCTTCGGCTTCGGTATCGTAGGTTCCCATCAGGAACCGGTAGACCAGGCCGCTCGCCGCGCCCGCGCCAAGTCGCGGCATTTCGGCGACCGGCCCCACGATTTTGGCTCGATTGACCATCGCATTGTCGAAGGTCACCATGCAATACTGGACGCCGAGCCCCGCGGTTCCGCGGTCGAACGCGTTGTCGGTGACTTCGATCACCCGCTTGCCGTCGAGATAGAGAGCCAGGATCTGTCCGACGGCCGTCAGCTGGAGGTAGTGGGGGCGGTCCGTGGCTCCCTCGATCGAAGGAATGTCGAGACCCACGCCACTGACGCCGTAAGCCAGAGTCTTGCGCGCGCCGTCGCGGACCAAGTCAATGTAAGCACTTCGTTTGTCCCGGGCCACCTGGACGTAGCCCTCGTAGAAGTTGCGGGCGTCGCGCCAGCGGCAGACCAGAGCCACCCTCCCGTTTCGGCTGCGCATCCAGAAGTCGGTCCCCAAGCTGTAATCGGTCCAGTTCTCCGAGCCGGGCGCGGAGATGACGGCATAGCTGTAGCCATTGTCGCCGAGATCCTGGCCCGGGCCACTGACCAGTTGATTGTTCTCCACAAACCAAAAGCGGGGTGTGGGGGCTCCGATGATCGTCCACGACGGAGGATGTTCCCCCTGGCGTGCAGAGAAAGAATCGGAAAAGAGGAGGTCCTGGGCTGGTAAGGGCAAACTCAGCGCTACCCACGCGGCAATCGCGATACACCGTGATGTTTTGATCCCAGACATCGAAGAGCTCTCCTTTAATCTCGCCGGACCATTCGCTCGGTAAACATTTGCTAAGTGTTGGCTAGATGCTTTTGCGCCGTCAATGGTTTTTGACGGTTTTTCGAGCCTGTTCCACCCAGCCATCCGTCCGGCAGGTTTCAAACTCCCCCGCAATCCGCCGGCAGACCTGCGCGAAGAACTCCAACCGTTCGCGTTCGCCGCCTTGGAAGAACCACCGTCCTTTTCTTGTGGGAACCACTTCCCACTTGCGTCCGTCCACCAAATCCATGCCGTGAATCACGTAGTTGAGGAATCCTTCCCGACGGGCCAGCACACCGATGGCTCGGTCCACCCAACGCCGGCCGAGCAAGTAGCCGATCCCGCCATGAAACGGCAACCGCCCGCGCCGGCTGACCGAGACGGGAATTTCCCAAATGCTGGATTCTATACTCCTCGCTTGAGATTCTGCAAGTGATTTTTTCGCTCCATGGCCCGCGGTGCTCTTCGGGGCTGGGGCAAGCTGCCCCTCCATCTTGCGGTCCAGTGGAAAGGGATGGAGAGGGGCGCGCCAATCCCTGAACGAACCATACTGGATTTTTTCGTTGTCCGATGCCAGAGAAATCCGCCGGCCGATCCATCGCATCAGCCATCCCCAGGGGGTGGGCAACAGCGAGGCGTCATACGAAAAGCCCATCCGGATCAGGGTCTGGACCAACGCGGGTGAGAAACCGTAGCCGGGTGCGCGGAAGCCTCGCGCTTCCACGCCCAGGGTCTCGCGCAGGGTTCTCTGGCATTGCGCCACTTCGCTTTCCCGCTGCGCGGCGGGGAGCCGGGCGAAGGCCAGGTCGTGGGTCATGGAATGGTTCGCCAGCTCGTGGCCTCGCTCCAGGGCCGTCCGCAAGTGGCGGCATTTCCACGCCACCGGGGCGTCGGCGCCGACCACGAAAAACGTCGCTTTGATCTGGAGCTGATCAAACAGCTCGAGCAACGCCGGCAAAGCCAGACTATACACCGGATCGTCCTGCTCGGGCGAGCCGGCCAATCCATAACAACGCCGCACGGCCCACAAGCCGTCGAGGTCCACTTGAATGAAGGCGACCGGAGGGCTGTCCGATTCTGGCACTGATGCCCCCTCCCGGGAGAAAACGCTGAACTCTGAATGTTGAACTCGAAAGCAAACGCTGAACGCTAAATGCGGAACGCCGAACGAAAAGCAGAGCACCCATGGAGCCTTCCGCAAGGCTCGCGGCCTGTTCATCATTCATCAGTCGCTTTTCGTTCAGCGTTCAGAGTTCAGCGTTTCAGCTCCATAGGTTACTGACCTTCCAGAAACTCTTTGACCTTTCTCAGGAGACGTTTTCCGCCACTCTGCCCCTTCTCGCCGGTCGGGGGTTTCTCGCCGCCGAGCTCGGCCAGCCTGCGGAACAGCTCCTTCTGCTCCTCGGTCAGATGGGTCGGCGTTTGCACCACCACCCGCACGTGCAGGTCGCCCTTCTCTTCGCGCCCGCGCAGACGGGGAACGCCGTGACCCTTCAGCCGAAAGACACGCTGCGTCCGGCATCCCGGCGGGATGTGGAGGGTCGTCTCGCCGTCGAGCGTGGGAATGGTGACCGTATCGCCTAAGGCGGCCTGGGCGAAGGAGATCGGCAGCTCGGCGGAGAGGTCGTCGCCCTCGCGTTGAAAGAGCGCATGCTCTTTGACGTGAAGGGCGGCATAGAGATCGCCGCGCGGGCCGCCGCGAATGCCCGCCTCGCCTTCGCCGGGCAGACGCAGCTGCAAGCCCGAGTCGGTGCCCGGCGGAATGGCGATTTTGATTTTCACGCGGCGATTGACCCGGCCTCGCCCGTCGCATTCCGGACAGGGCGTGTCAATGTGAGTGCCTTCGCCTTCGCAGTAGTCGCAGGTGGTGGCCACGCGGAAGAAGCCGCGATTGTAGACCATCTGTCCGGTGCCGCGACAGCGCGGGCACGTCTTGGGCGCGGTGCCGGGCCGGGCTCCCGTGCCGTGGCACTGTTCGCAGGTTTCCAGGCGCGTCAGGTCCACGTCGGCCTGTTTGCCCGTGAGCACCTCTTCGAGCGAGAGTTCGAGATTGATCCGCAGGTCGCGACCGCGATAGACCTGCCGCCGGCCGCCCTGTTCGATGTCCACGCCGAAGAACGACGCGAACAGGTCCATGATGTCGGGGAAATCGCTGTAATGCCGGCGAAAGAAGTCGCTCGACGAAAAGCCGCCCGCGCCGAAGTCCATCTTGACCCCTTCGGGACCGAACCGATCGTAGCGCGCCCGTTTCTCCGGGTCGCTGAGCACCTCGTAGGCCTCGGCCGCGGCTTTGAATGTCTCGGTGGCTTCTTTGGCGGGATTGCGGTCGGGGTGGAACTTCAGCGCCATCTGCCGGAAGGCTTTCTTGATCTGCTCGGTGGTCGCGTCGCGGGGGATTCCCAGCGTGTCGTAATAGTCCTGCTTGGCCATCGTCCATCATCTATTCGGAGGAGTTTGCCGAGACATCTAGCGTAGCGCAGGCTAACAGCCTACGCCACTCGCCTCGCCACTCCCTCATCTGAGAAAAGCCTTGATTGTCGCTCGTTTCGTGCCCACAGTCAGCGAGCGTTTGACTCGCCTCGGCGTTGTGATCCTATTTGATAGAAGATACCGAAGGCGGTCGCGAACGATCAAGAGAAAACAGGAGTTCCGCAAAGTGCGGCTGCGTGCAGCCGCTTTGCTTTTCTCCGAAGGACGAAGGTTTGAGAGGTAAGCCACAGCGGCAGCAAGCTGGCCGCACTCCAGATAGAAGGTGGAAAGGTTTTTGCGTGCTGGTAGACTATCACAATCACACACCGCTCTGTGGTCACGCCACGGGCGAACCGGCGGAATACATCGAGCGCGCGATCGCGCGGGAAATCGCCGAGATCGGTTTTGCCGAACACTCGCCCTGGATGATCCAGAAGCCCGACGAGAAACTGGCGCCGACCGAGGAGGAGTTCGTGCAGTTTGTGCGCGCGATTGAAGCGCTCCAGCGCCGTTACAACGACGATCCCTCTTCGCCGATTCGCGTGAGGCTGGGGATCGAGATGGACTATGTGCCCGATCGGCTCGACCGCGCACGCGAGTATCTCGACAAATATCCGTGGGACTACGTCATCGGGTCGGTCCACCATCTCGACCACTGGGGATTCGACAATCCCGGTGAGATGGCACAGTTCGAGGGCCACGACATCGGTGAACTCTATGAAGAGTACTTTGCGGTCGTGGCGGAGATGGCGGCGACGGGCCTGTACGACACGGTCGGCCATCTCGATCTGATCAAAAAATTCGGCCACCGGCCCGCCAAGGATCTGCGGCTGCTCTATGGGCGGGTGGCGGCGGCGCTGAAACGCGCCAACATGGTGGTCGAACTGAATACGTCGGGCCGGGACAAGGAAGCACGCGAGTTTTATCCCTCGCGCGGACTGATCGAAGCGCTGCACGCCGCGGGTGTGCCGCTGACGCTCGGTTCGGATTCCCACGCACCCGAACAAGTGGGCCGCTATTTCGACGAGGCACGACAGCTGCTCCTCGACCTGGGCGTGCGTGAGATCGTGGCCTTCGAGAAACGCCGCCGGCGAATGGTGCCGGTGTAGGAGGTGGGAGGTGGGAGGTGGGAGGTGGGAGGTGGGAGGTGGGAGAAGAAGAGGTCGGAGGCGGGAGGTCAGGACCAGATAGAACTTCTTCCGCAATCCAAAATCAGCCGGACGTTGGCTCGACTGGGCTATTCTCTTCTTCCACCGCTTCGGTTGCGACGACCTCCACCGGTCCGAGCAGTTTTGCCGAATCTTCTGGCGGCAGTTCCTGAACATCTTTGAGTTTTCTTTCCATCTGGCGCGTGCGCGTCTGGGCCTTCGAGATCGTGTCGCTTGCTTCGTGCAGCTTCTTCTCGACTCGATCCAGCAGGTCGCCGAATTTTCCGAACTCCGTCTTGACGGCGCCCAGCACTTGCCACACCTCGCTCGATCGTTTCTGGATCGCCAGAGTGCGAAAGCCCATCTGCAGAGCGTTGAGAATGGCGCCGAGCGTGGTGGGCCCCATCACCACTACCTGAGAGTCGCGCTGAAGCGCGTCGGCCAGTCCCGGCTGCCGAAGAACTTCGGCATAGAGTCCCTCGACCGGCAGAAACAGGATCGCGAAATTGGTGGTATGAGGCGGGCTGATGTACTTCTCCCGAATGCTCTTGGCCTCCAGTCTAATCCGGGTCTCCAATGCTTTCGCGGCTTTCTCGACCTTCGGCAAATCGCTTTCTTCCTGGGCATCGAGGAGACGTTGATAGTCTTCCAGCGGGAACTTTGCGTCAATCGGAAGCCAGAGGGGCGCGTTGCCTGAATCCTCCCCGCCCGGCAGTTTGATGGCGTACTCGACCCGCAGATCGGTGTGCGGATTCGGGGCGACGTTGGCTTCGTACTGGTCGGGAGAAAGCAATTGTTCGAGCAGGTTCCCCAGCTGGATTTCGCCCCAGCCCCCGCGGGTCTTGATGTTGGCCAGGACCTTCTTCAGGTCGCCGACTCCCGCGGCCAGCGCTTGCATCGCCCCCAGACCCTCGCGTACCGAGTCCAGGCGCTCGCTGACGGACTTGAAGGACTCGCTCAACCGCCGTTCGAGCGTGGCGTGCAGCTTTTCGTCCACGGTCGCGCGCATCTGCTCCAGTTGCTGCGCATTGTCTTTCTGGAGTTCCTTGAGCTGACCTTCGACGACTTCGCGGAGTTTCTGGAGTTCCTGCGCGTTGGTGTCGGTGAGGGTCTTGAGGCTGCTTGCGACGGCTACCAGTTGTCTGTCCTGCTGTGCGGCGTGTTCTTTCATACGGGCCAGCAGCGTTTCGGAGAATTCCTTGAGCGATTTGGTCACCTCATCACGATTCGCGGCATTGGATCGTTCCGCGCTCTCCTGCAAGGCGGTCAGCTTCTGCTCGACCGTCTCGCGCATTTTCTCCAGTCTTTGTTCATTGGTTTCGGTTAAGGTTCTGAGGTTGGAAGAGAAGGAATCGAATTGGTTTTTCTGCCACGTCGTGTTTTCAGCAAGGCGCGACAAGAGGTTTTGTGAATCGTCCTTCAACACCCGGGATACTTCTTCCCGCCCCATGCGCGCCAGAGCGGCGGCCTCTTCGCGATTCTTCGCGATTTCGTCGCGCACGAGACGGTCGGTCCTTTCGAGTCCCTTCTCCAGAGAGCCGAAACGGTCATCGAGGTTTTGCGGAGTCGAGGGTTTGTGGAATAGCAGGACGGCAATCGTAAGCCCCAGGTTGATGAGGACCAATACTGCCAGGATCGCCACTAGATACTGGCTCATCTCAGGTTTCCTCCTCTGGACTCGATGGAAGCCGGCGGCTTCAGATTCGGTGAATCGGGATCACGTGACCCAGCCGGAATCGCGTTCTCTGTAACAGAGACCCGTTCGGAGTTCAAAGCTTCAGTTTGACTCTTTCAATCTTTTCGACCGCGTGCTTTTGATTCTCAAAACCTGCCGTGGGAATACCTTGTTGCAGTCTAGCCCTTGTGGCCGTTCGATGTTTTGCCAGGAATCCCTCGAACGGCCACAAGGGCCCAGGCTACAACGGCGCTGGCGATTGTCATTGGTTTCCGAGCGCGGTGCAGCCTCATGAAAGACTCCAAATCGGAAACGGAAATGAAAAAGGCAAACTGGAAGTTTGAACTCCGAACGTTAAAACCATTGACCGTCTCGTCGCCCTGCCGTCACACTCCCCTCGCCATGGCGGAACGACTTCCAGGGGAAGTGGCCAAGCTGGCCAAAACGGCGCTGCGATTGTCGAAGTCCGGCGTTCCATTGTTGCGCATCGTGGAGATTCTATCTCAGCCCGACGGCGACATCGGCACGATCGCCAGCCGCCTGCCGCGCGTGCAGAACGCCGAGCTCCGCCAGGGGTTTGCCGCTCTCGCGCGGCTGCTTCGCGAACTCGAAAAGGCCATGGGGCCGGCCGCGCCCGCTCAATCCGACGTCGCGCTGCCCGCCACCAAGGAGGTTTTCCCAACCGACGCGCCCACGGCCGGACCCGACCGCCAGATTGATCGCGTGAAGATGTTCATTGACGGGGCTTCGCGCGGCAACCCCGGCCCCGCGGCCATCGGCGTTGTGTTCACCGACATGGAAGGGCACGTCCTCTGGCAGATCAGCCGCCGTCTGGACGAAGACACGACCAACAACGTGGCCGAATACGAAGCGCTGCGCCAGGGGCTTCTCTGTGCGTTGGGACAGGGCTGGAGGAAGGTCCACGCCTTCAGCGACAGCGAACTTCTGGTCCGACAGATGCTCGGGCATTACAAGATCAAGAACGAGGGATTGCGCAAGCTCGCCCCCGTCGTGCAGCGTCTGATCAGGCAGCTGGATGCTTTCACCATCGTCCACATTGGCCGCGAGAGCAACCGCCTGGCCGACCGGCTCGCGGCTCACGCCTTGAAGAACGCGCACGAAGCCTAAATTGCGGATTGTGGAATGAGAAAAGCCGTGCCCGTGAGCGACACTTTTGATTTCGGATTTCGGGTTGTGGAGGGAGGCGATGTGCGAGGGGGGTCATTCGGCGCGCAGGAGGATCAAGGCCGGTTCGACGGACTTATCCGTCCAGCCGTTGCGCAGGACGCAGGCCACCCGCCGGGCGATGTCGCCGATCGGATTCCGGCTTTCGCGCGACAGGAGCGCGGCCAGTTGCCGAAGCGCAGAGTAACCAGGACATAGCCTCTTGAGCGCATGGGGATCAGTCCTTTTCTCTGAATTCGCTGCACGTCACAGACATGCATCTCCTGTCCCCTGGACAAGAACTACAACTCCTGGAATAAGCGACATTACTATTTGACCTGCGGGGGCTCGATATAACGCCGATTCATTTATGCGCCCGGTGCTTTCGAGCCGTCAACGAGATTTACTTAAATTTACCTGAAAATCAGCTCGTCGGTGGCGCGCTGAGCCATCTCCGCTTCTCCCCTTAATCACCTTTGTTAGCTGGGGCCAGAACCATGCCTGATCGGGGAAAAAGCCAATTTACCTCACCCTCGAGACTATGGCAAGAACACGACGATATAGCAAGACTTGCTAAGATCGCATGGGAACCCCGCCTGGTTGACTGCCGCAAGACCGGCCAGGATCAACAACGCCCCGCAGCGATCGCATCCAAATGGGAGGGCGTAAAGCCGGAAACCGGGCGTACGTTTAGAACCCGGCATGCGGTATACATATTGAAAGGGGGTATCAGCGGAAAGGAAGGCGCGCAGGGCGGGGAGGGAGACGTGAGCCCGTGGACTTCCGTTAGGCCTTTTCGCGAACGGTCCGGGCGGGAACATAGGGGCAGCTGGGCTCTTCGTTCATGTAGTCGCCGGTCTGGCCATAGGCACGCGCGCGGCAGCCCATGCAAACGTGGACAAATTCGCAAATGCCGCACTTCCCGGCGAGCAGCTCGGGCCGGCGCAGACGAGCGAAAACCGGCGAATGGAGCCAGATGGCCGCGAAAGCCTCCCGCCGGATGTCACCGGCTTCGACCGGCAGGTAGCCGCAGGGAAAGACCTTGCCGTCATGGGAGATGAAACACACGGCGGAGCCGGCCAAACAGCCCCGTCCGGGATCCGGTCCTCCGGCGGCGGGGCCGCCTTGCGCACGCTCGGCCACGCGTCTTTGGCGAACAATGCGGGAGTATTGCGGAGCGCAGGTCGCCCGCGTTTCGAGCCGACTCTGGCGGGCCAACTCATAGAAGCGATTCAAGACGCGCTCGGTCTGCTCGGGCGAGAGCATCTCCTCGTCGGCAATTTCGACGCCGCAGCCCACGGGCACCAGCGCGAACACATGGAGCGCCATGGCGCCCACACGTTCGGCCAGATCGAACAGGGCCTCCAGCTGGTGGGCGTTGTGGCGAGCCAGGGTCATGTTGATCTGGACGGGCAATCCGGCCGCACGGGCATGGGCGATCCCCCGGAGAGATCGCTCGAAGGAACCGGGAATACGCCGAAACTGGTCGTGAGTCTGCGCATCGGCCCCGTCGAGACTGACCGAGACGCGGCGAATGCCCGTGGCGGCGATCTTCTCGGCCAGGGCCTGATCAACCAGGGTTCCGTTGGTGGCGAGAGCGCACGCCAGTTGTTTCTGCCGCGCATAGTCGGCCAGTTCGAAAAGATCGGGTCGAATCAGCGGTTCGCCGCCGCTGAGGATCAGAAGCGGACGGCCGCATTCGGCCAGTTGGTCAATCAGCCGTTTGCCTTCGGCGGTCGTCAGGTCGAGCTTCGAGAGCTCGTGGCCGATTTCGAGCCGTCGGCAGTGGGAGCATTCCAGATTGCACGCGACGGTCGTTTCCCAAAAGACCAGTCGAGGCCAGACGGGGCCCGGTCCTCCGGGATGTTCACCCGCCGGACCGCTGTGGCCGTGTGGCGACGGAGCAGCCTCACCTGGTGTTTCTTGGTTTTTCATGTGGCTCACCATTTTCCTTGCCCATCCCCAAACCCAAGGCAAAACCATACGCCGAAGTGACGGCGTTCTCAAGCCAGAAACCGGCGAGCAAAAGAAACTGACAATGAAAAACCGACAACGGACAACGGACAATCAAAAGCCAAGCCGGCCGAGATGGGTCCGAGGGCTTTGCCACCCTTTCTCCCTTTGCACACCCCTTCCCCTTTCTCCTGCTTCTCCTCCCAAACAAGGGGGTACCATGTGCCAGCTCCAGGCTTTCACTTTGCTAGTATTTCGTTGACATGCATCGGCGGGTGAACCCAAACTCCAGTTCGGAAGAAATTGATTCCGATGAGGCACGTGTCATGAATATCCAAGTGGGCAACCGAGAGAAAATCGCAGGTTTGGTGATCGTGTGTTTGATCAGCATCGCGGCCATTCATTATTCTTTCATCATGAACAAAGCCCAGGCCTATCGTTCGGCCTATGACCAGTATCAGATGGAACTGGGACGCTATCGGACGGTGGTCAGTCCGCAGGCGGGGCCGGCGATCAACAAATTCTATGATCAAAACAAAGCCACCGAAGGGGGCTTTGAGCAGCTGGCGAAAGATCTCAACGTTCAGTGGGAACCGCTCTTTTTCGATCAGAGCACGACCGAGGGCGTCAAGAGGCGCCAGGCGATGTTGATGGACGTGATCAATCAGGTGTGCGATTTGCGCACCAAGACCCCCAAGGTGAAACTGACCTTTCTGGACTACCGCGACGGGAAGGGTTGGGACCTGCCCCGCCAGCTGCCCACCGATCGTTCGCAGCTGCTCTGGGACCAGGTCAGCAAGGTTCAAAACACGGTCCGCATGTTGGACGTCATGGGAGACCCGCTTCAGCGCGCGCTGATGCAGCAACGCTACGAGATGGAATTGCGCGGGCTGGGAATTGACGTGACGCATCTGGCGGCGGTGAGGGCGCAGGGCGAGCTGGTGCCGTTGATCACGAAGATCGCCCACGCGCGGCTGATCTGGGCGTTGAAGCAGAAAGACGAGAAAGCGGGCAGCGCGAGGGTTCCGATCCGAAACGAGGAAGAGCTGAACACGCTGTTGAAGATCAAGCTGCCCACGGACGCCAATGCGCTTTTTTACGCCATCAAGCAACTCCAGGATCTGCTGAGGTTGATTCAGTTGGCCGAAGACCAGGCGGTCGAAGAGATCAACTACGTCAAGTTGGACTTCCCGCGAAAGATTGACGAGGTCACGATTGAGAACAAGAAGTGGTTGGTGCCCGAGAAGCACGCCGACCAAATGCCGGACCTCATGTATGGCCGGGGCACCTATGGCTATGGCGGCTATGGTGGCTATGGTGGCTATGGCGGCTACCCGGGAGGAGGAGAATGGCGCCGCAACCCGTATGAACCGGATCGCTACAATCCGTCTCCGGCAGGAGCTTACGGCGCCGCCGGGGGAGGAGCTTACGGTACGGCCGGCGCTTATGGTTATGGCCAGCCCGGAGCAGCCGGTCAACCGAACCCGTATGAACCCACCCCCACGCCCGAGCCGTTGCCGGTCGAGGGAGGCTCCTGCATCGGGACCGCCGTACCGATCACCGTGGGATTTGTGGCGTCGTGGGAGAACGCATTGAATTTCCTGTACACGATCAGCCACAACCACAATCCGTTCGAATTGGACGCTATCAAGATGACGGCGGCGCAAGGGGGAGGCAAGATCCAGACCGAAGCTTCGCTCGTGCCCTTGGCCTGGATTGAAGGCATCCAGGCGTTCTATGCCCCCGAAACGACGGGCACGCTGGCGGCGGTCGTACCGACGCTGGCGATGCCCCGGCCGGCGGTGCCCGGACCGCCAGGGGCTGTGGGAGCGCCGCCGGGCGCTGCTCCCGCCTCAACGCCGCGTATCGGCGGTGGCGCCGTCCGACCCATGGGGGTATCCGAGCCATGAAAACGACCCTCTATCTGGCAGGTGGTCGCTTGTTGGCGTGTGTGGAAGGCCGTTTCGTGTTGGATGAGTGTGAGTCGCTGAAGACGGCGTTTGCCTCGGCGCTCAGTCCCGCGGTTTCCCACGTGCTCGTGGATCTTTCGAAAACGGAGTTCATAGACAGTTCGGGACTGGGGGCGTTGGTGGGGATCAAGATCAAATCGAACCAGGTCAAAGCGCGGATGACCCTGATCAGTCCTTCGCCGCAGGTGTTCGACATCATGGTGATGTCCAAGCTGAACGAGGTGTTTGAGATTGCGACGGGCTCGGAGGCCAAGACGTTGGTGGGGTCGTTGGCCGCCCAGGAGAATCTTCTGCGCACGGTGGTTCCGGCGGCGGCAGGGGCTCCCGGCTCGGCCGAGGGCCTGAAGATTGGGGAATCTCGTCCGCGTCCGCGAGACAGCGAAGTAGACGAGATGGTCCAGGACCTGTGTCGCCGGGCGGCGGAGGCGTTGGGCCGGGGCCAGTACGAGGAATCCATTCGCTGCTATCGCGAAGCGATCGCCAAGAACGGCAATTATCTTCCGGCCCACAACAACCTGGCCATTGTCTACGAAAAGCGTCCGGAATGGCGTCAGCAAGCCATTGACGAATGGGAGGCTGTGTTGCGGCTCAGCGAGCAGCTCGGCGACGTCAAGGACCAGGAGCGAGCCCAAAGGCACCTTCGGGCTTTGCGGGGTTGAGCCTCCGACGCCCACGCTCGCCTTACCGATTTGTCGGCCTCGCCGTCCCACGATAGACCCCTCGCCGGCAGTTCGCCCTCCGCTGTTGAGGGAGTTGCGGAGGACAAACCGATCGGCCTTATGAGACACCTCCAATACATTGTCGAGTGGCTTTTGCTTGGGCTAGCCTGCAAGAGTCTGGCTCTGATGCCCTGGCGGGCGGCGCTGGCTGTGGGCGCGGCGCTGGGCAGCATCGCCTACCGCCTCGGTGTCCGGCGCCGCGTGGTGTGGGCCAACCTGGCCCGAGCGTTTCCCGACTGGAGCGACAACGAACGCCGGCGCGTCGCCTACGAAACGTAACGCAACACCGGCCGGACCATAATCGAGTGCCTGATGCTGGGGTCGCTCTCGCCCTCCCGACTGGCCGAATTGGTCGAAGGGGTCGAAGGCGAGGAATTCATCGAGCAGGCCGGGGGCGTCAACAAGTCGTTTGTGGTCCTGACGGGCCACATGGGAAACTGGGAGTTGATGGGCGCCTACTTCGCGCAGCGGGGGTTTCGACTCAAAGTGTTCGCCAAGCCGATGCACAATCCGAGGATCGAGTCGCAGCTGCTGGCGGCGCGCCGGGCGTTCGGCCTCGACGTCCTTTACACCGGGGAGGGCCTGAAACCGGCGTTGCGTCACCTTCGCGAGGGCGGGGCGTTGGGTTTCCTGGCCGACCAGGACGCCCGTCGGGCGGGCATTGCGGTTCCTTTTTTCGGCGTGCCCGCCTCGACCGCGCTGGGACCGGCGGTGTTCGCGCTGTTGGGCAAGGTGCCCATTCTGCCGATCTTTGCGCTGCGCGTGGGGTCGGCCCACCACCGGTTCGTTGCTCTCCGGCCGATCGAGCCTCGGGCGGGCGAGAAGCGGGAAGTCGCGCTCGAGCAATTGACGCGCGCCCACGTTCAGGCGCTCGAAGAGATGATTCGCAAGCACCCGGAACAGTACTTCTGGTTCCATCGTCGCTGGAAGACCCCGGAGAGAAAGCTCAAGCGGGGCCAGGCTCGTTCCGCCGAGAAGCAGAATGCGGCGGAAGACAATAGGAATTCCCCAGGCGGATGACGGAGGCGAGTTTGTTGAGCGTGGTGGTGACAGTGGCCTGGTCGGTGCTCGTGGGGCTGGTGTGCCTGGCCTTTTTCGCGGTGGGATTCCTTGCCGGCCGAAACGCAGAGCTGTCGGGCCGCGCAAGGGGCAGGGCCACAACCCTCTTCGATCGCTGGCTGGCGAAACTACGGCAACTCCGGGTCCGGCAAGACCTGGCCGAAGCCCTGCGGCCATCCCAGAGACATCCTCGCTCGGGCAAGACCGCGTCCCAGCTCACTTCGGATTCATCGGATACGCCGCGGACAAACGGCGAAGCACAGGCTTTTTCCGCGCTCCGCTCTGCCGCTCGCCGCGCGGAAAGGGTGTTCCGCCGCAACCGGCATCATGCGCGCGGTCTCCGCTCTTTTCGCCGCCGGCGTGCCGCGAACCGGTAGGCTGTTACATCGCAGTTGATGGATTGTGCTTCTGCGGCGGCGCTTCAACTGTTTGGAGTTCAAACCTTGACGCATCGGTAAAAAGTCGGATTCGTGATTTTGCGTCGTGTAAGTTCAATGATATCAGTGCCCATTTTTTGCGCTTTTTCGAAATCTTGACTTTTTACCGATGCATCAATGTTGAGTTTTGAATTTTCAGTTGAAAGCCGCAAAAAGTCTCCGAAATCAGTTGAACGATCTCGAAGGCTTTGCGGTGAAAAGCGAATGTTGAATGTTGAGTGCGAAGACCTGAGCGCGGAATGCGGAGTGACACAAATAAAAAGCCTGCGAAATCAGCTGAGCGATCTCGGAGGCTTTTGTGTTGCCTCTTTTGCTTGCCCTACAGGCCTATAGCCTACAGCCTACAGCCTCACCGCCTCACCGCCTCCCTCTTCACGCCGGCAATTTCCACGGATCGCGATACTTGCGCGCGAAGTACTCCATCGCCTTGGGATTGTCCTTGATCGTCTTGGCCGCGTCGTCCCAAACGACCTTGGTGCCGCTGCGATAGGCGATGTTGCCCAGCTGGCAAGTCGCCGTGGTTCTAAAGCCCTCTTCGATGGGCATGATCGGGTCTTTGCGCGACTTGACGCAGTCCACGAAGTTGGCGATGTGACCCTCGTCATTGGTTTTCTCTTCGCCGATCTTGCCGGGACTGCCGGCCTTCTCGCCACCCTGTTCGGGAAACACTTCCCAGCCCGTGCGGTCCACGAAGAGCGTGCCCTTTTCGCCATAGAACTCAATGCCGTGGTAGCGGCCGGGTTCCGGCGCGCGGTCGGTCCACTGGCGATGTTCCCAGACGACCGTCAGGCCCGGATATTCATAGATGACCTGGAGCGTGTCGGGGCATTCGCGACAGTCTTTGATCACAAAATTGCCGCCGCCCGCCGAAGCCGCGGTGGGCATCCCGAGTTTCATTCCCCAGCGCACGACGTCGAGCATGTGGGGACCCCAGTCGCACAACTGGCCGCCGGCATAATCCCAGAACCAGCGCCAGGAGCCATAGGGGCCGGAGCCAAGATCCATGCGGTAGCGCGCCGGATTGTAGGGTCTCTTCGGCGCGGGACCGAGCCACAAATCCCAGTTGAGATCCTTGGGCGGATCGCCGTCGGGCGGAAAACCCATGTTCTCGCGTTTCCGCACAAACCAGGTGCGGACCAGGCCGATCGGTCCGAGCTTGCCCGACTGAACGTAGGCCACGGCGTTTTGGAAGTCCTCGCCGCTCCGCTGCATGAGGCCGACCTGGCAGATCCGCTTGGTATCGCGCACCACCTTGATCATCGCCAGCCCTTCGGCGATGTCGTGCGAAATCGGTTTCTCCACATAGACGTCCTTGCCCGCCTGGCAGGCGAGGATCGTCTGGAGCGGATGCCAATGGTCGGGGGTGGCGATGAGAACCGCCTGCACTTCCTTCATTTCGAGGAGTTTGCGGAAATCCTGGAATTTCTCGGGTTCCTTGCCCTGCTTTTTCTCGACCTGTTTGGCCGCCTGATTCATGCTCTCCAGGGAGACATCCGAGACGGCCACGACATCGGCCAGGTCGCCCGCGAGCGTCTTGCGCATCAGGAAGGAGCCGCGTCCGCCCAGGCCGATGATGCCCACGGTCAGACGCTCATTGGGTGATGTGGCCTGTCCGGCTCGCGACGGTTTGCCGGTAAACAACGTGCCCGTCGCCGCGACGGCCAGTCCGGCGCCCGCAGCGGCTTGTCCCGAACGTCGCAGGAAGTCTCTACGCGTTAGTTCTCTAGTCATCCTCATGCTCTCCTCTCGTTCAGTGTTCCAACGGGTGGCCGCCCGCCGCAAGGGCGCAACGGTTTTCCCCCCGGTTTAATCACGCCAAACCCTTCCAAACGTGTCCACTACCTTGGAGAGCCACCGCGGGCTTGTCAACCATGAGATTGGGGTCAGAGGGAACGCCGGCGGCCTCGCCGGTGCTCTGACTCGTCGGACTTGTCGGACCTGTCGGACCTATTGGACGTGGGTGCCGGCGTTCGGGCGAGCCGGCGGCCTCGCCGGTGGTCTGACTCGTCGGACTTGTCGGACCTGTCGGACCTATTGGACGTGGGTGCCGGCGTTCGGGCGAGCCGGCGGCCTCGCCGGAACG
>Ga0315280_10001841_pt1 | contig 35482 bp, 41 predicted proteins | sample YL17G06_40_MG_FD_203697 | JGI IMG/M metagenome (GOLD analysis project Ga0315280, IMG submission 203697) | Sediment microbial communities from Yellowstone Lake, YNP, Wyoming, USA - YL17G06_40 | ecosystem: Environmental > Aquatic > Freshwater > Lake > Sediment | place: USA: Wyoming | collected...
GCGACAATGCTCAGCTCTATTCATGGGCTTGCTCCCTCCAGCAAATGTTTAATTCGTAGCCGTTAAAACCAGGCTTCCTCAACTCTTCAAGGAATTCGGAAGAATGGTTTTGAAGAAAATCTTCAAGATTTTTCTTTGCAATCTCCCAGTCGTAGAGGTGGCTTATGAAACGGCTCCAAAAGTGCGGATGACTTCTGCGCACAAGGTCAACGAGCAGCTTCCGCTGCAGAGTGGTTAAACAATCCAATTCGAAGTTTAACTCTTCAGAGAGCATCAACCCTCAACTCCAGCCGCGCAAAAATTGGTTTTCCCCGTAAACCCTTAAAAAGCAAGCGGTGGAACAACACGCTCGTCTAGTGGAGAGAGATGAGTTAAAGTGAACAGAAAATCCATGCTTGGGTTAATTTTAAAAGCCTACAGCACGTTTGTGCGTATTATTTGTGTTTTATGGCGCCTAACACAGCAAGGCGAACTTTACAGGCCAGAACCAGGGAAAAATGAGGAAACTCTAAAACATGATGAAAAGCCTGTTCCTAAACGATGCCCTTTTAACGATGGTTTTGCCTGATGAATTTGGTGGTTGGTATGAGCAGAGCCGTATTCATGACGATTCTCTCTGAAATGCATGTATGGCTGGGCGAGATTGAAGCTGAGGAGCTTTATCATGAGCTTCTGGCTTATTTCGGGCTTATAGGCGCAACCGAAGAATGTCATGCTCTCGAATCCGCTTGGAAAGACCCGTATAACAGACAGGAAATCGAAGAGTTCATAAAGGCATGGCTCAAAAGAAGACAAAGAAGGAAAGAGGAGGCAAAGGCTGTAGTTGTTTAGAGGGCTTTACCATGTCTCAATCGTTTGAATGGGCTGCAAAACAATTGCTAACACAGATGGGGAAAAGCGCTGGTTTTAATTGTAAAAACGAGTATCGCCTGAAAATCGAGGGATACAATAGGTATGTCGCTTATGTAGATCATGTGTGGCTTGCAAAAGTTCCGCATCCATTCGGATACTCGAGGGATTTTGCCATCGTCGCATTCGAGATAACTAATGACCTGACTGCCCTGTGGAATATGAAGAAGATGAAGGGGGACGTGGAAAATCTACGTCTTTCAGGTGCCTCCTTGGGTGTGCTTGTAATTCCTACTGTAGACGCTTTGAAGGGGCAAGCTGAAAAATTAGGGTATGGTTCCACAACATGGTTAGCAAACTTGAAAAGTTATTTAGAAGTTCTAAAAAAGATCGCTTTTCCGTTAAAGCTTGAAGTATGGTGTTTTGACCACAAAAACAACAAGCTTTCAATATTTGAATAAAAACTTATCAAACGAAATTCTTATGAGATACCCAGCTGATATTCAAAATCTCGATATGCTTTCTTGCGTTTGAAGAGTTCATCAATTTTCTCCGCTTCAATTATGCGAACTTTTCCTTGAATTTCGTGGAATGTCCCTGTTAGAAGTTCCTCAGCTTTCACGACATCGCTTTTGGTCACTATCAAAAAGATATTGCTATTCCAAAGGTCATGCGCATGTTTTAGTTTGCCTATGGCATGATACAAATCTCCGCCAACTTGAACTTCATAAACATACGTAGGCGACCCTTTCGCTACTCTTCTCCAAACCACATCTAATTTGCCCCCATCCATATCGTACTCGCTCTCAGCAATCATTTTCTGAAGACGCCCTATTTCAAGGAGTTTTTGCTTAATATCTTCATGGAGAGAAACTTCTTTCTTTTCAAGCCCCGGTATTTTTTCTAGTACTTCTATTCCTCTATAAGGAAGGAGTTTAACAATTTCGTTCGCCAGCTCTTCACTTACAAGTTGGAAGCCTCTTCGGGGAATCAGTCTTTTAGAAACAACCTTATCACTTTCCCATTTATCCCTCGGTAGACAATACGTAACATCAAACTCAAATCGATAATACCAAGTCACTTTTCTTTCCTTAATCTCCTGGGGCCAAAGAGGTTTGTCTTGCTTAAATTTGGTGCGAACCATCCCGTATCCAATCACACCACTGACAGGAGAGGTTGCATAAAATAACATGCCATCCCCATCGGAGAGACTTTCCCAAAAGGCTTGAAGTCTGGGAGTTACTCTAAGTCCCCAGATATTGCCGTGCTCAAAGGCAGTTTGCCAATGCTCAGGCGGACCTACCGCAAGCCACCATTTTGCCATAAACAACACCTCTGATCGTTGTCTTTAAAGGGGTAAAACTTATATCATTTTTGATCAAAATAGCTGAAGCGATGATTACAATGAGTAAAAAGCTTCGAGGAGAAAAGAAATCTACGAAATGATTAAGAAGGCAAAGAAAATTTCGCTCAAAGAAATTAAGGCTTCCACTAACATAAACTATAACACCATAAGAAGTGCTGTTATTGGTCTGACTAATTCTGAGTTGATAGAACGTATTGAAAGAGGCATATATAAGCCAAAATCCGAGTAGCTCGTTAAGGATGTGTTTTATGCACTTTCAATCCAAATTAAGAACAAACATTTTCTGTTTCGCTTATAGACTTGGTAAACCACTAGGTTATTTGGATTCATTTAATAGGAGGTTAGCGTGATTTCCCGAATAGTTCAAGAGGATCAACGTTTAATCGGTAATCTACGAACAGCCGCTAAACAGTATTCTGAATTGAAAAAGGACAGAGCAGAAACAGCGGTAAAACTGTACAACACTTTTCTTAAAGGTTATATTTTTCATTTTGAAAATGACAGGCAAAAAATTGCAGAAAACCTAAGAATGTTTTTCGGTAAAGACAAGATAAAGATAGTTTCGGTTGATGGAACCAGATATCTGAAGTCACGTCGGGGATGTTTGGTCTTTTACGTTCTAGCGGCTCCTCTAGTTTACGAACTTGATCTTAAATCATCTAACTTGCGTCCTTTGAGGATTGAAGAAGAAACGACAAAGAACAATGTTATGGCTTTAATTCCAGTTCCACTTTCGGAGATATTTCTTTTGGGGGAAGAACAACTCATTAAGGAAGAGGAAGAAGAAAAAGAACCTGAAGAAGAAATAGGGGATATCTTCACTCCACAGAAGATCGGTAAAATCGATATTGTGTTGATGAAACTGGCTGAGGTTTATTCAATTTACTGGACTATAAAGAACATTAAACCTGACGCGATAATGGCCGATGGTTCGCTGTTTCAAGATTATTCTTGGTCGAATAGAAGCGTAGATAAGTTAAACATCTTCAAAGGCGAAGTCCTAGGACAGAGATTTAAAAGAGAAGATTTTATCCTTTTCAAGTCATTCCCAATAGATCCAAAGTTGCAAATTCCATCAGAATCCTTCACGAGGGAGTTTTTGACTGCTGAGATCTTGAAGTTTGGACAAATCGAGTTGAAGAAAAAGAGTGGTGTTTTCTCTTTCCAGAGTAAACTAGCCGGTAGAGAAATTGTTATCACTAAGAGACAATTGGATAACATAGAAAATCTCGGATACATTGAAGTAAAGAAAAACGATAAAATCACGATGAAATTGAAAGATGAATACAAAGATAGTTGGGAAAAACTGAAGAAGCTTTTCTTAACAGTTTGCGAGGAAGGTTATGGTAAGAATAACTTAGATGCCTTTAGAGTTTACTTCACTGAGGATGGAAAAAAAGCTTACAGATACTTATGCGAAGAGGATGTTGAGACGTTATGCAGAATAGGTTATGACATGATTATGGAAGAATGTTGGACGACTAACACTCTTTTGTTTTCAGTCACGAAAGATAGTTTTGTTAGGTTCTTCGTAGACAACTTTCTTACCATAGCTGGACCAAGGCATCTAAAAATTTTCGCTTTTGACCAAGAATTGCTGCCAAGAGTCCCCTCAACAGATGCTGGTATGATCTATGACATTTCAATCAGAGTCGATGATTTGCATCAGCCGATATCTTTAATGGAGTATGATCCTGCGATCTCGACTGTGTTCAGCTATTTTGATGAGAAAAACAAAGATTATGCCCTAGCACAGTTCGCCCGTGCTCAGGAAAGACAATTCATGCGCTCACTAGTTCAATTGTCTGAGGATGAATCGGGAAGAAAATCATATGTATACACGGTAGATAGAATTACTTATCCTCAATTTGATACTAATTATAAAGGAATGGTGGTCAGACTGGGAAACAAAGATTTCGAGTTTGCCTATTACGATAAACCGAATGACATCATGAAAGCTATCGTAGGTCTAATGTATTTACTTTCATCCAATAGACATGATGCAGTATTTGGTTATCCAGATCCTCTCTTTGATGTTGATCAATACGTTAAAACGCTTGGTCGTTCTCACCTAGAAACATTAGAACTTGCACTAACTGAAATTGACATGGATGAGTTTTCGGTTACTTACAGAGAGATGAGGGAAAGAGGTGGTGGGTAGTGAGTGAATATATGAGTAAAGATGTGTTTGAACAAGATGTTAAAGGATTCTTGTTCTTCAACGAATTGACTCCTCTAGGAACTGAACGATCTAAGATGATTTTTGAATTCAACAAAGAGACTCTTTATAAGCTCAGAGAGGGCGACATCGTTGCGGTAGAATCTTTCACTACATTGACTCCGCATGGGGAAGGAACATGTTATACTCTACTTGAGATTTTGAGGTTGAGCCCGACTCACATAACGATTGATAGATTAAAGAAGTACAAGTTCATGGGGGCGGTTAGGGAGTTCCTCAAGGAATCAACAAAAGATTTTGAAGAAAACGATCCACGAATAATAAGAGACCATGTCTACGTTGAAGCAGATGCTGAACCTACGGGGTACTTAATGAAAGTTGTTACTACGAAGAAAGGGGACAAAACGGAGACAAGATTTGAGTTTGAACAGGAACCGAGTAAACCCATATTTGGTAGAGACGTTGGGGTTCTGAAATCTGATGTTCTTAAGGAATTAATAAACAAAGATGTGGAGGATGGAATAGTCATTGGCGAACTGTTTTCAAACTTTGCAGAGAGAAAAATTCCAATTCTTATAAAGCCTCACAGAATGATAACGCATCATTATTCGATTTTCGGATTCACTGGTTCTGGCAAGAGCAATCTGAATTCAGTTATGATAACTAGACTCCTGAATAGTCAACAACTAAAAGTCGTCATCTTTGATTTGTCTGACGAATATACTTCACTAATGATCGACAAGTTACTATCAAAGGGAATAGTTCTGATAGATGAGAATGATATTCCTGAGAGTGTTGCAGAATATCTAAAATGTAAGAGTGAAGGTACTGCAACAGAAGAACAACTGGAACTCGCTTCTAAAGAATTGGCAGAGACTTCTAAGAAACCTGGGGTTTACGACTCACCAAGTTTTGTCCCAGTGTATCAGAAGCTTTTCAAGGAATTGCTAGAAAAAGATAAGATTCGAATCTTCAGGCATGTCCCATCTGAAATGGCGATAGGCATATTTACAGTACAGGACTTCTTCGACGAACTTGCTGATAGAGCAACAGACTATGACGCACGTCACGTCAAGAACATGATGGATTTCTTCTCGACAGTATGTGAAGAGATGGGTATAGAATACAATGAAAACTATTCCTCGTGGGAAATAGACTCGATACCTAATTTCTGTGAGTTAATTAGGGCCCTGAAAGGAAAAGCTGGCATAAAAGACACTGTTGCTTTCAACTCCAGTATAGAAGCAATCTTAACGGCCATAGAACGTTCGAGGGCTAGAAAAGAAGAAGAAAAGAAAGAAGGGGAAACACCCAAGAGCGAAGAAAAAATCCGTGCCGAAGATTTTGTTGTCGGTCTTGATTGGGTAGTTGAACAGTTTGTAGAGAAAAGTGAAGGGGAATTAAATTTCTGCATTATAGTATCCTCCGAAAAGAACAATCTCATCGCAGCAATGAACTATGCAATCACTCGCTCTTTGGAAATTAGAAGACGTGGCACAAAGAAACATAGTGTGCTCTTTGTAGTCGATGAAGGGCACGAGTTCGTCATCAATCCAAGAGAGACAGGGACTTCGACTGAAGAAAAGGAATCTTCGAGAATCATCGAAAGGTTGACCAGAATGGGAAGAAAATATGGCTTAGGCGTGTGTATTGCTTCGCAAAGAGTAGCTCACCTGAATACGACTGCTATTTCAAACTGTCATACTACGTTCATCGGATCTTTGCCTAGGAGTTATGATAGAAACACCATGAATGAAGCTTACGCAGTCTCTCAAGATGTGTTGAATCAGGTGGTTACGTTTCCACCTGGAAACTGGTATGTTGTAAGCATAATAGCTACTGGAATCAAGAACGTTCCGATAAGGATAGTTGCCCCAAATAGAGAGGTTGAACTTGCAAAGTTTTTTGATGAGAAAAAACACCTGAGTAAAGAAAATGTCGAATCCCTCAAGACTGTTGGTTATTTATAAAAATTCAAATTCAATAATTAAAAGATGAGTAAAAGGCGAATAAGCATGGCAAACGCATTTTTTATAGTTCACAACCCAATAGCTTACGGAAAGAAACCTGATCTGATTGGTTTCTATGCTAAACGAGATCTTGATGGCAAACCCGTACGAGACAAACAAGGCAAACGCATTCCGGAAAATTCTCTTGTAAGTGAAATAGAGCCAGGGGATAAAGTTGTATACTACACACGAGGAGACTACTTGATTAGAGGGATATTTGAAGTTGAAGAAAAATTAGCAGAAAACGATAAACGTAGATGCAAAGAATGGGATCCAGATATACAGTTCAAAATAAAAATGATTTTTCCACCAAAAACGCCTGTCGATTTCAGAAACATCATTTTCTCCGGTAAGAAAACTCTTGACATGTTCAGTCACCTCGAAAATATCAAGAGACAATGGGGAGGATCGATATATGGCAGAAATTATATAAAAAAAATAACCCAACATGATCTTGAAATTTTTGAACATGCACTGCGAGGAAAAGTTCCTGAGGAAGAACAAGTCCCCGAGACTGCCCCAGAATTTGCACGAAAACATTTGGAGATGCAGTTCAAACTTGTCAAGATAATGAAAAGTTATGGATATTCTGTACATGTTGCGAGGAATGATAAGGCAAAAATCATGGAGAAAGGAGAAAAGATACTTGAGAACATTCCGGACTTTCATAGCGAACGCATTACTGATATAACATCGAGGATTGATTGTGTTTCCTTTTCAGAACGTAATGTGCCGAAAATTCTGGTAGAAGTAGTTGATACCCCAGGAACACTGACCGAATCTCTTTATAGACTGAACGAAGTCGCTTTAGTGTATCCAAAATCCGAGGATCAGAAATTTTACATTGTTGGACCGGAAACGCTTCTATCTGATTTCAATGAGAAAATTGAATCGATGACTTTCAAAACTTTAATGGAATCCAATTGTAAATTCCTTCCATATCCTGAGGTTGAAACCATGTTTCTAGAGTCTCAGAAGAAAAAACCAAAATTGTGATCATTTAAATGGTTTGATGAAAATGGTAACCGTTCATGAACGGTATACAAAGAAGATAGCTGAAATTGGTAAGAGTCTCGGGTATGATTCCAGTGGTCAAGATACTCCACTCGGAAGAGTTGATGCAAGATGGTCTGAGGCAAAATTATCCTCTTATCTAGAAAGAGGGAAGATTCCCGTTGCAGTTTTTGAGGTTGTTTGTTCCGAGGGTCAGAAGGAACTTCGTGGAAGTTTACTAAACATGCTATCAGCAAAACCGGCTCTCGCTGTTTTTGTCCTTGTTAGGGAAGAAATTAAAAAGCATCCTCGTGGAAACACTGAACCAACAAAATGGTTTGAAAGAATAGATAGATACGTTGATAAACTCATAGGCGAATTTCAAGGTATTCTCCGGATAGAAAAATGGTATGAAGATAAAGTAGACAGAATGTATCAGACATATTGCAAGTCGCAGTAAGGGTGTTTCATGAAAATTCTAATAATCAGTTCATGCACAAGCGAAAAGAAAATTGAAATGAAAACAGTCACATGCGAAACGATAGATAAATACGGTTTAGAAGGATTGAAAAAGCAAGGCCTACCTCAACTGCCAGCATGGCAAATGTACACAGGAAAGCAGCATTTAGCGATAGTCGAATCAGTAAAGGAATTGAGAAGTAAAAAGTTCACTGTTGATTGGTACATTCTTTCGGCAGGTTTTGGTTTAATTCATGAAAATGAAATGATTGCACCTTATGAATGCACCTTCAACGAGATGAAAAAAAGTGAGATTATAGAAAGAGGAAAAAAGTTAGGAATTAATGTTTCTTTCAAGAAATTGTTGGATCAGAATTATGATGTCCTTTTTTCTCTATTAGGTTCTAACTATCTTTTACCCCTTGATTTAAATCTAATTCCAGAGACCACAAACGCTTACACCCTTTGCGCAGAAAATCAAGAAATACCACAGAAAAATTATATTCATAAAGTAGTTTCTTCAATCGAGCAAGCGAGAAAACTAAAAACAATTCTTATCAATGTTAAGGGACACCAGTTTCTGAGTTTTGCAAAAAAGGTAAAAGAAGATGATGATTTGAAAAGGGTAGATTTAGTATTAGAAGCGTTAACTAACCTTTAAACGCTGGTGATTTAAATGGATTTTTATTATGTCTGGACGCCATGGGGAGATGAACCCAAAGAACAATATCTTTGGGAAATTTTTCCATGTACTGATGGAATCCTACTTTCAAAGGGTTACGTTACTCCAAAACTTGAAGAAAACATCGTGAAGTATGGAGGCATTCATGAATTTCTGAGATGGAAGGGTCCTGTTATTGGAGATTCTGGAGCTTGGCTTTACAAAAATGAAGATGAACCTCCTTATTCTGTGAGAGAGCTTTTGGAATATTATGTTAGGTTGAAGATTCCTGTAGGCGCCCACCTTGACCACATGATTTTGAAAACGATCAGAGTGAATGGAACCCAAAGAGAACTAACCCATGAAGAAAAGAAGAAACGATGGGAAATTACTTTAGACAATGCTAGAGCAACGATGGATCTACTTGAAAAAGAGAGGTTCAATCGTCTTCAGATAATCGGAGTAGTTCAGGGATGGGATGTTGAAAGTTATCGTGTCGCAACGAGACAACTGTTGGAAATGGGATACGATTATTTAGGCGTAGGAGGAATAGCAAGAAAACCAACTTCTCAGCTCGTAAAGATTGTCGAAGGTATCAACAAGGAGATTGATAAACTTCCTTTAGAAAGAAGAAGGAAAATCAGACTTCACTTGTTCGGTTTTGCTAGATTGCGCTTAATCCGGTTTTTAATGAAGAAAAGAGTTGTTTCTTTCGATACCGCTGCACCATTAAGGCAAGCTTGGGAAAGCGGTGAGCAAAACTATCATTTTGCTAATCCTTGGAGGTCTTACACTGCAATAAGAATCAGATTGACCAGAGTTAAGAAAGTTAGAGGAGGATTGGAAGAAATAGAGAAGGAAACTTTAGAGACGATGTATCGTTTTGCTAAGAGAGAAGTTACAATGGAGTTCGCTTTGAAGAAACTGTTGGATTATGAAAGAAAAATTCTCGAAGTTGATGGTGTTAAAAAAGATGACGTTGAGAAGATTATCAGAGTTCTCAAGAAGCGATATGTTAGGACACTAAAAGACAGACCATGGGAAAAATGTTCCTGTCCAATTTGTAAGGAAAATGGAGTTGATGTGATTATCTTTAGAGAAGGTTGGAGAAATGGAAGCAGAGCCTATCACAATGTCCGAGAATTTTTCTTGGAATTAAACAGAATAAGATCAAATCATGCAGGAAATTATGGATAAAGTGCATTTCGAACACTACTAGAAGCAACATTGGGATCGCCTGATGCATCCACCAGAACCAAACGGATGCCATTATGTTGAGCAAAGTTTTGAACTTCGCTTATTCGGGCGACATCTTCTTGAGTTTCATCACATCTTTTGTTTATAGCAGTCATCCTTACATCAAATCCTTGTTTTCTGGTATTATCTACGTATTCTCGATAACTATAGTATGGATTTTTTACGTTCAATTCCAATGCCGAAATTAAGAGGTCATAGTCATTTCTACTTACGCCGAATTTTTTCTCAAAAGCTTGTGGGAAATCATGAGGTGGATAGGTGCTCATACCCAATTCTTGGGGCGAACTATCGATAATTAATGCTTTCAGAGGTTGTCCACTTAAAGATTTAACTCTCCATATGCGTCCCGCTCTTCTTCCTCCACAACCTGTCAAACTACGGATAAGAGTTGATTTCCCGCTCTTCCTCTCGCCTATGACGAACACCGCGTACTTCATAATCATCCCTGGATCCTCTTTTGTTCTTCAAAATTATAAATGTTTTAGCGCTTGCGTTCAGTGAAGAAACGTTTCAAATTTCTGTTCACAACTCAAATAGTCTTCAGAAACAAAAATCTGGTCAAGTTCAATTAACCTAATTCCCAACTCTTTCGCTATCTTTGAAGCGATCAGAATGCAGTCAACCTCATTAAGCGTGGAGTAATTCAGTAGTCTCTTCAAGATAACAATCACCCTTCTGTCAGGTTTTAACGTATCTTCTCCGCATTGCATTCTGAGATACTGAAAAACTGATAGACCTCTCAATTTTCTTTCTTTCCATGGTCTATTGAATTCTTTGAGCATGAGTCGGGTAAACGCTTTGCAGAATTCATCTCTTTTAGAATAATCCTTTAGAAATTGGGTCCATCCTTCAGTTTCTTTAACCCAGCGAAAGAGACCATAAGGTTTCCTGTCTGATGATTTGGGATATTTCTGAAGAAACAAGCTCGCGAACTTAGTTGCAGCTTTAACTCTACTCAGATTAGGGACTCTCGATACTCCTATGGACTTCAGGTAATTTCCGTAGTCATTTAGGTTAAGTTTAGCCAAAGTCTCCAAAGAGTGCTCAAAACGTCTTGCTTTTACGTACTTATCATAATAATCAACCCACTTTTCCACTAATTTATAACGTCTACCAACTGAGAGAATAGAATCAAGCAAAATCATATCCTGTTTGCCTTCATACCGTTCGCAACTTAGAAATTCTTCTGCAGATTTCTTGGCTAATTCATACAATGATTTACTTTCCTTCTCAGGCACGATATTCATTACTTTACGGATTTTTTCCGCAGCAGACTTAATGCGTGCATCATCTAGGGTTTGCATGAACTTCTTGGAACTTTTCTTACTCAGATTCTCTCTTGTCAAACGTCTCACTTTGACTTTTTAGTCCATCTTTTGATATCTCTATGCGTGTATTTGTCAATAGCTTCTTTCAACTTGATCCCTAGATCGACACTATAATGGTTTGCTAGGCAAATTAGACTGAACAATACGTCTCCAAGTTCTAAGCCTATTTCTGTCTTGGATTCGGCCTTCTTCTTTGTTTTAATTTTTTCTCTATGGTTGATTTCTCTTGCTAATTCCCCAACTTCTTCAATTAAACTTGCTAGCATTGAAAGAGGAGGCCAGTAACCCTCTTCAAACTGACTAATCCATTCATCGACAATTCTTTGTGCTTGTTTTAGGGTTAGTTCCTCCACAATATCACCTTTTTACATTATCTTATCAAGAAAATTAAACAACTTCTACTGGAATTTTTGTTATGTTTGTCTTGAATTCTTCAACGTCAAAAAGCATAGCGGAAACTTGATTCTTTGAAGCTATTATCCAGAATCCAGTTTTCATCCACCTCATTATTTTTATGTCTCTTCCTGTGGGTTCTACACTTCCTCCCGGATGCGTATGAAATTCACCTATTATTGTTTTTCCTTCTTTATGAATCTCATCTGCAACTCGACGAAAATCGGTGAAATCTGGTTGGAAATGTATTCTTGGGTTGCATCTTGTCTTAATCTCTCTAGCATCAGTTATGCGAATGATTTCATGAGTTTTCTCTCCCACGAGGAAACCACACACTATGTTTGGAGTGTGTTTTTCAACCAAGTCCAGGAGTTTTTGATAAGTGTTTCTATTAATCACAACTTTGTTAACCAACTCTAAACCTCCAGGATCGTTTACTTTCCGATGAACGTCTCTAGAGTAGCTTGTGAGGGCGATATTGACTCCTTTTCTGATTGTCTGCATTTTTCTGGGATACCTTGAATAATAGCTTCTCTGAGGAACTTCATTTGTTTTGTGTACTCTATGATATCAATAGTTTCTCTTTCGGTGAGTTCTTGTTTTGGAAATATTTCAATGTTATAATCTGTTTTGTCTTTCACTTTTTCGACTACGTCTCTGTAACGGCCTAAACCTATGAAGAAGATTTTGTCGTAGCGTCTTAGCTTTTCTTTTAATTCCTCAACAAACTTTGGGACATCACATTCTTGCATCTTACAATCATAGTAAGGAATTCTTTTACTCCTGTCAATAAGTCCAAACTTTGCCGACAAAATTCCTATCTCAATAGGAAGGTCGAAGACGCTGTTCCAAAAGACTTTGAAAACTGGAGATGGTAAATATCGTTGAAAAGCGGGAATTGGTTTTGGGTTTTCATCTTTCTTTGAAGTACACGTTGTGAAAACAAAAATCCTCGGAGAAACCTCTCTTAATTTTTCGTAAAATACAAACGTATTGTGGAAACCTCTTCTTCTGTTTCTGTTATTTCCTCGAAAAATGATCACTTCAACTCCCACGTCTTTACAAATTACGCAAGGACATTTTTTCCATGGCATGTCCTTCAAAGTTTTTATGTAAAATTTCTCAATACCTACCCTTTGACCAATGAGCTTATCGTACTCTGTTAAAACTCTTATAACTTCTTCCAAAGAAACTTTTCCTTGAGCGTAGAATCTCACCATTTCCAACGCATTCGTTTCTAGTTCGACTAATTTCTCATCTTTAATATCCTTGACTCTCTGACTTCTTCCAGTTTGTGGAATTCTAATAGCACTATAACTATTTCCGTCTAACGTATGATAATTGTTTTGGGCGCTTAACCAAGCTCTTCTTAAGAAGGATGCCGAATCAAAACTTGTTACTCCACATTTTATTAGTTGAGGAATTATCTGAGGTCTAGCAATCCCAAAAACATGGATATCTACTTTACGTTTTGTTTCATCCATCCATTTCTTGACTTCTAACCATAAACCCTTAGCTACATTGACGAGAGTTTTGGTTTCTTCCGTTTCACTTTTCAACCCAGTAGGTGCTCTAGCTAAACCTCCTAGGCCGATGTAATCATAACCGATTTGCATTAATTCTCTTATAGCCTTTCTATAAGAATCGACATCCCATCCTTGAGCGACACCAATTATTCTAATGGATTGTAAGTACCTGTCTTTTGATTGCCACAATTCGAACATCTCTCGTGCGTTTTCTAAAGTTAATTTCCATCGTTTCTCTCTTTGTTCAACATGCGCCGGAACTATTAAATGATCTATCGAAACCCCATAATCAAAGCCACAATTAACGTAATACTCCAGAGTTTCTGAAGTTTTAAATGGAGGCTCTTCATCATCTATATAGCCCCAAGCTCCACAATCACCCATTATTTCAAACGTTTTGGGTAAACGCAAAAAACCATGAATGCCTTCGCTAAGAATTTGTTGGTACTTAATTTTATTTTCCATAACCTTCATTCTTGAAACAAGAACACCATCTATTGGTACTTTACTTAACCCAAAGATATTCCAAATATAAACATCATTTCGTAAGGGACCTTCATAATGAACCTTTGAATGATTGTCAGTAATAAAATCATATTCTGGGTCTACACGATCGTCCCATTCTGGAATAAAATATTTCATTAAACCATCCCGTCAATTAGTCATTTTCTCGGCAAATTGTAAGAAGCCCATTCTTCTACTTTCTCTAACATGCTCAAGAGTTTGATTCCTTCAGCAGTCAAAACATAATACGTAGGTCTTCCTATTTCCTCCAGATGCGTTTCCTTTGAAATAAGATTGAGAACAGATAGATCTTTTAATCTCCGATTAACTGTTCCAGCTGTTCCCAACGCTTCTTGGATTTCTGTGAACTTCATGGGACGATTCTCCTTCTTCAACAATTTAAGGATTGATAATGCATACCTTTGACCAAGTTTCTCTAATATATTGTTCATATAAGAAACATTTAAATATCTACCATAAAATAATTATTTATTAAAAAATGGAGATATTCCAAAAATGAATTATAACATGAAAAGTGGAGTAAGGCCTCTATATTTTATTGAGTGGCAAACGCAATTTTCGGATCCTCCCTACTGGCATTTCTTTGAAATTGATGGGCTCGTAGTATCTTTGTTCCATTTAGAACGCCGTTCTTCGCGTTGGTTCCTTGAGTTAGCTAAAGAGAAGGGATTAAGAGAAGCCATAGGCGAAATGGCTCAAAAAACTATATTCTTTGAAGAGTTTAAAATAACTGATCCACTATGTCCAATTTTTCTCGACTCAGGAGCCTACAATAACGATATAAGAAGCCCAAGACACGTTTTAGAAACCCAAGCGAATTATAAACCTAATTATGTATGCCATATGGACGTAATGGGAAACTGGAGAAAAACGCTTCGGAATGCGAAAATAACTAAGGATTATGAGAGTTCATACGATTTCAAGATTTACTACGTGATTCAGGGAAGAACAATAAGTGACTACCTACGATGTCTTGAAGGAATGTTGAAAATCGGTTGTCAAAGGTTTGCCATAGGCAATCTTGCATTGCTTTCAAAAAATCGAATGAGGGACCCCATTTTAGGAAGGGTGATAGCCATAAAAGAAATGATGAAAAATAAACCACTACACATTCTAGGAATATCCTCTGTTGACTTGATAATTGATATCAGTAGATACATAGATTCTTTTGACTCTTCTACTAGCATCAGGAATGCAACTAGGCAATCAGGAGTTTTTATTTTAAACAATGGTAAAGTAGTGTGTGTGCGCGGGAAAAAACCATCAAATTTTGTATGTGAATGTCCAGTCTGTAGAAGCTTTGACGTTTTCACAGACGAGTACAGACTACCTAAAGGTACAGGGGAGCGAAGATATGTTAGATTCTTGAGGGCAATTCATAATGCATATGTTTTGAAAAAAGCTCTCAGTAATGTTAAAAGAAAGAACTTTGACAATTATTTACGATTTATTCGATGAACTTATAGACCTAAACATATTTTTCTAATGTTGTCTAAAAGAATTGGTATTTCATTGAAGAAGAATATGCCATCAGGACATGAACTATTAGCCAAAATGTCAATCCCTTTTCTTGGATTGTCCTTCGGTCCACTCCAAAATCCGTCTAATACAACAAAGTATAATATGTTTGACCTCGAAATAGTAATCCCGGTTGTCAGATCACCTGTTAGGTTCCACCTTAACAGAAAGTTCCGGCAGGCTAATCTACGACAATCATTTAAGTAGTTCTTTTTTCCCGCTGCATCGCTGGATTGAGCTCTCATTTGTATCCCTATTACTAAACTTTTGTCATCTTTAGCTAGTTCTATTACTACGTCTTCGTCAGTACCCGGCCCTCCAATCAATAAAGGAGAATCTCGCCTGGTTAACATGTTTGGTAATTCAAAGTCTCCCCCATAATTAACTCTGAAAGTAAGATTAGGAGCTTCCTTCCCTTTAATTTCCTTCAGAAGTTTTTCAGCGGACTTCCTAAGATACCATTCTTCAGGTGCGAAAAGGTGTTTCAGTTTAGGTATTGCAAGATTTTTTATTAGCGTCTCAAAGTCGCCTCTTTCATATGGTTCAACTATTGGTTTTCCAATTCCTTTATCCCTTAACCAATTTATATTATCTTGAACGGATTCTTTTAGAAGATCTAAATTTATACTCTTACTTTGAATGACTCTTGAAATACACATATTTCTCCAAATTTGGTTTATAAGTGGCATCTCGGAAATATCGTGAGCTAGTTTTGAAGAACCCTTGATAGCTGGGACATCCATAATTTTAGATGTTACAAAATAAGGTGTTTTAACTTCGCTCATCTCTTTTTCAAGTAGAAGTTTCGCAAACATTTTCTTATCTTTGTCAGGATCTATAATTTTTTCTTCATTTAAGTCGAATGCAATATCCCAAAAAATGCTTATGAAATCCCTTGTGTAGTATGTTTGATCTTTTAAGTTGTAAAAGAAAATTATCGTTTTAATAGGGTTGAAATTCGGAGAAGATCTCTCTTCTTTTTGTGTCATTTCTCTCCATTTTCGTAAAATAAAAAGAAGCTCGCCTAACTTGTTTTCCAAATTTTTCGGTGTCTGGGGCCTCTGAGTTGTTCCATCTTCCCTTATATAACTTTCTTCTCCACCTGTAACCCATGTGAAAATATTGTTTCTTTCATTAATGTAGTCTATTGATATTCCGGTTTTCGCATCAGGAAAACTTCGTTTTTGGAACACTTCTTTAGGAAACCACTGTTGAAGAAAAAATCTTGCCTTTTGTTCCATTGATTTTGTCCATTTCTTCTGCACAACAGACTGTCTTTCTGCATGTTTTTCATAATGCGTGTACATATAAAGATCGAAAGGGATGGTGACTATTTCTTACTTTTTGAGAAAAAATGGAAATATTCCAAAAATGGAAAGATATTTCGATTTAATGAGCCTTGTAGGTCAACCCTTTACTATCTAACTTTCTTCATTTTGTGAGACAGTTTGTCGTGAACGTTGGGCAGTGCCGATTCCTTTCTTGATCTTTCACATTGCAAAATCAAAAAGGTTACTGTAATCGATACTTTGTAGAGATATTCAGCTTTTTTCTTTCTAGATCAAAGCGTTCCGGCATTATGCGAAACAGCGAATACGCGATTAATGTCCCACCAATCAGTCCGAAAAATCGTTCGTACAGCATAAGTGGAAAGGCCGTCATGAACACAACGTATGGTAACTGCAAAACATAAACTGCCTGAATCAACATAGCTGCCTGTTCACACATGGTTGCAACGAAAGCACTAAGAGGTATTCGAATTTTCAAAGGTGTTGAAAACATCGAAACTCCTGCCAAAATGATTGAGACTATATGAGGTGTTATCCAATATGGAAATTCAGAGCGTGAGGCTAGATAAAACATAACAACAGCTATTAGAAAACTCGTTGCCAATGGAGCTCCTATTTTTCGTTTATGAAATACGAGGCTTCCCAAAAATGCTCCCATGAACGGAAGCAAAACAGTGGTTGGACCAAACATAGCTTGCCAAGGAGCAATCCACAAGGCAAGCAAACCGCCAATCAGTGCTGCAGCAGCTGCTTCTATTGGAGTAAGAAGAATGGCGATACATGGAGTAATGATTAGATTAAGCGATAACATTGATGATGCACCTATAAACACGGAAACTGGAACGAGACTAGTCACAGCATAAAGTCCAGCAAATACACCTACTCGCGATGCCTTCAATGCTGGGTTGTCTTTCTCTTTCATCTATTTCACTCTCCCAGCAAGTAGATCTTCATAGACTTTTCTCATGTGGAAAACGGCTATTGCGGTACTTTCGTCAAGACCGCATCTGCAGATTTTGCAGTTGGGACAAATCATCCAACCACATTTCGGACACAACTGAACTTTGTCTGAGCTAAACTTCTCGCCGCACTGGAAACAATAGACTTCTGGTTTAGTGAAAAACTTCAAAAAATTCTCAATTGCCCCCGAGAGCGGGACGTGTTTTCCCTTTGACACTTTCTTGGCTTGTTTTAAGACTTCTTTATCCACGGAGATTGTTAATTTGGTTTTCGGGTCTCTCTTTGATCTGGAAATATTCATACGTATAAATACGGCGTTGTAAGTATTTAAAACTTTAGTAGCGTTTGACAAAATTAAAATGGGCCCAGGTCAACAATTTTCAGTAATTCACTTAACCATGGAAATTGTTCTTTTAAGGCGTAGAAGTCGTTCTTTTGACTGATCGATCTTTGTATGACGTTTTGAGCGTATTTGTTGCTTGCATCTTTAATTCTCTCACAGAAGGTACTGTCTAAGTTTAAGGCTAAATGCTTGTTTTGACTGTTTATGGATGCCGTCGGTGATTTTGAATCTCTAAGACAGTTTTCGCAAGCTATATGAAAAACGAAGGGAAATGTTCTGACGGTCCTTTCCAGATTGGCATCTGTAAATATTTGAATAAGCAGATGAGTAAAAACCTGAGCTTTGCTATACTTCAATGCTTCTATGATTTCATATCGGTCCTTCGCAGCGTACCTATGGGATATATATTGATATAATACTTCTATGTTCTTTCTCCACATCTTCTCATACCACTTTATGCAACAATCTGGATATCCTAGCAAATATCCCTCATCTAAGTCTCCATTGAGCGATAACGATATCTTGCTCTCAACACTGTTATCAACATATAGCCAAACGCAATTTTCATTTTGCCTTTCAATCTTATTCACTGACATGTATTCTTTCAGAAACCATGAAGGTACTTGTGGCTTGCCACGAAAATAGGGAGGAGGGAGACCTGTGACTATAGCCTTAAAACCCATTTCATTGAGAACCTCAATGTATTCACTAATCATGTAAGCATTTTCTCCGAATTCCTGAAAGCATTCTTTGAAGGAAGCGCCCACTAAAATGATTGCTAATTTGTCTCGTAGATCTTCATAAAGATCGGTAGAAAATCGAAGTGATTGAAGTCTTTTCAAATTTTCTCGAAGTCTTGAGATGTCTTGGTGTGCTATGGACATTTATGATCATCTGCGCGCAAATAATCATCTTCAGATTCTTCTTTGCCCAAACTATTTCAATCTTTCTCGAGGATGAAGGGCGCGCTAATTGTCGTTCCCTTAAATTTGAAGAAGCTTAGCAAAAACATTCATTTGAGCGCAAGTTTAACCTCTTCTTCTATCTCTTTTATTAAATCTTCAAGTTCTGATGGAATTCTTTCCCTATGTTCTGGGTAGAGGATATTGAGGCCTGTATGGTGAGGCCAACGGGATTTATTCCTAAAACGTTATGGCATTAATTTCAGGAAATGGCTAAGCTTGAAGGTTTGTCGGCGAGTAAACTTGGAGAAAAAGCCCATTATTGAATACATTCATCGGCACTGTAGGGGAAACCCTCAGCTTAAACTCATCAACTATATCAACGAAAACGAGCCAAGTCCACACCATGTCCTCTGCCATCATACTCGAGGAGTAACCCGTGACGGAAAGGTTTTCTGCACAAACCCGAGTATAACTTCAACTTACGAGATGAATGTTGAAGGAAACCTCCAGGGTAAATGGATTCCAGGCTCCGCTGTTACAGTTGCAAGCATAACCGTCTAAGAAGAAAGCATGATTCTTGAAGAAACAGAGAGAGGTAGACTGTGGTGAAGCTATTATTTCCTTTTAGAACAAGCTTAACTCAGAGGTTAAAAAGAGAAGCATAATAGTAAAGCCAACACGCACACGCAAACTAAAAGTGAAGTTTTGCAGTAATGTTCGACTAAAAAATGCTTTATTCTCAATAGAAGCAAGGGATATTAGCAAGTGATATGTGAAATGAGGAAATCAAAATGAAGAAACAATTTGGATAGGAATAGCAATGATTTTAGTGGGCCTTTTCTTTGTTGTGTATAATGCCATAGAATTTAAAAACTATGGATTGTTTCTGTTAGGGGTTTTTGTAATGGTTGTCGGTTTAATAATGGCAGTTGCTTACGGTAAAGGGGTGCCTCTACCGCCAAGAATAGGGTGCGCTGTTTTCATAGAAGTAGCACAAATCATAAATTATGTCTAAAAGAATACATTCTATTAGTAATCTTGCGGAGAAGAATCAGATGAATTACTGGTTTATTGTTCACGATTTGAAAGCGTATGCACAGCATAGCGGCATGATCGGTTGTCGAGTTAAACTGCCTGGAGTACGCGAACCATTGCTTAGGCAGTTCGCTGAAATCAAGAAAGGCGACAAAATCGTTTACTACGCTACTAAAAACAATGTTGTTGTTGGAATTTTTGATGTGGTTTCGGACATGACATATTTGGCGAATGACCCACATTGGAAAGAGATAATGATCTACACCATAAAACCCACGGAAATGCCGCCCGAAGGTTTCTATCTCGACTTCAAAGAGGCTTTGCTATCTGATAAAATAGCAAAATTTGACTTATTTCCACAAAAAGAAAAATGGTATCTCTATCTGCAAGGAAAAACATGTAGAAAACTAACAGAACACGACTATCAACTCATAAGAGATTATTTGAAAAAACCTGAATATCTTATCAAGATAGAGAAAGTCAAAATTAAAGAAACGAAGTGGCATAAAGAAGTCAAAACGGAAGTTAAAGAAGAAATAACGTCTCCTCATGATTTATTGTTGGATACACTCATAACAATTGGTGAAATCTTTGGTTTTGAACCCATAAGAAAACCGAGCGTGAACGATATTAGACCGCCAGATCAGCCCTTCAAAGCTAAAGGCAAAACACTGGATATTGCCTGGAAAATCTTCAATCTAACTTATGTACCGTTTGAAGTACAGGTACACGGAAGCATACCAGACCTGATATACAGACTCAACTTAGTACATCAGTGGTCTCTCAAAATGGCTGTAGTCGCGGACCAAGAATACCATGACGAGATTAAAGAAGCTGCACAAGTTTATCCCTTCGCGGGAAAACTCGTATTACTAACACCGAAGGAAATCGAAAAAGCCAAAAAAGACTACAAAGAACTCAAAAACCTAAGACTAAAGATATTCGCATAAAACCCCATAAAAATTATCGACTTATGTCCATTTTGCGAGGGAAGCGCTTTTATGAAGAGAATTTTGAGAATGCGCTGTCAAACTTGTGGTCATCGGAATAGAGTTCCAGTAAACAAGGTTTTGGTTGAGCAAGATTCTCCAGAGCCTAAGGTTAAAGTTTTCATTCCCACGTATTTGCCTTTGCAGGTTTCTAAATGTGAGAAATGTGGCGAAGTCATCGCTCAGCCAAAAGAACTTATAAAGATTGTGAAGAGTGCGGAAATTTAGGCTTTTAATCAATGTGTGTGTTTTGTCTGTTGCACCCTACGTGTTTAGATTCTTGTATGCATACTCTAAGGGTTTCCTCCATTTCTTTTTGAACTTTTTGAAGGCTTCCATGCCTTTTTCAGTCATTTCATATGCTGTTGCTCCTCTGCGTGCATACTTCGTCCGTGTCTCTTGCTCTTCTCCTTTGATGATGCCCCACTCGGATAGCATGCCGAGCTGGTGATAGACTGTGCCCGCGTGTGTCTCTAATCCAAAACTTTTAACGTGAACCATGATCTCGTAGCCGGTCATCTTCTTTCCCCCCAAAAGCCCTAAGAGGAATAAATGCCATTTTTAACCATTTTAGGAACACATACACGCTTCGCAGGTGTCAGCGAAGAAGTATACGTTAGCATTTGGACTTGAACCCGTTGGGGTTTTAGTCCGTAGAGATCAATACCAAAGGTGGTACAAGTCCCTCCGTTTCGAAAAAATGCAAGTATTAGACTCTAACCTTGGTGCTAACGCTCGCTTTTTCTATCAGCGCGTGTTGACGCAACTTAAGACAAGGCTTGAAGAGAACCGGAGAAGACAAGAAAATTCCTTTATAAGATTCCCGCGACTATCAATAGCTCTATCGGTTCGCGCCTGTTATTGATATATGAAACAGCGCAACATATCTGGAGGTGAAATGTTTGAAGGTTGCACTAGACAAGTATCCTCTAACAGAGTTTTTACTTAATAAGAAAAAGCTGCGGCCCCCTAAGGTCTTTGTTTTGGAAGCCCAGCCTGAGTTTCCTGTAAAGGGCATGGGTGTCTCTCTTTTCCGGTTGGACATGCTCGATTTGCAGGAGCGTATGGGAATTTCGGCCGCTGATGCTATCGGAGTTCTTGTCACAGAAGGAAAAGGGATAGATTGTATAGGAATATCTAAGCTTGATACAGCGAAAGGGGTCAAGCTCGACTGCACTGTTTTCGCTGATGGCAGTGTCAGAATCATCTGTAATGATGACAACTACGCAGAAGAGTTTCTCAACATACTGGTTTTTGAAAAGATGATCATTGAATGGACGGTATCTAAGAATTGGACTAATGATCCATTAGACGTCTCAGTCTTTATGGGCGGCTTGCTGGGGATTTCTGCCAAGATTAATCCGCTTGACAAGGCTTCTAAAGAGGTAGCAGAGTCCTTTAAAGAAGCAACCAGATCTTTTGAAGCTCAGAACTGGAAGGCAACGGTCGTTATGTCGAGAAGAACGATTGAAGCGGTTCTTGAGAATGCATACAAAGAGTTCTTCAAGAAGAATCTGGTAGATACCAAGGGAAGATCGCTAGGTCTAAATGATTTGATAGTCAAATTTGAAAAAACCAGTTTCATTCCAAAACATTGGCTAAAGATACTGGATTCAATAAGGCTCATTGGTAATGTTCCGGGGGCTCATCCAGTTGCGATACCAAAATACAAGTTTTCACCAGATGACGCGCTTCTAGCCCTACAAAATACTGGTGCTTTCTTGAAAGCTTATTACAGTCAAATCGTTTAACAAGCAGCTCGAGCTGCACAGGGTTTATCAATGATTCGCTCTAGGTACGAATTTGTTATTGAGGCCCAATGAATTGCATTTGGTTCTTTAGGTGATATCCTATCAAGCCTTACTTCAATTTTCAGTTCATCTACGTTTGGAACATATTCAACTTCTATTCCTTGTTTGGTGATGTATACAATTATGTGATAGGGATATCTCGTGTATAAAGCGAAGTCTTCCTTCCGTTCTGAAAATTTTTCTTCCAAAAAGCGTCTGTATTCAGTAATATAGCGTCTAAAGTAGTTCTCAGTTACTTCTTTCGACGGTTGAAAATCACCTTTTGGCTTCACATCATTTAACCTGAAGCTTTCCAAAATAGCTTTCTCGTCTCTATTATAATCTTAGAAGTTACCCCTACGGAAGGACTTTTGATAATCTCTCTAGTCACCGTATCGGTAAGTTGCTTTTGCCGTGTTTCTAGTCCAGTTGGCGATAGAGCTTATAGAAATACATGAAAAGGATGGTTGAGTTAAGTAGGCTGCGCGCAATTATTAAATAAGTGTTCTCTCACTTTAATTAAGTAAATGAAGTTACGTTATCTCAGAGCAAGGAATGTTCTCTCGTTTGGAGATAATGGAGATGAGGATATCAAGCTCGAATTTGGCCCCTTTAACGTTATCGCAGGACCTAATGACTCTGGCAAGACGAACCTTTTTCGAGCCCTGAGCTTAATTGAGAAAGCCTTCGACTATGGGAAGCCACCTTTAGATGAGATCCTTTTCCGAGGGGACAGTGATAGATCGCTGCATTTAGAGGTTGGTGTAGAGCTTGATGATACGGAACTCGAACTCTTGGCAACACTAATCATCTGTTCCGAAATGCTGAGCGTACTACAACCACAGGATATTACCCAAGGAATCAAAGAGAACAAGCACTGGAAAAGTATCCTCATAAATTACGGCTACCCAATTCTTACAAAGTCCCTCAGGCGCCTATCCTTTGTCCTTTGTAAAGACGAACTGAGAATTTCTGAGCCAAAGATTGTAATTCAAGTGTCTGATGGAACTGGACTTCTCTACATCAATCGCCAGTCCCACTTGTCAGAAACAAGCCAAGAACTAGGAAGCTATCAACGTGTGTCTTTGGCAAAGGAGATCATAGAGGATTTTACTTCTAGGTTTGGAAACCTCTCAGAACTTGACGTTAATTCATTAATTCAAGATATTCAGAAGCTTTCAGATGAAAGCTCCACACTCATAACACTACTAAAGGGAAAGCTTGGTGGTTCTCCACACAAGATAGTTGAGTTACACGTTGCGGAATTTAACCAATACTTAAACACTCTCAGAGCAGAACCCATTCTTACCAAACTATCCCAGCTTTGCGAGCGAAGAGGAATAGGACTGGAGAGGCTCTACGTATGGCAAGTTCTGGAGCAATTTTACAAGACATCATTTGTAAGACTACAGGAGCTAAGGTTCTTCCCTTCTACTTTGGCATATTCGGGCTCCAGTCAAGATTCGAAGGGTGCAACCATTCCTGGAAGTGATTTAGCTAAGAAACTCTTCTGGTTGAAGTGCTCAGGGACTCGTAAGAACAGAGAGAAATACAGTCGAGTCCAAGCCGAATTCAAAAGTCTGACAGGCTCAGAATTTGATGTTGCAGTAAGAGGAAAAGAGGTCGATGTAGTCTCTGAAGGGGAGCTTGGAGTGATGGCACCCCCCAGAGGCGAATCCGTGTATTCTGGTAGCCCCGAATTCACGCCGCTTGGCTTTGGAAAAGAAATCAAGAAGCGATCAGTGAATGAAGCCTTTGTTCAAGTAATCAAAGACAACTATCCTGTTACTATCGAACAAACAGCCAGTGGTCTTTATGAGATACTCTTCTTGCTAACTACGATAATCGGCGAAAGCGGGAAGATTCTGTTGCTGGACGAACCCGAGCTTCACCTGCATCCTACCATGCAGAAACGAATTCTTAATCTACTCTCTGAATCCGTAACCCGAGGCAGAAACCAAATACTGTTAATCACACATTCTCCATATTTGATTTCTGCCGCAGACATAAACGCAACATGGCGTTTTACAATGACCGAGCACGGTACAAAAGTACACAATCTTGGCAGAGTACTTTCGGAGTTGGAAAGTCAGGAACAGGAGAAACTCGCTGTGAAGTTATCTAACCCAGATGTCCGATCACTTCTCTTCTCACGAGGGGTAATCTTTGTCGAGGGACTATCCGACAAGATAGTTGTAGAGCAGATTGACAGATACCTCTCTACGAAGAAAAAGGGAGCTAACATTGATGAGAGTGAATGGCCAGTTATAGATATTGGTGGCAAGAAAAGTCTACCGTCATTCATGACCTTGAGTCATATGTTAGGAGTTCCGAACTTAGCTATTCTGGACTACGACGCCCTTATGCGCAGGGACCACACAATTAGGCTCAATGGTCGGGAAGTAAAAACTTCCACAATAGTCTTTACGCTCTGGCGCACAGACAAACTGGAGAATTGGCTAAGCCATAAGGATTTGTTATCTGAAGTGCCAGACGGTGAATGGTATGAGAATTCTCATCTGAAGAATTTTAGAACTCTAGTCCTTAAACATGGCATTTTTGTGTTTTCAACGGACCTGGAGGGCGTAATGCAGTCTCCGAAAACTGACAAGATGAGAAAACCACTGAAAGCGTTAGAAAGAATCCTTGATCTGATTAACCAGAATAATATTTCTTCAGAGTTCTATGATATGTGCGAATTTCTTAGGAAGTATACTTCACCTTAAAGGCAAGCAAGGCGATGTGGGCAAATTAAAATAATTCGGGCGCGCATGCCTGTTCCTAAATTGGTCTAAAATGGTTTTTATTCGCCTTTTGTGATTTGGGGACAGTTTTGGACTTCGCATTGTTCCTGAATTCCTTGCGGCAACCAGCCTTCTCGAACCCGCAGAAGTTTGCAGAACGGAATTAAAACCATTTTTAACCATTTTCGGAACACGCATGCGCGCTATTTTGAAGTATGCGCACCAATAATCTTATGTTCCGAGACAGGAAAATGATGCGTATGGGTGATGTGAAAGAAACTCTCTTTGCCTTTGAGAAACTCAAGAGCCAGCTAGAGATGATCGAGGCAGGCGAGATTTCTATAACTAGACGAATGCTGTGCAATCTGGCTAGAGACTTGCTCAGTATTGAAAGATCAGAGCTTCATGAGAACACTGCAGGATTGCGTAGTCTGGTAGATGAATTGAACTACATAAGGAAAAAAGAGTTCAGTCTCATGAGTGTTTTTGGAATAGAACATTATGAACTTGCGCACAGTAGCTTCTTGGCATGGCTTCTTGATCCATTGGGAGACCACGGCTTGGAGTCACAATTCGTCGAGAAATTCATACGAAAAGCAGCATCAAAAACCAGGAAACTCGATCTGTCAAATCTTGACTTTTCAGTTTTGCTCGTTGATCGAGAGATTCCTAGCGATGAGAGCAGATTTGACATAAGAATCAGAGATCCAAACGGCGTCTTTCTCTGCATTATTGAGAACAAAATACTGTCCATGGAAGGATTTGACCAGACCCATCGTCTCTATAGAGACTTCCACGGCTCGTCTCCATGTGAACTATTTGTGTTTCTGACTCTTGACAGGACAGCAAAACCAAAGAATGACAACTTCATCTCTCTGACTTATGACGAAGTTCTGCCGATATTGAAAAGTGTTTTGGAAGTCGTGTCTAGTGCTGACGCAAGATTTTTAATAAAGAATTACTTATGTACACTGGAGCGGCTTATCATGTCTAAGGAATTTGAGTGTTTCTCTGAAAGAACCAGGTTGTATTATCAATACCAGAAACACATCGAAGATGTCAACAAGGCGTTCAATCAGGATAGGGAGTTGCTTCTCTCAACACTTGAGGATAAAATACAGCGCCGCTCTTGGTGGGATGGCAATTCTTGGAAGCTGGAAAAGACCGGGGGAGACATTACTCTCTGGAAGAACTCCTGGTATCCTGGGGAGCATGAAGGGGTCTATATTCAACTTTACTTGCACAAGTCAGAACCGACTTTTTCTTTATATATTTACGGCGAGCCCTCTGAATTTTCTGCCAAGTTTGGACCTGTTTTCAAGAGACTCTTAGATGAAGAACATCCTGGAAAATCTGCACGGGATTTCTCAAAAACATTCGCAAAAGGAGTTAGCAAATTCCTGGAAAAGACCTTGCCTCTTTCTCTTACGGAAAAGGATCAAGTGGAGAGAATCCTGAAGAATCTTGATGACATGGTCAAAGCTTTCGAGAAGACAATCGAGAGAAGCGTTGAAGGGTTCAGGTAAAGAGCGCGCGCTGTCACTGATTTTTCGAGCGGCGTCAAAGATGTCACTTTGTCATATGACCTAAACGATACCGCTGTATGGGTTGACTTGCCTATGACCCTCAACTCCACAACAGGACTTTACGAAGCCGCCATTCAGGGAGAATCAGCAGACACCCTCGTAAGATACAAAATTATGGCTCATGACAATGCTGGAAACTATAGGGCTGAGGACAAAGATGGAGAATACTACATTTACACAGTCATCCCAGAATTTACACCAACCGAAATTTTGCCACTGTTCATGATAGCAACACTGGCAGTCATAATCTTCACAAGAAAACACGTCCACAAGAAACGCATTGACTACAACATGTTATCTCGATGACAGAACACCATTCCAAAGAAGCATAACAATCAAAACAATAGTACCAATGCCAAGAGGACTTCAGATAGGGCTGCACCGAATATTCCCACAATAACCCCCTGTTTCTTCCTTAGTGCCTTCAAGCCTTTTTCCAGAACAGGTAGACCTTTGTCTGCATCAGAAAACCGCAGATCTTGATAAGTCCTGCAAGCTGCTCCAAGGTTGCAGCATTCACCTTTTTCTCGTAATCCCCCATATGCCCGAATGGAAGCCCTGAGCGTCAGTTTCGTCTTCATTCACTATTACAGGCATGCATCATTTCCTCCTCTTCTATGCAGGGCAAGCCTTTCTTTTCCAGCCAAAGGTTCCGCAGAACAATCAGTTTGGCTTGGTAGAAGTAGCCGCCTTCGCGAAGCTCTTTCCGTTCTGCCGTTATGCCCTTAAAATCAGCGTCCATCGTTTTAGCTTGCTCCATCTGATAAAGCTCCTGCGCCTTCTCCCAAATCATAGGTCTTACTCGAGGCCAAAATTTACCAGGTTGCCTCTGCTTCGGCACGTAGATAACGCTCCATCGTTTCTTTTTCAGAAAAGTAGGGGCAGGCGTCGGATGTTAGCTGGTGTTGTTTTGCGAAGGCTCGGAGTATTTGACAGATCTTGTGAGGCGTTAAAGGCTCTTTCTGTCGGCTATAGCAGACTCGTGCAGTCATGATTATTGGCAGAAAAGAAATGAGGGGACAGTTTGGGCAGATCTTAGTTTCGGATTTCGACAATTTCTTCATACCTCAGGGTTTCTATGGCGTTTTCGATTTTGCTGTCTGGAATGGGAATGTCTATGATGTAGTCTGCAACTCTTCGGGCTCCGTCTAAGTCTTTGGCGTTGACTACGAGGATTATTTCCACTAAATACTTGGGCATTGTTTTCACCTTTTGAAGGTTTAGGGTGTGACTCAGGTTACACCCAACACCTGTACGGTGTGTTTTGCGACTTCTCTGCGAGCCACTAAATGCGCCAATTTGTCTGCAAACAGCAAGCCTTTATTGCTAAACATAACCTCAAACGGAAAACTTAGGCTTGTTTGTGTTATGCCGTCTGCGTCAACGCTTTCAACTATGGCGAAGCCTTTAGGCAGCTTCATGTAAAATACGTTTTTACTGAAGTACATTTCTAAGCCTCCGCCTCAAAAAAGTCTTGGGAAAAAGAAGGGAAAATGCTGTTGTTGTTTGCGTAGAAGGCTTTAAATTCTTTTTGGAGACTTTCTAGTTCTTCTTGGGCGTGTAGAAGCTCTAAATCGTCTGCGTTTAGCTGGAAAAGCTCTGGGTCTTTCTTTTTCTTATATCTAGGCTTGTTTATCTTATTGTTTTCTGCTTTAATCTTTTTAATTATTTTTTCGCTTTCTTGCATTTTTTCACGCTCGCCTTTCTACTTTGTCGGCTTTTCTAAAAATGGGTTAGAGTTGCTTTCTTGTGAGAAAATAAGCTCAGAAAAGTGCGGATTTCACGCTTCGGTGCAGAAATGCGGATTTTTCAAGTGAAATTTTAGGGGCTTAAGATTGGCTTTTCACTTTTCGGCGTGAAGTTCCTATGAACATTATGTTGAAAATAACCTTAACGGGAAAGACCACTACAGAAAAAACGGAGCGGGTGTTTAAAAAGCGCGGAGCCTAACTTAACTTGATGGATAGAGAAATGTTAAGGGAAGGATATATAGCGAAATGGAGAAAGTATCCGAAGGATGAGGTTAAGATAAGGGTTGCCCGCCCAAGCGTTTTAGCCCCAAGTAAGAAATTGTTAGGAGATTTTAAGGCGGCGGAGAGGGAAGGAAAAGAATCGGGGTTAAAAAAGTTGGAAGCGAGAAAACTTGCGTGGGATAAAGCGGATTATGAGAGGCGCTTCCGAGCCGAGATTTTAAGTAACCCCAAAGCCCTAGCGAAGTTAAAAGAAATAAAAGAATTGGCGAAGGAAAAGGATGTTCGACTGATTTGTTACGAAAGGAAGCCGCCGTGTCACCGGTTTATCCTGATGGATTTAATTAACTCCCTCTGATTTTTCCCAAAACAAGTAAACTTTAGTTTGCAGCAGCAAGCCACAAACTTTTATTAAATGCGCAATTTTTTCCAAGTTTGCTTTCATAATTTTTTTGCGGTATTGCTCGGTTCTTCCATAAGGCATGTGAGTGAAAAAGTATTCATGAATCGTGGAAGTTTATTATGGATAAAAACTTTCTAGGAGAAGGTTAAAACGGTTGGAGCGTGTTGCTTTGGTTGGTTTGCAGATGTGATGGGTTGGCTGCTTGGGCGTCCTTGATGCTTCCTCGGAACGTTTTCCATAGGAGCGCGCGCATTCCTCAATTCTATTTTCTTGAGATGCATTTGTTGCCCTCGATGTAAAACCTCCAAGGCTTTTCAACTGCTACTCTTATCCCGATCCTTTTGGAGGAAACTATCTTCAATCTTTTTTCCTTTTTTTGTGGAGCGCAGATGAACAGTTCTGGTCCCTTCGTCAAATCTGTGCCATATTGTTCCTTAGTTATGTTCATCGCCTGAGTTAACTTGCCAGGTCCATTAGTGAGGTTCTCGTAACTTCTGACGCATCTTCGCCTTTTCATGATTCTAATTCCCTTTATGGGTTCTAGAGCCCTAATCAGAACTACTCCTCTTTCATTTGTCGTAACATTTAAACAGAAATGGTTCCCGTAAACGAAATAAACGTATGCCAGTCCTGGTCCTTCAAATAAAACTTTGTTTCTTTGAGTTTCCCCTTTATATGCGTGACTTGCCTGATCTCCTTTGCCCTTGTAAGCCTCTACCTCAACTATCTTGCCAATCAACTTGCCTTGCTCATCGCGTCGAACCAAAAGCTTACCAAGCAGTTCCTTAGCTACTACCAAGGCGTCCCTTGAAAAAAAGGACTTTTGCAAGATTTTCACGATCTCATCTCTTGGAACTATATCTGATTACGTATCAATAGCAGAATCTTTTAAAAGTCTACTCTCTTCACTAATTAGTTTGGAGAGTAATTATGGGAGTGCTAGTAAAAAGCAACATCCAAAGATTGATACAGCAGATGCCTCCTTTGATAGAGCCGCATGACCCTAATTGTCTGAAATCGGCTACGTATGATTTGAGATTGGGTGATGAATATATAAAGAATGGTGCCTTTGATAAATTAGATGAAAACAAAAAACCGTATCTAGAAATTCCGGAACATGATGTTGTAATTGTGTCGACGTATGAGAAAATCAATATGCCTACGAATTTGGTGGGGCGATTCGGAATTAGGTTGAACTTGGTCATGAAAGGTCTAGTTCTTAACAATGAACCTCAGATTGATCCAGGATACAGTGGCAAATTGTTCTGCATATTATACAATCTCTCGGATGAACCGATCACACTCCGCTATAAACAACCCTTTGCAACGATTGAGTTTGAAGAAACAAAATCAGTAGCACCACCTTACAAAGAGGGTTATCAAGGGGCTGAGCATGTTTTTGATGTAGTCAAAGATAGGTTGCCAAAGAGTGGATTGCGAAAACTCTGGGACGAATTTCGAGATTTGAGAAAAGATCTCAATCAAAGAGTAGACAGATTGTACACTTGGTTTTTCACCATGGTTACGATTATTATGGCAATTCTCGGGATTCTTGTTGCACGTATCCTAGGCTTGCTTTGACAACTGCAAAATGAACAGGAACTACTCTCTTTCGATCATCTGGTTTTGAACATTACATCTCTGGCTGCAATCAATCCAGTAGCTGCGGCTGCTACAATACCTTGGGTAGTTCCGGAACCGTCACCTATTGCATATAAGTTCTTTCTATTTGTTTCCATATTCTCACCAACATGAAACCTGTCTACGCACCATTCCAAAACAGGAGCATATATCAAAGTCGAGTCTTCGTCTAAACCCGGGCAAATATGATCTATCTTCTTGATGAACTCAATGATCGAAAAAATGTTGCTGGTTGGAAGCATTGTTGAGATGTTTTTGAGTGAAACATCTGTCAGAGTCGGTTGAACTTCGTTTACTTCAATGTCACTTTTCTTAGAAGTCTTTGATCTTTTAAATTCTCCTAGTCTCTGGAGAAAAATCTTTTGACCACCAACTTGGTTGATTAAACTACATAGCCAACTGCCATACTCGTAGGTGCTGTAACCTTGAGGCACTTGTTGTTCCAGCAAGACTGAAAAGCTAGTATTTTCTCCGTCGTCGGAAACTCCTCCGATGACTCTTGTGTTGTTGGAAACATAAGAGACTACCATTCCGCCCTCGCAGAAGCAGTGGGTCTTAATATAGTTCACACCTTTTTGTCCATACGAAAGTTTTGGATTGTACGATAGCCGAGTGAGTGGTTCCATCACGGTTCTCTTAGTTTCTATTTTGATTCCAAGATAGAAAGGAGTTGGTTCCGTCTTAATATTGAACTTTTTCGCCTGGCCCAAAAACCACTTTGCTTCTGACCTACCAGTACCTACTAAAAGAAATCGGGAACGAATAACGCTGTTCGTCTTATCTTTTTTAATTTTGATTTTCCATGAGCCATCTATTTTCTGACTTAAATCGGTTGCACAACAATTCACTAGGATGGCGACATTTCTATCTAAGATTTCTTTTTCTAATTCAGAGACGAGAACCCTAGAATCTTCTGAACCTAGTTTGCGTACGTCATAATGTTTAAAATTCAGCCCCAGTTTTTCGGCAATCTTCTCAAGTTCCACAATTTCGTTTATCCGTTTGGATTTTATCACTCCTTTATTCTTCAGTATGTCATCAATATACTTCACTGTGTCCATGGTAAACATGTCAGTCAAGTCCTTGAGCCGCTCACCTACATCATTAGATAAACAAAGCTTTCCGTCCGAAAAAAGTCCAGCTCCTCCAATTCCATGCACAGTGTCGCAATTTTCGTCATTCAGGCACGTGCCGTGAGTCAGTAAATTGCGAAAGCGTTGGATGGAATGTTTCCCTTTCTCCACAATACAAATAGATAAATCCGAGTTTTTGCTCAACTCATAAGATGCAATTAATCCTGCTGGTCCAGCGCCTACTACTATAACATCATAAGTATCGTTCACTAGCTCTCCCCCTCTAACTTTTTTGGCTTAAAGAGCCGTTTAGAAAGGCAAAAATATACCAGTAAGGATAGTCCAACGAAGAAGGGAATCGTACCAGTGATCATCCTGAGACATATGTCAGTCTCGTCAGAAATAATCCATCCCAGCAAAATGGCTGCTCCAAATGCTACTAGAACTAGTCCGCAAAGCAATACCGTGTCTGCATTTTCACCCTCATACTCGCGTTTCCACAATCCTTTCCCGATTAAGTCCATCCTTCTCGATTTGAGTTTGTAGTAAACATAAGCAATCAGAAACGCAATAATAACGACTATTGTTCCGAGAACAAGAATTCCAAATTCGTGGTAAGCCATATCGCATCACATTTGAGTATATGCTGTTCATTTATGTATAAGCGAAAAGATATAACTATAACTCCCTTTTTGGCTTGCGTGTACATACGCTTACATATGGTAAATGGCTGGGGGAGATATTTTCCTCCCTCTTTACGCGTCGCAAGTGTGCGTATGTGATTGAAAATTGGTTAAAAATCCTTAGACATCGTTCACTCCACATAGTGTATGCGCACGAGCAAATTGAACCATAGGACAAAACGCTTATTATTGGTGCTTACCGTTCTTAATTTCACCGCAGAGATGGTAAAATTATGAGTCTTCGCGTGTTGCATCTTGCTTCAATTAATTATATTTTGAAGCATCAGTACAAAAACTCGATGTGCCCAGATCCGTTGGCCCTGGTTAATCTCGGAGATTTGGTGAGGCTTGGAAAACAGAAGGCGACTTCCTTCCTTGAACGGGTTTTGGTTGAGTTCACCAATTATAACCCAGTTGACGATCTTGCCATTAGAACGGCGGTTTCAAGCATAGAGGAGCATCGATATAATAGACCATTTAAGTTGTACCTTAAACCCAAAAATCATAAACAGAACGTTCTTCATGCGTATGAAGCCTACAGAGTCTTTGCTCAGCAAAATCCAGATACAAAACTCGATGAGGCCTGGCTGATCTTTGGTATGTCAATTTCGGAATTATTTTCCGGAAATGTTTGCTCAGATGTTTATTGGCCTGATGAAGTGATTATGGAGGTAACAAGCGGCGCTCTAGCTCCCCTTGCTCAGGGTGAGATAGTAAAACCTGAAACTTGGATCCTGGAAAGAGACACGGGGACGATCTACTGCCGACCAGGTAGTAACTCGCCCGTGTTGGAAAAATTCGTTGGGAAAGAGCTTAAAATGACAAAGATCAAGCAATTAATGACATTTGCAGTAAGAAGGCCTTGCACTCTCGAATTCGTATATGGTTACGTAAGGAAAATCGAGGACTTTGCCCCTCTCATAATAGACGTTAGAGTTCCGTCAAACATTGAATGGCATTTTTGCGGAACAAAGGCGATTTGGAAAGTTTCAAATAGTAAAGACTTCTTTCACATGTTAAGCTCGATTTCATTCATTGCAGCCAAACATCAAGGGCTCATTAAAAAGAGAAACTTCGTTTTAGTGACAAGCCCTCAAGGCTCCGCCATTGATGATTTTTCACGAAGGGTTGGTCTTAGGTCGCTTTTTGATATAGAGATATTTTCTCCAGAGTACAGAACTTTTGCTGCTCAGCCACTTCTATAGCGCCAAAACTGTACGTGCATTACTCGTGCGCACGCACCCGATAACCCGCATTAGTTATATGTTATGTGCATATTCGGAAAGTTCCGATATCGCGCATGCGGAGCTTCTGTTTTAGAAGATTAGAGGTTCAAAGGCTAATTCCACACGACTGGAATTGAAAGCTACTTTCTTAGCTTTCCCAAAACAAGTAAACCTTAGTCTGCAACAAGAAGCCGCAGACCTTGATTAAATGTGCAAGTCTTTCAAGGCTGGCTTTGTTTATCTCCTGAACGTAAGCTTTCTTATGTCCGAAGAGCAGATCATGAGAGAAGTATTTCATAAACCGTGCATGGCTGTGTTTAATGAACGCTTCTCTCACTTGAGCTATGTCTTTGTCGCTTAGGGTTTGGAGCTTATTAAAAACGTATGTTTTGCTTCCGAGTAGTTGAATGTTAAAGCTAAGCCTCTCAAGGATCTCTGCAATCTTTAAGGCTTGTTTGGGCGGTGGCTGTTCTGCTATTTTTCTCATTCCAGCCTTCTCTCCGAACGGGTTATATTTCGCCATGACAGCAGGCATCTCCACGTAAGGCGTTCCAGCCTTAGCCAAGGTTTCCCGCACAAGCTTCACGCCCAAGCCTATGGTGCGGTATTTTGGATGCACAACAACACGGCTTATAATGCTCAGCTTCTCGTTCAGCTCTTTCATAGACATCTTTGGCAGAACAAGTCTTCTTCCGAAGCATGTTGGAGGCGGATAGCAGTAGACTATGACTCCGCACAGTTCTTCCCCACGTTTGAGGCTGAAGATTTTGCGAGGACCAACTATTTTGTGGCTTCGGTAATGGAAGCCTGCAAGCTTACGCCAATCCTCAGTTGAGCCTTTCTCTACGTGCATTTCCTTAACGAGGCTGCATTCCTTTGCAGGCTTATTCGGATAATAGTTAACGGTTATTTCTTTTCCGAAGCGTTTGTGGATGTGGACGCTCGGGTTTAGATCCTCAAACAAGTCTGTGTGTGTTGTCGCTGCAAGAACCGCTTTGCCTTGTTGACGTGCAAGCTTCTGAAGATTGTAAGCCACTATTTTTGCTGTATCCCGATCAAGCGTAGCTGCAAACTCGTCCATAACCCAGAACTGAGCTTTGCTTTCCATCATTTTCGCAATTTTATAACGGTATTTTTGTCCGTCGCTCAGCTGCTCATAACTGCGTAAGAAAAGGAATGCATCGTTTAAGCCTACCTTGCTCAGAAGCTCTAAGCCTTCTTCAAGGGTTTCGCCCACAGTCTCGATAAGTGGCTTGCCAGGTTCAGGCTGAATGTCCGCAATGTTAATGCAGCTTAACCCCATGTCCAGTCGAATGTCTTTTTCAAGAGCCTTCAGCAAAACGCTTTTTCCGCTACCGCTATCACCAGTAATGTAAACGATGTCCGTAGGCCCTATGTTCAGCTCAACATTATCATAGATTATAAATTTCTCCCATTGGTCAAGCCCCAGACCAAAACTTTCAGCAACAGAGATAACTCTGCTTGTAGGCGCAGGAGCAGCAGTCTCATAAGCAATGTTAAAAGTGAATTTGCCAGAAACCCTATCATATGTACGTCGCATCTTACGAATCAGAAAAAACTCTTTACGCCTTCTCAAGACTGAGCCCTACCTTGTGACGCCCACAACCTTACGCTTCGCAAGATCCTTACGAACCCGCTGCAACTTATTAGCCCTACGAGATATGATTGAGAGGAAGGGTTCAGGTTGCATTTCAACCGTTGCATACAAAGCCAAGGCTGTAGACCAGAAGACATCATCATGTGTTCCCTGTGGATGGTTGA
>Ga0315280_10001842_pt1 | contig 35478 bp, 24 predicted proteins | sample YL17G06_40_MG_FD_203697 | JGI IMG/M metagenome (GOLD analysis project Ga0315280, IMG submission 203697) | Sediment microbial communities from Yellowstone Lake, YNP, Wyoming, USA - YL17G06_40 | ecosystem: Environmental > Aquatic > Freshwater > Lake > Sediment | place: USA: Wyoming | collected...
CCATCTCCAACGGGCCGGCAGCATTTAATCCGAGCCCTGCCGATGGCGCTACCGGCGTCTCTCTGAATGCCGACCTGAACTGGAAAGAGGCAGCTTTTGCCACTTCACGCGACCTGTGGCTCGGTAAGGCGGGAGCTATGAAGAAAGTTACTCCGTCGCCTGCCGGTGCTACTTATGACCCCGGCACTCTCGAATTAGGCCGGACCTATCAGTGGCGGGTTGACGAAATCGACGAAATCGGCTCTGTCACCGTTACAGGTCGTCTCTGGAGCTTTAGCACGATACCGTGCCTTGTTGTGGAGGATTTTGAGAAGTACACCAACACCTCACCCAATATAATATGCGAGACCTGGATAGATGGGCTTGGTTTCCCCGGCCATCCAGGCAACGGGACCGGCTCAAAGGCAGGTTACCGCGACCCCGATTATGCCGAGGTAACCATTGTTCACGAGGGCAAGCAGTCGATGCCGTTTGACTACAACAACCTTAAGCCGCCCTACTACTCAGAAGTTGACCGCACGTTTGATACGCCGCAGGATTGGGCTGCATACGGCATCAAGGCGCTGACATTGTGGCTTAAAGGATATCCCTCACCACCTGCCGGCACCTTTGTAGAGTCTTCTCCGGGCACTTACACAATGACCGCTTCCGGGACGGACATCGGGGATGTGCCGGACTTGAGGAAACCATTATCTTACCACGATGAGTTCCACTATGCCTACACACAGGCAAACGGCAACTGCTGGATTGAAGCGAAGGTTCAGAGCGTCAGCAACACCGACCCGTGGGCAAAGGCCGGTATAATGATGCGCGATTCGACTGACCCCAACTCCGTACACGCAATGGTTTATATCACGCCTGCCAATGGTGTTGCATTCCAGTATCGTGCCACGACCGGCGGCGCTATTACCAACATCAACCAGTCGGGGATTACCGCTCCGTACTGGGTAGTGCTGGAGCGCTCCGGTGAGAGCTTCACTGCCGCTTATTCGCCTGACGGCAGTAGTTGGGTCCTGCTTGGCGGTGCGTCGATCCCCATGCCTGACCCGATCTGTACAGGTTTAGCATTGACTGCCCACAACGCTGCGGCAGTCTGCACGGCTGTATTCAGCAATGTCTCCACAAGTGCAGGGACATCGCCGTCGACGTGGACGTCTCAAGACATCGGTATAAAGAGTAATACTGCTGCACCGCTGTATGTGACCTTGGAGGATTCAGGCAATAACTCGGCAACAGTAACCAACCCTGACCCCAATACAGTTCTGACAACCACCTGGCAGCCGTGGGACATTGCACTGAGCGATTTTGCCGGTGTGGACCCGACAAAAGTCAAGAAGATTACTATAGGTGTCGGCAACAGAGCCGCTCCGCAGCTTGATGGTACAGGAACACTGTACTTTGACGACATCAGGCTGTACCCGCCCAGATGCATGCCTGACCGTGTAAAACCTGCGGGCGATCTCACCAATGACTGTCTGATTGAGTATGCAGACCTTGACATACTGACGAACAACTGGCTGATTAAGCCGGCATCCTCAATCAATTCTGGCCTGGAGGCATATTACATGTTCGAGGGTAATTTGCAGGACAGCTCCGGCAAGGGCCACCATGGTGACCCGTATGGCGCACCGGCTTATGCGGCTGGTAAGGTCGGCCAGGCAGTTAGCTTGGATGGTATAGATGACTATATTGGGACACAGGTTAATGCCTCCGGCCTCGGCATCGGTGATGGCAAACCCAAGACAGTGGTCGCCTGGGTCTATACACGCGCCTTCAATGATGGCGGTATCTTCGATATGGGCGACTACGTCAATGGGCAGAATTTCTCGTTGAGGACGATGGCCACTACCAACATCTGGCGAGCACAGCGTTTTGGCTACCCAACCTATGATTTTGACTTTGAGTATCCATCGCTGAATACCTGGGTTTATATGGCCCTTGTATATGACGGCAATACCGCTGGGAACGAGAGCAGGGCGTATGCTGATGGTGTCCTCGTCGGAACTCAGACGGTGGCGTTGAATACGGTTGACACCGTTCCGTTCCGTATGGGGCGCTGGCAGAACTCTTACTTCAGCGGTCTCATTGACGAGCTTCGTGTTTACAGCCGTGCCTTATCATTGGCTGAGATTGAGTATATTGCGGGCAAACCCATGAGTATTGATATTATTAAGGATGGTACTATTGACTTCAGAGATTATGCTCTTCTGGCGGATATGTGGCTTGAGGAGGTATTGTGGCCGTAGTGGTAACAGCATCCAGATAGGGCCACAGGTTTCACAGTAACCTTGCACCAATAGGGCCTATATCGATTAGTTCGGTGTAGGCCCTTTTTTATTGATTATCGGATTTAGCCCGAATTTTACAGAGCCACAGAGAACACAGAGAATTAAGTTGTTTTAATTAAAGAACTTACGACATTAGGCATCATTTTGGGGTTTTTCTGCAAATTACAGGGTGTAGTTTTCAGGTCTACGCGTAAATTCTTAAGTGATAAAAAGTTAAGCAGCATTTTCGCAAAACTCATGAAATAAGCGGGTTAGACCTTGAATCCCAAATAAATCCGCGAACTAAATATTTGGTAGCGCCTCATGATATTGGCATACGATAATACAGATTTCAAAGTAAAAAGGCCGGTTTTGCCGATGAGTTATTGGCTAAATAACCACTTTCAGCAAGGTTCGCTTATGCAGGGGACAAGGCGACCCGAAGCCCCTGTCGTTCGCATTATCAAATGCCTCGGCCCTGGCTGTCCCATCAGGACCATCTGCCCTGAAGAAAATGTTGTTGAATTTGATACAAAGACAGGGCAAACGTACCTTGTCTCAGCGAAAAACCAAGGACTTCCACGTAGTTATTGACCGCCTTTGAATCCCGCTTGCACCTGCCAGCCGGGATTTTGCGCGGACCCTTCGGATTCATAAGCACCTACGTCAAAAGGAGATTTTCTTGCAGTATGGTTAAAATCCAGCTTTGGAGCGAAATCCTGATTGGCATGATTGAGCAGCACTGAGCCTGGTTTGGGCCAATAGTTCTTTTGGTCAGGCGACACAAAAGCCGCTGAAATAATTCCCCCGTCATAAAAACGAGAATTATCAATCGTTATACCCCCTAATCGGCCTTGAACATAGTTGGCGATAAATGTGCTGTTGTCAATTCCTGATGCATCAATCGCCGTAGACTCAGGACAATAGATGGCGTTATTAGCAAACAGCATGTTGCTTGCTTTGGACCAACGAATCAAAGCGCCTCTCGGATGATTGACAATGGTATTATTGACAATCGTGACGTTGCGCATCTGAGACACCGCGGCATGCGGTGCTGCTGTGATTCCTGTTACGGAACAATCAAAAATGATGTTATTTCTTACAATCGCATCAGAAACCACCTGGATTCCTTCGCCGGCGTTCCAGATGACATTTCCTTCCACAATATTGACCTTGGGGCCGCCACCATACACAAAGATACCGGGATATTGCCGGCCAATGTTTGTATCGTGGATGACGTTATCCCGGACCGTATTACCATACGAACCGAATTTGATTTCGATACCATCGTTTCCGCCGTCGCTGGTACTGCGCAAATGATGAATGTAATTGCCTTCAACCAATGTATTGGTGGTACGACACGACCCATCGTGGCAGCCGATATACATGCCTTCTCCCTCTGTTGGACCTGAGGTGCTCAAGCCCGTGTGATGAATATGATTTTTGCGAATAGTAAAAGCATTACAATCTCCGCTGTTCATCGTGAGTGCATTGTTGCCTGTCTCGAAGATTTCACATTCTTCAAACGTGATGTGGTGCCCTCTGATGAACCGTACACCGGAGCTGCCGCCTTGAAAACGCAGTCCCCGGATGATTAAGTAAGAGCAATCGACAAACTCAATATTGTTATGCCTGTCGATATTATCAGCGGGACGAGTAAGCAGCGGCGATTTGCCCTTTGCGGCTCGAATAACAATTAGCTGGGTGGAAGTACCGTTAGCGGTAACTGCCCGACGGCCGTTTTGGGAATAGACTCCTCCGTGTAAGAGCAGGTCATCACCCGGCTTGAGCAAATTTGCGATATTTTCAAATTCTTCCTGGGAATCCACAGTTGCCGGATATAGTTCAAAGGTAGCTCCACAGCAACTGTATGTGCTCAATAGCCCAGCGAAAAATCCTGCGATTGTCAGACCCCTGACGAAAACATTCAGGGGTGGCAGTCGAACGGCGGCATTGTTGAACCTGCCGAATAGATTCCCACAAATAACGGTGATTCGACTCATGATGCTTGAGCTGGTTCTGAATTTTCTATCTTTGGTTTCTTGCTTTCAATCTTCTGCGCATACAGGAAATATATTCCTGGGCCGAAGGAAATAAGCATGATTGCGAGGCCTGTTGCGATTCCTGCAGCGGTAATTCCATGAGCGCAGCAGACATCCTTGTGTCTTACAATTACGTGACTGGGTACTGCAACCAGCAGTTCAAGTATGGTTCCTCGCAAGAGCCATTTCATTAACCTGCGAATGTAGCTATGCGGGTCGGTATTGCGCGCAAAGGCCCGGAATATGCAGGACCATACAATCCAGTTGAGCAGAAGAAAACCCAGTGCGATTAAGAACACTATGCCTTCAATGGCAAAATCTCCGGATATTGCTGCAACGATTGACCATACAATACCGAGGACCACTATGGCAAACAGGGCCGCAGCCGCTATGGCGGTAACCCACAGGCCCCTTTGGGGCTTGGGTCTTTGTTTTACAATTCTGACCGGCATTATTAACAGCAAAATCTGGCTTATGATTACAACCGCGCAGAATATCCAGAATATCCAGAATTCACCGTAGAGGCTGAAGATGAATTCATCGAAGTCACCCAAGTCCACGCCGCTCGGCCTACCAAACCACAAGCCCATAAAAAGTACCACAGGCGTGAAAACGGCAGTAACCCAGAGTGCATACAACAAGACGGTTATGACAGGCCATCTTTTTCTGGCGAACCATGTTACTACGGCCAGCAGTCCAAGAATCCCTGCGATGGGTCCCCAAATCTTCAGTATTCGCAGACGTTCCTGCCATACCGTTATCCTGACCAGGGTTTTCAGGTCGTAGGATTTGCTTTCGACCTTGAAGGGGCCTGGGACCCGGCTGGTTACGGTGAATGGTCCTTTTATATCATTGGGCTCTCGCCACGAGAGCCAGCATGTGCCGCCTCACCCATACTTGAAGTCATAAGTTTCGCTGTATGAGCCGTCCTGGTTATTGATAACCAGTTTCGGGGCATCGGGTCGTTCGCCGTTGCGGGTGATTTCTATGCTTTCGCCTAATTTTCCTTTCAAGTGCTGGTCAAAACCGTATGCTGAATCATACTTTGTTGCTGACAGGGTTGAAATAATGGGTTCTCCAATGGCCGGGGCTGCGGGTTGACTTTCGCTGACAAGAAAACGAGCTTTTCTGCCGGAGAGTCGGCCTTTTAGCTTCCAGAGGTTTCCTTCCTGGTCTTTGCGTTCAATTGTCCAACAATCGATGTGGTACTTTCCGACCGGCAGTTGCAGTGGTTCTTGTGTGTGCCCGACGGTAATACTCTCATCGCTGCTGTTAATGACAACCGCAGTCAGGCCTTCTTGAATTTTAACTGTTCCGCGGGATAAATCGGTTTGCTCTTGAGCAGTTGCGACGCAAGTCATTACCGATATAGAGATTATAATTGCAAAAAGTAGTTTTCTCATTTTTGTTTTGACCTGCCCTTTCTATACGCCCCCACAGCTTCTTGCGAAGCAAGAGTGGGGGACGCCGGTTTCGAATAACACGTTATGTTTACATTATCTGATAATGTTTGTCGAGCAATTTTCTGAGTTTTTGGAGATTTTCTATTACTTTCAGGTGTTAATTTGTAGGTAGTTTATTGCGTCGTGCGTAGTGCGTGATGCGTTGTGCGTAATACGCAATACGATATACGCAATACGCACTACGTTGTAAGCCCAGCAGTGCCGTAAGGATAAGCCAGGATGGGAAGGCACGCCTCAGTAATTTGCCAAGCTGGGGTAGTATCTCCGCTTTTGTCACCTTCCGAAGAGGACCGGCAAGTACCATTGCAGTTAGAGTAGCCAGACTGGCTCCGCCAACAGCGGCAGCAAAATACGAAACATACAAATACTGCTCATTGGTCATGATACCGTCCCAGGACCACAAACAATAGGGTCAAAAGCGCTACATATCCTATAAGCCAAAAGCTCAATGCCCAAAAAGTGGTTTGTAAGGCCGTCACAATCCACCAAACATATTCCAAAAACTCTTTATCACTTGACCTAGACTTTAACGTTGTTCCCTCTACGGTGTTGCTATGGTAGTCGGATGTGAAGTGGATGTCCGGATGTCAGGTTATCTTTTGCGGTTAGCACGATTTACTTTTCAAAGAGCTTTTTTAATTTAGTTTGTTTGATATTTCCATCCTTGGTATTTCGCAAGGATATCTATGAAATCAATTAACGTGTCACGTTTGAAAGCAAGACGGAACCACGCCATATCAAATAAGATACAACTGATTTGGTTAGGATTTGGTGTTGATTCTATTCTGAAGGAAAATACAGGGTCATCATCCCAGTTTGTGCCATCTAAAGATGTTTGGACTTCAATCCACATTGTTTCTGTAACATTGAGGTACGCAAGCTGTATTGTGACATGAGCGCCTATATATCCTGGAGTTTTCATATCAACTGATGTTGAATATTCGATATAATCATCGGATGTCTCTCGGCGAGCTTGCTCAAGACATCTGGTCAGCACCATCCGCCTCCATTCGGTGTCCCATGTATGTTTTATACTGTGGTCATCTTTTATCATATCCCAGAACGATGTGCCTGTTGTTTTATCTGCTATCAAACGTTCCAAAGGCCGATTTCCTCGCAAGTTGAGTATCACACGCTTAGCCACTCCAAGAAGCCAATTACATAGCCGACCCTGTTCTCGGTCATATTTCCCGTTCCGGAATGCTTTCAAGAATTCTACCATTGTCTCCTGGGCTGCATCTTCCGCATCAGTCGCGGACAATCCAAGTTTTCTGGCAAAGTTAGCCACGATAGGATGGAAATAATCGCAGAATTGCTGCCATGCCGGCTCATTAGAGCCTTTGAGAGCTTCTAAAACTTGAGTTGTTGTTACCCATTGCATCTTATTGCTCACTTTCCGCGGCACATTGCCGAGACAAGCATATTGGTAATAAGGTGAGCTTGCAACAGTACTATTTAAAGGCAACTGATGATGACCATAATGCACGCATTTTATGGCACTTCTCACCTTATCGACTATCGCAATAATTAGTGCTCATTGCCAGGCAGGTGCTAATTCGATATTCTGTTGTGAAAGGTCCACGATAATGCATAACTATACGAGCAAGGTGATTTCGGCGAAGCACAATGCCGGGAGGAAACACAATCTGAACAGAAGATTAGTACTCTCATTTGCCCTTGTTTGCACTATCTGGCTCTGGAGCCGGACAAATCCCATTCTGTGCGCTGCCGGTCAGAATGTAAGAAGCACTGTTCCCAAAGAACATCCGCGGCTGCTTGGTTCCCGGGAGCGTTTGCAAAAATTGGCCAGGGAGCGCACGGATGCATACCAGAGAGTGGTGCGAGCTGCACGTGAACTTGAGGCCGACGACCATTCGAAAATACTCTCAATGGCATTGGTCTGCGCGATAGAACAGGACGAACGGCTCGGCAAGACCGCTATAGAAATGGCAACTAAATACATCAACGGTCCTATCCGAAAGGGACATGTTACCTTCGGCCACGACCTTGCTCTTTGTGCAATCGTTTATGATTTGTGTTATGAATACTGGACGCCGGACCAGCGAGCGAGCTTCCACGAGTATATGAACAAAACTATTGACGCCAACATCGACTCCGAGACGCATGTATTTCACAACGGCTGGTACGGATATAAGAACTGGGGTATCGGCCTGGCCTGTTACGCGACCTACTATGAAAACGCCCGCGCACCCGAATTTCTCAGAACCCTCGAGGAAGATTGGCAAACTCGCGCAGCGCCGGCTCTAAATATGGCAGGTGACGGCGGCGGGTGGGCCGAAGGCTACTATATCAACTACTGGTTATACGAGTGGCTGTTTTTTTGCGAGGTCGCACGCTATTGTGGGGGCGTTGACTATTACTCGCAGGCACCTAGCTTTTTCAGGAACCGTGCCGTCGCCAGTATGTTTGAAGCCTATCCAGGCATCGGCGAGTACGGCTCGCGCCGTCCGATTCCAATGGGCGATGGTGGAGGCAGGGTCTTCGGAGGCGACCGCGATAAGGCACTATCGGCAAGACGCATCCTCGTGAACCACTTTCGTGAGGAACCGAATCACCGGGCTGTGCACACGTTCAACGAGACTACCCCACGCTCAAGCGTAGGTGTTTACGCGTATAAGGACTTTCTGTGGCGAGACACTACTGTTAAAAAGACAGACCTGAAGGGCTTTAAGCTGTCGCACATCAGCCCCGGCCCCGGTTATGTTTACGCACGCAGCTCGTGGGATGAAGACGCCACGTATTTTTTCTTCAAATGCGGAGACCGCTTCACAGCGCATCAGCACCTCGATGTGGGACATTTCCTGATTTACAAGTATGCGGAACTGGCGGGCGATGGCGGCCATTACGACGCATTTGGCTCTAACCACGATGTCAATTACCACCTCCGCACCATTGCGCATAATACGATACTTATCTACGACCCATGCGAAACCTGGCCGCAGATGCGTGCCGGTCCTGTTTCGGGAAATGACGGAGGGCAGTGGCACCCCTGGCCTCACCATAACGGCGCTGTTCTGGACCCAGCAGAATGGCAGCGAGGAAGTCAGCTATACGATATCGCGGACATTTTAGCTTTTGAGGACCAAGGAACCTACCTGTACGTAGCAGGAGACTGCACACGGGCATACTCGCCGAAAAAGCTTGCATATTTCACCCGGCAGATTGTATTTCTGCGACCCGGCACATTTGTCATCTTCGACCGGGTTAGTTCCAAAGACCCCGACTTCAAAAAAACCTGGCTGCTTCAGGCTATGAAGGTTCCACACCAGGCCGGCCAGAATCTTGTAGTGACGAACGGTAATGGACGGCTGTTTATCCAGACCATTTTGCCGAGCAACCCGGCAGTGAAGCTTGTTAGCGGAGCAAACCTGTACAGTTATGGCGGCAAAACGTATCCCCCGGAGCGAGACACCGGACCTGCGCCCTGGTGTCGTATCGAAATATCACCCTCTCAACAAACAACTGCTGATTATTTCCTGCATGTGCTGACAGCAACCGATGCCAATACCACCTCGGTCGAAAAAGCGGTTGCACAAGTTCAAGGCGACGAGGTCACCGTAGCAGTCGGCAACGCGAGAATCACCTTTACAACCTCCCAAGCGGGAGGATGGATAGAGATTGCCGGAAGTCGCAGCAAATTCGCAAATAAAATTGTGGCCGATTGAGAAGCAAATTTAATGATAGCGAAATTGAGGCATTAGCTACTTGAACTAAATACTTTTAAACGTTAATTATTTTGGGAATATTACTTGAGTTGAAGCCTCTTAAATGATTGAATTACAGCGGTGCAAAAATAAAACTATTTACCGAACGTTTCTTTTAGGAGTACCTGCTATGGAAGGTTCTTACTCACGTCGAAAGTTTCTAAAGGCCGCTGCGGCCGGAAGCGCTGCTCTGGCAATGTCAGCAAAAAGTTATTCTCGCGTGGTCGGCGCCAACGATAGGATATCAATCGGCATCATCGGCTGTGGAAGCCGTGGGGTTGGCGCCCACATGCCCGGCGTAAACACGCACGCCAAAGACCAGAACATCGAAATCACGGCTGTGTGCGACCCGTGGCGACTGCGTCGTGAGGAGGCCACCGCCAAGGTCAAAGAATGGTACGACCGGGAGGCACGCCAGTTCTCATCATACCGTGACCTGCTGGCCTTGAAGGATGTGGATGCTGTTATGATTGCCTCGTGCGACCACCAGCACACCACGCACCTCGAGGCCGCCGCCAAAGCCGGCAAGGACGCATACTGCGAAAAGCCGCTGGCGATGGATTTCGAGACGCTCTGCAGGGCCTGCGATGCCGTCAAAGAGGCAAAAACGGTCGTCCAAATCGGCACGCAGTTGCGGAGCCTTCCCAGCTTTACCGGATGCCGGGAACTTTACAAAACGGGCATCCTCGGCACGGTAGGCCGGATTGAGCAATGCCGCAACGGCGAACAGCCCTACTGGTATTCGTACATCAAAGACATCAAGGAAGAGGACGTTGACTGGAAGGAATTCCTGATGGACCGTCCTATGCGTCCGTTCGACCCCGTGCTGTACTCAGGCTGGTATGGTTACCGTGAGTTCTCCGACGGGCCGGTTCCAGGGCTTGGCAGCCATTTCATCGACCTGGTGCACTATATCACGGGCGCAAAGTTCCCCACGAGCTGTGTGTGTTTAGGCGGGACATTTACGTGGAAAGACGAGCACAAATTCACCTGTCCCGACCACATCCAGGCTTTGTGGATTTACCCCGAAGGCTTTATGGTCAGTTACTCAACGAACTTTGGGAACGGTAGCGGCAACAGCTTCAAGATTTTCGGGGACGAGGGCGTGCTGGATATGGTTGACTGGATGGCGCCGGTCCTTACGGCTGAAGGCGGAGGCAAAAGACAGGGCAGGATACGAGGCAAAAATCCCGTAAAGGATGTCCCGCGACCGGATCATTTCCTCGACTGGCTCCAGTGCCTGCGGAACCGCCAGACACCCAACGCCTCTATCGATGCCGGTTACCAGCATGCGGTAGCCTGCATTATGGCAGTGCGGGCATACGACACCGGTCGGAGAATGATTTATGACCCCCAGAAACGTGAAATTCGTGAGGGATAGTGATACATCGGGTTATCTGTTGACCTGTATGTAATGAAAAAGGAGAAGATGAAAATGAACTCTTTCGACCAACTGACTCGCCGACGCTTTCTAATCCAGAGCCTCAGGCTCAGCTCAGCAGGCCTTGCGGTCTCTCTTGCAGCAGTATCCTCGCCTGCCGCTCAAGAATCCGTTACCGGTCCCTGGCAGATTGGCTGCTACACTCGTCCCTGGGACCAGTATGATTATCGTGTAGCGCTTGACGCCATTGCCGAGGCCGGTTTCAAGTATGCGGGGCTGATGACTACTAACTCCCAGACACATCTGGTAATTTCGGTCTCCACGACGCTCGAAGAAGCCCAGCGAATCGGCGAGGAAGTAAAAAAACGCGGTCTGACGGTCCTGTCGGTATATGGTGGTGACATTCCTGTGGCGAAATCACTTGAGGCAGGCATCGAGGGTCTTAAGAAACTTATCGACAACTGCGCCGCCTGCGGCGCAAAAAATTTACTGATGGGAGGAACGGGTGACCAGAAGCTCTACGAGCCATATTACAAGACTATTGGCGAATGCTGCGATTACGCCGCTGAAAAAGGTATCGGCATCAGCATTAAGCCGCACGGTGGTCTCAATGCCACAGGCCCACAATGTCGCAAAACCATTGAGCTGGTCGGTCACAAGAACTTCCGTATCTGGTATGACCCGGGAAATATACTCTACTATTCAGACGGCCAACTCGACCCTGTCACCGATGCAGGCACTGTGGATGAGCTTGTGGTCGGAATGTCCGTTAAAGACTACAGGGAGCCCAAGAATGTCCTGGTGACACCGGGGACAGGTGTGGTAGATTTCGCTGCGGTTCTGGCACGACTTAAAAAGGGCGGGTTCACTAACGGGCCGCTGGTGGTGGAGTGCCTCCAGCCAGGAAACCTTGAGCAAACGCTGGCAGAAGCCAAAAAGGCCCGGCGATTTCTGGAAGAGCTAACCGGGCAGAAGGCACCAGCGTCGGCGGCAACTCTCGCAGCCGCCGCGACTGCTCATCTTACCGCGGGGGTGGCGGTTACAGACATTACCCCGCCGGTCGGTTACCGGATGAGCGGATATTTTTACGAGAGGCTAAGCACCGGCACACTGGACCCGCTGCACGCCAAGGCAGTCGTCCTTCGCCAAGGTAACCAGCGAGCAGCTCTGGTCTTTTGCGATATCATCGGATTGTCGCGAGATGTTTCGTCACACGCTCGCAGACAGGCAGCCGACAAGACCGGCATTGCGCCTGAGAATATCCTTATTGCCGCCACCCATTCACATACCGGACCGCTTTATAAGGACGCTTTGAGACAACACTTCCATGACATCGCTGTTGCCAAGCATGGCGGCGACCCGTGTGAGAAGGTGGATTATCCATCGGAACTCGCTGCGAAAATTGTCAAGGTGATAATGGAAGCCGATGCAGCAGCAAAACCAATCCAACTGCAGACTGGCACCATCGAGCAGCAAGGCCTTTCATTCAATCGCCGATTCCACATGAAGGATGGAACGGTCCGGTTCAATCCTGGCGTGCTGAATCCTGATATTGTTCGGCCCGCCGGTCCAATCGACCCACAAGTGGGGGTTGTGTTTTTCCGCGAGCCGGACAAAGAAAGGGCTATCGCGGCGATGATAAACTTCGCCTGTCACCTCGACACAGTAGGCGGAACCCTGTACTCGGCTGATTATCCGTTCTACCTTGAGCAATCGCTTCGGGAAGCGTTCGGCGAGAATCTCGTTGCGCTGTTCGGCACAGGCACCTGCGGCGACATAAACCACATCGATGTCACCAGGAAAGAGCGTCTCAAGACGGATTTCATCGGCCGGACACTTGCCGAAACTATCAAGGCAAAAGCAGCAGAACTGAAACCTCTCGGTGAGCCGGCACTGGCAGTGCAAAGCGAGATTGTTCAGGTGCCGCTGCAGCGTTACGGACCACAGGATATTGCCTGGGCGCGTGAGAACATCAACAAGGTCGGCACCGAGGAACTGCCCTTCCTCAAACAGGTCGAGGCTTATAAGATACTGGCGCTCGAGCAGCTCGGAGTGGACACGCTTGGGCTGGAAGTCCAGGTCTTTCGGTTCAGTCGTGATGTGGCCATCGTCGGGCTGCCGGGCGAGGTATTTGTCGAACTTGGTCTTGCAATCAAGCATGCCGGTCCTTTTCCGGTGACTATGGTGATTGAACTATGCCAGGATTCGCCCGGCTACATCCCCACAAAGAAGGCATTCACCGAAGGCAGTTACGAGGTGGTCAACTCGCGCATTGCCCCCGGCGGCGGCGAAATGTTAGTCGAGACGGTGGTACGACTCCTGAAGGCGCTTAAAACCGTATAATTCTAAATGGCTGGTTCAATGAAAGGGAGAAAAATGAGAAAGATAAAGATACACACAGTGACAGCAGCGGTCATTATTCTGTTATGTCGAGGCTTTGTTTGCGCGGCGGGGCAAGAGAAGCCGGTTCTTGAAAAAATAGGCATCACGAGCGGGATATGTGTGGTGCTCGGCGATACAAACTGCAAACTTGCTCTGGAACTGGCACGGGACAGCGAGCTACTTGTTTACGTCCAGTTGCCGCCGACCGAGGACATAGGAAGAGCCTGTAAGATTGCCGACGATGCGGGATTCTATGGGACGCGCATCTTTATTGAAAAAGGTGCACTGACGAAACTGCATTTAGCCGACAATCTGGCAGATGCACTGATTGTCACAGGTGATGCTACCGGCATTCCAGAAGCGGAGGTCCTGAGGGTTCTGCGGCCCGGAGGTAAAGCCATACTTGGAACCAAAGTTAAAGTTGCGCCGACACCTGCAGGAGTAGATGACTGGAGTCATCCGTATCACGGGCCGGACAACAATCCTCAATCGCAGGATCGTGTCATAGTGGCACCTTATCTGACACAATTTCTGGCTGAGCCGCGATATGCGCCGCTGCCGCAGGTGGCGGTGGCTTCGGCAGGTCGAGCATTCAAGGCGTTCGGCCACGTGGCATTCAAAACCCGCGAAGAGCCGTTCCTTAACAAATTAGTGGCGTTTAATGGTTACAACGGCACGATACTATGGCAGCGTGACTTAACCGAGGGTGTTATGATACACCGCAATACAATGATAGCAACACCAACAGTACTGTATGTTGGAGATGATAAATCCTGCAAGGTGATTGACGCAGCCACCGGCCAGCTTATGGACCAGATAATTCCGCCGATGGAACTATCCGGCGGAACATTCTGGAAGTGGATGGGGATGGAAAACGGTGTGCTCTATGTGCTTATGGGAGAGCAGGAGCAAAGGGACCCAACAATGCGGTGGAACAGTGATAAGCACGGCTGGCCCTGGGACCCAATCTCAAAGGGTTTCAATCAGCCCGAGCATCCGTGGGGATTCGGTTCCAATGTGCTTGCCATTGACCCGAAAACGAAAATGGTTCTATGGAGTCACCACGAGGACCAGCCGATTGACAGCCGGGCTATGTGCATGAAAAACGGGCGAATTTATATCTTTCGATTCGGGGCGTATCTGGCCTGTCTGGACGCAAAAAATGGTAAGGAAGTATGGCGTAAAACGCCGGACAACGACCCCAAGCTCTTTGAGTCGCTGGGACCCTATCAGAACCGGCAAGACTGGCGGACCAACTGGCGAACAACCTGCTATCTAAAGTGCAGTGACAAAGCCCTGTACTTCGCAGGACCGCCCGTTGGCAGGCTCCTTGCCGTCTCAACCGAAAATGGCAGTATCCTCTGGGAGCATCCTTACAGCAACTTCCAGTTGGTTCTACGGGATGATGACCTATATGGCATAAGCGGACAAATCGACAATCATCCGAGTATGAAGTTTGCTGCACTGACCGGCCAGGTGCTGGCCGAGATTAATAAGCCCCGTCGGGCCTGCACTCGTCCGACCGGCTCCGCAGATGCTATATTTTTCCGCGCAGAGGATGGCTCGGTGCGTCTGGACATAGCCAGCAATCGTCCGGGGTGGATTTCGCCGATGCGTCCAAATTGTCACGATGGTGTGACTATTGCCAACGGTTTACTATACTGGTGGCCATCAGTGTGCGACTGTCAGCTTACACTCTACGGTATTACCTGCCTTGGCCCGGCAGGCAACTTTGATTTCACTCCTGCCGCGACAGAGACAGAACGTTTAGAGAAAGGCAGCGGTGATATAGATAAGGTTGCAGAGCTATCTGAGTCGCCGAATGACTGGCCAACCTTCCGGGCAGACAATACAGCAAGTGCGACAACGAAAGCAATTATTCCTGACAAAAGCGAGCTACTCTGGCATGTTGCATCAAGGACGACCCCCGCTCCGGGTACGCCTCCACCTACGGCGCCGGTTGCAGCGGGCGGATCAGTATTTGTCGGTGGTCCTGATGGTATTGTGCGAGCGCTGGACGCAGCGACCGGCAAGCTTCGGTGGAAGGCCTATACCGGCGGTGCAGTCAGGATTGCGCCGACCATATATAAAGGCCGTGCCCTGGTGGGTTCCAGCGACGGCTGGGTTTACGCATTCGAGGCAGCAACAGGTCGGCTCCTCTGGCGGTTTCGTGCTGCCCCTGCGCAGCGCAGGATACCTGTGTACGGTTTGCTGCTATCTACCTGGCCAGCGGCAAGCGGCGTATTGGTTGAGGCCGGCACCGCCTACGTCGCTGCCGGCATCGTTAATTATGATGGCACTTATGTCTATGCGCTCGATGCTGCAAGCGGCCAGATAAAGTGGCAGAATAATACATCAGGTCACCTTGACCGCCAGGCCCGGACGGGAGTAAGTGTCCAAGGACACCAGATACTTTACGATGGCAAACTGTATCTGGCAGGCGGTAGTTCCATCTCACCGGCTGTATATGATGTTCAGGATGGAAAATGCCTCAATGACCCATCGCCGCTGGCACAATGTGTCTCAGGAAGTCCCCGGGGATGGGAACTTTATGTACTCGGAAACCAGGTCGTAGCGTGCGGTAAGCCCTTCTATGCACATCCAAAGTATGATGTTTTCGACGACACCGTTTTTAGCAAGGTCTTCCTTACGTCAAGCAGCGGTCGTGATATTGTTTGGGTAAGCAATCAGGGCAGCAGTAAGGTCCTGTGCTTTAATAAAATTGACAGAGAGCTATTGAGCAAGAAAATGGCCGATGCACAGAACCGTTTTCGTGTTGACTGGAAAAGGCTCGGCATCCAGGATAAGCCCTTATGGAGTCAAGACTATAAGGATAGCGTTGCTTTAGCAGTCAGCGGCAACGCTGCAGTGGTTGCCGGCAAATCGGAAGTTGTCGCGCTGAACATAGAGGATGGGAAAGTGTTGTGGTCGCAGCCGCTTCCATCGCCTGCTGTCACCTGGGGTGTGGCTGTTGACCGCGATGGTCGTGTAATAGTTACTCTTGAGGATGGACAGGTTTTATGTTTCGGTCGAAACGGACGCGTGTAAAGAAGCAGGGTTGCCTTTTATTTCCAATCGCTCTGCTTGGATTGGTCATCGTGTTTGGTTGCAGCAAGAAACAGCCAGCGGCAGCAAAAAAGGAATTAGTACTGTTGTGTGGCAGCTCATTCGTCAAGCCAAGCGAGCAGTTGTGTTCGCAGTTCACCGCCGAAACCGGCATCAAGGTTATCACGACGGTTGGAAGCAGTGAGGACCTTTTGCCTCTGGTCAAGGTGGGCCGGAAAGGTGATATTCTTATAACGCACGACCCATACTTAGATTATGTGGCAGAGGCCAATTCGCTGGGGGACCACATTGAGGTTGGTTTTGTAGCCCCGGTGCCGGCTGTGCAGAAAGGAAATCCGCAAGGCATAAAAACCATCGAGGATTTGGCCCGGCCCGGATTGAAAGTTGCACTGACCGACCCGAAATACTCAACCTGCGGCGAAATGGTATTTGCGCTTCTGGAGAAGAAGGGCATAAAAGATGCGGTGATGCAAAATGTGGAAAACCGCCTGACCAAAGGCCACAGTACTCTTGGAACTTTTCTGAAAACAAAAACGGTGGATGCAGTCATTATGTGGAATGGCGTGGCCCATACCTTCAGCGATAGTCTGGAAGTAGTTCGAATGCCTTATGAATATGATAAAGACGTTCGGGTTCACATTATTGGCTTTAGCTATTCCAACCAGCCGGAGCTGCTCGATAAGTTCATCGAATTTGCCCGCAATAGGGGTCCTGAGATTTTTGCTGAGCACGGTTATGTAAAAGAATACGCCGGAGCGGCAAAATGAAACGATTAGCCGTAGTTGTAACTGTTGTCACATCAATGATGCTTTGCGGCTGCAGAATCAAAAGCTCCGAAAAGCCAGATTCTGAAGCAAAAGAACTACTACTTTATTGTGGTGCCGGTATCCGCCCGCCTGTTGATGAGCTGGTTGAAACCTTTGAGCGCCTGCACGGCGTAAAGATTGCCACCGATTATGCAGGCAGCGAAGTGCTTTTATCCAAGATAAAGCTCAGCCGTCGCGGCGACCTTTATATGCCCGGTGACGAGTATTACATCGAGCAGGCCGCCAGCAAAGGGATGCTACTTTCGCAACAGCCGGTCTGCTACTTCGTGCCTACTATTCTGGTGCAAAAGGGTAATCCAAAAAATATACGCAGCTTGCGGGACTTACTGCAGAGCGGTTTGAAAATAGGGCTGGGGGACCCAAACGCCTGTGCTGTTGGCAGAAAGACGAGGAAAATTTTTGCTAAAAATAATATTCCGTGGGAGGTTATCCTGCAAAACGTTGCCTTTTTGTCCCTGACCGTAAATGAGCTGGGGATGCAGATTCAGGCCCGCTCGCTCGATGCGGTCATTGTCTGGGATGCTGTTGCTCGATACTACAATGACTATGGCGAGGAGATTCCCATCCCTATAGAAAACAACGTGATTTCCACGGTGGACGTTGGGGTACTTACCTTTACAAAGAACCGCTCGTCTGCTGAAAAGTTTGTGGAGTTTGCCGCTTCAGAGCGGGGACAGGCCATTTTCAAGAAACACCTTTATAGAGTCGAGCCTCCAAAATAGGTCAACACCTGTTTTGTAGAGAGATGTTCTATAACCAGAAGGTGTAAATAAGTTTCAGGTAAAAATGGCTATGAACAGTTCTGTAAAAAGTTGGCGTGACCGTATTTTCGAGGCAGCAGCATTTTTCTTTGTGTGCGTCTTCGTCATCTTCGTTTTGACACTCATTGCCGCCGATGTTTTCTACATAGATAAAAAAGCCGTCATAACGGTTCTCACATCGAGATTTATAGCTCACGCCCTCTGGATGAGCATCTGGACCAGCTTTGCTACGACCTTCATATCACTATTTTTCGCGGTGCCGACCGGATTCGCCTTAAGCCGTCTGCGATTTCCTGGCCGCATCCTGGCAGACACCATTGTCGATTTGCCCATTGTGTTTCCTCCATTGGTCGTGGGCCTGACGCTCTTGGTATTTTTTTCACAAACTGCTATCGGCCGATGGATACAGGAGGATTTGGGTCTGGAATTTGTCTTTCAGCCCAAGGGCATCGTGCTGTGCCAGTTTGTGGCAGCGGCGAGTTTTGCAATCCGTTCAGCAAAGACCGCTTTTGACGATGTCGGCTGGCGTTATGAGAATGTGGCCCTCACTCTGGGCTGCACCCGGTGGGGAAGTTTCTGGCGCGTTTCTCTGCCGCTTGCTCGCAACGGCATTATTGCAGGTGGGATTTTAACCTGGGCCCGTGCGTTCGGGCTTTTTGGACCGCTGATGATTTTTGTGGGGTCTTTTCGTGGCCGAACCGAAGTTTTAAGCACCACCATTTTTCTTGAACAATCGGTAGGCAATCTGGAAGTAGCATTAGCGATAGCGTTGCTGCTTATCTTTGTGGCATTAGTGGCGTTAACCTTCATTCGCCTTGTCGGCGGTTCGGCCCTGGTGAAATTATGATTCGCATCGAACGAATCTCTTTTCATATTGGCGCGTTCCGGCTGCAGAACACAAGTCTCGAGATAGCAACTGGGGAGTATTTTGTTCTGCTGGGACCGCCCGGCTCAGGGAAAAGCATTTTTTTAGAGTGCCTGTGCGGCCTTAAAAAAATTGATTCAGGTAAAATATACATCGATGAACGCGATGTTACTTTTCTCGAACCTCGCGCTCGCAACATCGGGTACGTGCCTCAGGATTATGCGCTTTTCCCGCATCTTACTGTTGAACGAAACATCGCTTTTGGCTTACGTGTCCGCAAGTACGCTCACAAAGATATTGTCACGCGGGTCACCGAAACGGCAGACCTGCTGGGTATTCGGCATCTATTGTCACGCAAGATAAATGGTCTCAGCGGCGGCGAAACACAGCAGGTCGCTCTGGCACGGGCGATGGTCCTGCAGCCGAAGATTTTGCTGCTGGATGAACCTGTCTGCGCCCTGGACGAGGTCACCCGGCAGGAGGTTTGCGCCCAGCTATTCCGCATTCAACGTCACCTCGGTGTAACCATCATCCACGTAAGTCATAATCTTGAGGAAGCATTTTCTGTAGCCGACCGGGCCGCTATTTTGCACGATGGCATCCTGCAGCAGGTAGGGACTCTGGAGGAACTATTGCGGAAACCTGACAGCGAGTTTGTCGCACGTTTTATGCGGTGCGATAATATCTTTTATGGCGAGGTGACGGGGCCAGGCCCGCCGGAGGCGGGCTTGACCCCGTCCAGGGCTTCGCCCCGGCAGCAGCGGCAAACTCGGGTGAGGGTTGGTGACATTGAGCTGTGTGTGCCGGGCGAGCACCGCGGTAAGGTCAAGTTGATGATTCGTCCTGAAGATGTGCTCATTCGCTCAAACTACGAGGGGCGCAGCAAAGGGGAAAACGAAATTTACGTTAAGCCTGTCCGCTGGCGTAACTACGGCGGTTATATCAAGGTAGAACTGGACGGCCCTTTCAATCTGGTGGCTCATTTGACGGACGCGGTTTACGCCGACCTGAAGGTCAAACAGGGGACCGACTTAGTTGCTATATTACGCTCTGAGAACATCCACGTGTTACCTGCATAAGGGCTTTTGCGTTGTTCTACCAAAACTTTTGTAGTATATAAGGTTTTGCCATGGTTAAACTTCAAAGATTAGTTCTATTTGCCTGCCTGTGGAGTTGTTTTTGGGCTCCTGCAGCTTTGGGCTGCAAATACAACGTCCGCGAGACAGGATTTGTTGATTTGGATATTGAGAAATACTATCTCTACGGTTACATCAGTAATGATACGCCGGTAAATATTATTTCCGATTTTACGGAAGTATTGTCCACAGCCCTTATGGATAGCAACATCAGAGCCGAAGCAATCAACACCGACCAGGAAAAACAACATCCAGCACTTGAGTATCTCAAATCTTTACAGATAAAATCTTTGCCTGCCGCTGTTCTGGTCTCGCCGGATGGGCAGTCGCTTGCAGTATCCGTCACAGAACCTAATGGTCCGTTCAGGGACACCCTACAGTCAGCGATTGATGACATCCTTTCCTCGCCGAAGCGTGAGGAAATCCTCCAGCACGTCATCGAGGCCTACTGTGTGGTACTCTTGATTGAGGGGACCAATATTCAAAAAAATGCAGAAGCCAAAGCCATCGCTTGTGATGCCATTAAAAGAATAGAATCCCAGATAGGAATATTGCCTAAGCCAATCGCTCGGCCTCCGGCGCTGGTTGTGATAGATTCGAAATCGCTCGGTGGGGAGAAAGTGTTACTCTGGAGTCTGGGTCTGGATGCACAGGAAATTACCGCTCCGTATTTAGCCATAATTTACGGAAAGGCCCGATGGATTGGGCCGCTGTTTAAGGGCGAACAGATAACCGAAGCCAACCTGACCAACTTGCTTTTTATAATCGGCGACGACTGTGAGTGTGGGCTGGACCACAGATGGGCGCAGGGAACGATGCTGCCGGTCAAATGGGACCAAAAGTTACAGGCCAAAGCGGCAGCAAATCTGGGCTTCGACCCTGAAAACCCGATGATAAAAATGGAGATATGCTCGATAGTAGGCAGGGGTATTGGAGGTTCTTCATATCCCGGCGTTCCGTTTGAATACCAATCAGATAATAGCCGGCAAATTGTGCCTGCACAGGTTAAAAATACTACTTCGCCTGCCGCTGCTGATAAGAAACCAGATGCGGACAATCCACCTATTGCGGATATTTACCCACCGTTGCGCGCTATGTCGTTGGTGACGATAGGCCTGGTCATAGTTGTCATAATTATCGGTATTGCAGTTCTCTTAAGACCGAGAAAAATATGAGCAGAGCAAGGTAAAAGCATATATGATTACACTCGGCCTTATCCTCAAAGAAATTCGTCACCGCAAGGTAAACTTCCTGCTTAGTTTACTGGCGGTAGTGACAGCAGTGGCGCTACTCATATCGTTTTTCGCCGCCAGTAAAGCTTCGGAGCGCGAAACTGCTCGTCTGATGCTTTCTATGGGCTTTAATGTGCACATCGTATCAAAAGACATAAATACCAATGACTTCCTGCTTACAGGACTTGCTGACCGAACGATGCCGGAAGAGTACCTCGAAAAACTGGCCCGCCTACCCAAAGGCTTGTCCGTCGGGCAGGCCTCCCAGCAGGCAATTTCCTATAATCACCTGCTGGCCAGTTTGCAGAAAAAAATATCGTGGCGAGGGCTTGAGGTGATATTGACAGGCCTGGCTTCTGAGGTTTGTTCGCCCGACAGCAAAAAGTCACCCATAAGTTATCAAATCGAACCGGGTAATCTTTACGTTGGATATAGAGTCGCACAAACCCTCGGCCTCAAAGATGGTGACACGGTGGAAATTGAAGGTAAAACGCTGAAGGTGGCCAAATGCCTGGCGGAGTCCGGCAGTGCCGATGACATTCGGATTCAATGCAATCTGCGTGACGCTCAGGATATCCTAAAGCTTCACGGCCAAATCAGCGAAATTCTGGCTGTGGATTGCCTGTGTTTTGCCCCGACGGATAACCCCGCCGATGTCCTGCGAAAAGAAATTGGTTCACTATTACCTCAGACCCAGGTCTTTCATACTCGAAGTATCGCCTCGGCCCGCACCCAAACAAGACAAATGGTGGGAAATCTTTTTGCAGTTATTATGCCTCTTGTTGTTATCGCGTGCGGTGTATCGGTCGGAGTGCTGGCGATAACAAATGTCCGGGACAGACAGCAGGAAATAGGTATTATGCGGGCGCTGGGATATGGTTCGGGGCAAATCACGTCTCTATTCCTCGGCAAGGCAGTAGTAATCGGCCTGCTCGGCGCAGCGGTTGGTTTCCTCGTGGGGACTGCTCTGGCTATGAAATTTGGCCCGGACATATTCAAGATAACAGCTAAAGCGATGATAAAACCCGAATTATCTTTGCTTGCGATGTCGCTTATCTTTACTCCTTTGTTTGTTGCGGTCTCGAGTTTTATTCCGGCGATGATTGCCGTAACTTACGACCCGGCGGTTACGCTAAGGGAAGAATAGGTATGGTTGTTCTCGAGGATGTCGAAAAAACTTACCACACGCACGGTGGTATAATTAAAGCGCTGCGTGACATCAGTCTCCACATCGAAAAGGGCCAGTTCATTGTTCTATGCGGCCCAAGCGGCAGCGGAAAGACAACCCTTCTGATGACCATAGCGGCGATGCTGCGACCAAGTAAAGGTAGGGTTTGCGTCAACCAAAACGACCTGTATAAAATGAGCATAGCTGATAGGGCAAGATTCCGCGCCGGGAACATCGGCTTTATTTTCCAGATGTTCCATCTAATCCCATATTTGAATGTCATCGAAAATGTTACTCTTGCTGGTGGAGTGGCCGGCAGAAGTAGAAACACGGTTCAGGTCCGGGACTTGTTGAGGCAATTAGGTCTGGAAGGCCGGGTTTTTCACAAACCCACCCAGCTCAGTGCCGGCGAAAAACAGCGCGTTGCGATAGCCAGAGCGATGTTTAATCGTCCGAAGATTATTCTCGCTGATGAGCCTACCGGCAATCTCGACCCGGAGAATGCAGCTTCAGTAATCGAGCATCTGTCCGAATTTCATCGCGGCGGAGGCACTGTAATCCTGGCTACCCACCAGCTTCAAGCCGAGAAATTTGCCGACCGAGCAATCTATCTGCGAGATGGCAGCATTGAAAGGCACGACTAATATACCAAAAGAACTAACGGAGAATAAGAAATGAGAAACATAAACAAGTTAATGGGCCGTCGTTTTTTTCTAAAGAGTAGTTTGACGGCGGCTTCGATCGTTACGGTATCGGGTTATCCGGTCTTAGCTAACAAAGAGCAGAAAACAAAAGAAGACAACCTGGGACCTGTGAGCCTGCAGGAAAAATTTTTCGGCTGCATCGCAGGCTGCCACATTGGTTCGGCAATGGGTGCAGCGGTCGAAGGATGGAGCTGGGAAAAAATTGAACGCGAATATGGCACACTAAATAAACTGCTGCCCTACCAGCATTACCGAGGCACAAGTAATTGGATGCGGGAACCGGGAACAACTGAAGACGGCGTGGAACGGCAAAAGCTGATGATTACGGCGATTATTGAAAAGCAGGACCGAATCAACGCCGAAGATTTGCGACTGACCTGGGTGGAACATATGAACCCCAACGCGCCTGGGGTGGTATCAGAACCGTTTGAGGGAGCGCTGCTAGCGATGGCCAAAACGCAAATCCCGGCAGCAGATATAGGTAAATACTGTGACTATTCGGGGCTGGTTTCGCTGTCAAGGTCTTGCCATCCGATCGGACTGATTAACGCAGGGGACATTCAGGAGGCTATCAACGATATTCGGGATATAGGGCTGCTTTATAACACAGCCAATAGTCGCGGCATCCTCTGGGCAGAAGTAGTCGTTGTTGCAATCGCCGCAGCTACTAAACCCTATGCTACTGTTGAAAGCGTCTTGGGAGCGATTTTCGATAATTGTGACAAGGCTGATAAGAGGTTCGTTAAGGAAGCAGGCATACGTAACGAGATGGACAGGGGATTAAAACTTACCGAAGATTGTGCGGACTTCCGGGATATGCGCAAAAAATTCGACACAATATACAACGGCAGCGGTATTCCCTATTCCCACAGCTATGCCAACGAAGTAGTCACAAAAGCTGTGTGTGTATTCAAAATGACAAAAGGAAATGCGTGGGAGGCAATGAAAGCCAGCGTTAATATGGGCAGGGACACAGATTGCCTGGCATCAGTGGCGGCGGGCATTAGCGGAGCTCTAACGGGTGGCGGCCATATACCCGAGGATTTGGCCAGGCAGGTCGATTATGCCACCTCAATCAATCCGCATACCAACTCGCAGAGGACTTTACGCCAGAGCTCAGATGGGCTTTATAATGCTTTCAAAGCCAGGCTGCAAAAAATGAAAACGTATGTCGAACAGATGAATACGAATTAACATAAGTCGCAATACCCAATACCAGTAAAGAGAAAAGTGTATCATTGTCAACAAGCGGATTTCAGAGGCGGCTTTTTACATTTTATGTTTGGTCCGGCAAGATGTTATGCCGGATTTCCTCACATTCTGGGTACGTTTTTGAAGGAGACAACAGATGAAGCCAATAGTTTATTATGCTGTGTGTATAGTGGTGTTAATTACTCGTAGTGGTTTTGCTGATGTATCTAACAGTCATTTCGATGCTAATGGTCCCAGGCAACTGCAGGATTATTTGCGATGCGCTGCTTCCAATAACGCGGGTCTTAAAGCAGCGTATGAACAGTGGCGTGCTGCGGTGGAACAGGTCCCCCAGGCCAAATCACTGCCCGAGCCCCAACTAACCTACGGTTATGCAACCGAATCAACTCCTCAGCGGAAGATGTTCGATGCTATGCAGATGTTTCCGTGGTTCGGCACCATTGAGGCCCGTGCGGATGCTGCATCTGCTGCGGCGAAGGCAGCCTTCAAACAGTTCGAGGCAAAAAAGCTTGAGCTTTTCTATGAAGTCAAGCAGGCCTTCTATGAGTACAGTTATCTGGCCAAAGCCATTAGCATCGCTAATGAAAACCTTGAGTTCCTCAAACACTTCGAGCAAGTCGCTCTCTCGCGATACGTCACATCCACTACTCCCCATCCAGATCTTATTCGTGCTCAAATAGAGCTGGCGATGATGGAGAACCGGTTGCAGGCTTTAAGGGAACTGAGGCCTGCTATAGTCGCCAGACTTAACGGTATTTTGAATAGACCAACGACAAGCGATTTGCCCTGGCCGGAGCCTCCAGACTACGAACAGATATCAATCGATTCTGAGCAATTGCAGACTATTGTGGCCAAGAATAATCCGCAGTTGCAGGCCCTCGGTTATGAGATTGAAACCGCCCGCAGTAATGAAAAGCTGGCTAAAAAAAGGTTTTATCCTGACATTGGTGTTGGACTCGGTGTTGATTCAGGTATGGGTGATGACGGCGACGACCGTATTATGGCCAAGATATCGCTTATACTTCCAATACGGACAGATAATTACAAAGCTGGCCAGCGTCAGGCAAGAGCACAGTTAAACAAGGCAAGCCAGGAAAAAATTCAACTGGAAAATACACTTGCCGCTAAAGTCCGGCGGGTTTTGTATGAGCATCAAAATAGCGACAGAGAAATCCGGCTTTATAGAGATATTGTCATACCTAAAGCCAGGGAAATGCTTGTGGTATCAGAGACGGCTTATCAAGCCGGAACAATAGATTTTTTGAGTTTGATAGATTCGCAGCGGTCGCTATTGCAATATCAGCTTGAATATGAGAAAGCTATTGCTGAGAATGCCCAAAGATTGGCTGAGCTGGAGATGTTAGCAGGCGTGCAACTGCCGACACTTAAAGAAATGGAGAAAAAATAATGCCGCTTTTTTGCAAACCCCAGAATGTTTTTGTCTGGGGCAGAAATAAAGCCATAATAGATGAGGAATTCATTTATCCGGTCAACAGATTTTGAACAACATCCTTGTTAAAAAGGTAAAGATATAAAGAAAGGCAGGAATGGCAACTATGGAATACAACAAGGACAAAAAGGGAATTTCCAGAAAGCTCTTCAAGATTGCCCTTGTCGCAGTTGTGGCGTTTTTGTGTGGCTATCTCTTTAAGTCCGTCTTACAACAGCCGTCCTCCAGTATTGAGCACGAACACCCGAGTCAACAAACAGTGGCCTCGGAAGAGACTATTTGGACATGTTCGATGCACCCGCAGATTCGCCAGCCGAAGCCGGGCAAGTGCCCGATTTGTTTTATGGATTTGATTCCGCTAAAGGTTGGCCCTCCCACCGGCGCAGGGACTCGCCAGTTAGTGGTGTCCGAGGAAGCCGCCGGACTTATGGAGATAGAAACCGCAACCGTGCAACGTAAATTTGTCGCGGTCGAGGTCCGCATGGTGGGCAAAATAGACTTCGATGAAACGCGAGTCAAGAATATTACCGCCTGGGTGCCCGGGAGGATTGACCGGCTATATGTAGATTTTACCGGCATCACCGTAAATAAAGGCGACCACATGGTTGAGCTTTATAGCCCTGAACTAATCAGCGCACAGGCTGAACTACTTCAAGCCTCAAAAGCTGCCGGCAGTATCAATACTGAAATTTCAGACCTCATCAAAAGAACAATCTCCGCTACTTTACAAGCAGCCAGAGAAAAACTTCGTCTGCTCGGCCTTACCGATGAGCAAATTAGCAAAATCGAAGGTTCAGGCAAACCCGATACCCACATAACGATTTACTCTCCTATAAGCGGAGTAGTCATTGTGAAAAATGCTGCGGAAGGTGTGTATGTTGAGACAGGTACGCCGATTTACACCATCGCGGATCTTTCCAGATTGTGGGTTAAACTGGACGCTTACGAGTCCGATTTGGTGTGGATTCGATATGGCCAGGAGGTTGAGATTATAACAGAAGCTTACCCCGGCGAGATTTTCAAAGGCAAAATAACCTTTATTGATCCCCTCCTCAATGACAAAACAAGAACCGTTAAGCTCCGCGTTAATGTTGACAACTCTCAAGGTAAGCTCAAGCCCCAGATGTTTGTTAGAGCTGTTGTGAAATCGAACGTTGCTGAGGGCGGCAAGGTTATGGCACCTGAAATGGCGGGCAAATGGATTTGTCCTATGCACCCGGATATCGTCAAAGACGCTCCCGGCAGTTGTGATATTTGCGGGATGGATCTGGTGACAACCGAATCGCTCGGGTATGTCAAAGTTGATACCTCTGCTCAAGCCCCTCTGGTTATTCCTGCTTCGGCTCCTTTGATTACAGGCAAGCGTGCGGTTGTATATGTTCAATTGCCGAACACAGAAAAACCCACTTATGAGGGTAGAGAAATATCTCTCGGCCCCAGAGCAGCCGACCACTACATAGTAGAGTCCGGCTTGGCCGAAGGTGAAATCGTCGTAACCAACGGAAATTTCAAAATTGACTCTGCCCTGCAAATCCAGGCCAAACCCAGTATGATGAACCCCAAAGGAGGAAAAATGCCATCTGGGCATCCCGAACATAAACACTGAATCGAAAGTGAAAAACGTCTTTAGAAAGGAAAGCAAAATGAAAAGCGAAAAAGCCCCAATAGTAATCGGTTTCGTTTTAATAACTCTATTGCTTATCAGTACTTTTGCGATAACTGGCTGTAAAAAAACTCAGCCCACCGCGCCAGTAGAAATCAAAGATGTTGCACCACCAGCACCCGAGCAGACAACCTGCCCCGTAATGGGTGGAGCCATCAACGCAAATATCTTCACTGAGTACAAAGGCAAGAAGGTGTATTTTTGCTGCCCAAGCTGTAAGGATATATTCGAGAAAGACCCGGAAAAATATGTTTCAAAGCTGCCGCAGTTTCAAAACTGATGTGAGTTAGAGCAATGACCACAAGCACCAACGAGATTCGATACGAGCAAACGCCTGAGCAAAAGTCCTTCGTCGGAAGAATTTTGGGGTTTTGTATATATAATAAGCTCGTAGTCGGACTGATAGCCCTTTTTCTTGTCGCCTGGGGTATTTACGTTGCTCCATTTGACTGGGAATTCAAACATTTTCCTCGTAATCCTGTGCCGGTGGATGCGATTCCGGATATTGGTGAAAATCAGCAGATTGTTTTTACTGAATGGTCTGGTCGCTCACCTCAGGATGTCGAAGACCAGATAACGTATCCGCTCACCGCCACCCTTCTGGGCATTCCGGACATAAAAACAATCCGCAGCAGCTCTATGTTTGGCTTTTCCTCGATTTACATCATCTTCAAGGACTTTTCATTTTATGAGAAGTTAGTGCTGGGTAAGGACTTTTACTGGACTCGCAGCAGAGTCCTGGAAAAACTAAGTAGTCTGTCTGCCGGCACGCTTCCGGCGGGGGTTCAGCCGATGCTCGGGCCGGATGCTACTGCACTGGGCCAGATTTTCTGGTACACGCTGGAAGGCCGGGACCCAAACGGCAAGACGATTGGGGGCTGGGACCTTGAGGAGCTTCGCACAATTCAGGATTGGCAGGTCCGACTGGCCTTACGCTCCGCTTTGGGGGTCAGTGAAGCAGCATCGGTGGGCGGCTTTGTCCGTGAGTACCAGGTGGACGCTGACCCCGATGCTATGCGGGCTTACAACGTTACCATCGAGGATGTTTTTGACGCGGTCAGACAGTCGAATATCGATGTGGGCGCCCAGACCATTGAGCTAAATCGCGTTGAGTATCTTATCCGCGGCATTGGTTTTATCAAGAACGTTGCGGATATAGAAAATAGTGTTATTAAAACCAGCGATAATGTCCCCATCCTTGTCAAAAATGTTGCCAGAGTTACTTTAGGTCCGGAGGCCAGGCGTGGCGCTCTGGATAAGAAAGGTGCCGAAGCAGTTGGAGGAGTTATTGTTGCGCGCTATGGTTCCAATCCTTTGGCTGTAATCAAGGATGTTAAGAAAAAAATAACTGTGCTGGCACCTGCTTTGCCTGCCAAGGCGGTCATCGACGATTCCAAAGTTACAACTGAGCAGGTTCAGAATTTTGCCAAGCAGAATGGCTTTGAGGCCCACCAGGAGGCAAAATTGAATCAGCCCGCATGGCTCGACTATTTGCGAAAGACGCCGCAAAATGAATGGCCCGGCTGGCTTACCAGAAGCCAGGTGACAATGGTTTCATTTTATGACCGCACTGGGTTGATTTATGAGACGCTTGGCACGCTCAATGATGCTATCTACCAGCAGGTACTGGTTACAGCGATTGTTATCATCATTATGGTGGTGCACCTTCGCAGCAGTATCCTTATCAGTTCTGTAATGCCCCTGGCTGTGCTGGGCTGTTTTAGTGCGATGAAGATTTTTGGAGTGGATGCCAATATTGTTTCACTATCGGGCATCGCAATTGCCATTGGCACAATTGTCGATATGGGTATCGTGATTTGTGATAGTATTCTGCGTCATCTGGAAGAAGACCCGCCTGATATGCCTCGTGCAGAGGTGATTCACCGGGCGGCTGCTGAGGTTGGCAGCGCGGTTGTATCGGCTGTTGCTTCGACAATTATCAGTTTTATCCCGGTATTTTTTATGAGCGGGCCGGAGGGGAAACTATTTAAGCCGCTGGCGTTTACCAAGACTTTTGCCCTATTTGCTTCGATTGTTATTGCTTTGACCATCATTCCGCCTGCGGCCCACATTTTCTTTTTCCCAGGCAAAATCCGAGGAAAATATTTGCGAGTTATTTTCTACATTTGCATCGGAGTTGTCGGGTTGGCTGCGGGACTTCTGTTTAGCTGGATGGTGGGTGTTACGATTGTGGGTTTTGCTGCGTATCATCTGTTTAAGAATTCTATTCCGCAGCGAATCCAAAAATTAGCACCGTATGCGGCCAACATTATTGCGCTGGTGCTTGTTGGGGTACTATTGACGGCTGACTGGGAGCCGCTTGGGCCACAAAAGGGGTTGCTGCGTAACCTTACTTTTGTGGGTGGGCTTATGGGGGCCCTGATGGCACTTGTTCTGTTATTTCAGCATTTTTACTCTTCTATTTTGCGATGGTGTCTGGCTCACAAAATTTTATTTTTGTCGGTTCCAGCAACGCTGCTACTATTGGGTGTGATGATATGGTTTGGATTTAATAGAGTGTTTGGCTTTGTGCCACAGCGGCTTCGCACTAACGCGCTATGGGCTAGTGCTTCGCATACGCTCCCGGGGCTGGGTAAAGAGTTTATGCCGCCTCTGGATGAGGGCTCATTCCTTTATATGCCGACAACTATGCCTCACGCTTCCATTGGCGAGGCCATCGATATTCTTCAAAAGCAGGATATAGCAATTAGCAATATCCCCGAGATTGACTCCGTTGTTGGTAAAATTGGACGGGTAGAGTCGGCTTTAGACCCGGCACCAATCGGAATGATTGAAACTGTTATCAATTATAAAAATGAGTATATTGTTGATAAAAATGGCAGAAGAGTAAGCTTCCGCTACGACAAAGCCGCCGGCAAATTTATCCGCGATGCCGAGGAGCGGTTGATTCCAGATGACAATGGTAAGCCATACCGACAGTGGCGCGGTCATATATATTCGCCTGATGATATCTGGAAGGAAATTCTTGATGCCACGAGTATCCCGGGGACAACATCTGCCCCGAAACTTCAGCCCATCGCTGCGAGGATTGTTATGCTTCAAAGCGGTATGCGTGCGGCTATGGGTGTGAAGATAAAAGGCCCTGATTTGGCGACTATCGAAAAGGTCGGATTTGAAATAGAGAGGATACTCAAGGAGGTGCCGAGTATCGACCCTTCTACGGTTATCGCCGACCGAATTGTAGGCAAGCCTTATCTGGAAATTGTCCCTGACCGGCAGGGGTTGGCCCGTTATGGTGTTCCCATCGAGCAGTTCCAGAATATTCTTGAAGTTGCCGTCGGCGGTATCAAGATTAATACAACTGTTGAGGGTCGGCAGAGGTTTCCTGTTCGGGTTCGCTACCAGCGAGAGCTGCGTGACAGTATCGAGGCACTGGAGAGAATACTGGTCCCGAGTGCAGATGGTGCGCAAATTCCGCTTATTCAATTAGCTCAAATTCGGTATGTCCGCGGGCCGGAGGTAATCAAAAGTGAGGATACCTCGCTGGTTGGTTACGTATTGTTTGATAAGAAGAGCGGATTTGCGGAAGTGGATGTTGTGGAGTCCGCTGATAGGCTGATTAAACAGAAAGAAGCGAGCGGAGAGTTTGTGCGGCCTACAGGGATGGAGATTACTTTTGCAGGGACATACGAAAACCAGATGCACGCCAGCAGGACACTGATGGTTATGGTTCCGATTTCTCTATTTACAATCTTTCTGGTTTTGTACTTTCAGTTCAGAACTGTTAGTACTACACTGATGGTTTTTGTTGGGGTGTTAGTGTCCTGGTCGGGTGCGTTTCTGCTGGTCTGGTTATACGCACAACCGTGGTTCTTGAACTTTGCGATATTTGGCATCAATATGCGGGAACTTTTCCATGTTCATCCCATCAACTTGAGCGTAGCTGTTTGGGTGGGGTTCTTGGCTCTGTTCGGCATCAGCGACGACGACGGTGTGGTGATGGGGACATTCCTGGAACAGGAATTCCGCCAAAGTAAGCCGGCAACTGTTGCTGAAATCCGTGAGGCGACAATCAGGTCAGGCCGACGTAGAATCCGGGCGGCATTGATGACTACGGCGACAACCATTCTTGCACTGATTCCGGTGTTCACTTCAATCGGCCGAGGTTCGGACATAATGGTCCCGATGGCTATACCTTCCTTCGGCGGAATGACAATAGAGATACTCACAATGCTTATTGTGCCGGTTTTGTATTGTTGGTTAAAAGAAGCTACTCTGCGAACAGCAGTTCAGGTAAAGTAAGACTGACGACCCCGCGGAAGCTCTCCGGCTCCTCTGCTTCCTTCAAAAATCCTCACGATGGTTAATCTATAGACGGTTTGTTTTGGGCCTCATCCAGGGACACGAACTTCTCTGCGGACAGCCTTTACAGCCATGTTTGACCGAAAGCAGAGGTAAGATTACGAATGCATCGAGAACAAATGCAGCAAGTAACAGCAGCATCAGCCAGGAGAAGCTGCGGATGACAAGAGGCACGCCGGCCAATACCGGTATGAACCACAAGGGTACAATCACCCATATATGCTTGCTAAACTTCTGGTCGAATTGGACTACAGTCCCTTTTTCTCGGAGCTTCGCTGCTATAGCACCATACCCGCAAGGACAGGACCTTGTGTTCCAATACGCACAGTAGGGACATATAAATATCATAATCCAGCAGACACCGGCCGCGCCGTATATCAAATACGCACCGGTCAGTAACCAGGACCACGCCGATTTCTCAAAGCCCGTCAGGAAAATAGCTGCCCCGAGCGATAACATAACTATGTAGGGAAGGTTGTTGACAAGCTCCTGTGCACGTGAGTATTTGCGTTCAGGTTGGCAGTCTTTGTAGCTGCTATCATCCGATGATGACTCTGTCAATTTCGGATTTCGGATTTCGGATTTCGGATTTTGCTGGGCCCGCATCACTGCTCCTGCCACAGCCAATTTTCTATGAAGACTGCAAGGTCATTGATGTCAACTAATCCGGTGCGGTCAAGATTTTCCGCCATCAGCACCCGTTCAATTAACCAGCTATCGGCAAAGATAGCAAAATCCATCAGGTCAACAGCATCATCATTGTTCAAATCGGCTATGTTACCCGTGTCAGACAACGACATGCTTGCCTGCGGCGTTCCACCGTATGCGCCCATATTTATGCACTTGCCGTGCGGCCACAATTCGGCAGTCCAATCTGAATTTGGGTCGCCGGCATCAATGCACAGACTTGTGTTGGCATCGGGGACCCATTGATTCTGCTGAGGCACCCACCGGCCGGCAGCGGATTGCAAATGGTAGTCACCACCGGTTGCATCGGCGAAATATGGGTCAACATTGATATTGTTCTGTCCCTGGCCTGTCCAGCCGCCTTGAACATCGCTATAGTTAATCAAGATGGTGCTGAGAAAGCTTGCAATCTGCTTAGGCGAATTGCCCCAGACGACAGAGTTCACAACCTCTAATGTGCCCACATTCACTGTGATACCACTGCCACGATTTCCTTCAATGGTGCAATTGATAACTATCAGCTCACTGCCGCCTTCGGCAGCAATACCCGCACCTGTGTTTCTGGCAATTATGCAGTGGGTCAGTGTCAGGTTGCTTCCATAGACGTAAACGCCCTGTGTTGTATTTTCGGTAATGATACACCTTGTAATCGTCGGGGTCGAACCAGAGCACCAGATGCCTCTGTCTTTACCGGTGATAGTAAGGCCGACAAGCACACTGTTGGTATCTTCACCGCTGGAAAAAGTCACCGCCGCACTGCCGCCTTTGATAATGGTATCTGCCACAACCACTGAATCATTGGGATTTGTTGAACTGATAGTTACCCTTTTGCCTTTGAAATCAATGTTTTCCTGATAAGTTCCTTTACCGACCACGATATGGTCGTCGGCTGCAGCATCATCGACGGCATCCTGCACATAGTCATATTTTTCTCCGGTATCGAGATTCTCAACTTCGCGGACTCTCACCTCACCAATAATAGTGCAGTCGATGATTGCCGGCTTGATGTTTCGCGCCGATTCAATAGCAACACCACCATCTTCGTCGATTGTGCAATTGGTAATTGTCGGGCTGCTACTGCTGGAGCAATAAACTCCCGCTTTCGCTCCGGTAATGGTAAAGCCAGCGAGCACACAGTTTGCATCCTCGCCGCCGGAGAATGTCACCGCCCAGTCCTGGCTGCCGCCGTTGATGACGGTAGCAGCCACGATAGCAGGGTCACTGGGGTTGGTCGAACTGATAGTCAAGTTTTTACCTTTGAAATCGATGTTCTCGTAATAAATCCCTTTACCGACAACTATTTGGTTGCCCGGCTGGGCATCGTTGATGGCATATTGAATATAATTATATCTTTTTCCTGCGGTCAGATTCTGAACCGGCCCATCCGGATTCGTCCATATCATTTGCGTCACAAGTTCAATTCCGTTTCCGGTCATCAGATTGCGAGTATACTTCCTGTCCGTTTGGTTGTTCCAGTGCTCGTGAACCCCCAAACTTGCCAGCCGGATTCCATCATGCTCCGGGTCGTAAACCGTTCCTGATGGAGGACTATTTGCCCGTGCCGCCTCGTGCAGATAGTTATCGGGATTGCCAATCACATCCGCGTTACACGCCGGCTCGGTTCGCAGAAAATCTGTTCCAACAGAATCAATTGCCACCGGGTCCTGCGAAGCAAATATGCTGGAGCACCAGTCATTGCCGAAAGTCTGCCACCTTACCACATTGCCGCCTTGATGGACCGCCGGATACAGTCCATCAACCATATAAAGCAGCGTCTTTCCGCCCAGATGCCTGTGTCCGTTCAACTCGACCAGGCAGTTATATGTATTCATCGCCTTACTTCGACCGCCATAATTGTGCAGCGGTGAAGGTGTCCAACCACCATTGTTCGGAAAATACACTGACCCAAAGTTGTTCTTTCCACACAATGTGACGCCATACAACTGGTGAGGTCTGAGCAGCGCCATATTGATTAGGTACTTGGCCTGCGTAACGCACGTGGGCAGGTAAGCGGTTGGTGGACCCTGCGTATAGACCGGGTTAGCGGTATCGTGAGCTGCCCCGATACGCCCATTGCCTGCCAGGGTATTTTTAACTACAAAAGTAATGCCTTGAAAATTGCTTGTGACCTTATTGTAAATCGGGTCGCCAATATACCGCGCAGCATCGTAAATGGTAATTGCAGAGCTGGGTACGCCCACCACATTTATCAACTGGTCCAAAAGGGCGTAAATCGCCTGGGGGCTGGGCATGCCGGCGCCCGCTCCCCACGCATTCCAATTGTCCTGCTGGTTCATATTAATCTTGATGGTTATCTTTTCTCCGACTTGGTAGCCAACGTCCCCGAAGCCATGTGTCTGGTTAAAGTGTCTGAAAAGTGCGTCCCATGCCTTCGCATCAGTTACCTCGCCCGTCAGATACTGGATGGATTTAGACATCATGGAATTAACTACGAGCTGATTGGTATTAGTATCGCTCCACCAGCTACCGGTGGAGCCATTCCAGCTTGTTGCATTGGGGTCATATATCCACACAACGCGCCCCGGATGAATCCCTTTTGCCACACCCATCGGGTTATTCGGCGGGTCGCTCGGTGTGAACCCCGCACTCGCCGGGTTGCTGGCGCTTATGCTCAGCGACCACCACACCATCATAACAGCCACAACAGCGCAAACCGCAGCAACAAAGTATCGCGATTGATGAAGCAATCGCCTGGCCTTACGATAGGCCAAAGCTGAACCAACCAGCCCCGCAAGCCAAACCACAAAACCGCTCGCAAGCGGAGCGGTGAGTCGCTGGCAGGGATACGTTGCTCGCGAAGGCTTCGGCAACACACGAATTACAAACCAGATAAGCGATAGCAGCCCTGTAACTGGAAATAGCCACCGCAGCCACAGATACCTCCTGCTGCGTCCGAGATACTTACCTGTTTTCGGACAAACCGACGGATTGTGGTTTCTTGTTTTCAATAGCATTTTCCACACTCCACTGTCTCCCGTCTCCTCACTCAAGTCAGAATTCGCATGCGAATTTCAAATTTGAAATCTGAAATTTGAAATCCTAAATCGACTATCTCCCCTTATTATTTGCCGCTCACGTCAACACAAACCAACTGTCCATCGGG
>Ga0315280_10001843_pt1 | contig 35464 bp, 58 predicted proteins | sample YL17G06_40_MG_FD_203697 | JGI IMG/M metagenome (GOLD analysis project Ga0315280, IMG submission 203697) | Sediment microbial communities from Yellowstone Lake, YNP, Wyoming, USA - YL17G06_40 | ecosystem: Environmental > Aquatic > Freshwater > Lake > Sediment | place: USA: Wyoming | collected...
GGGACAGGTCGGGAAAATATATGGCAATGGATATTGGCGGGATATTTGACCAAAGAAAGATCGCTTATGCAAACCTATCGACGACAACTCATCCAAACTGGAATCCGGGCTTTTCAATGATTTACCATGGATTTCCTTATCTTTTTCATGAAGGAACTGATTTTTCATTCTGGCTTGAGAGATAAACTACTATGAGGGTTCTTAGAAGCTCAATAAAAATGAGAAATGACAGGATCGTTGTAGTTGAACAGGCAATCGTAAAACTTGAAGCATTGACAAATGAGAAGATTGGAAACATAAACAAAGAAATGGCCGAAATAAAAAGTGATATCAAAAATCTTAAAGAAAATGAGATTCTCCACCTTGGCGAAGAAATTGGAAAACTTAAAGAAGAGATTGTGAAACTTCGAATCTGGCAGGCGAAAGTGATGGGTGCTATCGGCCTTGTCTGGATTTTAATTCAGGTGGCTTTAAAAATATGGAAGTAAAATTTAGTGTCTTAATGAAATCATTGTCTATTAAAAGTCTAGTTTCTGGAGATAAAGCAGGAAGACTTCTTCTTGAGTTTAGAGTGGAAAATGATGATTTAATTTCAAAACTCAACAGAATTATGAGGGCAGATGAAGAAATAAAAATTACAATTGAAAGACCATGATAAACACAGATTTAAAAACGGAGAGAAAACATAAAAGGGGCAATCCTAATTTGCCCAAACCCGGGCCGGGCAGACCAAAAGGATTGCCAAATAAATTTACAAATTTAAAACAAGCCTTTTTAAATGTTTTTGAAAAATTGGGTGGAGAAGAAGAACTCTATGATTGGGCAAAAAAAACAGAAAAAAATAAGGCCATGTTTTATCAATGGATAACAAAAATGCTTCCTGCAAATCTTGATGTTGAGCACAGCGGCCAAATACTCCTTAAAGTATCGAATGAATATTTGCCAAGACTGGAGGAATAAATTGTGGAGATTAATCTTAATGCACTGCTCAATCCAAAGAAAAAGCATAGAGAGATATTTCAGGCAACAGAAAGAGAGCTTGTGGTTTATGGCGGGGCGAATGCGGGAAAGACTTTTTCTGTTGCCGATAAAATTCTACTTCAGCCCGCCTTTCAAGGTGTGGATCTTAAAGTTTTATGTGTGAGAAGGACCTTGGCAAGTGCAAAGAAAACTACAATGGAACTTTTTGAAAATGAAGCTGAAAAGCTTGGAGTTCCTTTTGAGCTTAAGCGCCAGGATAGTATCGCCGAATATAGCTTTGGTTCAAGGTTATATTTTGTAGGGATGAATAACAAAGAAGATATTATGCGGATTAAGGGAATGACAGATATAGATATTATTTGGGCAAATGAATTGGCTGAACTTCGGGAAGAAGACTACAAACAATTATTGCTGAAACTCCGGGGTGGTAAAGGCAAATATCACCAAATGATTTCCGACTTCAATCCTATCGGGACGAGTTCATGGATTTTCAAGCGCATGTTTAAAACAGATGATTATGCTGGCATTCGAAAAATAAGACTCACGGTGGAAGATAATCCCTGGGTAGAACGGGAATATGTCGAATATCTTGATAAGCTAAAAGAACAGGACCCAAATTATTATAAAATTTATAGACTCGGTGAATGGGGAGACATCGAGGGCGCAATCTATACAAACTGGGATATTGTCCAGAATCTCCCGACCAAAATTGATGAAATAATTTATGGCCTTGATTTTGGATTCAATAATCCTACTGCGCTTCTGAGAATTTATCTTGCAGAACAAGAATTTTGGATTGAAGAACTGCTTTATAAAACACATCTAACCAACGCTCGGCTGATTGAGGAAATGGGGACATTGGGCATAAATGCAACGGATCCAATTTATTGCGATTCGGCAGAACCGGCAAGAATAGAAGAAATAAGGCGGGCGGGATTTAATTCTCATCCCTCGGATAAAGATGTTAAGGCCGGAATAGATTTCCTAAAATCTAAGAAACTTCACATTCTTGAGGGCTCGGCGAATGCCATTGGGGAATTTACATCTGCCGCCTGGGCAAAAGATAAAGATGGGGCGTGGATGGAAATGCCCGTCAAATTTAAGGATCACTGTCCCGATGCCGCAAGGTATGCAATCTATACGCATTGTGTTCATCGAGCCGAACCTCGAGTCTGGAGAGCATGATGAGAATTCCACTGTTAGGAAAGAAGCAGAAAAACATAGAAAAAAAGAGCAATCTTGTGCAATATCAAAATGGAATTTATTTTCTTGGACTCTCTGGAATGAAAGGCCAGCAACGCCTGAAAAATTATATATCCGGCTATCTAAATGACACCGTTTATTCTTGTGTCAACCTTATTGTGCAATCTGCAGTTGCGGTCCCTTGGTTCTTATACCGCAAGCGTAAGGATTCTATCGAGGAGGTAAACACACATCCGCTTCTTAATTTTCAAGCCAGGCCTGCAATTGGAATGACTTGGCAGATGTTTCTTGAAGAGTCATTAATATTTTATTTGATTGCCGGAAATAATTACTGGAGAAAACTCATTGGATCTTTTCGCAAATATGGAGAGTTTGAAATTCTTGAACCACAATATGTAGAAATAAAAGAATCTGGCGGCGAGATTCGAAGTTATAGATACGGGAGACCTGGCGCCCAGACAATTGAATTTGCGCCAGAAGAAATTATCCATATCAAGACCTTTAATCCAAAAAATAGACTCTATGGATTATCTAAAATTGAAATCCTCGCACGTCAAATCGACATTTCAAACTTCAGCCAAGAATGGATGCTGAGCCTGCTTGAAAATATGGCATGTCCGCCTGCAGCACTTTCAACCAAGGGCTCACTAACGGAACCACAAAGAACGGCGCTTAGGGCAATGCTAAAGCAAGATTATTCTGGATATGAGAATGTAGGCAATTGGCTAATCCTTGAGGGCGACATGGATGTCAAGAAGCTTGGCCTTACACCCGGAGAACTGCAGTTTCCAATAAATGAAAAAGTTAACATGAGGAAAATATGTGCAGCATTTAAGGTAGCGCCAGAACTTTTCGGTGATTCAGAAAACAAAACCTATTCAAATATCCAGGAGGCGCGAAAGGGTTTATATCAAGAGTCGGTGATCCCATTACTTGACGTATTCAAAGCTGCAATCAATTTGAAAGTTGTTCCAGATTTCGATGATTCTGGTGAGTTATTTTTTGATTATGACGTTTCGGGAATTGACGCCCTTTCTGAAGATCTGAATGCAAAGTGGACGCGGGTATTAAATGCAAAACGGGAAGGCTTGATAACTCGAGGCGAGGCACGAGAAGAGATTAATTATGGCATGCTTCCTGGCCCTGATATTTTGACAGAACCAATCTCCTCGGTTCCTGTTCCCGTTTTGGGAAAAACCTCGAGCAAGCAAATCAAATCCACAGCTTTGATTCGCCAAAACTTCAAGGGTGGATTTTGGCAGGATGAAAAAAGGAAAGAAGCGAAATGGCATCATTTTGTGAAAACCGTTCAGTCAAGAGAACGGGCGCTTATTCCGATCGCCCAAAAATATCTTAGTCAACAAGCCTCAAGAATAAGGGCTGAAATAAAAAAAGCCCCAACCATATCGCAGTTATCGCCCTGGGCGCTAATTAATAAAAAAGATGAGGCTCAAAAATTTGCAGATGCCACGCATCGCTGGTCAGTGGATACGTTTAAGCATGGAATTTCGCGTGGTCTTGCGGCTTCAAAGGGTGAACTTTTTGAGGGCGAAGCAAAGGAAGGAATATTTACGCCAGAGCAAGAGGAGACATTGAAAAAACTAATCCTTCATAGCGGCACAAAAATTGCTGAGACGACAATGGAAGAAGTGATGGATATGCTTCGCCTGGCTGAGGACGAGAACTGGACAATCGAAGAACTGACCCAGGCAATCAATGCGAAGCTGGAGGATTTTTCCGCTGCTCGAGCGCGGCGAATTGCAAGAACAGAATCTGCGAAAATTGAGAATTATGCCGAACTTCAAGGCTATAAAAAGGCAGAATTTATTGATTACAAAGGCTGGCTAAGCGCTTTTGTTGAGAAGTCACGTCAAGCACACATGGATGCAGACCGCAGGTATTCAGATAATCCCATACCGCTAGATCAAGCCTTTGAGGTTGACAATGAGGCCTTGGATTATCCCGGAGATCCGCATGGCTCTCCTGGAAATATCATAAATTGCTTATGTGCATTATTCCCACAAGTAGGAGCGGGGGAATAATGAGGAGTGAAAAAATGGAAAATAAAATTTTTAAATTCTCGATTAAAGAACTTACCGATGACGGGAAGCTCTGGGGTTATCTTTCAACTTTTGGAAATTTGGATGCCGGAGGCGATATTGTAGATCGGGGGGCTTTCACAAAAACGCTTCAGGAAAATAACGCCTTCCCTCTTATTTGGGCCCATTCAATCGGAGATCCCAGTTTGATTGTAGGTTCATTTTCTGCAAAAGAAGATGAAGATGGTCTTTTCATTGAGGCTGAATTTTTTATGGACTTAGAGCCAGCCAAACAGGCATATAACGTTGTCAAAAAGTTATTTTTGAAAAAGGTAAAAATAGGATTATCGATGGGCTATAAGGCAATTAAGTGGATAGATGAAAAGCTAGATAATTCTTTTGTACGCCGGCTTAAGGAAGTTCAACTTGTGGAAGGATCATTGACGCTTTTTCCAATGAATAATCAAGCCTTGGTTCAAGATGTAAAAACCGGCGATAATGGATATTGGGAATATAAACCTTATCCTAATGAACATTCAGCTAGGCTTCGAGATCCAGATGATTTTGATCCTGATACTTTCAGGAGAAAAAATGATGGTACGATTTATGGGAAGACCAAGGTTCCTGGAACTGTGGCCGTAATCTGGGGAAAACTTAAGGGACATAGTAAACCATCAGATCAACCAATTCCTCAAGCCCTTCGTTTCCCTACGGATGATTGGACGGCAGAAACGGCTAAAAAATGGCTAAAAGACAATAACGTAAAATATATTTCTTTTGAGGCAGCTAAGGCAAAAAGTGCACCTGGAGATGCACTCGGCATCGGGGAGCCGGACACATCCACTCCTCAAGCGGAGCCGCAAGATGAGGCTGAGACGAAATTTCTCTCAGACCTTAAAAAAATCATCCAGGAACTTAAATCTATATAAAGGAGAAAAAATTGGAACAAGAAAAAATTATGAGTGAATTGACACAAGCCATTCAAACAATTCGTGACAAACAGACTGTTCTTGAAAATGCAAAAATCACAAAAGAGGTAGCTCAGGCAGAGATCAAAGCAATGATTGATCCTATCACCACCAAGCTTGATCAGCTTGAAGTTCAATACAAGAAGCTTTCAACCAAGACGGATGGCACAAAAGAGAAATCTCCTGAGCATAAGGCTTTTCTGGATTATCTTCGCTTCGGTCAAGTTTCAGAACTGCTCAGAAAAGCAAATCCGCTTGAAACAAAAGTTCTCAAGCTTTCAGATGCGACTACCGGGGGATATCTCTCTACGCCCGAGGTTTCAGATGAGCTAATCAAAAACATTGTAGAATTTTCGCCAATCCGGTCTATTGCTCGGGTGCGGACCACTGGAAAAGAGAGCGTTCTTGTAAGAAAAAGAACCGGCAGTTTCTCTGCATCGTGGGTTGGAGAAGTGGGAACAAAATCAGAGACAACCGGCCTGAAATATGGGCTGGAACAACTCCCTGTTCATGAGATGTATGCTCTTGTTGACATTTCGAATTGGGACCTCGAGGATTCGGACTTTGATCTTGAGGCGGAACTCAATACTGAGTTCGCAGAGCAGTTTGGAGTGGCCGAGGGAACAGCTTTCGTAAGTGGAAATTCGGTTGCCAAACCAGAGGGCATTTTAACGAATGCTGATGTTGGATCTGTGGTTTCTGGTAGTGCCGCAGCACTGACGGCGGATGGTTTCTTTAAGTTATATTTCGAACCCAAATCCGCTTATGCGAATAATTGCCGCTGGATTATGCGCCGGGCCACAATGCTTGCAGCTTCTATCCTGAAAGACAGCCAGAACAATTACCTCTTGCGCAGGCTAGGCGAATCTCCAGTCTGGAATATCCTCGGCGCTGATGTTGTGGAATGTCCTGATATGCCGGCAGTCGCCGCAGACGCCTATGCCGTAGCCTTTGGAGACTTCAAGCAGGGTTATCTAATCGTTGATCGTATTGCTATTGCTGTTTTGCGTGATCCCTTCTCTGCTGCAACCTCAAACGCTGTCCGGTTCCATGCCAGAAAAAGAGTTGGTGGCCAGGTTATTAAAGCCGAAGCCATCAAGAAGATGAAGATTTCGGCATAAGGAGAATAAAAATGAAAAGTTTATCAAGAGATGTTTATCCGGTTATTTCTTTTAGAGATGGAGCGAGAACGGCAGCAGCTAATGGTGATGCTACGGTTGACCTTCAGGGTTATCAAGGCGCTTTAATTGTCATCCAAAGCGGAACAATTACAGATGGAACACTCTATACATTCGAGTTGAAAGAATCCGATGATGATTCAACCTATAGTGCAGTTGCCGATGCCGACCTCGTAGCTGGTGGTCCGGCAAATACCGATGTTGAGCCCTCATTTGCCGCTACCGATGATAATCATACGCATTGGTTCAGCTATGTGGGCACCAAGCGCTATCTGCGGATTGATTTAGCTACGGTTACCGGCTCACCTTCAACTGGTGGGCATTTTATTGGAACGGTTATCAAGGGTGCACCAAGACATGCTCCAGTAGTTTAATTGACTAATTGAGGATTGAGGGGAGAGTTTCGGCTCTCCCCCTGATCCTACAAAGGAGAAGATGGAATGAAAATACGCATGCTTTCTACACAGAAAGGAAGCCCCGACGGAATCCAGGTCAATGAATATGAAGTTGGCCAGAAATATGACCTTCCCCAGGGATTGGCAATGGTCTTTCTCAAACTTGGCTGGGCTGAGGAGGATAAAGATCTGGGTAGTGCACCAGAAAAGAAGGCTGGGAAAAAATTGAAAAGAAAAGGATAAAAAATGTCATTAACCGCAAGAGCACTTGTCCCCCTGGCTGATGTAAAAACTTACCTTTCTATTGGGGATACAACCTACGATACCATTCTTGAACAATTGATTAATTCTGTCTCGGATGAAATCAATTCCTTTACAAACCGCAATTTGGCCGAAACTACTTATACTGACCTATACCTTGATGGAAATGGAAAACAGATACTCTTTCTGCCAAATTATCCGATTACAGCTATGACCTCGGTTTATGAAGATGGAGAGCTTCTGGTTGAGGGCGAGGATGACGACTATCTTGTTTATCAAGATGAGGGATATCTCTGGCGCGTAAATCGCACCTGGTATTTAGGACCAAAGAAAATAAAGGTCACATATACGGCGGGATATGTTTGTTTGACTGGAACGATTACACTTCCCCATGACTTGAAACTTGCAACTATGATGAAAATAGCAAGAGAATGGAAGAAACAGAAATCTCAGCTCTGGGGTGAAGACTCACGTTCATTTCCAGATGGCTCTGTAAGCACGTCACATCTTGATGATGAATTTCTGGAAGCGGAACTCCGAATTCTTGAGAAATACAAAAGGCGAAAGATATGAAATTTCAAAGCGATTTCACTGGCGCAATCAAGAAGACTAAAGCTGCGCTCAATATTCCCAGGGCGGCTAGATTTCAACTTACAAAATGGACATCTGAGGCGGTTCGGGCGGTAAAACAATCGGCAATGAACATGAAGAAAAGTGGCCGAAAGACAAGTCAGCTTGCGCGCAATATCGGAAGCAAGACAGAGGTTGAAGGCTCAACCTATAAGACCGTAATAGGAACTGGCGTAGGATCTGCGAAAAGTGTCGTTTATGCTCGAATCCAGGAAGAGGGCGGGACAATCAAGCCAAGACGAAGAAAATTTTTGACTGTGCCCTTACCTGGAATAATGGGCGTGGCTTCAAATTATCCAGACGCCTTCTGTATTCGAAGCAAAGCCGGTAATCTATTGATTGTTGAACGGAAAGGTAAAGATGGCATTCGCCCCCTCTTTGTCTTGAAAAAACAAGTTACACTTCCGGCGACTCATTGGTTCAGCCGGCCACTATCAGAGAAGCTTCCTATGCTCAAACAGATGATGGAAGAGGGCGAACTTTTTAAAGTCGCTCAAAGATTAGGCGAAAAGGGAGGCGCATAACATGGCCCCAGCTACAAATCCCAAACGTCTTCAAGTGATTGACCGGATTGTAACAGTCCTCAAGGCGATTGTGACTGGCGATAATTATTTTTATACGCCTTATGATGTAACAAAACGGTTTGTTCATTGGGCTGAAGCAAAGGGATTTCCGCTCTATATGGTTCATAGTGCATCGGGGGGAACAATCGTTTATGCGGGTGAACAACAATATGATGAGAGTTTCTACGTGAGCGTCAAGGGAATAGTTCAAGATCAAAATGATACAATATCGAAACTCGAAAAAGCCATCAGGGATATCCGAAAGGCAATTAACGATGACTCCGAATCAACCGCCGCAGGTTCACTGGGTACGCTTTGCGTCCAGGTGAGAATAGACGAGCCGCCGGAGACTGATAACGGCTATTTACAGCTTGAGGGAGGATTCGGATTTTTTGATCAGAGAATTCATATTCAGATTACGGGTGAATATGGAGAACTCTAAACGGAGGTGAAAAAGATGAAGAAATTTATCTGGCTATTTGATGACGCAAGTCCCAGGCGTGGACCTACGCTCAAAAAAAATGAGACTTATGAAGTTTCAATTTTTGGCGATGAAATAGTCGCCGAGTGGGTTAAGTCTGGGGCTGCGGCTTATGAAGAAGAATCCCCGAGGATTCGAAAATCTAAATTAACTAAGGAGGTTAACAATGCCACCAACAACACCTGAAAAAAGATTACTTGCTGCTGGTGCAAAGAAAGCAACGACCTGGGGAACAGCCGTAGCATTGGGTGCTGGAGACGGAATCCTGATTGATTCTGATGGCGGACTGGCAAGAAAACAAGATTATCTTGCAGCAAAGGAAGCGGATACACCCTTTGTCAAAGAGGGTGATCTTGGGCCGGTAAAAGAAGTAGATTTTTCGCCAACTTTTTTCATGCGTTATGATCCAGGAAGGCTAGGCACGCTCATTGCGCTTCTTTTTGGCACGGCTGGCACGCCAACACAACAGGGCGCAACTACTGCTTGGAAACATGTATTTCAATGGGCAGATTCTGTCTATGGGAAATTTGCGACATTCGCCGTTGAGAGGCCGGGAAAAATCTGGGAAGTTGCCTCGGCAAAAGTGCATGGATTTGAACTTGTGGTTGCTGCCGGGCTTGTTAAAGGGACATTGAACCTGAGGGGAAATACTGTCATTGATGATTCCGCCGTGAATACGGCAACCCAGATGGATGCCCTGACATATGTAGATAGGGAAAACCGGATAAGATTCACTCAGGGACAAGTCAAGATGAATGCGCAAACAGGGGAAGATGTGACAGGAGAGACGGCGCTTCAGATTAATTCACTTTCAATAAGCTATAAACGCTCGGTTGATGCTGTTGTGCCTGGCGGAGAAACAAAAATCATAGAGCCAGTAGAAAATGACCATCCGATAGTTCAGGTTAAGCTTGGATTTCCAAGGATGAATTCCGTGAATGCCGCCTTTTTCTCAACCTTCTCTGCTGAGACCGAACAGAAAATGCTGATCAAATTTACAGGTGCGTTGATAGCAACTTCATATTATTATGACCTTGCTCTGTATTTCCCGCGGCTCAGGATTATTGAACCCGATTTTCCCTGGGATGAGGTCGTTCCCGGTTCAATTACGCTCCAGGCAGAGGAAGCAAGTACAAATCCAACCGGCATGAGTTATGCCCGGCCATATGCAGAGTTAATCAATAAGCAAACCACAGATTATCTGGCGTAAGTAGAGCTAAAAAAACTCTTGCGAGTTCTACTTAATTTGCGAGGGAAAAGAAGTGGATGTAAACAAACTACTTTTAGAGGGCGAATGGCTCGAAGTTGAGGTAGAATCAAAAAAGATAAACGAACCTTTTCGCTTCAAGCTAAGGCCGATTTCTTCTACTGAACAGCTGAAGATGCTCGAGCGCGTGCAAAAGAATGACAAGCTAATAGTGAATGAAATTGCCTCTTTGATTTTGGATTGGAATTTGGAATTTGATGGAAAAAAGCTTGCCTGTGATCCGGCAAATAAGGAGAAATACTTAGAATGGCTATTGCTATTGGTAGTAAAAAAGAAACAAGATGAGGAAGAGGATTCTGAAGAAGAAAAAAAGAAAAGAATTAAAACTATCGGCGTTGTGATTTTAGAGTTTGCGCAAAATATTGAGAACTTCATAAAAAACTGAAAGCCTATCTCCTGTGGTTTGAGGACTGGAGAAAGGTCATGCGCCCGGAGGAGATAGGCAAGGGGGCGCATCCAGCGCAGAATCCGCCGCGATTAAGTGAGGCTGATCATTGGATCCTAGATTGGTATTTCAAACATTGCACTGGATTTACGATGGATTTTCATATTGTTGGAGGATTGATTGAGAAACTTCATTTGAGGGAAGTGGCAATGGAACTTCTGATACAAAAACTCAGTGCTATTCACGAGATGATGGTTCGAGTTTCAAGCGAAGAAGCAAAAGATGAGATGGGGGACATTTAAAATGGCAGATATAAAATATGTCATTGAAGTCGATGATAAAGGAACACCAAAACTCTCTAAATTTGATGGAGAATTAAAAGAGCTTGAGAGAGGCTCAAAGAAAGCGGAATCAGGTCTTGGCGGCCTATGGAAGCAATTTGCCATTGGTCAATTGGCTGTCGATGCCTTAAAAAGGGGGTTCTCGCTATTTACTGGATTTCTTAAGGATTCTGTAAAGGCGGCAGCGGATCAAGAACAGGCCGAAAAAAATCTTGCCTTAGCTCTTGGGACTACCGGAAGAACAGTTGATGCCCTCTTGCCCAGCTTCAAAAATTTTGCAAATGAAATTCAAAATCAGACAATCTATACTGACGATGCTGTTCTTTCTTCTCTTTCTCTTATGGCTCAACTAACCAGGCTTGATCGAGAGGGGCTTCAAAGAGCAACTCAGGGAGCAATTGGACTTTCCTCGGTATTTGGCATTGATCTTCAAAGTGCTACGACAATAGTAGCAAAAGCCATGGCGGGTAATACGGCTGTGCTTTCGAGATACGGAATTCATGTTGATGAAGCTGCATCCAAAGAGACGAAACATGCTCAAATCTTAAACCAACTTGGTGTAATGTATGAAAGGTCAAAGGGTGAGACCAACACTTTCTCCGGTAGTTTGAAACAACTTTCAAACATGTGGGATGAAGTGAAAGAGTCGGTTGGAAATTCCATCGTCAAAAATGAAGCCCTTCGAAACACAATTAAAGATTTGACTGACAAGGTAAAAGCACTTGCTGGCTCAAATGATTTTAAACTTTGGCTTAATACTGTGATAGAAGGCTTAATAAAGGCAGTTGAATTCGTTGGGAAATTAGCTGTCGGCGTAAAAGATTTAACTGAAAAAATATTTGGTGCAACAAAAGCAAACAGAGAATATGATGAGGCTCAAAAAAGCCTTAATGAGGCCTTGAATAGGGCGGCAGCGGCGGGACATGATTTTCGCGGAAAACTTCAAGATATAACAAAAGAGGCAGGAAAGACAAAGCCCGCTATCAATGAAACCGGAAATGCGGTTACCGATTTATCTACAAATTTTAAAACCACAAAAACCATTATTGAAACATTGGTTCCCCAATGGAGCCGATTAACAATAAACGCGAGGACATTTTCTGCATTAGTAAATGGAGAGACAGTTCCGGCTGCCAGAAATCTAAATTTTGTTTTAGACAAATTACCTACGACTATTCAGACAATTCCCTGGTCTGGCCTTCCTAAAGAGGCAAAGCCGGCGATTGATGCCGTCTCGTCAATGTTTGATGGCCTCTATAATGATATTGCTTCGGGATGGGGCAACACAATCCAGAAATGGTTTGAAGGCGCCTTGACCTTTAAAGGTCTTTGGGATAGCCTTTGGCAAGACGTAAAAAGCTCCTTCTTCCGGGTTATTGGAGAAATGATTGCAAAGTGGACGCTTGGTTTTATCAAAGAACTTATCTCTGGGGCAGCGAGCGCGGGAAAAACAATTACCGAAACGGTAGGGTCGGCGCTTAAATCTCTTGGAGCAACGGCGGGAAGTGTCGCCAACATCGCCTTAAAAACTCTTTCTTGGGTTTCATCTGCGGCGAATGTGGCCACGGCAGTCGCTTCAATCCTTAATCTTTTCAAGGGTGCGCCAAAGCAGACCGATGTTACCTACTGGCTCAAATTTATTCGTGATGATATTAAAGAAATACGGGACATTCTATTCATAAATTTCTGGGAACAAATCCAGTCGATATGGACAAAACTTGAGGAAATTAAAAGCGTGCTTCTCGAACACGTTGGCGGCACGCTGAAAGAAATCCGCGATTTAATCAGGGCGGGTGGGGATGGGACAACTGTCCCAGGAGAAACAATTGCCCCCAAAGAAATTGTAAAAAAACTTGCTCACGTATTAACCAAGTTGGATACGGCCAATTATCATCTTAATAAAATTGAGGGGATTCTTGCCGGAAGGAGACATCAAAAAAGCCCGGAGATAATTCCCAGCCCGGGGATAATTCCCGGCCCTGGCCCCAGGCCCGAACCGGTTATGGGCATAGCCACAAGTCCAATAGTCGTTCATATAGCGAATGTCAATATTCCCCCAAATTATCGGGGAGATGACTACATCATTAAATTAATTCGCCAAACTCTGCGCAAAGGCAGGTGGAAGATTCCGGCTTCAGCAATCGGAGGATATTGAAATGGGAAAGATGAGATTTTTGTGGAATAATCTGGCTGATACCGCCACATTGACGGCTTCTTCTGAAAATCCGGATTTTCCGCTTTCGAATCTCAAACATAGCTGGTATTTACGCCATCATCGGACAACCGGCGTTACTTCTGAATGGTGGAAATGGAATCTGGGGTCGGCACAAAGTATATCTTATTTTCTTTTTTGGTATCATAATTTTCAGTCTTCTGCGACGATAAAACTTCAAGCAAACTCTTCTGATTTATGGACTGCGCCCCCCCTGGATATATCACTTACCTGGAATTCTGGAAATTTAATTCACGAGCTGAGTCCTGCGCAAAGTTATCAATGGTGGAGACTTTGGGTTCAAGATGTGGGAAATCCGGATGGATATTTGAGGGCAGGGCGTGCTTATCTTGGCGGGTATTTCGAACCCTCAAGAAATTACTCGCTTGATTGGTCAAGGGAGCGAATCGATCCGTCAGAGATTAACGAATCCGAGGGAGGACAGGAGGCGGTTAATACTAAGACAAATTATTGGATATTCCATTTTCCTTTTCCTTCAATAATCGATCCCGATCAAGAAACTTTTAAAACTATTTCTTTGGCAGTCAAAAACTCAAATCCATTTTTTATCTGTTATGATTCTGCAGATAAACTTAATACGACATTTTATGTTAAGGCAATAAATTCCTGGAAAATAGACCATGTGTTTATGAATAAGTTATTCAAGATTGATTCCATAGACTTGAAAGAGGAACGCTGATGTCCGGATCATTCATCGGTGAATCTAATATTGAGCAGGTTGTGGCCGTAATAATAGAGATTGGTCATCGAATCGACACTGATACCTGGACTCAAGATGTGACTTATACGAATTGTTGGTGGATTACTCACGGCGAGGGAAAGCCGGTAAAAGTAGATGAAAATGGTGAAGAATATACGGAGCGTGCATCACTCAGTCTTTGCAATTCGAATCCTAGAAGTTGGTATTTAGATGATTCAAATAACCGATTATATGTTCATACTTCTGGATCTGACAATCCGGGCGGGGATAGTTATATCATTCTCTCGTATCTTTATGAGCGCCTGGCATCGCATGAAATCGTGTTAGATGGCCATCCTTATGGGGGTTATCTTGACAGGTCAAGTGTACCTTCAATAACTCTACAGACGGGAGAATATTATGAAGGCGGGACACAGGAAAGTTTTGGCACTCTAAGGTTTGGCAATGCTGATGGATATTTTGATACAAGGTTGGATACCTATATTTATGAGGCAAAAAGAATCTGGCTTTATTTAGGGAAATACGGAGCAGCCTGGTCTGATTATGTTCTCTACTGGACCGGCTGGACAGGAAATGTTTCCTGGAGCGATCTTTGGATAGAGGTAGATATAGAAGATTTGAGGACTTGTATTTTATAGGAGAATAAAATGAGCTGGCATACGGGCAATATCTCAAATGTTGCGGGCGGGATGATAACTGTTTTAGATGCAGTTCTTCCCTTAAATTCCAGCTGGTCTATTTATGATGGAGCGGCCGGGACAAATGCTAAGGTCTATAAATGCGAGGATGCGGCAGAAAATTGCCTTTTCTATGTTTATCTTGGCGATAACCAAGCGGACTATTCGATCATCCAACTCTGGCAAGGTTGGAATGCGACAACGCATGTCGGCGTAGGACAATCTCTGACAACAATCAATACTTACGCCATGTGGTTTACTAAGCACGCCGGGGGTTATGCCATAGCCCTTGGAAGCCACAGGTTTATTTATATTGACCTTGCTCAATATATGGCGTTCTATATTGGACAACCAAAACGCTATGATACGACAAAAAATATTGTGATAGCGGTCGTAAATACTACATCTACCCTTCACAATAATCCTCTCGGATTTTATAATTCAGGCAATACTGCTGGATGGTCGTCACTTTTTGATGAGGGCGGAAACGTGAATCTTTTAGATCCATTCGGGCGTCTAAGTTCCTATTTATTCATAAAAACTATTGCGGGTACTTATTTCGTTTATGAAACCCCAGTTTATAATAACACCACAAAACTAGAACTTGGTTTGCTTGAAGGTGTTATGTATCTTTATAATGCCGATAATGGTCTTGTAAATAATGACACAATTACAATCAGCGGCCAATCATGGATAGCCATCGGTGGAAATGAGTCAAACAAATACTGGAGTTTAGTTAAAGAGGCATAAATGGCTGATTATAGTGGCTTTATGTTTGATACTTATGAGTCAGAGTCAAGGCAGGCAAATCCGGTAAATTCTGAAGCATCAATGCGGATGTGCATTGGGTGGATGATGGATACTACAAAAAAACATGGAGGTGCAAAATCGCTTCGGCTTATGCCTGGCGGAAGGTATGAATTTTTTTATGGATGCGTAGCCGGTTCAACCACAATCACGGTCTGGGTTTATCCGCCGGTGGCCTCAAAATGTTGTCTTCAGATTTATAATCCAGAGACTGGAACTAAAGAGGCCGAAGCCTGGAATGTGAGTGCCGGTGCATGGGAGCAATTGTCTTTGAGTTTTACCTCAGAGAAAAAAGTCTATCTTGGCCGATTGGCAAATTTTACAAGTCATGGAGCGGATGCCTGTGCCTGGTTTGATGACCTTGTTTAGGAGAAAATAGTGTGGCATGGCAACCAACGGGAGACATGGAATATGGGCAAATGCCCGGAGGTGGCTATTATGTCGGCAATATGGAATTTGGACAATGCCCTTATGTCGGATTTTATTCGCCTCCATATTATGAAATTAAGGGAATAGAAATGTTGAAAACAAACATACCTCGATACAAATATTGGATTTCAGATTATCCCAATCTTGATCCCCGGGCTGAAGGTCAGGTAATTCCCGAGGTATATGGCGATATTCATAATATTACTCCGATTTGTGTTGATACGATTGCGGGAAAGTGGAAGATTGCCCGGCGTGAAATTAAGGCTATAGATGCGGTGCGTGATGGAGAAACAACGCTAGTTGCCGGAACAGATTATACGACCGACCTCGTGCATGCTGAATTTACAATTTTACAAACACCTTACTTGTCACCAAGCACAACATATTATTTTTCAATTGAAGGCGACTGGACAATTAACGGCACTGACTTTATTCGTGTCTGTAGAAATACGGGATATGCAAATGGGCAGTCATATAATATCGATGACGCAAATGTTTGGACGCCCTCAGCTTCAGATATATTGTTTGTCATCTTTGGAAAGGAGAATCTTGAAGATGCTGAATCCGTGATGCTTGATTGGGGCCTTGAGGGCGAAGATTGGCATTATGGTTCTGGTTGGGGTGGTTGGGATAATGGTCTACCACTTCGAGATAACGCTGCCCACACAAGGCTCGGACAAAGCTTTACAAATGGTGTCACAGGATTCTATGTTACAAAAATCCAGATATATTGGCTTGGTTACGGTACGGTTACCGGCAACATTAAGATTAAAATATTTTCAACAATAGCCCCGAGTGAGACACAAGTAGGCTGTTCATCCTATGCATTGGACGTGAATGGTTCGAACCAAGCTCTTAATTTTCCCCAGCGAGGCACCCCATCAGAACTTCTAGCTGATGTTCAGGGATATATGTTAGGACAATTACCAACACTTTATCCAGGTAGCACGGTTTTGATGGATAATGTCTCGGATATAATTCAGGACATATATGTCAATGTTTTAGGTGGAGCGATATCCGACCTTAATGCGACAGATTTTTCAGCATTAAAAACAGCAAGAACTGAAGCTCTTGTAGTCTATTTGAATGAAGAAGTGGAATTTGGCAATCTTTTACAGAAGTTTGAAGCCGGGCAATTATTCAAATTTCTTCCAAATCTTTCAAATCAATTCACGGTTAAATATTATGCTTCGGGCGAACCGGCGGGCACGCCTCATTTGCGGGATGAAGATTTTGTAAAGGGAACATTCAAAATGACCCGAAACTGGCAGGCTATTTTTCAACGGGTGCAAGTGAAATATTATCAAAATCCCTCCTCGCAAGAATGGCAAATAGTGGAAGAGATCTCAAATATAGCACAATATGTCTATCGAAATCAGAAGACACTACAAATAGAGACTTTTTTGAAAGATAAAACGGCGGCCACACAACTGGCGAAAGATTATCTGGGCACTGATGCGACATCATCCCGGAAAGTGAATCTTCAGCAACCACAGATTATTTTAGAATTTGAAAATCTTGAATGCCTTAATTGGGACAAAATTCCCGCCGAGAAAAATAAAATCACCAGAACTCGGGCAATGAGTGCAAGTGGCAACCTTAATGGCATCCTTTTTAGGCTTTTCGAGATTGAAAAAATAATATCAAGCGGGAATTGTAGAATTAAGGCTATTCTCGATAGTTTGACATATTAGAAGAGGGAATTTATGAATGACGAAATAATTCTTACGTTCAGTCAACGCATGGCAATTCAATTGACAAGGGAAAGAGCTCAAGATGTGGCAAAGCTCGCTCAGGAGGCAAATTCTCAATATTTAAACATTCTGAATAAAATCGCAATCGAGGCTGGTATAAAAAAAGAAGAGTTGGCGAACTGGCAACTGAATGAGGATGAAACAAAATTCAGAAAACTAGAAAGCGCAGAAGAGGAAAAAAAAGATAAATGAATATCGGCGAAAGATTCTTGCGAGAGAGAGAATTTAATCTTCGACTCAAATATTTAGATAAACAAATTTCCGCGTTAAGAATTGCCTTGAAGTCCGAACTTGGAATTGGGGCAGGGTCTGGAGCAGGTTGGAGTACGGTAACGCCACCGCTGGAAGTAGTTGGGTCAGCCATTTCTTTAGCTGGATTGGGAACGCTTGGTACGGCAAATTATCTTCCTGGAGTCAATGCCGCAGGAAATGCTTGGGAGTATAAGCAACTTCTGGGTACGACGAACCAGATAACCGTAACTCATGCGGCAGGTTCAATAACGTTGGCCGCACCGCAGGATTTGCATACAGGGGCAGGCCCTACTTTCGACCATGTTCATCTGACGAGTGGGGTGATATCTACAGGTTCAATTAAAGTTACTACGGATGGAGTAAAATTTGAGCTCTATGAAAATGACGTACCTGAAACAGATGGCTACCTGAAACTGCAAAACTCAACTACATTACCAGGAGTTTTTGGACCTATATTTTCTGGAAAATCAAACTATAGTTCTATCGCTGGACTATATCTTGTCGGTGACACTACTGATGATGCGGGTACAGCACCTATAGTCTCGATATCTGTAAGACAAAATAGTACTACGGTTGTTAATAGACCTCTTTTTAGTATTATTAACTACGCAACTTACCGAATGAAAGTTCTCCCTTTAGGAGAAATGCAAACACTGGCTTCAGATAGAGCAGCTTCGCCAGTTTATTGTACGAATCCTCTCAACTTTTTTGGCTATAACGCTTCCAAGGCGGATGATGCGATTATATATCTTCCTCCTGTGACCACTAACGGTTTTGGGGTAGTGATAGCCAGTCCTTCTGGAGCAACGATAGCAGAGAGAACTCAATTTTTTGTAGACAATGATGGCGATGTTACACTCATAAACAATTCAACGAATGTGGTTGCGAACGCTGATACAGACACCAAACTTTGCATCGGGACAGCAGCAGCACAAGAACCGCTTCAAATCAAGAATAGACTTGGAGGAACAAGAATTTTGAACGTCCTTTTTTGGTACGACTGAGGAAAAAAATGGAACACCCAAAATTTTCGTTCGGGCTTTTAGACCTTCATTCAAGGTCCCACAAATACTCTGATGATGAACTTGAAAAATTGGCCACCTGGCTTCGTGCGGTAGATTGCAGATATCTCCGGCTTCTTCCCGCATGGAAGACAAATTTGCCGTATAAAAAAGGAGCCGATGGCCTATTTGATTGGAGAAAGAAAAACCCCATCTTTGAAAGTGAGCTTAAACGGGTCGCCCATAGATTCAGGAAGCATGGGATTGATATCTGGTTCGACCTTTTCGATGCCTGCTCGAATAGAATCGAATATCCCTGGTCGTGGTGGCTTCATAACAAACAGGGGATCCATGGGATTTATGATTATTCGCAAAGCGCCATTGAGCACTTCAAATATGATTGGATCGATTGGTTGTTTGACATTCTGCCGAATAAGCGGACGCTTTGGGGGTTAGGCAACGAGCTCCAGATTGGCAACGATGATAATCCTCCAGCTATAAACGAGTGGTGTTTGAAATGGCTCATACCGATTGCTCAATATCTCATCGAGAAAGGAGCAAGAAGACCGCTTTATTATTCGGCGGGTATGAAGCCGGGCGGAACGCAGAATCATATTGCGGGATGGTTAAGCGATGAGGTGCCCGAAGCTGGATTCAAGGCAACCGATACGGTCGCTATTGTTCATGGTATAGGAACTGCCAAGATGTGGCAGAAAAATATTGTGGATAAAAACATCTTGAGTGCGCGGCGCCTTTATGGAATTTCTGATGACGGTGTCGGCTGCAATGCCGAGACGACGGTGCCTCCCGAGTGTAAGGGTAATTGCGAGACCGATGACGGACAAAGATGCAAGGCAAACTCTAAATGCCGGACTGAAGCTGTCAAGGCGGTCAAGGCAACCTTGAAACCGAACCCGGTTTGTCCCCAGGAAAGGCTTGTCATGGTGGAATTTCTACCTGCCGAAATAGCGATGGACTATCGGCACATTATCAACGACCTGGATTTCAAGGCAAGCATAGAAATCTATGCCAAGATAAGAAGAGAGATTTATGGCGAGAGATTTGCGTAATATTAATCAATTGATCAAAAATGTGTCTATCCTCAATTTGAAATAAATCCTTTCATTTAAGGCTTATCCTAAAACTGCGTCCAAAATGCGACTAAAATTCTTCTTTGCCATTCAGTGCCTTTCGGCGATTTTCCCCTTGGTTTTCCTCATATAAACTGATTTTCCCCTGAAGAATCCACAGGACTTCGAATCCTGAGGTCGGGGGTTCAAATCCCTCCGGGCGCGCTCTCCTATCCTCTTGAAACTTCAAAAGATAAATAATATTTTTATGTCCGGGCGATAAAAAATATCCTTAGGGCTGTGTCCAAGCAATGTGACTTAATCAATCTTTTTCAAGAAGTTTCACGGCTTGCTTTTTCCTGTCCGGCGAGGTGTGGGAATAGAGTAAAGACGTCATACTAGACCCATGGCCAAGAATCTCCGCGATTGTCACGATATCCACGCCGGCGGCCAGAAGGCGCGTCGCGAATGTATGCCGGCAGAGGTGAAGATGAAAAGGAACGCCCGACCGCTTTCTTATTTGTTTGATTGTTCTCCGAAAAAGATCGGGCTGGTGCCGGTTCGGGATGTCAAAGACAAATTCACCGGTTCGCGGTTGTTTAAAAATGATTTTTTTTGCCCGACCATTGATCGGGACCAGCCGCTGCTTCTCTCCTTTACCTCTTATCTCTATTTCCTCATCCCGCACGTTCCGCCACTTGAGATTCAGAATTTCAGATTTTCTAAGTCCGGTCATGAAGGCAAGTTCGATAAAATCGGGAATGATTTTCTGCGCGGGGGATTGAGCTGAGGAAGCCACTGCCATTGCCCCTGCCATGATCCTTTTTATATCTTCGGCGCTCAGGTCATGAATTTCCGGCCTCTCCTTGAAAAACTTGATCTTCCTGACCGGATTTTGGCCGTGGAATACTTCCCAATCTATGGCGCGATAAAAAAGACTTCTCAAAAGTTGACAATGGCGATTCACGGTGGCGCGGGACTTTTTGTTTTCCAAAAGCCAGGACCGCATTTTCTCGATATGGAAAGGTGAAATATCGCCAAGATAGTTCAGGTCAAGATTCTTGAAATATTCAATCATTCTGTCTAGGCGATATTTTTCCTCCCTGGCTGAGGTTGGTTTTTGGATTTTCGCCCAATCATAATACTGCGCTACGATTTCCTTAAGACCGATATCCCGGGACCGGCTGCCGCGTCTAAGCGATTCCGCGAGATCCCGAGCACGCTCAAGGGCAAGGCTGTACTCGTCAGTTTTAAGGGATCGTCGGATTCTCTTGCCGGAGATCCAGACGTCCAGCCAGAATCTTTTTCCCCGCTTCTTGATCAAGACATCTCTTGCTGTTTGCTTTTTCCCGGCCTTCGTTTTTTGTCTCTGATAATCCTTGGCTCTATCAGCGGCGGAGGCTCGCCTTTTTCTGGCCAGAGAAAATCGACTCTTTCGCCGGTCTTTTTATCGACTTGGATGATGTATTTCATTTTGGTTATTATTTTTCAAAGGTGACAAGGCATTATTTTTTTATGAGTGATTCAATATTTAAACCCGCAATTCCGCCCATTATTAAAAAAATACAAACAGCCGTGATGATAACCGTTGCGGCAGCCATAATTTTAAGTAAAACTGCCCCTGATTCTACGGGTTTATCTTTTAAAAGCAATTCCCACATTCTGGTAAAAATATAGGCACCGATCATTAAACCTATTGCTTGGATCATAGTTCCCTCCTTTTTAATTTTTTCAATGCCTCATAATCAATAGTAATAAGACCCCTTTTTGTGGGACAAATATCTTCAATTTTTAAACCTAAAGCTCTTGCAATTTTATCTAAAGTTTTTAAAGTTGGATTTGCTTTAAATTGTTCTATTTTCCCTATAACCTTTTCTCCAACCTGGGCTTTTATAGCTAATTCTTTTTGGGTCAATCCTTGGTCTTTTCGTTCATTTGAAATACGTTTCCCAATATATTTTATAGCTTCTTTAAAGTCCATTTGGGAAATTAAAACTCCTCTTAAATTATACTAAAATATTTTGATATATTTCATCTATTTTTTATTAATCTATATAACTTAAAGATAATAATATAATTAAACATGAAAATAAATTTAAAATAACTCTTGACTTTTTATAAATAGATATTATAATATCTACATGGTTCTCAAAGAGGATATAATGGATATTAAAAAATCTCTTGTTCAGACAGGAAAGCACGCGGGAGAAAAAAATGGTATGTGGAAAGGCGGGGTAGCAGAATATCCTAATCATTTTATTTTAAAAAAAAGGCGCCTTGAGATTCTTAAGCGAGCAAAGGGTAAATGCGAAATATGTGGGGAATCTGCTTATGAAGTACATCATATAGATTTTTCTAAAAACAATCATTCGTTAGATAACCTCATTTATCTTTGTCGCAATTGTCATCTTGCACTTCATATGCCCGAAGCTAGACCAGGAAGGCCAGCAAAAATTTTATATAAAGGAATGACCGCAAAAGAAATTCGCCAAAAAACGGGCCTATCTTTTGCTACCATATACAAATTTATAAGAGGCGAAAAATTAAGGGTTGGAAATTTAGATAAAATTAATTTGGTAGTCGGAGATGGAAATTGACTATCCAACTCTTGACCAAAAAGCAGGTAGCTGAATTTCTTCATGTTTCCATCGACACCATAGACAACTATTGCAAAAAGCGGCTCCTGCCATTCATCCAACTTCCCGGAGGTAAGCGATTCAATCCCATTGACCTCAATAACTTCATAGAACGTCGGAAATTCCAAAGGTAATTTATCCATGTCACAACAAGATTTAGCACTCAATCCAGGAATTGGCAATCTAAAAAACAACAGGATTTCTGGATTCCAAATGTATCTCTACACGATGTTTATCACAATGAAAAAATGGCGGACTGATGACATCGCTAAAAAAATGGGAATTTCTAGTGATACCCTTTATAGATATATTCGAGGGGATAAAAATTTTCCTTTTGATAGATTCCTGGATTTCTTAAAAGCGACAGGCGATTTAGACTATCTCAAATTTATAGCTAATGAAGTTGGATGCACTTTAATCCAGAAAATTAAAAGTGAACGGTTTGCCAAGGATTTGGCGGAAATCGGAAGACTTCTAACCGAAAGTGCCAGCAACAAACAATGATGATTAAAAGACCAAAAATAAAAAACGATCTAAAAAAAATGCTGGATTACAACGCAATGCTTGCTATCGAGCTTTACAAAGAAAGGAAAAAAATAAGGGAACGATGGGAGGGAGAAATAGAAAGAAGGCTTGCCATAATTGAGCAACATTTAGAGATTTTCAAGCCGGGAATAAATAAATGACACCCGAATTCAAATTTTGGCGGGGACGCCCGCTTAGATCAGATAGCGATCGAATCAATGAAGAAAAGCAAGCTATCTTTGGTCTTCATATAAAAGGTGATTTTTGAGTTAGATGATCTTAAACATTCATGAGAAGAAGATATTGCACGATCAAATAGAGAGGCAGAAGAAAAGATGGGAAGAAAAAGCGGAAAAAAGAAGGAAAGAAGATTGGAGACATAATGAAAAGCATTTTCATAATCCCATACAACAAAAAAAGTCTGACGATGGCTTTCTGGCGAGCGTTCGGACGCTATTTTAAGCCACTGGAGCGCATTTTTAATGAAGGTTAATAGCAACGGCAATAAACCAAAAAAGAATGTCTTAAAATGCCCCTGGTGCAAAAAACAGTTTGAACAAAAACGAATTAATCAAAAGTATCATTCTTCAAATTGCCGCAAAAGGGCATGGGAAAAAAACCGGTTCATAGAAACGGTAAACGCCATTATAAGGGACGTAGCTAAAAAAAGGCTAGGATGGCCAAAAGAATGACCGACCTTAAACACAAAGTGACTAGAAAAATCCCGAAGCCACGTGGTCTCCGACATCCCTTAGTCGTCCAGCTGGATCCGGCGGGGCCGGGGATCTTAAAACTTCGGGAAAAAGGGGCGAGGAAATGGTATTCAATCGGCCTTGAGGAACTCTATGAGCGACTCGTGGCCATCAATCTGAGAGAACAAGGAGATAACAGATGATTAAATTAGGTGAAGTGGTTATTGACAAATTGACAGGTTTCAAAGGTATCGCAATGGGAAGAACAGAATATCTTTATGGGTGCATATCAATCGGTGTTCTTCCTCTCAAGCTCAAAGATAACGGATCGCCTGGCGACTGGGTATGGCTTGATGAACAAAGATTAACGCTTGTAAGCAAAGCAGAATTAGGCGGTCCCCAGGTATTTAACGCACCATCAAAAAATTAGGTTTGCAATTAGAACTTTTTTAAAAGGAGGTGCAATCGGAAGGAAGGGCTAAAAACAAAAACTCAACGGGCAGGAGAGGCAGCCAGGTTGGTTGTCTCTCCCAAAACTAGGGAATAAAAAAGCCCAGCCCCGCTGGCAGGCCAGGCAGAAGACAATTAAAAGATAATTCAAAAAGCAGGTCTTGTCAAGCGGTTGGGCGAAGGAGAAAAAAATAATGGAAAAACAGAAAGACAAACCCCAGGGGAAAAAAACAACTGAAATTATCTCCCATCAGGAAGGTCAAGAAAAGTTGGTCGCCCTCAAAGTGGATTTCGGTTCAATCTATGTCCGGATCAAGGGCGAGCAGATACTTAGACCAATCAAAGCCGAGATGATGTTGTATGAGAAGTTGGGCCACATCTACAAAGTCGCCGACAAATATGCGATCACGGCCTCGGGCTATACGCACCTCAACAAGGTCGCATCCATAAGCATAGTCACGCCTCAAAGGGTGGTCATCGATGGAGTGGCGAAGCCGAACCCGCACATAGAGCGGAACTCCGACACCAAGGCTATCGAGACTGTTAACATCCGTAAAATCGGCATCGGATATTCCCCGGCCGGTAATGTGACGGTCATCGATAAGACCCTCTTCTACAACGTCTATACATATTTCATCCAATCGATCCAGGCCAAAATGAAGAGAAAAAAATGGGATGATAAATCAAAACGTCTGTCCGACGAACCGATGTATCCCAACTGTGCAGTCACGGGGATAGCCGGAGAAAGACCGAAAATTGAGGGATCTTGGGCCTTTTTCCCGACGGCACCCCCGCTCGGGCTCTGGGTGAATTACAAGGATCCGGCGATTCTGGATTGTCTCGAGGAGCACACACAACGCCAGCGATTCGGCGACCGGATTGCCCAGAAGATAGTCGAGAGGAATATCCTCAAGGACCATCCGGCGATCGGCCTCTCGAACGTCTTCCCGAAGGACGGAACCTCCGGGACCTATGCCTTCGTGACAGTATATGGCTATCGTCATGAGTTCGAGGCGCCAAATATCGCCGAGATCCTCGAGCAGGCGGATAAGCGTTCAGACACATTCGAGACGACCGCGGAGGTGATTGACCAGGTGGAGGAGCATGAGGAGAAGGCCGCCATAAATGAGGTAGTGACCGAAGAGGGCGAAGAGAAGCCAAAGCCATTTGGAAATCCAGCCGTCGACAAAGAGCCGCCACCCGAATTTTTCGAGGGAAAGAAGAAATGATCGAGGCCATAGAATCAGAAAAAATCATCAATGGCAACGGAGTCTTAATCGAACAACTTAATGAGATAGCCAGCGAAATTATTAACCGATTCGATTCAAAGAGACAAAACAAAAGAGAACCTTATGATCACTCTGACATGAATTGGGCTTCCGAAATCGGCCATCCTTGCAAGCGATTTTTGGTCTATGCCCGCCTGAATTGGAAAGACCGCCAGCTTATGGATATCGATGGGGAGTATAGGGTCGAGGAAGGCCAACGGTATGAATGGGAGCTCAAAAAGGAACTTGGCGATATAGGATTCGAACTGAACGAGACCCAGCGCACACTCTTGATTCCCGAGTTCAAGATAAAAGGCAAGATTGATGGACTCCTGCCCATAAAAGCAAAACTCGCTGATTACCCAGACCTCAGGCAGGCCCCAAGCGAGCTGAAAAGTATCAGCCCCAATTATTGGGATTCAACCAGGACAATCGAAGACATTAAACGGCACAGGGCCTGGTGGATACGTGGCTATCCAAGCCAGCTTAATGTCTATATCTATGCCTCTGGAAGTCCCTTCGGATTTTTCATTCTAAAGACTTTTGGAAAAAGACCGCGCGTATTGCCTATGCTATTTGATGGGGAGCTTATTCGGGCCGACTTCGCCAAGATCGAAGACGTTAACCGGCACGTGGAGGCTAAAACATATCCTGAGCCTATACCATACGACCCGCAAATTTGTGAAATGTGCGGCTTCTCTCATTTATGTCTGCCCTTGAAGACTACGGATTTTTCTGAGATTCCGAATTCGGAGATTCCTATACTGAACCACTTTTTAGAACTCAAAGATTGGAACAAGCAATATGAAGAACTGAAGTCTATCTTGATAGGAACCAAAGAAAAGCCGGGCCGGTATTATGGCAAAAATGCGATCGTAGGTGATATCGAAATCTTGACAACGATTCAGAATCGCACTTTCTATGAAGTTCCGAAGGATGTGAAAGAACCTTATGGCGAAAAGCGGGAAATAATCATCACAAAAATTCAGAGAATAGGAGACTGAAATGAATGAAAATTTAGAGACGCGTATAGTGAAATTGCCCGATGAGGCCAATATGATTCAGATTTTAGATCAAGGCGGCCTCATCAAAGCCAACGATTTTCTGCTCGGAATAAAAGGCTTGAAAAAACAAATAGACGAAATATGGGATCCGGTTATCGAAGCGGCTTATAAATCCCACCGGGAGGCATTAAGTCAGAAACAAAAATTTACAAACCCTTTGCTCTTTGCCGAACAGATCGTGAAGAAGCGGATCTCATCCTATTTAGCAGAACAGGAAAGGCTTCGCCGCGAGGCAGAGGAGGCAAATCGCAAACTGGAAGAGGAAAGATGTCGACTAGAGGAAGAGGCACTCAAAAAAGCCCAGGAGGCAGAGGAGAAAGCTCGCCAGGCGGAGTTCGAGGCTGCCGCATCGTTTGACTCATCTGAAAAAAAGGCAAAAGCCGAGGAGGAGGCTAAAAAGGCGAAAAAGGAGGCGGACAAGATAATCGAAGCAGCAGCCGAAAAGGAGAAACAATTTGTACCACGGCTGGTCGTCGAAGTCCCGAAAACCAGCGGCCTGACAGCACGGGAGGATTGGAAATTTGAAATCGTGGATTTTGGATCTTTCCTTTCAGCCATCATTTCAGGAACAGTTCCTTTGCAGGCAATAAAAACTGACGATGTTTTTATAGGCAAAATGGTTCGGACGATGAAAAACGAGCTCAACTGGCCAGGAGTTCGAGTTTATTCTGAAAAAAACATTTCCGTCAGGTTGAGCTGATATGAGGTAAGGAGGAATAAATGGAAAGTAAAATTCTCGAAGTTATTGACAACCAACGAATAAGACTAACGGAAATTGCTATGAAGGTGCAGGAGATTGTCACGGCCGAGATTCGGAGGTTGGACGAATTCAAGATCAGCTTGATGAAGACGGACAACAATCGGCCGAAGGTGACCATCGACGTCACTGAACCCATAGACCAAGATATAATTCTAAATGGGAGAAAACATGCCTGAAAACAAAGCTTACATTTGGTGTGATAAGTGCCAGGCTTACATGGAACACGACATTTCTGATTATGGCCGATACTGGATTTGTCAGCAATGCGGAACTTGTTGGCTGATACGGGACGGGAAGCCGCCACTGGAAGTTATCGCACTTCGACATGGCGGACCGGAAAGGCATATCGGCTAATGAGGATACTGGGAAAGAGACCATGATTGCGCAGCCAATCGGAGAGAGCGGCTTTTTCTCATCGTTCCATTTACAAACCCTCCTTTTTTTTTGCCGCTTCTCTCCCTCTTTCCCCCATTTTTGAAAGGAGGATTGAATGACCAAACTAAAGCGAAATATTAAGCGTGAAATCGAGCTTCCCAAGATGAGGCGGCCCCTTGTTATCTCAATGGATTTAGAGGGTCAAAAGCTCGTCTTGTATGAAAAAGGCAGCAGGCGGAAGTATTCAATTAGGCTTCTGGCTTTATATAGTCTTTTGGTATTCAGGGACATGAAAGACGAGGATAAATGAAAGACCGCAAGACAAATCCCTGGTTTCCATTTTGGATTGACAAATGGCTTTTTGGTTCTACAAGAATTGAATTGCAACCAGATGAACGAGGAGTTTTTGTTGACCTTATGTCTCTCTCAAAAAAAGATGATGGTTTTATTCGTGCGAATGAAGGTGTGCCTTATCTTGAAAGTCAACTTTGCGGCTTGCTGAATATTACACCAGAGCTCCTGAAAAGAACATTAGAGAAATGCCTAAAATTCAAGAAAGTTAAGAAATTAGATGATGGCACACTTTACATGACCAGCCATGATAATTATAAGCTTAGTCAAAGACATCAAGATAGACTCTCTGGTGATCCACTTATTACAAATGAGGTTATATTACAAGAAAAAATCTGCGATGATTTAACCAAATTAAATATTCCTTATGAAAAACAAAAAATAACAAATTCTGGTCGTATTGATATTTTTATTTCTTTGAATCCTCCTAAAATCATAGAAGTAAAAAGTGATTCTTCGGCAGATAAAATCAGGATCGCAATTGGACAATTATTGATATATAAAAAAGATTTTCCTTCGGCGGAACTTTATATTGCCACACCCGAGAAAATGCACACAAAAATTCTTAGAAAATTGGAATATTATGGTATTAAAGAATGGTCATGTCCGGATTCCCGACATGATGGCCGGGAAGCGGACGCCTATATATATAGAGAGAGAATAAAAGAGAATAAAATAAAAGAAAAAGAGAATACTGAAAAAAATAACTTTGATTCTCTCTTTGAAGAATTCTGGAAAGTTTATCCAAAAAAAGTAGCAAAAGATTATGCCAAAGAAAAATTCATGATTCTAGCAAGGCAAGATAAGATACCTGAGCTTATCAAGGCAATGAATGGATACCTGGATTTTTTGAAACATAGGAGAATTAAGGACAATTTTGAACAAGAGCCGATGAATCCAGCCACGTTTTTGATGAAAAACAGATGGAAGGATTACATTGATTTCAAATATATGCCACCTTTATGAGGAGGAAAAATGACGAATGGATTTAAGTATCAGAAGGTTTTGCCCCTTGATGAGAATAGCAAAATAATAGACCAATTTGGCTGGCTACCCGTCTCGGTATTTCGTCCAGAAAAGAGGCCTCAATGGGAAAATATCATTTGGGATAGTGGAGATCATGCAGGAACTAAAAGGAGCAAGGATGCTAAATACTTACCAGGTCTTCGCTATAGTCGCTTTCATCCTCATCTTGCAGAGGTTGTTCTCCGGTATTGGTCTCAACCTAACGAGTTGGTTATTGACCCCTTTGCTGGAAGGAGCACACGAGCAATTGTTGCCATATTTTTAGGGCGCAAATATATAGGATATGAGATTGTGCCTGAGACGGCCAAGAGAACCCAACAAAATGCAGATGCCGTTATTTTGGGCAAGGCTGAAATTAGATGCTTAGATGGACGATATTTAGAGGGACTAGCCGACGAGAGCGCAGACTTGGTTTTTACCTGTCCTCCTTACCATCGCCTAGAACGATACAATAGCATGCCGGGTCAACTATCTGATATTAAAGAATATCCAAGTTTTTTAGATGCTATCCAAGAGGCTGCACAAAATATAGCACGAGTGTTACGGAAGCAGCGATTTCTTTGCTGGGTCTGTGCTGATTGGAGAGAGGGAGGGGATTTTCGGCTTTTTCACAAGGATAGTCTCGATATATTTGAGCGAGTTGGCCTAATACCCTGGGATATAGTAATTATTAAAAATGACAGTCCTTTTGCGGCATTGCAGGCAGGCAAAGTGGCTGCCAAACGATATACAAGTAAAATTCACGAATATCTTTTGGTATTTCGCAGATGATGATTTTGGTAAATGTGAAGAAAATTTTGCAGATTGTGTGCCCGCTCATAAGAAGATAGCCACAGAAGATGATATTGACGACTTTTCGGATTATGAAATAGGGGACGAAATATTCTGCCCCGATGAGGAGGAAAAATGAGTCGTGTAACAATTCTATTTAGAATTCCATTTACAATTTACTGGCTTTGCTGGCACAAAGACAGGAAAAAATTTTTATTTGCCACTAAACGTTTTAGTGGAAGGTTTGAGCCCCCTTATTACTGGAACTTTTTTGATTGAGGAGGAAAAATGAGCATCCATTTAATTTTAATCGCAATGGGTCTGGTGGGATTCATTGCCCTATTCATTCTGATAATTGCAATTATGGACAATAGAGAAAATTTTCCGTGGAGGAAGAAATGAATGAGATAAAAGAATTTATGAAGAGGAAAATGAGCGAGGTAAAAGAATTTACAATCAATTCTCCAACTTGCCCGAAATGTGGACATGAAACAAGAAGACAGTATCATTGGCATGGTCAATATCGTGACAATTTAACTGTTTTAGAATTCTTAGATGAGGGAGAATATTTTATCGTGACTTGTCAGGATTGTCATTATCAATTTGCACAGAAAACAAAGGAGGAAAAATGATCTTAAGCAATAAACCACAAACCATTGATGAAAACTCTTGGTATTATGAGGAGAAAAAGGGAATAGAAATCGTGCACGAGATTAAAAATAAAGACGGAAGCTATTTGCGGACAGATTTCATTCTAATTCCCTGGCGGAAACTTAAAGAATCGTTAAGAAGGAAAAGGGTTTATGATTTATCAATTTTAAAGGAGAAGAAATGAAACCCCGAATTGAAGCATATAAAATAGTGGACAAATTTGGAGGGGAATTATACATCCCGTTTTCAATTAGATGGTCACCCTATGAAGATCTAGGTGGATCACATGGGATTGCTATAGGATTTTTGATTTGGAAAATCTGGATCATTTGGAATCCAAAAGAAAAGGAGGAGTGATGAATAATCCAACAGAAAAAGATATTGAGAAGCATTTTGGGTATCAAGCACAATATCAGAAAGTAAAGGGCGAACAGGGAATAATCAAGAATACTTGTAAAGAATGCGGCCAGGAATTTGAGGTTTTATTTTATGAGGGCGAAACAGAAGAGAAGGCTAAAAAAGATTACTGCCTTTTTTGTATATTTGGAATTAAAAGAATCAAGAATAAGAATTTAGAAACTAGCGATGAAAAAAAACAAAAGGTGAGCGCCGATGAGTGAGCCAACTAAAGAGGAAATGTTACTGTTTTTGAATTCTGTAACAGCACGGTGGGGCGGGATGATCCCGTCTGAGATGAGACTATATGAGGCTATTCGCCGCCTAATCAAGCAGAGGCCGAAAAAGAACAGGGCTTTTGTGGAAAGATGGGTAGATGAACTAGCTATTCATTTTTTAGGTGGAAATGCAGACGAGTTGAGTAAAGAATTTTGCTTTGAACACCTCAAGGCCATGCTTCTTATGGCGGGCGTAGAGGTGAGCGATGAGTAAAACAAAAGAGGAAATGCTAAATGAATATCGCAGCATATTACTGGATTATGCTGTCTGGAAGCAGAATTATGAATCCTGGATAAAATTAGAATTTGCGGATTTTGCCTTTCGAGTTAGATGTGTTTTGGCAGCAGAGAGACTCAAGGAGAGAATAGGTAAGGTGGTGAGTCATATTCGGGAATTATATGGCTGGAGGAAAAGTGGCGAGGAGGAAAAATGAAAAAGCTCTTTAAATTTTTTCTCTACACAATTATCGCCATTCTCTGGTTCTATTTCCTTCTCTTTGTGTTTGCTTTTCTCAAGGATACCAGAAAGGATGGCTGGGTCGGCGATTCGGATTTGATAGTCGTCCAAGACATTCCAAGTCCACCAAGGTTGGCGGACAGGCCTAGAACAGGTATCAAAATACAGGAGGAAAAATGAAACCATTAAAATCTAAAAGATTAGAAGACGAGATCATCTTGAGCTTCTCGCAAATCACGGCGATCAAGTTGGCAACCCAGAGGATGTTTGATTCAATAAACAGAGCTCAGGCCGCCAAGGCCGAGCAGCAAAGCATTGTGGATGAAGTGGCGCTTGAAGCTGGCGTGGCCAGGGAAGAACTCTCACAATGGCAACTTAACCAGGACGGGACGAAATTCATAAGAGTCAAGGAACCGGAAAGCCCGCTGACAAAAAAGGAAGAAAAAAAATGAATAATGAAGATGAAACAAAATTAAAAAATCTAATCATTCGTCATGAAGGATTCAGAACCCATATATATCTTGATTCTGTCGGCAAGCTGACAATAGGCGTCGGCCATAACTTGACTGACCTCGGCCTCACCTCGTCTCAAGTAAATCTGATATTTGAAGATGATCTCCAAAGGGCGATTGATGATGTGGAATCAATATTCCCAGGGTTTAAGGAATTTTCTGAAGCCAGACGTGCGGCCCTAATAGATATGATTTTCAACCTGGGAAAAACCAGATTTCTGGAGTTTAAAAAAATGATTGAGGCCATAAAAAACGAGGACTGGAGAAAAGCTTCTAACGAGATGCTGGATAGCGCCTGGGCAACGCAGGTTCCATTAAGAGTGGCTGAACTTGCAAGGATGGTGAAATTCGGCACCTGGGATAACGAAAAATAAGCTGAACTTGCAATGAATAAAAACAGAAGAAGAGGAAAAGATTTAGAAAGATTTTTAGCAAAAGATTTAAATGGCAGACGAATTGGGATTCTAGGACATGAAGATATAATCACCGAACGATTTTCAATCGAAGCCAAAGAAAGAAAAGAGCATCCAACTTTTTTAAAAAAAGCAATAGCGCAAGCAATTCGAAATAGCCGAGAAGAAAAAATCCCGGTTTTTATTCTGCATAGACTATATGATGAACATGAAAATGACCTGGTTATTATGCAGTATGCGGATTGGAAAAAATTATTTGCGAATAAAAAATCTTAGAAAGGAGGTGAAATAAATGCAAATACAACCTGAAATCATAACTGCGATTTTAGCTCTTTTCGGAATCGGTGTGATCGGGATTATTCAGACTCTCAAACGGCTTCTCAAACTCGATGGCACAGGTGCTATCGTTTTGACGTTTATCGTTTCCTTTGTCGCTACAGCAGTCTACCTTATTCAAGCACATACTTTTTCCTTGCTGGCGCTTCTCATTTACGGTCTTTTAGTTTTCGGCGAAGCATCGGGCCTCTACCACGTTTTCAAAAAGAGCGAGTAAAAATTTTCTTTTAGGGAGGAGAGGGTGGGAAATTTTAGGAGAAAATTATGTCTTTAAGGGAGAATTAAAATGAAACCTTGGATAGTTTTTCTTCTTATGTTTGGCTCTTTTTGGCTTGGCTTTTTTACCGCATGTCTTTTGTCGGTAGCTGACAGGGAGAATAGACCATGAGCGATTATATAGCAAGTCCGACGCCATATTCACATCGAGTACGTGGAAAATCTAACTGGGAAGATCGTCATCAAAAAGAAGATTATTCTGTTGAAGGTCAAGTTTTTCTCGAGCGTGGCGACCTGGTTCAGATAATGAAATTTCTATCTAAATTCAATCTTCCATCATGGCGCTTGATTTATTATGGTCTCATGGAAAAATGTAAAAGCTGTGAGAAAAATAGAATTTGTCCTCAACCCGCAAAACCAGGTTATGAACACTGGTGCGAAAAATCGCCAGACTGGGAAGCTCAGATAAGGATGTTAGAGACATGCCTGAAGAAAACATAAAGAAAAAATTAAATCGTGCAATTATGATGGCAGTTCATATTTTGGATAATCCCCCCGGAATCGCCGAGATAACATTTTTGAAAAACTCTCCCTTTCACATTGAGGTAAGCAGAGAAAAAGAAATTCGAAAGATAAGAATTACCTTGGATGAAATTACTGAAGAAGATGAACGGCTTGTTAGAGATTTTAGGCTTCCAACTTCAAATTGCACGAAAGAGATATGGTGTAGAAAAGAAAAAAATGGTTTTATTTGTCATGTCGTCTAATTTCATAAATTAAAAGTTTTGTCAAGAGTAAATACCCCCATATTTATGAGAAATTCCCCCATTTAAAATCCCGCCTTATTTCTGCCTTATAAATCAAACGTCCTAAAATCCCACATTTCCGGGAATGGCAAAATTCCTGTATTAAAATTATCCACGGACAGAAATGAGCTATCGGCCCGCAAAAATCTTTAAGAAAAACAAAAGAGGCGAGATCTGTTTAACGCCAGAATATTATGCCTATCTCAGAAATCTTGTTTCGGTGGATTATGAAGAAAAGAAAAGATGGCAAAATCTGGGCGTAAATTTAACAGTCCCTCGTCAGGGCCGGATTGAATGTCTTGGTGAAACCTATAATTTCATTCTAACGGGCCTAACATGATTGATTTTAATTTAATTCTTCAGACTTTTTTAGAGGCTTTTAAAGTCCTGAAAAAAGACAAAATATCGGAGCTTGAAAAGCTCTGGAAGGAAAAATATGAACAGGAATTACTTGCAGCATTGGAAAGTGGCGATAGCCTTACTCTTAATCGCCTTCTTTCTGAGCTGCGGAATCTTTAGGCCGAAACCAAAAGAAGTTTTTGTTCCGATTGAAATGTTAGTAGTGGGTCGTCTTCCGAACGGAAATTGGGAAGTTCGAGAAGGCCTTGTTTATTCTTATGCGAAAGCGCTTAAACAAATAAAATATCTCGAGCTTCGGCTTGAGGAATGTGAGAGGAAAAAAGATTAATGATGAAATGGGATAAGGCAAAGATTGATACTTTGCGTCAACTCGCAGAATCGGGTATGTCTTATCAGAATGTTGCCAAAAAAATGGGACTACGATTTAAGCAGGTAGAGTCTGCGGCTATACGTTATAAAATTAGAAAATCAACCTGGAGCTGGAATGAAGAACGCAGAAAAGATATTTTGGAACTGCGAATTCGGGGCAAAACTTATGTCGAAATATCAAGAGAATTATCCCAAAAGTATAATCGGAAAATCAGTGCCGAAGCGATAAGAAAAATTGCCCTATCATATGGAATTTCAGACCAATTGCTTAATAATCCAGATGACATTAAGTTATACGATTCGCCTGTATTGCCAATGGACGATTATATGATTTCTTGCGATTATCATTCGCCTTATTATAGCGAGCTTTGGACAAATCGCTATCTGGCCATGGCGCAAAAATACGGGGTCAAAAAGCAAGTAATTGTAGGTGACCTTTTTGACATGGATTTTGCCAAAAGGCATCCAATTACAGATGGTGAGGAGAAATCTTCTATTGAAGAGGAAGAAAAGCAGGGTGACCCACTGATCCAGGCTCTTTCCTGGTTTGATGAGACCTGGCTGGTATGTGGAAATCATGAAACGAGAATAAGTCGAATTACAGAAGCAAGAGTTCAATTCAGTCAACTTGTTAGCTATTTCTGCAAAGATTTGATTCAAAAGAAATTTAATTTTACGGTTTTTGATAAAGTTCAAATTGGAGAGAAATTTCTTCTTGTCCACCCCAAAAGTTATAGCCAGATCTCTGGAGCTACCGCTGTTCGCCTGGCCGAAAAATACAACAAACACATCTTTGCTGCACATGGCCATTTCTGTGCTTTTCGCTGGGACAGGTCGGGAAAATATATGGCAATGGATATTGGCGGGATATTTGACCAAAGAAAGATCGCTTATGCAAACCTATCGACGACAACTCATCCAAACTGGAATCCGGGCTTTTCAATGATTTACCAGGGATTTCCTTATCTTTTTCACGAAGGAACTGATTTTTCATTCTGGCTTGAAAGGTAAACTATCATGAGGGTTCTTAGAAGCTCAATAAAAATGAGAAACGACAGGATCGTGGTAGTTGAACAGGCAATCGTAAAACTTGAAGCATTGACAAATGAGAAGATTGGAAACATAAACAAAGAAATG
>Ga0315280_10001844_pt1 | contig 35457 bp, 29 predicted proteins | sample YL17G06_40_MG_FD_203697 | JGI IMG/M metagenome (GOLD analysis project Ga0315280, IMG submission 203697) | Sediment microbial communities from Yellowstone Lake, YNP, Wyoming, USA - YL17G06_40 | ecosystem: Environmental > Aquatic > Freshwater > Lake > Sediment | place: USA: Wyoming | collected...
TGTTTCAGCGCCGGGCCGACGACGCCTCGCCGGCGGTCCGCCTGGCGGCCGCCTTCGGCCAGGCCATGACCGGCAATCCCTCGCAGGCGGTCGCCCTGCGCGATGCCCTCGGCTCGCCCGACGTGACCCTGCGCCGCACCGCCACCTGGCTCCTGGGGCTCATGGGGAACCCAACGGCCATCGGCATGCTCCGCCTGAAACTTGACGACCCCGACGCCATCGTCGCTCTGCGGGCCGCCGAGGCGCTCCACCGGTTGGGCTCAAAGGAGGGCATCGAGCAGGTCCGGACACTGACGGAACATGAGAGGCACCAGGTCCGGTACTACGCCACGCGGTTGCTGGGGCGCCTGGGCGCCACCGCCGACATCCCGCGGCTCGAGCGGCTGTGCCAGAGCCGCTATCTGGATGTCAAGTTCGCATCGATTGCCTCGCTGGCCCAGTTGGGGGACCTGAAGCGCATCAACCTCCTCCTTGAAGTCCTCGACCAGCGAGACGCCGAGGCGCGGATCCTGGCGGTCAGGGAGTTGGGCGAGACGGCCTATACGCCCGCCATCGGGCGCCTCGAAAAACTCCTCAAGAGCCGCAGCGTGCAGGAACGGACGGCCGCCGCCGAAGCGATCATCCGCATCCGGTCGGCCCAGACCTCGTGGCGAAGCCGGGTACTGGCGGACCAGCCGGTGATCCCGACGGTCCCCGCCCCGTCGCCGATCATTCCCGGCACCGGTGTTCCTTCGTCGCCGCCGTCGCCTGTGGCGCCCCCCTCCCGGCCACCCCCGCCGCCGGCGCCGAGGCTGCCGCGACTGTAGGCGGGCGCGCCTTGCCTGTTCTGCCGCGGCCGCCCGGCGCTTGCTCCTGCGGGGGGCCGACATTCGTAATTCCTTTTGTAGACGAATTTTGCTTGACGGTCCGGGCGGGACAACTAGAATCCCTGTCTACTGCTAGCCATCGGGGCGCGGCCGGCGACGTGACAGGTGCGCTGTGTCCACGGCCTGGAGAGGCTGAGGGAGCGGCAGCAGCGTGACATAACTTGCCGGCGGCCGGCCGACGGCTTCCGCGAAAGGAGGAGACCTTGAGTACGCTGGGCAAAATTCTCACTGTGCTGGTGGTACTGGTGTCCGTCGCCGTAGCGGTCCTTGTGACGAGCGAGGTGGTCCTCCGCGAGAACTGGAAGAACCGCTACGAAGATGAGCATCGAGACTTCGAAAAGGCCCTCCAGCAGCGCGACAGCGCCTTCCAGCAGCGCGACAAGGACCACGCCGCCTTCGATGCCGAGAAGGCGAAGGCCGACCAGCAGATCAACACGCTGACCGACGAACTCAACGTGCGCAAGACCACCATCGCCACGTTGACGACCGAGAAGGAGAACCAGGAGAAACGCCTCCAGGAACTCAGCGAGACCGCCAAGGGCCTCGACACGTCCCTGAAGGCGCTCATCGCCGAGAAGGACGCCTGGCGCAAAGAGCGCGACGACGCCATGAAAAAGGCCGACGACCTCCTGACGATGAACGCCGAACTGGACAACCGGCTGCGCGTGGCCCTCAAGGACCTCGACGCCCTCAGAGAGACCCTGCGCCAGACGTCCGAGAAAGAGGCCGCCGCGGCGAGCACCATCGCGTGGATCAAGCAGCAGCATCCCGAAGTGAAAATCCCGCAGCAGGTGCCCGCGGTGCCGACCGAGAAGATGCAGGGCATCGTCACGGCGGCCGACAACGAGGCCAAGACGGCCACCGTCAACCTCGGCGCCGACGACGGCATCGTCAAGGGCATGACCTTCTACATCTACAATGCCTCCGAGAACAAGTACCTGGCCACGCTGGTCGTGGGCATGGTGTCGAAGAACAGCGCGGCGGGCGATCTGACGCGCATCCGGGGCTCGGTCAAGGTGAACGACAATGTCACGAATCGGTTCGAGTAGCAGCGTCAGCGGCGTTCGCGTCGCGGCCACGCCGCTCAGCAACGTCTACACGGTTCTGCTCCTGGTCGGGGCGCTCGTGCTCATCCTGACGCTCGTGGGCATCGTTGTCACGATGGACAAGCGCTACGGCGTCGTCTTCGGGGTGACCGACGTCGGGAAGGCGAATCTGAAGGCGCCTGACGTGGCCAAGGAAGAGCATGACCGGGCCGCCAAAGCGTTGAGCGACATGGACAAAGCGCTGGAGCAGTGGCCGGCCGGCATGGTGGCGCCTCCGCCAACCGAGACGCCGGCCACGCCGCCGGCCGAGAAGCCCGCGGCGACGCCCGCAGAGAAGCCGGCCGAGAAGCCGGCGGCGACGCCCGCAGAGAAGCCAGCCGCCAAGCCGGCCGAAAAATAGCCAACGGGTCGGTAGCCCGGCCGACCCGACCAGGTAACCGTCGGCCGTCTCGCCGCCCCACTGCGGCGCGATTGTCACCTCGAGGGTGAGCATGATTTTTGACCGTTTCATCGGTCTTTTTTCGGCCGACATGGGCATCGACCTCGGAACCGCCAACACCCTGGTGTACGTCCGCGGCCAGGGCATCGTCCTCTCGGAACCCTCGGTCGTCGCGGTCGACAAGGACACCGGCCGCGTGCTGATGGACGGCATGGCCGTCGGCGCGATGGCCAAGAAGATGATCGGCCGGTGCCCGGAATCGATCCGGGCGGTCCGTCCGATGCGTACGGGGGTCATCGCCGACTTCGACATCACCGAGGCGATGCTGTACTACTTTATCCGCCGCGTCCACGGGCGTGCGCGTTTCATCCGCCCCCGCGTGGTCATCGCCATCCCGTCGGGCATCACGGCGGTTGAGAAGCGCGCGGTCCACCTGAGCGCCCACCGCGCCGGCGCCCGCAAGGTGCACCTGATCGGTGAGCCGATGGCGGCCGCCATCGGCGCCGGCCTTCCCATCGACGAGCCCACGGCCAGCATGATCGTTGACGTGGGCGGCGGCACGACGGAGGTGGCCGTCATCAGCCTCGCCGACATTGCGTGTTCGCAGTCGATCCGCGTGGCGGGCGACAACCTCGACCTTGCCATCATCGAGTACATGAAGCGCACCTACAGCCTCCTGGTGGGCGAGCAGAGCGCCGAGCGGATCAAGATCGAGATCGGCAGCGCCTGCCCGATGGAGGAGGAACTCGAAATGGAAGTCGGCGGCCGCGACCTCATCGCCGGCCTGCCGCGCACCACCGTCGTCACCAGCCAGGAGATCCGCGAGGCCATCGCCGAACCGGTCCAGGCGATGATCGAAACCATCAAGCGGACCCTCGAAAAAACCGAGCCGGAACTTTCGGCCGACCTCGTGCACAACGGCATCGTGATGTGCGGCGGCGGGTCGCTCCTGAAGGGCCTGCCCCAGGTCTTCGCCCAGGCAACCGGCCTGAAGGTCCGCCTTGCCGACGAGCCGGTGTCGTGCGTCGCCCGCGGCACGGGCGTTTTCCTCGACCATCTGGACGAGTGGGGCGGCACGATCGATGTGACGGACGAGGAGGGGTGACCGCGGATGCACGGGGGAGACATTCCGGGCACGCCGATCCCCTTCCTGGCACAACCGAGGTAAACGGGCACCTTCACGTCCGGTCGGTCGACGGACGGTTGTCCATCCGTTGGAGCAGTCATGGCCCTGAGGTTGCGCAGGTCACACCGGGGCGAGGGCACGCGGCGTTTCCGGCGCACCGCCGTCATGCTCGCGCTGCCCGCCATCGCCCTGGCGCTCATCCTGCTCCCGCCCTCGGCGACCAATCGGCTGCGCGTCTGGGCCGGGCCGGCGTTCGCCCCGGTTCAGAACCTCACCGAAGGGCTGTCGCTGGACCTGTCGGAGCGGCTGCGCGGCCCCGAGGCCCCGACGCCCGACGCCCTGGCCCAGGACCGCACGGCGTCGCTTGAGAACGCCCTGGCGCAGGCGGCCGCGCTCCTGGGCCAGTACGACCGGCAGGTCCGCGAGTTGTCGCAGATCCGGGACGGGCTCGACGGCCTGCCATGCCGGTTGATCCCCGCGCGGCTGCTTGCGCCGGAGGTGCCCGGCGGACGCGCCGGCGCGCGGCTGGGCGAAGGCGCCGACAAGGGCGTCCGCAAGTCCAGCGTCGTCGTCTCGGCCCGTCTCGACCGCGGCGCCCGCGAGGCCCTCCAGCGCGGCGAACCGATCCTGACCGCCGCCGGACTCGTCGGCATCGTCGACGAGGTCGGGCCGCTGACGAGCACCGTCCGCCTCGTCACCGATCCGCGGACCGCCCTGATGGTCCAGATCGTCACGCATCGCGGCGGCGTCTGGCGCGCCGGTCCCGACGGCAGCGCGCGGGGCACCGAGGACGGGACGGCTATCTCGGTCCAGGGCATCTCGCGCACCAGCGACGTGGCCCCCGGCGACTTCGTGGTCACGAGTCCTTCGCCGGAGTCCACGCTGCCGCCATACCTGATTGTCGGCCGCATCGTCCGCTGCAACCTCAAGCCGGCTGCCGTGTTCTACGATCTTCTGGTCGAGCCCCGCGTGCCGCTCGGCGAAACCCGGGAGGTCTACGTCCTTTCGCCGGACTTCCCGGCCGCGCCCCGCAAGTAGCGGCCCGCGAGGCCGCCTTCCATGCCCGTTTGACCGTCGCCGGCCGGACGTGAGTAGAGGTCGAACGGCACGGCGACAGGAATGGCGCGAATCACCGTCGCTGTTCGGGCCATGGCTGAACTTGCCGGGTGGCATGCCCAGGCCGTCGCTGCCCGGGCATGCATGCCCCCGCCAGCACCGGCGCGGGCATGCCACACCCGTATGCGGCGGCCAAACCGAGGTGGGCAATCGTGCGCTGGCTCCTGGTGGCGATTCTCGGTTATGCGTGCCTCGTTCTCCAGACGGCCGCTTTCCGCCCGGGCGCCCTGGCCGTGCCCATCAACGGCTACTGGACGCGACCGGACCTGGCGCTGGTGGTGGGCCTCTTCCTCGCCCTTTACCTGGAACCCTACGAGGTGTTCGTGGTGGGATGGTGCCTGGGCCTGGCGTCGGACGTGGTATCGGTTTCCGGGCCGCTCGGCCTCCAGGCGCTGGTGATGTCGCTGCTGCTGCTGGCGGTGAGTCATGCACGCGGCGCCTTCAACCGGACCCGCATCCTGACCCAGTTTCTGCTGGCGCTGGCCCTCGTGGCCGCGGCCCACCTGGTGTGGTACCTGGCGACGCGGTACCTCCAGGGCATCCCGCTGGCCTTCTTGCAGTCGGTGGAGCAGGCGGTGCTCGACGCCGCGTACTCGGCCGTCCTGGCGCCGTACCTGTTCTGGATCCTCGAGCGTCTGCGGCGCCCGCTGGGCGTTACGGGCGAATCGCGCCAGGGATGACTCGCGGTCGCCTTCGGGTCCCCGCCAGACGTGAGTGCCGCTGGACGGGCACTGCGCATTCTTCCCGGTTCTTGATTTCCGTCGCGTCCGGCCGTACCATGCCGGTCGTCCTGCAAGTGCGGAATCTCGATGTACGCAACGCGGCTCAAAGCGGTAGCCAGTGTTCTCGTGGCCGGGGTCGTCCTGGTGCTCCTGTGCCTCCTGGAGATCCAGATCCTCCAGGGCGCCCGGTACCGCGGCGAGGCCGAACAGCGTCTGCGCCGCCCGCCCGGCTTCCACCCGACCATCCGCGGCACGATTTACGACCGCAACGGCATCGCCCTGGCCCAGGACACCGGCGCCTACGACGTGGCCGTGTACTACCCGTTCATCGAGATGAGCGACGAGTTCGTGGCGCAGATGGCCCGCTGCTGGCAGGTGTCGCCCCAGAAGGTGCGCCAGCGCGTGGCGCGGATGTGGCGGGAACTTTCGCGGCTGACGCTCATCCCGCTCGACGAACTCCAGCGCCGCGCCGACATCATCAGCGAGCGCGTCGAGGTCATCCGCGCCAGCGTCCTGGAACTCCACGGCCGCCGAATCCGCGTCCGCGAGGAGACCTACGGCGATCGGACCAGCGTCCCGCACCCGATCATCCACGACGCCAGCCTCAAGGCGGTCGGCGTCATCAACAGCCGGTTCGAGGATTTCCCCGGCCTCGTGGTCGAGCCGACGCGGCGGCGCGAGTACCCCCAGGGCGACATCGCGCCGCACATTGTCGGGTACCTCGGCGAGGTGGCACGCGAAGACCTCGACGGCCGCATCAACGACAACTATCCGCCGGGGCATCTGAAGCGCTACTGGCCGGGCGACTTCGTCGGCCGCGCCGGCATCGAGGCCGCCTGCGAGGAACTCCTTCGCGGGTCGCGCGGCATGTTCCAGAAGGGCATCGAGGGCAACTTCCTGGAGGACATCGAGCCCGTGCCGGGCCAGGACGTTCACCTGACCATCGACATCGCCCTCCAGGCCGACGTCGAGGAACTGCTCGACCGCGGCGCGACCGGCTGCGGCGCCGCCGTCGTCCTGGATTGCCGCTCCGGCGAGGTGCTCGCCCTGGCCACGTCCCCGCGGTTCGACGTGCGTTCGTTCCAGGCGGATTTCCCCGACCTGGCCAAGAACCCCGGCCGCCCGCTCTTCAACCGCGCCATCGCCGGCACGTACCCGATGGGCTCCACGTTCAAGGCCGTCACGGCCACGGCCGGGCTTCACGAGGGCGTCCTCACGCCGCGCACCGTCCTCGTGTGCGAGGGCCTGCTGAACCCGGAGTCCCCGCACCGGTTCCGGTGCCACATTTATCCGAGCGGGCACGGCTCGATTGCCCTGCGGACGGCCGTCCAGAAATCGTGCAACGTTTTCTTCTTTCACGTGGCGGAACTCTTGAGCCGCGGCGGAGGCGGGCGCCTGGACCTCAAGGCGGGGGCCGAGCGGCTCCAGATGTGGGCCGACCGGTTCGGCCTCGGCCGTCGCTCCGGCCTCGGCCTGCGCGGCGAGGCCCCCGGCCGCATCGACGTCGACGACCCGCGGAACCTGGCCGTCGGCCAGGGGGAACTCCAGGTCACCCCGCTACAGGCCGCCCAGGTCTACGGCCTCGTGGCCACGAGCGGCCGCATGCCGCCACTGCGGATCATCCGCGACGTCCCGTCCAAGGGCGAGCCGAGGGACCTCCGCCTCAACCCGCAACTGATGGCCGTCCTGCGCGACGCCTTCGCGGCGGTGGTCAACGAGCCCGGCGGCACCGGCTACACCTATGCGAACCTGCCCGACATCGCCATCGCCGGCAAGACCGGCACCGCCCAGGCCGGCCGGGGCGAGGACCACGCCTGGTTCGACGGCTTCGCCCCTGCCGACGACCCGCGCATCGCCTTCGCGGTCATTGTCGAGCACGGCGGGCACGGCGGCACGGCGGCCGCCCCCATCGCTCGCGATATCGTCAAGGCATGCCAGGCCCACGGATACCTGGGCGAGAGGCCCGCCGAGACCCCCGGCGCCAAAAACGAAAATGGCAAGCACGGCAATGGCAGGAACGGCAACGGCAAACCGCACAACCCCACGGCCGCACCCGAGCCCCTTCCGCGCCCCGCGCCGCGCCCGCTGGGTTGAGCCGCCATGCTGGTGTGCGGCGGCCGGTCTTGCCCCATTCGGCAAAGCCCTGATGGCCCGGCCGTGCCGCTTGGGTCACCCCTTGTGCGCCTCGGCGAGCATCCGCCGCAGCCCGCGGGCAATCAGGGCCGCGCGGCGAACGCCCAGTTTTTTCGCCAGAGCATCGGTTCGCGCCAGAAGTTCTCGTTCCACGCTGACCGAGATGACCTTGGCCCCCCTGCCCATCCGGGGTCGACCGCGCTTGCGCCTGGCCTTCTCCCAAAGCGCTTTCATGGCGGGCGTCATCGGCTTGAAGGTGTCGGCAATGAACTCCTTGTCGAACTCGGCCGTGGCCTTCGCGAGTTCGGCACCGTTCATCTCCCAGTACTGCTTGGCCTTCTTGCGGTTGTGCGCAATCACCGGCGTCTCCTCCGAAATGCTCTCTTCTCCCATTGCGTCAAAAGGCGCGCGTGGATGGCAAAGACGCGCTGATCCGCATCCAATACGAAAACCACTTGGACCAACCTCCCGCCCAACCCCGGCCCCCTTACGAGATACTTGTCTTGTTCGCACCGCCGCGGGTATGGCGACCGCGCACCCAGGATCACTTGCTCGACTTCATAGGGCTCGATGCCGTGTTCCCGAATGTGCGTGAGGTTCCACTCGTTCCAGCGGAAATCCATGGTGCCGCTCCGATTTTATTATATAAGAAATCCGCGGGCCGTCAATCGCCAAGTTGCGCCAGCAGTTCGCGCACGGTGCGGCCCGTGACGGGGTCGCGCAGGTCCGGGGCGATCTCGGCCAGCGGCGCGAGGACAAACCGCCGCTCGCGCAGGCGCGGGTGCGGAATCGACAGGTCGGGCGTGTCGAGCACCAGCGCGCCGTAGAAGAGAATGTCGAGGTCGACCACGCGGGGACCCCAGCGGGGCCCTTCGCGGCGGCCCAGCGATTTCTCGATACGCTTGCATTCCGCCAGGAGCGCCTGCGGCCCAAGGTCGGTCTCGATGGCGGCGGCGCCGTTGAGGTAAGGCCCCTGCCCCGGCGGGCCGCCGACGGGCTCGGTCTCCAGAAAATCGCTGACCGCCAGGACCCGCACTCCCGGGCTGGCCCGCAGGGCCGCCAGCGCGGCGTCGAGGCTGGCCCGGCGGTCGCCCAGATTCGACCCGAGAGCGAGGTAGGCTGTTGCCATAGTGGCCGAGAACCGGGCGCGGCGGGCAGGACTGCCCGCCGCGCGCGACCTATCAAGGACTGCTCAGAATTTCAAGCGCTTGATTCGGGCGGCGGCCTCCTGGAGTTGCGCCTCCGGCACCGTCAGCGCCATGCGGATGTACCCCTCGCCGTGCGGGCCGTACCCGATGCCCGGCGTGGCCACGACGTCGGCGTCCGCCAGCAGGCGGTCGGCGAACGTGCGGCTGTCAATTCCTTTCGGGCAGGTGATCCAGACGTAGAAGGTCGCCTCGGGCCGGTTGACCTCGAGGCCCGCGGCCGCCAGGGCGCCGACGAGGCAGTCGCGCCGCCGGCGGTACATCTGGCGCAGGGCCCGGATCTCTGGCCGGTCGTAGCCTTCCAGGGCCGCCGCGCCCGTGCGCTGCATTGCCGTGAAGACGCCGTTATCCATGTTGCTCTTGATGGCCACGAGGCTGGCGATGGCCGCAGCGTTGCCCGCCACCCAGCCGACGCGCCATCCGGTCATGCTGAACGTCTTGGAGCAGGAGTAGAACTCCAGGGCCACGTCCTTGGCGCCCGGGACCTCGAGGATCGAGACCGGCGGCTCGCCGAAGTAGACCTCGCTGTAGGCCATGTCCTGGGCCACGAGGACCTGGTGCTCGCGGGCCCACGCCACGACCTCGTCGTAGAACGCGCGGGGGGCCGCGGCGGCCGTCGGATTATTTGGGTAATTGAGATAAATCAATTTGGCTTTCCGGAGGTCCGCCTTCCTGAACTTTCCGAGGTCCGGCAGGTATCCGCGCTCGGCCGTGATGGGGAACCGCACCACCCGGCCGCCCGCAAACTGGATGCTCGAGGCGTACACCGGGTACCCCGGGTCCGGCACGAGGCCCACGTCGCCGGGGTTCATCACGGCCAGCGGCAGGTGGCTCAGGGTTTCCTTCGACCCCTGGGCCGGCAGGATCTCGGTCTCGGGGTCGAGCGTGTAGCCGAAGCGCTTCTTGTGCCAGGCGGCGATGGCCTGGCGGAATCCGGCGTCGCCGCGGTCGAGGGCGTACTGGTGCGTCGCGGGGTCGGCCACGGCCGCCTGGGCCGCCCGGACGATGAAGTCGGGCGTCGGCGTGTCGGGGTCGCCGATGCCGAGATGGATGACGGGCCTTCCGGCCGCGACGGCCGCCTTCTTCCTGCGGTCGATCTCCGCAAACAGGTACGGGGGCAGCGCCTTCAGCCGGTCGCTCTCGGTCTGCATCGCGCGCAACTTCCTCTCTTCACACGGCGCGGCCTTCGTCGGCCACGCCTGAGCCGGACCCATGCGCGGCGGGCAGGACTGCCCACCGCGCACGAACGCACGCATCTAAGGTCGGCCATTTTAGGATGGCGCGGCGGCGCGGGCAAGCCAAAACGCGCGACGCCGGACCGCGCGGCGCCACGTGCCGCGCGACTCGCGGCGCGGCAATTCTCGCCCACCCTCTTGCCTTGGGGGTGTACAATGGCATACGTAATCGCCGCAATGGGGCGGCGGCACGTGGGGCGCCTCTCATGACTCCGACGGATACGCTCAAGCATGAGCACCAGGTCCTGCTCCTTGTTCTGGACGCGGCCGAGAAGGAAACGCGGGTGATCCGGGCGAGCGGCAAGGTCCGCGTAGACCGCCTGGGCCAGATGATCGACTTCTTCCGCATGTTCGTCGACCGCTGCCATCACGGCAAGGAAGAGAAGCACCTGTTTCCGCTGATGAAGAAGCGCTGCGCCGCCAAGGCGGACGGTCCCATCAAGATCCTCCTCAAAGAGCACAAGGAAGGCCGGGCGATGATCAAGGACATGGCCCGGTCCCTGCGGAAGGCCGCCAAAGGCGACGGCCGCGCCGCCGCCGACATCGCCAAGAACCTCGTCGCCTACGGGCGCCTCCTCCGGAACCACACCGACAAGGAAGACGACGTGGTCTACCCGATGGCCGATGAGGTCTTGATCCGCATCGACCAGCAGGCGCTCACCAGGGCCTTTGACCGGGTCGAGGCCAAGGAGATGGGCGAAGGCGTCCACGAGGAGTACCACCAACTGGCCCACGACCTCGCCAAAGGGTGACACGGACGGCATGGCCACGCGCCGCTGCATGGGCATGTATGCCCACGTAACGGATGCCGTGGGCATACCGCACCTCGAGTGAGTTACACGAGTTCACTAGCGGTACGGCTCGACCTTCTTGAGGATATTCTCTGCCGCCGCCTCGTCGTTGGCCTGGGTCCAGATGAACAGGCCCTCCGGCCCGACGGCGTCGATGAGGGGGAGGACCTCGTCTTCGCCGACGCCGATGGCCTGGACGCCCTTGCCGCCCTTGCGAATGGCCCGGTACAGGTCGAACCACTTGGGCGACCCGCCGCCGGGCCGGCCGGCCTGCGGCGTCCACTCGATGGCGTCGAGCGCCTCGATCTCCAGCAGTGCATCGAGATGATGCATCGCCTGCGTGCCGTCGAGGTGATAGAGCGAGTAGTCCAGCCACTCGCACTGCTCGGTAAGGTGCGGCACAACGAACTGGCGGAACATCCGGGCCGATATCATGCACGAGAAGTCGCACTGGACCTTGCAGGTCCTGCCCGGCCCCCAGATGGAGAAGACGAACGCGTTGCCGCCGTCGACCTTGGTCTTCTCGAAGAACAGGTCGAAGGCGGCGAAGAACGCCTGGTTGATTTCCGCCAGGCGCGCGTGGACCCAGGCGGGGCGGTCCACGAGGTCCACCAGGAGCGGCTGGCTGCCTCGCAGCGCCGCCAGCGTGTCGAGGTTCTCGATGAGGTCGGGCATGGCGACGATGTAGCGGCCGCGCGACCGGCCGACGGCCTCCTCGATCAGCCGCATGTGAACGTCAAGCCACTTGTTGCCGGCGGCGCTCAGCCGGATGGGGCCGTACGTGTCGGGGTCTGCGATGCACGGGTCATACCAGACGGTCTCCGGGGCGAACCGCGGCTCGGCCCCCAGGAAGGTGCCGAGACTGCCCGGCCCGATCTGGGCGTCGAAGCAGGGGTACGCCTCGGCGTAGTGATGCCGGGCGGCGATATCCGCCAGGCCATGTCCGATGCGCCACGCCGGGTCGGTCCAGCGGACCTGGAGGTCGGCGGGCTCCGGCCCCGGCGGCGGCACGGCCTCGATCGGCTCTCTGCGCGGCGCGGTCAGTGACAGGGCCAGGCCCTTGCGGTTCCACCAGCGGACGAGGTTCTCTCGGGCCCGCGGCCAATCGGGCTTCCATTTCATTGTCGGTTCCTCGTGCCGCGGAGCGCCGCCGCGCCCTCGGCGTAAGCATACGAATGCGTTTCGGAAATTCCAGCGTATTGGGGATAGTGTAGCATCCTTACCGCGGTCGAAGAGCCTGTCCGAAAAACCGAGGGTCAGGCATATATGCAACCAAAGCCCGCCGTTGGGCTTTGGTTGGCATGTCGCTTCAGCCCCGGGAAGAAGAACCGCAACAACTTTACTGAGGCAAACGCAAAAGCGCGTTTGCCTCAATAAATATGCCTGACCCTCGGTTTTTCGGACAGCCTCTACGCCGGTAATGCTGCTACAGTCTCCGTATTGGCGAAGTCTCCCGCCGCTACCGCGGCGGGCTCGAAAAAGACGGGCGCGGGCAAAGGCCGCGGGGCCAGGCCGCCAACGCGAGCGCCTCGGCCTTGTGTGCCCCTGCACAGGGGTATATAATGTGCCGCTGCCAACAATCGGAATCGGACGATGGTAGTGGCGCAGCGCATCCCGGACGTGCGCCGGGAGGTGGCGGCGGCCCGGCAGCGCGGCCGCCGGGTCGCCCTCGTGCCTACGATGGGGGCGCTGCACGCCGGCCATGCGAGCCTCCTGGCGGCGGCGCGGGCCGACGGCGGCTGCGTCGTCGCCAGCATCTTCGTCAACCCGACCCAGTTCGGCCCGGGCGAGGATTTCACGAAGTACCCGCGGCCCCTGGATCGCGACCTGGCCGCCTGCGCCCGCGAGGGCGTGGACCTGGTCTTTACGCCGACGGCCGACGAGATGTACCCGTCGGGCTTCGCGACGACGATCCGCGTGACGGGTATGAGCGAGAAGATGTGCGGGGCCTTCCGCCCCGGGCACTTCGACGGCGTGTGCACCGTGGTGGCCAAGTTGCTTGCGATCGTCCGGCCCGACGTCGCGTATTTCGGCGAGAAGGATGCCCAACAACTGGCGATCGTGCGGCGGATGGTCGCGGACCTGGACCTGCCGGTTGAGATCCGCGGATGCCCGCTCATCCGCGAGCCGGACGGCCTGGCCCTGAGCAGCCGCAACGCGCATCTCTCGCCGGCCGAACGCCGGCAGGCCCTGGCCCTCAGCGCAGCCCTGGCCGAGGCCCGCGAGGCCCTGCTGGCCGGAGAGCGCGACGGCGCGAGCCTCGGCGCTCGGGTGCGCGGGCGCCTGGCGGCCGCCGAGGGCGTCGATCTTCAATACGTGGCCGTCGTCGACCCCGACACGCTCGATGACCTGGCGCGGATCGGCCGCCAGGTGCTCGTCGCTGTGGCGGCCAAGGTCGGCACGACCCGGCTGATCGACAATGTGCTCCTGCGCGGCCTCACCGCTTGAGCATTGAGCCGTGGCGTTAGGCCAATGCGAAATGCGAAGTGCGAAATGCGAAATGAACGCCGAAAGGCAACGGCGCGCCGCGTTTAGCCGTCGCCGGTACGGCGACGCAATTGCGGATTGCGGATTGAAAAACCCACGGCAACGGCGCGCGGCGCTTAGCCGACGGAAGCGCGGCCGTGCCGGCCGCTGCTAAACAAAGGCTTCGGCGCGCGGCGGTTAGCGAAGAAGGACCGCCATGCTCATCAAGGTCCTCAAGTCCAAGATCCATCGGGCCACGATAACCGACACCCGCCTCCAGTACGAGGGCAGCATCACCATCGACCAGGACCTCCTCAAGGCCGCCGGCATGGTCGAGGGCGAGGCGGTGCTCGTGGCCAACGTTAACAACGGCACGCGGCACGAAACGTATATAATGAAGGGCCGTCGCGGCAGCGGCGTCGTGCGCCTCAACGGCGCGGCTGCGCGCCTGGGCCAGCCCGGCGACCGGGTCATCATCCTGGGCTTCGCGTACCTGGCGCCGGAGGAATTGCCCGCCCATAAACCGCGCAAGGTGCTGGTCAACGAGAGGAACCGAATCGTCCGCGGCCGGTAGACCGCGGCAGGAAGGATCGTCGTGCGTCAGATCCTCTTACGTGTTCCGATTCCGGGCACCGATCTGGTGCTCACGCTGTACGGATACGGGGCGATGATGTGCCTGGGCTTTCTGGCGGCCATTCTGACGGCCGCCCACCTGGCGAAGCGCCAGAAGCAGTCGCCCGACGTCGTCTACAACATTGCGCTGTTGTGCTTCTTCGGGGGCATCTTCGGCGCGAGGCTTTTCTACGTCGTCCAGTACAGCGGGCAGTTCCCGCGTCTGTGGGACCTCGTGAAAATCTGGGAAGGCGGCCTGACGTTCTACGGCGGGTTCCTCCTGGCGGTGGCCGCCGTCGTGGCGTACCTGAAGATCACGCGGCGGCCGGTCCTGTACTGGCTCGACATCGTGGCGCCGGGCGTGGCGCTGGGCGAAGGGCTCGGCCGCATAGGATGTTTTCTGAACGGTTGCTGCTATGGTGATGTTTGTCGGACCGGCCTGGGGTTCGCCTGGCCGGTCGGGACGATCCCGTGGTACCATTACGCCGAGCAGTTGCTGGGCTCGGCGGCCTGGTTCGACCCGGCCAGGTCGCCGGCCAGCCTGGGCATGACGCCGGCCCAGCCCGCCGGCGCGGCCGCCGGGGCGCTCATGGGTTCCCTGGCGGCGGCCTGGCACGCCCCTGTCATCTACCCGGCCCAACTGCTGTCGCTTGCCAACGCCGTGCTGCTGGCGGTGGTCCTCTACACCATGTGGCGATGGAAACGCCGGCACGGGCAGGTGCTGATGACGCTGATGCTCCTGTACGGCATCAGCCGGTTCCTGCTCGAGGCCCTGCGGGCCGACGAGACGCCCGCGTACCTGCTGGGGCTGCCGACGCTGCTGGAAACGCTGGGCTTTGCCCAGGCGGCCGCACGGTTGCCCGGAATGACCATCAGCCAGAACGTGGCCGTGGGCCTGGTGCTGGCGAGCCTCGTCGGGCTGTTGTGGCTCGCGCGGAGCCGCAGCCCCCGGTTGCAGGCCGGCTATGTGCCCCCGGCAGAGCCCACGGAAGATTCGCCGCAGGCCAGACGCAAGAAACGCCGAGAACGATGACGATCTTCCGGCAGAGAGAGAAGGAACTGCCCATGAGAACCGAAAAACTCGTGAAGGCGGCCGTCGCGGGCGCGGCGATCCTCATTCTGAGCCAGACCGTCCTGGCCCAGGCGGTGACGCTGCGCTATAAGCCGCTGGCCGGCCAGCGGCGCTTCTATGAGCGGTCCGTCCGCACAGAGGTCATCACATCCGCCAACAACCACGTGCAGCGCCGGGTGACCGAAGTGCCCGTCCTGGGCCGCGCCCTGGCGGTCGAAACCAAGGCCGACCCGCCGAGCATGCGCCTGGTGGTCGTCGACACGCCGCAGGGCGGGCGCGTTCTTCTCTACGAGGAAGACGGGAAAGACCGCCTTTCGGCCATTCCGGAGGCCAGCCGCCAGTGGATGCTGCCGCCCGTCCTTTTCGCGCAATGGCGGGACCTGCGCGGCCAGCCCACCGAGAAGCCCCCGAACCCCACCGAACCCGGCCAGGCCCTCGACATGATCCAGGCCCAGATGCGGTTCCTGCCCGAGCAAGCCGTCAAGCCGGGCGACACCTGGACGCGCGACATTGACCTCGGCGCCGCCAAGGGCTCCATCACCACCAAGTACGTCGCCAACCGCACCGAGGGGACCACGCCGTGCGCTATCCTTGAGTCCTCGGCCAACGTCACGTTCACCGGCGGCCCCACCGAGCGGCTCAAGGTCGAGAGACTCACGAGCCGCATGGCCATGGCCCTCGACGGCAGCGGATACGTGAACCAGGGGGGATCCTTCACCCTCGTCGAGAAGGCCGACAACTCCGAGCAGAGAGTCATGCGCGACTTCCAGGAGAAAACGACCGACGCCGACCAACTCCAGTCGGCCGAACTCGACAAGGCCCGCAAAGACCTCGCCCAGATCGAAAAGGGCTTGAAAGAAGCCCAGGCGGGCGACATCGATACCGCCATCGAGACCCTGGGCGCCTTCGTGCGAGAGAACCCGCAGGGCGCCTGGACGGCCTCCGTCCAGGCCCTCACTACCAGCCTGTCGAACCAGCGGCTCCTGACGAAGCCGGTGGCCGCGCCGCGCCTGCGGTCGATGCTGCGCGACCTCCAGGCCGCCCACGACCGGGCGGGCAACCAGGGCAACACCCCTCAACTGGAGCAGATCAACCAGGCCCTGCGGCAGATCGTGACCGTCAACCTCAAGACGATCATGGAGGATTCGAAGGACCCCGACCCGGTCGTCCGCGACCTGGCGTCCTTCGCGCTGGCCTTCGCCCAAGGCGACGAGCCCGCGAAACGCCTCCTGGAGATGGTCAAGGACGAAAACGTGGAAGTCCGCGGCTCCGCACTCATCAGCCTCGCGATCCAGGGCCGAGCGCTCGACCAGAAACCGCTCCTGGCGCTGCTTCAGGACAGCGAGCCGCGGGTGCGCGGGGCGGCGGCCCTCGTGGCCTCCCGCACCATGCAAAGGAACGATCCGCGCGTCGCCGAGGTCCTCCCGCTTCTCTCGGAGAACCTGAAATTGACCAGCCCCTGGACCCGCATGAACACGGTGTCGGCCGTCGGGGCGCTGGCGCCGCTCGGGTCGGTGCCTGTCGCCCGCGCCCTCATCGACGCCTACAAGGCGGAGAAAGACGAACGCCTGAAGCCGCACTACCTGTCGGTGCTGAAGGTCCTGACGGGAGCCGAGGGCAACGATGCCGGGCCGTACGAAGAGTGGCTGAAGCATCCGACGACGCCCCCTCCGCCCGCGCCGCCGGCGCCCAAGCCGGAGACGCCGCCGGCGCCAAAGCCGGAGACGCCGCCTGCGCCCAAGCCCGAGACGCCGCCGGCGCCCAAGCCGGAGACGCCGCCGGCGCCCAAGCCGGAGACGCCGCCGGCGCCCAAGCCGGAGACGCCGCCGGCACCCAAGTCCGAGACGCCGCCGGCACCCAAGCCGAAGGGATAGCGCGGCAGGGGCAAGGCATGCCGCGCCCCTGCATGGCGCTTCCGCATAGAGGCTGTGGGCGGCAGGCCGCCTGAGAGAACCGGGGGCGGCGGGCGGTCTTGCCGGCCGCGATTCTTGATATGGATGTATCCTCAGGCGTCCGGCGAGTCTTCGCGCCGGTCGATGTGCGTGTCGGCCCGCATGCGGAACTGGCCCCGCAAGGCCGGCACCACCTCGCGCAGGCAGTCCTCGATGCAGTCCACGAACGTCAACCGGACCTGGCGGCGGACTTCGTCCGGAATCTTCTCCAGGTCGTCGGCGTTGCCCTTCGGAAGGAATATCTGCGTGATCCCCTCGCGGTGTGCGGCCAGGACCTTCTCTTTGATGCCGCCGACCGGCAGGACCCGCCCCTGGAGCGTGACTTCGCCGGTCATGGCGACATCGCGCCGGGCCGGGCACCCGCTCATCGCCGACGCCAGCGCCACGGCAATCGGCAGGCCCGCGCTCGGGCCGTCCTTCGGCGTGGCCCCCTCCGGCACGTGGACGTGCAGGTCCACCGTGTGCCGCATCGGGATGAGCCCCGGCCGCGAGCACCGCGACCGGACCCACGACAGGGCCGTCTTGACCGACTCCTGCATGACGTCGCCGAGTTGGCCTGTCAGGGTCAACTCGCCCTTGCCTGGCATGCACGAGACCTCGATGGCCATGCGGCGTCCGCCGAACTCGGTCCACGCGAGGCCCGTGGCGGTGCCGATACCCTCCTTCGGGCCGGCCGCCTCTCGCCGGTGCGGGGCGGGGCCCAGGTACGCGCGGACGTCCTGCTGGGTGACTTCGCGCGGCTGTGTCGGCGGGGTGTCTGCCCGCGCCCGCTCTGCAGCGATCTTGCGGAAGATACGGGCGATGCGCTTCCGCAGGTTCCGCACCCCGGCCTCGCGCGTGTAGAACTCGATGATGTGCCGCAGGACCTCCGGCGCCAGGTGCGCGTCGGCCGCCGCCAGGCCGTGCTCCTGGAGTTCCTTCGGCACCAGGTGCCGCACGGCGATCTGGAGTTTCTCGTCCAGCGTGTAGCCCGCCAGTTCAATCACTTCCAGCCGGTCCATCAGCACGGGCGAGATCGACGTCGGCACGTTCGCCGTGCAGACGAAGAGCACCTCCGACAGGTCGAACTCGACTTCCAGGTAATGGTCGCTGAACGCGTGGTTCTCGTCGGGGTCGAGGACCTCCAGGAGCGCCGACGCGGGGTCGCCGCGGACGTCCTGGCCCATCTTGTCGATCTCGTCGAGGAGGAAGACGGGGTTGCGGACGCCGGCCTTGCGGATCGACTGGATGATCCGCCCCGGGAGGGCGCCGACGTAGGTCCGGCGGTGTCCGCGGATTTCGGCCTCGTCGCGGACGCCGCCGAGGCTCTTGCGGACGAACCGCCGCCCGAGCGCCCGGGCCACGCTCCTGGCGAGGCTCGTCTTGCCCACGCCCGGCGGGCCGACGAAACACAGGATCGGTTCCCGGGCCCGGGCCTTCAATTTCCGCACGGCCAGGTACTCCAGGATCCGCTCCTTCGGTTCGTCGAGGCCGAAGTGGTCCTCGTCGAGGACGCGGGCCGCCTGCCTGAGGTCCAGGTTGTCCTCGCTCCGCGCCTGCCACGGCATGTGGATGAGCCAGTCGAGGTACTCGGTGATGACGACGGCCTGCGGCGTCAGCGGCATCATGCGGCTCAGGCGCTGATGCTCGCGCAGGGCGACCGTCTGGGTTTCCTCGGGCATGCCGGCCGCCAGGATCTGTTCCCGCAGTTCCGAGACTCCGGCGGCGGCCGGATCGTCCTGGCCGAGTTCCTCCTCGATGGCCCGCAACTGCTCCTTCAGGAAGTACTCGCGCTGGGTCTTGGTGAGCCGCGACCGGACGCGGTCGCTGATCCGCCGCTGGATCTCCAGCAGCGAGATCTCGTTCTCCAGCAGGTCCGCCAGTTTCCGCAGCCGCTCCTCCGGCTCGATGATCTCCAGCAGTTGCTGCTTGTCGCAAAACGGGATGGCGGTGTAGGCGGACACAGTGTCGGCCAGGAGCGACCCGGACTCGGCCTGGGCCACCAGCCGGCCGATGCTCTCCGGCAGGTTGGGCTGGAACTGAAGGTACGCGAAGAACCGCGCCCGGACGGCCCGCATGAGGGTCTCGGCCTCGGCCCCTTCGAGCGGCGGCTCGTCGATCTTCGCGACCTCGGCCCACAGGCACCCGTCCTGCGGCGCCACCGCAAGGACGCGGGCTCGGTCGGACACCTCGACAATGGCCTTGTACGTCCCGCCGTCGCTCTTGAAGCACTCGTGCACGTGCCCCAATGCGCCGATCTCAAAGAGGTCCTTGGCCGCCGGGGCGAGGCATTCAGGGTCCCGCTGCGCCAGGAGCAGAATCGGCAGGTGCTTGCTGAACGCCTCGTGCACCGCCGTCACGGAAATCTCGCGACCGACCTGGAGGGGCATCGCCAGGCCCGGGAACGCCACCAGGCCGCGCAGGGCAAGCACCGGCAACCTCGGCGGCGACGGCGGCTGTGGGTCGGTCGTCATGGTATATCAATCTCTGCAAACGTGCCCGCCAAGGCGAGCGCCTAATATCCGAAAAACGGCGGGCCGGCCGTACATTTCAACAAAGCCGGCATGGGCTTGCTTTGCGCCCACCCCACAACGTTCAGCCGCCCCGCTCGTCGGTGCGCGGCCGTTGGCGAACCCGCATGCTCACTTGAGCCGGTTCTTGCGGAACAGCCAGTCCTCGAAATTACAGTGCAGCGTGATGGCGTCGGATTCGAGCCGCTTCCCGCCCTCGAACACCAGCGCCGCCGCCAGCGACACAGCCTTCTCTCCTCGCCAGAAGTACTTCGTGAAGTTTCCGCCCGTGTCCGGGCCGCACGGACCCCAGAGGTAGAAGTCCGAGAGCGGATACACGGCTGACCACGTGCCGCCGGCGAGCAGCACCGCCCGCTTCACCTTCGGCCACGACCCGGCCCGCGGGTCGGTGTAGAGCGGCGACTCTTCGTTGCCCGCCACGTCCTTCATGAAGAGGGCCAGGAGCGGAAACGGCGTCTCTTCCCCGCTGGGCACCGGCTTGACTTGGCCGACCATCGGCCGCGGGAGCGTAAAGGCCACCGCGCCCGGCGACTTGTTGCGGATCGTCAGGCGCAGGCTCCGCGGCAGGCCGCCCTCCGGCTGAACGCCGACCGGCGCGATCGTGCACGCCAGGTCTCCGATCTCGGCGGCGCGCTCGCCCTTATGAGCCGGTGCGCAGCCGGCGGCCCAGGCAATGGCCACGGCCAGAAGCGCCAGAATGACTGGCTTGACACGCTTCACGGGAAGTCCCTGCGCACCGGGCATTCTTGCCCGCCGCGGATGGCCCTGCCCGGGCGCGGCGGGCAAGACTGCCCACCGCGCAAGGCCTCTTGGCCGCGGCCTGCCGCTACTTCGCCGGTTCCTGATCGACGGCCGTGGTGATCTCGGCAGCCTCCGAATCTGCCGCCGGTGCCGGCACTTGTGCCGGCGCGGGAGCGTCGCCCGCCGATCCCTGCGCAGCGGCCCGGACCCCGGCGTCCGTCAGGACGGCCTGGACCTCGACCGGCACGGCCGGCTCGGCGGCCGGCGGGCCCTGGGGCCGCGCCTCCTGCCCGGCCGCGCCTTCCGCCGACTCCGCCGTTACGTAACCGTGCTCGTGCAGGTCGCTGAACTTGACGCTGACCTTGCGCGAGACGCCCGGCTCGTGCATCGTCACGCCGTACAGCACGTCGGCGATGCTCATCGTGCGCTTGTTGTGCGAGATGATGACGAATTGCGACTGGTCCAGGAACTCCTTGACCACGTCGGTGAACCGGCCGATGTTGGTCTCGTCGAGCGCCGCATCGACCTCGTCGAGGATGGCGAACGGGCTTGGCCTGGCGCGGAAGATCGCCAGCAGGAGGGCCACGGCCGCCATCGTCTTCTCGCCGCCCGACAGCAGGCTGATCCGCTGAAGTTGCTTGCCTGGCGGCCGGGCCACCACCTCGATGCCGCTCTCCAGCACGTCGGCCTCGTTCTCCAGGAACACGTCGGCCTTGCCGCCGCCGAACAGTTTGCGGAAGAGTTCCTGGAAGTGGCCGCGCACCGCGTCGAACGTCTTCGAGAAGCGTTCGCGGCTCTCGCGGTTCAGCCGGTCGATGAGGTTGCCCAGCATCTCGCGGGCCTTGATAAGGTCCCCGTGCTGCTGCCTCAGGAACGCCGCGCGCTGCTCCAGTGCCTCCTGCTCGTCGATGGCCTCAAGGTTCACCGCGCCAAGCCGCTCGATCTTGCCCTGAAGTTCGCGGATTTCCTCGGCGGCGGCGTCCCAGTCGACCTCGGAGGGCTGCCACTGGGCGTAGCGCTCGGCGATATCGAGGCCGAAATCGTCGCGGACCCGCTGGGCCAGGTCGTCGCGCTTGGTCTCGACCTCCCGGGCCTCCAGTTCGCGCGCGTGGAGGCGGCGCTGGAACTCGTCGATCTCGTCCTCGATGCCGCGGGCCTTTTCGGTCAATTTCGCGACGGCGTCGCGGCGGTCGGCCCTCCGCCCGGCCATGCGCCGCACGTCGGCCTCGGCCGACTCCTTCGCCAGGAACAGGTCGGCCATCTGGGACTGGAGCCTGAGCATCGTGCGCTCCGAGTCGCGGATCCGCTGCTGGCACTGGTCCAGGTCCGCCCGGCCCTGCTCGATACCGTCGCGCGTGGCGGCCAGGTCGCGCTCGGCCCCCGCCAGTTGATCGACCAGGGCCGCCTGCTTCTCGCGTAACCGGGCCAGCGTGATGCGGGCCTGTGTGCGCTGTTCCTCGCAGGCGGCCCGGGCCTGTGCCCGCGCTTCCTGCTCGGCCGCCAGGGCCGCGATGGACGCCGCGTGCTCGGCCTCCTGGCGCCGCAGGTCGGCGACTTCCTGGCTCAGGGCGTCGCGCTGGCCGGCCGCCTCGGCCTGCTGCCGCCCGAGTTCCGCCAGTTCGGCCTCCACGACGGGCGCCTCGGCCTGGAGTTGCTGCCGGGCGTCGCCGAGGCGGCGCAATTGCCCCTCGACCTCGACCTTGCGCATCGAGGCCTCGTAGATCTCCTGCCGCAGTTCCTGCTGGGAGGCGTCGAGGGCCGTCAGTTCCTCGACGGCCCGGCGGCGATGGGCCTCGAACTGCTCGATGCGGCGGCCGACGGCCTCGCGCTGGCTGGCAATGTCCCTCAGTTCCGACCGCCGGGAAATCAGGCTCGTCTCCGGCCCCGGCGGACCGACCGCCACCGACCCGTCTGCCTCCAGCACGCTCCCCGAGAGGCTGACGAACCGGCAGCCGCGCCACGGCCCGCGCGCCAGTTCCACCGCGCCTTCAAGCGTCCGCACCACGATTGTGCGGGCCAGAAGATGCGCAAGGGCCGGCCGCACAGACTCGTCGACCCGAACGTAGTCCATCGCCCAGCCGACCGCCTCGGGCCAGGCGGAGAGATCGCCGCCGTTGGCCGCCGGTTCGATGGCGTCGAGCGCCAGGAACCGGACCTGCCCGGGCAGGCGGCCTTCGAGGTCGCGTGCCAGGGCCAGCACGTCGGCCTGGCGGTCGGCGATGAGCAGTTTCTCGGCCGAGCCGAGGGCCGATTCGATGACGACGGCGTGGCCGACGTTTACCTCGATGAGGTCGGCGACCATTCCCCGCCAGCCCTGGCCGCCGCAGGCCTGGATCGCCTCCTTGACCAGCCTGACGGCGGCCGGGATGCCTTCGCCGCGGCGCTCGAGGTCCTCGAGGATTTCGCGGCGGCTGTCGAGGCCCGACGCCTCCTCCTTGGCCCGCGCGAGGGTCTGGCCGACCTCCTCCAGTTCCTTCTGCTTGGCCTCGGCTTCGGCTCGCGTGGCTTCGAGGCGGCCGCGGCGCCCGGCCACGGCGGCCCCGAGCGTCTGCTCCTCGGCATTCAGTTCGGCGTCGCGCTGGGCGAGGCCCGCAAGGTCGGCGGCAATCTCGTCGCGGCGGGCGGCCAGTTTCCGCGACTGGGCCTCCAGCGTCTCCATGCGCAGTTCCAGGCTGGCCTGCCGGCTGGCCCGCTGGGTCCGCTGCTGCGCCAGGTCCATCGCCGCCGTCTTGGCATGTTCGATGCGGGCCGTCAGGTCGCGGACCTGGTCCGACACGTCGCGCAGTTTGGCCTCGACTTCGGCGACGGCGGCCTCCTGGTTCCGGACGGCTTCGACCATGGCGGCCGTCTCGGCCCGGCGGGTTTCGACGGCGATCTCCGCCGTCCTCAGGTGGGCCGAGAGTTCGCCGATCTTGCGGCGATCGCGCTCGACCACCTGGCCCAGTTCATCGACTCGCGTCCGGTGGAACCCGGTCTCGTTGTCGCGCGTGGCGATGCCGGAGCGGACCTGGCCGAGGCGGGCGTCGGCCTCGCGCGCCGCGACCTCCAGGTCCATCAGTTCCCCCTCGAGGGCGGAACGCTCCTGGTCGAGTTGCGCCAGCGCCCCCGCCCGGGCCGACCGCTCGGCCTGGAGGCCTTCCATCTCGCGGCGCTGCACGGCCAGCGCCGCCACCTGCTCGTGGTACTGGTTCAGGGCGTACGACAGCCGCAGGTCCTTGAGGCGCTGGGTGTACTGGTTGTAATTGCGGGCCTTGCCGGCCTGGTACTTGACGCTGCGCAGTCGCCGCTCGACCTCGCCGAGGATGTCGCCGAGGCGCAGGAGGTTCTGCTCGGTGCGCTGGAGTTTGCGTTCGGCCTCGCGGCGCTTGGCCTTGTACTTCGAGATGCCGGCCGCCTCCTCGAAGATGATGCGGCGCTCCTGCGGGTTGGACTGTAGGAGGACGTCGACCTTGCCCTGCTCGATGACGCTGTAGGTATCGGCGCCGACGCCGGTGTCCATGAAGAGTTCCCGGACGTCGCGCAGGCGGCAGGGCTTGCGGTTCAGGAGGTACTCCGACTCGCCGCTGCGGTACAGGCGCCGGCTGACCTCGACCTCCGGCACGTCAATCGGGAGGAGGCCCCGCGAGTTGTCGAACATCAGCGTCGCCTCGGCAAAGCCGAGGCTGCGGCGCGTCTCGGACCCGGCGAAGATGACGTCGCACATCTCGCGGCCGCGCAGGCTCTTGGGGCTCTGTTCGCCGAGGACCCACTTGACGGCGTCGACGACGTTCGACTTGCCGCACCCGTTGGGTCCGACGATGACCGTGACGCCCGAATCGAACTCGAAGCGGGTCCGGTCGGCGAACGACTTGAAGCCGAAAACTTCCAGTTTCTTCAGTTCCACGCGGCTCGCGCTCCTTGAAGTCGGGCGCCCCTGGCGCGTCCATGCCCTGCTGCCCGCCGGTCGGCCCCCGCCGCCCCGGCGCCCAACTCACTTCGGCGTCTCGTCCTGGGGGCTGATCGGGCGCGCCACCGGCCGGTCTCCCAGGACCTTGATCCCCAGCGGTTGAAGGACCACGGGCGCCGACAGCGCGTGTTTGCGCGATAACTCGTGCACGAGGCCCACCACGTCGCTGTACCCGAGGTCCAGGCCCTCCGTCCGGGTGGGCTTCGCGGCCTCATCCTCCCCGGGCAGGGGCGACGCCATCTTATCGATCAGTCCCTTCAGGTCGAGCGGCGCCTCAACGTGCACGTCCTTGCCGTGGCGGCGCGAAATCAGGCGGATCTGCCCGGCGCCCTGGACCGCCGAGGCCGTCACGCGCGGCGTCTCGGCCAGGACCGGCGGCAGGACCTTCACGTCGCCGAACAGCGTGATCTGCGGCTTGAGGGTCCGGGCGATGTAAACAAACGGGTCGGCCCGCGTCGTGACCACGTTCAGCGCAAACTTGTCCTCGAAGTTCCGGGCCACGAACGTCCGCGGCGCCAGGCGGGCCATGGCCTGCCACGCCGCCACACGGACGCGGGCGCTCTTGGCGCCGAGGGCGCGACCCAGGACGCCCAGGCCGACGCCGCTGCGAATCTCGCCGAGGGCTTCGGCCGCCGCCTCCTGGAGTTCCGAAGTGTCGTCGGTCGCGATGCGTTCAAGGATGTGCACCGCGAAGGCATCCTGGAGGCCCGCCAGCGTCCGGGCCGCGTAGAACCGCACGGCCGCGCCTTCCCCCTCGGCCAGGGCATGAAGCCGCGGCGCCACGCTCGACCCGAACGCCTCCAGGCACAGGGCCACGCGGTCCATGTCCTTGCCGGTCTGGAGCGCGTCGATCAGCAACTGGACGCGCTGGTCGCGGGCATCGGGCGTCTCGCGCAGGTAGATGGCCCCGACCAGGTCCAGGAAGTGGGCCTTGGAGTTCACGAACTCCTTGGGGGTCTCGAGGTCGACGCGGCCGGGGTCCTCGCTGCCCTTGGCCGCGCCGGGGAACCGCGCGTTGACAAGGCGCACGATCTGGTCGGCGGACCGGACCGACGGCGTCAGCAGGACGAGACGGAAATGGCGCGTCTTGAGGGCCTTCCCGCCGGCCAGGACGCGGCCCACGCGCGGGTCGCCCGTCTTCTTGGGTCCGCCCTCACCGGCGAATGGCGATACGAAGATGCTGCCGCGGCCAAGGGCCAGCGGCTCGCTGCGCTGCTCGACACCCCGGGCCGAGACCATCCGCGTCAGTTCACACTCCAGCAGGAAGCCGCCCTCGAGGCTCGCCGTGTCGGTGGTCGGGATGGCGTGGACTTCCAGGTCGAAGAGTTCCCCGCGGTTGATGCCCGGCGGCATCCAGCCGGTGACCATCACCACGGCCGTGTCGGAACTCGTGATGATCTCCTCGGCCTTGTCGACCTTGTTGCGGCGCATCATCTCGAGGACCTGCTGGCGGATGCCCGGCGGCATCGCCTTCGTGCCCGTCCCGTCGAGGCCCGTCACGAAGCCGTAGCCCTGGACGGGAATGTCCTCGCGGCCCGAGAACCGCGCCAGTTCCCCGACGGTGTCTTTCAGGTAGGCCGGGGTCTCGACATCGCGGGGGGTGCGCGGTTCGCTGGGCGTCTTCGCCTTGGTGCACGACAGCGCCAGGACGGCCAGGGCAGCGCCGAGCGCAAAGACTGCCAGGGCCGCGCAGACCCGGCCCCCTGGCGCCAACGTCTTCAAGAGCCGAAAGGCGCGCATACTTCCCCCACTCTCGCCAGACATTGGCATCGGCGGCACGAGTTATCGGACTTTAAGAAATCCGCCGCGCCAATGAGCAAAACACGGCGTACTCCCCCCGAACCGGTCTGGGCGGCCGGCTGGACCCTGCCGGCCCGACCGGGGGCCAATGTAGGGTGTAGCACGGCCTGTGTCAAGCGCATCGTAGGACCCCAAAACCTGGGGGGTAGATGGTTTGGGGTTCAGGCCAGGGCTGCCGGCGCGGTCCGCTTCTCCGGCTGGCCCCGGACCGAGCAGCGAGCGACATATTGGCGGCCGATGGCGGCAAGGGATTCCATCGTCGGCAGGTCATAGGGCCGGACCATACGCAGGGCCGGGTCGAGGGCGTGGGCCGGCTCGAACCGCTGGAGGACCCAGCGCCGGGCACCCGCGATCCGCTCGCCCATGGCCCGGATCTCCGCCTCCCCGTGCAACGCGGGGCAGACGGTCGTGCGGAACTCGTACTCCGCGTGACACGACATCAGAAGGTCGATCGAGCGGCTCACCGCGTCCAAGTCCAGGCGGTCCGGCCCGCAGACCTCGTGGTACCGCTGGTCGAGCGGCGCCTTGAGGTCCATCGCGATGGCATCGAGGAGGCCGGCCGCCAGCAGTTCCTCGAGGCGGTCCGGGCGGGTGCCGTTGGTGTCGAGTTTGACGGCGAGGCCCGCGCCGCGAAACGCCCGCACCAGATCGGGCAACGTGGGCCAGGTCGTCGGCTCGCCGCCGCAGATCACCACGCCGTCTACCCAACCCTCGCGCGACGCCACGTGCCCCAGAACCGACTCCAGCGGAATCGTCTCTGGCGGCGATCCGAGGAGCGGCCCGGCGTGGCAGAAGCGGCACCGCAGGTTGCACTGCGGCAGAAAGACCACCGCGGCCAGCCGGCCTGGCCACTCGATCAGCGTCGTCGGGTGGTACCCGGCGATCGGCGGCAACGTCGCTATCTCGGTCTGGCTCATTCGACGGCACCGGCGCTTTGGCGCGAGCCGAGCATCGCCTGGACTTCGATCGAGGGGGGGATCCGACCATCCCACCGGGCCAGGGCCTCGCCGGCGTCGGACCTCAGGATGACCGTCGGGACCTGCGCCACGTCGTTAAACGCCCCCTCGGCCATCCCCTCAATCGTGTCGACGTCGATGAACGCCACCGCGACGGACGTCGCGGCGTCGGCCTTGCGCAGGAGATGGTCCAGTTTCTCCTTCGTGCTCGTGCACTTGGGACACCGCTGTTTACCGAAGACCTCGAACTTCATGTTCCTCGCCCTCTCGTTGCAGGATGCCTGACTTGTTGACGGGTTGCGGCACAGCCGCCCTCGGGGGCGCCAACGATGCCCCGTGGCGCGCGGCATGCCCGCGCCGCCGTTGCATTTGCATGCCGCCCTTGTATCGAACCTTGGTGCCGCATTAGACGTCGACCTTGTCCTTGGGCAGGTACGGCGCCTTGATGAAGACGGCCTTCAGGGGCATCGCGGTGTTATTGACGATGTTGTGCACCTCGCCCGGCTCGATGCGGAAGGCCATGCCGACCGCGATCGGATACTCCTTGTCATTGACAATGAACCGGCCGCCGGCCCCCTCGACGAAGAAGAACGTCTCCTCGACTTCCTTGTGCACGTGGCGGCCCAACTGCTCGCCCGGGGCAAACAGGACCACGCCCCAGTCGATCTTCGGGCCGCGTAGGAGGTACTTGACGCCGCTGGCGCCGCCCCGGTATTCGTTGTCCTGCTCGCGCGCGACCTGCATGATCCTGCCCCCTGCCGGCCGCCCTCGGAAACCCCCGGCGAAAAGCGGGGAGCCGGGACGGCGAAAGTGCCCCGCGGCCCCGGCTCCACCGTCAACAAGGGGGTCTCCGCCTACGACGTTTTCCCCTCCGGTGTGCCGCCCGGCCGCTCGGGCGGCGGCACCGGTCCTGGCCCCATCTCACCCGGCGGTCGTGCCGAGTTCGGCCGGCGGGAACACCCCCGCCACCGAGTAGTTGCCCCGGTGGCGATCCTTCAGTTCGCCCAGTTTCGCCTTGTTCCAGTTCGACACGCGGCTGAAGTAGCCGACGATGCGCGTGATGCCGTAGACGTCCTTCGACTGGCAGTAATCGCAGTGGTCCTGGAGCCGGGGCGTCCACTTGCGGCAATTGTTGCAGATGGTGAACTCAGGGCTGACGGTGATCTGCGCCGCGTGGGTTTTTTCGAACGTCCGCCGCACGAGGGCCATGATGCTTTCGGCCGGCGGGCGTTCCTCGCCGACGAACGCGTGGATGATCGCCCCCGACTCGATCATCGTGTGGAACTTCGCCTGCTTCTGGATGCGCGTCAGCAGGTCGACCGGCGCGTCGGCCCGCAGATGGATGGAGTTGGTGTAGTAGGCCTCGTCGGCCGCAAGGTCGCCCTTGACAAACGCGCGGGCCTGCGGCCAGTCGCGGCAATCGACCTTCGCGAACCGGCGGGTGGCGCTCTCGGCCGGAGATTCCTCGAGGCTGACCTTCAGACCGTGCTCGCGGCTGTACTGCTTGGCCCGATGGTGCATGCCCGCCACGATCGCGAGGCCCTTTCTCAGGGCCTCGTCGTCCTCGTGCAGTTCCTTGCCCATCATGTACTGGACGCACTCGTTCAGGCCTATCAAGCCGATGATGTACGTACATTTATCGAGATCGACGTACGGCCGGTCGTCGCGGGCCTTCTGCCCGATCTGCCACAGCGGCATCTCGGGCGACGACATCATCTTGCGGATGAACTCGCGCTTCTGCTGGTGGGCCTTCATCGCCAGGTCCATCCCCGTCCGGATCTCCTTCGTCAGGGCGTCCCAGTTGCCCGGCCCGGCGCGGTAGGCGGCCTGCGGCAGGTTGATCGTCACGTTCTGGAACCCGCAGAACCGCATGCTCTCCGGGTGCTCGATCATGTGCCGGTCGTCGATGGCCGCACGCAGGCGGCAGCAGGCGCTCAGCGTCACCTCGTCGCGGTCGAAGACGAAGTACGGCACGCCGTTCTCGGATGCCAGCACGCAGGCGTACTCCACCAGTTCCCGCTGCCCCGGCTCGCGGAACGAGTCGGCGTTGATGTGGAAGTCGCACTTCGGGAACGCGAACAGGTGCCCGTCGCGGTCGCCCCGGTGCCACACCTCGAGCATGGCGCGGCAGAAGGCCTGCGCCGCCTTCTCGTAATCGCCGTAGGTGCGGCCGGTGTACTGGCCGCCCGGACCGATCGCCGGCGTGTTCCGCATGTACCCAGGCACGCCCGCATGGACGTTGAAGTCGAGGAACAGCGTCTGCCCGCCCCGGCTGAACGCCGACTGCGAGCACGAAAAGATCAGGTGCTGCGCCTCCTGGCGCATCTGGTCCTCGTCCATCCCCTCGACGTACGGCGCGTACATGATGTTGATGTACCCGACGCCCAGCGCCCCGGCGTAATACGCCTGCATCGACGCCAGGAACGTGTTCAGGTGCCCGGTCAGCGTCCGGGCGTGCTTCGCCGGGCCGCTCTTGGTATCGAGATTCATCAATTCCAGGCCGTACTTCTTCAGGTACTCCAGGCTGTGGCTCGAGCAGTAGACGCGCGTCGGATACCCCAGGTCGTGCAGGTGAAGGCGCGCCGTCAGGTGGGCCTCGGCAACGTCGTGCGAGAAGATCTCGCTCAGGGCGAACTGCTTCAGGACCGTCTCGGCGATCGACAGGTTGATCGCCTCAGGGTTGTTCTGCGAGATGTTCGAGTTCTCCTTGCTCTTCGAGTAGATGAGGTTCTCCAGGTCGAACCGCGGAATGCCGATGACCTTCTGCCGCTCGAGGCGCCCCGTCAGGCCGCGGTCGAACAGTTCGTTGTCCACGAGTTCGCGCACGAGCGACGTCGAGATCCGCGCCAGGCCCGACGCCAGCACCTTCTCCTCGACCGCTCCGGCCACCTTGCGGGCCGTGGCCGCGTCGAGGTGCGCCTCTTTCTCCAGCGCTTCGACGATGCGGCCCTTGTCCCACGTGACGAGGGCATCCTTGGCGCCGGTGTCCACGAGGAGCGTGAAATCGGTGGTGTTCCGCCCCGACGCCTCCTCCCGCGCCTTGCGGACCTTGGTGGCGCGGCGGGCCTGGGCGCGCCTCTCGCGGTACAGTATGTACGCCTTCGCCGTCTTGGCGTGGCCCGTCTCGATCAGGACCTTCTCGACCATGTCCTGGATGTCTTCAATCCCGGGGATGCCGCCCTCATAGTGGCGGTTCACGTAGTCCGAGACGGCCGACGCCAGTTCTTCGGCAATGAAGCGGTCTTCTCCTCCGACGGCCCGGGCGGCCTTGAAAATCGCCGCGGCAATCTTCGACTTGTCGAACGGCATGATCCGCCCGTCGCGCTTCCGAATCTGCGTAATGCGATGCGACATATGACTGGTCTCCCTGCCCGTGCCTATGGTTCTATGATTTCCGGGCGGCCATGACGCCGCCGACCCCGCCAAATTATCCGGGGGACGGCCCCGGGACCGCCCCCCACGCCCTCACGGCGTGCGACGAGCAGGCCGGCCTCATGGCGAGGCCGGCCGGTTCTCACCTGAGTTGCGTTCCTTGCCTTTCTCGGGCGCGCTTGCGCCCGGCCGCTGCGACAACATCGGCTGCACTTCCTGCACGAACTCCGAGACGTCCTTGAAATCGCGATACACGCTGGCGAAGCGGACGTACGCCACCTGGTCCTCCTTCCGCAACTTCTGCATCACCAGGTCGCCGATGGCCCGGCTGGGAATCTCGAGGTCGTACGCGGCGGTCAACGCATCCTCAATCTCCTGCAACATCTGGTCCAGCCGTTCGGTCGGCACCGGCCGCCGGTGCAGGGCCAGCATAAGCCCGCGGCGGATCTTCGACCGGTCATAGGCCTCTCGCGTGCCGTCCTTCTTGATGACGCGCAGGCGCGGCTCGCTCTCGGCCCGCTCATAGGTTGTGTAGCGCCGGCCGCAGGCTATGCATTCTCTCCGGCGGCGGATCGCGGCCCCGCTGGCCCGCGAGTCCACAACCTTATCGTTATCTTGATGACAGAACGGGCATTCCATCGCCTCGCTCCTCTAGGAGCATGCCGACTTGCCTGCCGACCCGCAAACGCCGACCCAAGCATACAACATATTGGGCTTGGTTGCCATAGTAGGCAATCGGCCGATTTGCCTCGCCGTCTTCAGGCAAAACTGAGAAAGTGCACTTTCATCTACCGCATATCGGCGGGGCGAATCATAGGACCCCATGATATGGTGTGTCAACGGATTTCTTTGGCAGGAGGTTAAGGCGGGGTTATCCGCACATGAAGGGAATGCCCTAAGATACGATACCACAATACCTTGCGGTTCCAGGAGTCTGCTTTTCCACCGGCAAAAAAATCTTTGCACCGCATTTCACCAACTGCGTCACTTTTCCTACTGGGTGGGGGTATCCTGGCCTTCAGGCCCAGCATTTTGTGGGTGGTCTTGGCCGTCATGTGCCGCGACTCGCCTGGCAGCGTGGCATGGCCACCCTACGCACCCCGTGTCACGACCGATCATCTGAACAAGACCCAACGGAGGTTTTGTTCAGATAATTGGCCCGACGCCACAACACTGGGGACCTGCCTACTGCTTCGGCGGCTGATACACCTCGAGCCGCACCTTCCCCAGCCTGAGCATCGCCTTGCCGAGATCATCGGGGTAATCGTGCAGGCATACGATCCGCTGGACGCCGGCGTTGATCGCCATCTTTGCACACATAGAGCACGGGTGATGTGTTGTGTAGAGCGTCGCGCCGTCGATCCGCACCCCATGCTTGGCCGCCTGGATGATGGCGTTCTGCTCCGCGTGGAGGCCCCGGCACAGTTCGTGGCGCTCCCCCGAGGGCACGGCCATCTGATCGCGCAGGCACCCGGTCTCGCTGCAATGCGGCACGTCGGACGGCGCGCCGTTGTAGCCCGTGGCCAGAAGGCGCCGGTCCACGACAAGGATGGCCCCGACCTGGCGCCGCAAACACGTTGACCGCCGCGCGACGTCGGCGGCAATGGTCATGAAATACTCATCCCAACCCGGTCGTTTCATGGCACGAGAGGGTATCCGTCGGACGGGCGGAAGTCAAGCCGGCCGCAACATGCGCGACGGACGGCAGGACTGATGATCTCAAACTGCCGCTCCACACCGGACCTGAGGAGAGGGTCCACCCGGTAATCGGGAAGGTCCTTGCCCGCGGTGAATCCTGCGATCAGGTCGCAGGCTTTCCGAATGTCCTAGAGGTGCTTCTTGGCTTCAGGCCGCAAAGATCACCTGCCTCGTGTGCTGGATGTCGGCTAGGAAATAGGGGTTCTCGATCGCCTTCGCCTCCACCAGATCGACCGGCCGCTCGAAGAGCGCCTCCAAGGCTTCAAGCAGGCCGAAATAGCAGTTGGCGTGCTCGCCTTCGGGCACGTCATGGAACTCCACAAGGAAATCCAGGTCGCTCGTGGCGGGGTCAAACGAATCCGCCGATGCCGAGCCGAAGAGTTCCAGCCGTCGCACATAGTACCGCTCACACAGGCGTTTCAGTTCCGCACGCTTGGAATCAACCAACGCTATCATGGCAAGCCCCGCCCTTATTTGCCCTGACGCCAACAATGATAGCAGCTGACAGGGGTCTGTTCCAGCAGCAATCTCACCAGCACTGCCGGACTCATGCCCACGCAACGGCGGCGTGGGCATGCCACCCGGCATGGGCGCATCCGCGCTAGGGCAGGAGCACCACGCCGCGGTGGCCGCCCATCCGGACGGGAAGGAACCGGCGGATGCCGTCGGCGGGGGGGGATTCCAGCGGCGCCAGGACCATGGCCGAGGGCCGCGCCTCGGCCGCGATGCCCGCCGAGGGGTGGGCCAGCGCCAAAAGGGTCCGGTGGACCGCCAGCCATTTCTCGGCCGCCGCCGTGTCTACCGCTTCGCCGGGTGCGGGCACGAGGATGGCCACCAATGCGCCGTCTTGGCGAACGGCCGCCAGGGGCGGCGCGCCCGGCTCGTCGACGTCGACGCAGAACACCTGCCGCAGGCCGCCCGCCAGAAGCGCGGGGGCCTGGGCCTCGATGGCCGCCAGAAGTTCCGCCCGGTCGGCCGGGTTCCACAACGAGAACACGGGGCAGATGTCGGTGGCGGCAGGTGGCGCCGGTTCTCTTGTGGCACGGCCGCCCTCGGCTGTGGTTGCACGGTGTTTCGCCAGGCCCGCGCTCGCCGCCGCCAGAAGGCAGGGCCAGACCTGGCCGGCGGGCGTCTGGGAAAAGATGCACTGCGGCTCGGGATGGGCGGAGGCCGCGGCGCAGGCCTCCGCGGGCGCGCCGCCTTGGACCGACAGATTGCAGCCGAGAAACGCGCGGGCCGCCTTCTGGAGCCGCCGGTGGAGGCGGCCGACATCTCCCGCCCCCTCGCCGCCGAGGATCACGAGCGCCGCTTCGGACCGTGCGCCCCCCTGCCGCCAGGTCTTCAAGCCCCGGTACGTCTCGACGATGCTCTCATCATCGGGCCTTAGGATGAAAACGGTGCGCGGCGCCGCCTGGTCGAGGCGGCGCAGGTGGCCGTTGGGCTCGCCCAGGACGGCGATGCCGATCTGTGCGCATTGCCCGACAAGATCGGCGACCGTTCGTTCGATGTCCGTGGCCGTCAGGTGGTTCTGAGGGCCGAGGCCCCCGCCGGCGATTTCGCCCAGAACGTGGGCGTCGACGAGGGGCCCGTCGAACAGGAACACGGCGGCCGGCCGATTCGGCGGGGCCAGGCGCCGGGCAACGTCCAGGGCCGCCCGCCGCCGGTCGTGCGGCTCGATCCCCGATGGGATCAGCACGTAAAACCCGTCCGGCGGGGCCACCACGGCGTGGGCGGAGGACCCAGCGGAGCCCGACGGCGCGGCGGTGCCCTCCTCGGCCGGCGCGGCGCCGGCGGCAGACGGCCCGGCCGGGACCCCGGGACGCGGCGACAGCAGCGCCTCGGCCAGGGCGTCGAACGGGTCCTGGCCCGGCGGCGCGTCGTGGCGGCCGGCGAAACGCCGCTTCGCCGGCGTCAATCCCGCCGTATCCATGGTACGGGACCTGCCCGGTTCACTGGACCTCGACCACGCTGTTCAACTCGCCGTACGGGTTGCTCTCGACGTAGGGGTTCGCCGGGTCGCTGCACCAGCGTCCGTCGATAATGAGGCGGTAGGCGTACCGGCCTGGCGGCAGGCGGAACTCGCGGCGCCAGACGCCCGGTTCCTGCGCGGGTTCCATTTCGCTGTCGCCGGCGGCGGCGTTCCACTGGTTGAAGTCGCCCGCCACCTGGACGCGCTTGGCGCCGGGGGCAAGGCAGACGAACCGGACGCCGTGGTCGATGAGGATTGCGCCGTAGACGGCCTCGACCTTGCGGTCGACGGCGGCTTCCTCGCGCCGGGCGGTCTCGATCTCCTCGGTGGCGGCGGCTTCATAGGCGGCGTGCAGGCCTCCCGCGAGGACCTCCTCGGCCAGGGCCCGGTAATCCTGGTGGCCCCGGGCCTCGGGCTTGAACTCGGCGATCGGGCTGCCCATGGCCGCGGCTTCGCGGAGATCGACGTTGAAGCGTATTACGGTATCAAGAACTTTTTGCTCGTACCGCTCGCGCAGCACGGCGAGCGTCCGCCGCATGGTCCGGGCGCGGGTGTCGTACATCGTCGGCAGCACGTGCACGGCCGGCTTGTGGCCCGTGCGCTCGGCGATCATCTCCACGGTCTTGAGCGTCCGCCCGAGGCCGTGGAGACTGAAGAACCCCAGGTCCACCGGTATGACGACCTCCGTGGCGGCCATGAGGGCGTTGGTGACCAGGAGGCCAAGACCGGGGCCGCAGTCGATGAGCAGGAAGTCGTAGGTCTTGGGCATCTCGTGAATCAGCCGCTTCAGTCGCAGTTCGCGCCCGTCGGTGCCGGCCAGCGACTGTTCGAGAGTCGCCAGGCCGGCGCTGGCGGGGGCCAGGTAGAAGCCCTCGAAGACCTCCCACGCGATGTCGGCCAGGCCGAGCGGCGGTCCGCCCTCGCCGACCCTCTTGAGGACGTCCCACGTGCTCAGTTCGACCTCGTCCTCGCGGATGCCGCAGCCGACCGTCGAGTGCGCCTGCGGGTCGAGGTCCACCAGGAGCACGCGGCGCTTGTCGCCGGCCAGCGCCGCTGCCAGGTTGATGGCGGTCGTCGTCTTGCCGCATCCTCCCTTATGATTGAAGATGGTGATGGCACGCATTGGCTTCTCCTCGCCCCTCGGACCCCCGCGCAGGGCTCTCCGGCCGGAAGATTCCCGCACTGCCAATATGGAGAAGGCCGGTTCGCTCCGTTGCCTTATCTCTCGGCTTGAGGTAGATATCGCCTTTAGAAAACTTATCGGACCTTCTGCTCTTGTGCCGCCCGTCGCGGCCGTTATCCTAGCAAGCACCGGCGCCGTTCGCCAACAGATTTCGCCGCTCACAGTAATTCAGTTTGGGGCGGGTCTGCCATGCGATGGTGCGCGGCCACGAGCCCCCCACGTTCGCGGGAACAAGGCGAGAGTCTTCGCTGGCTGCGCCCGCTCAGAGCCTATCCGGAAAACCGTGGGTCAGGCATATATGCCACCAAAGCCCGCCGTTGGGCTTTGGTTGGCATATTCGTGCAGCCCGGCGGTTACAGTAGGGTAAGAACCTTCTTGAAGCAAACGCAAAGGCGCGTTTGCTTCAATAAATATGCCTGACCCACGGTTTTTCGGATAGGCTCTTAGAATGACAACACTGAAGACGTATCCAGAGCCACCGCGCAAAGGCTTAAGTGGCGT
>Ga0315280_10001845_pt1 | contig 35452 bp, 28 predicted proteins | sample YL17G06_40_MG_FD_203697 | JGI IMG/M metagenome (GOLD analysis project Ga0315280, IMG submission 203697) | Sediment microbial communities from Yellowstone Lake, YNP, Wyoming, USA - YL17G06_40 | ecosystem: Environmental > Aquatic > Freshwater > Lake > Sediment | place: USA: Wyoming | collected...
CCCTTTTCCTGCGGGGAGCGCTTGCGTCCCTCCGGGCCAGCTCCAAGCCTGCCCCATCGAGTTTCCGCAGATCTCCCTCAGAATCCTTAACAAAACCAGCGCAAACTGACAGTTCGCGTTACAGGCCACCCGCTGGCTGCCCTAATGCATCGAGTCGTCTATTGGCGCGGCTTGGCGGTTCGTCATTCCGGCCGCACGTTCCCCGTGCCGGGTTTTGTTAGGGATTCTTATTGAGTCTCGCCTATTATGATGAGTGGCGCAGGATCGGGAGTGGGGAAGCCAAGGTTTATGTTCAAACCGAAACCGCGCAGCCGTAAAGGGTGCGGCTACGTCGCTGGCCGCAGTTACGGGCTCGAATGTAGCCGCAGGCTTCATGCCTGCGCCCGAAAGCGTTCGCAGATATTACGCGATATTCAATAGGCATAAAAATCTTGCCATGGCCGGTGCTGACAGAAAGCGTCTTTGGAGCTAAAATATGAGGGACTCTTCGCAGAGCGGGCTGGTTTCCACAGAAGGGGGCTGGCATGACCCGTCCGCGTTTCTGGGTGGTTGCGTTCTTTTCCTCGTCTTTTGCTCTCGCGTGCACCCTTTGGCTGTCCGCGCCTGCCCCGGCCACTATCACAAGGGCATGGATATTGATTGTGAAAACGGAGATGACATCGCAGCCGCCGAGCCCGGGACCGTAAGCGAACAACTTGGTGGAGAGGATGTAGGCTATGGCTATTACCGCGAGGTCAACCACGGTGTGATGTACGTTGAACTGCTGGACGGCTCCACTACTTCGTGCAGGAGCGCTACCGTCCATAGTCGATACGCCCATGTCCTCAGTAATCCCAATAATCCGGTGGGCGGTTCTTCCCTGAATCAGGGGGCCTTTGTAGGGAATGGGGACTGTGCAGGCTCAAGCAGTTGTTCCCACCTACACTTTGAGGTCCTCGAAGGCGGCACGCAGGTAAACCCGCGGAACTACCTGCCGTGAGAAGGAGCTCGACAATGCCAGTTAAGAGTGCAATGCGGCTGGTTCCTCCCCTGGTGGTAGGCTGCACGGTTGTCCTGGCGCACGCGGTCTGTTCGACGTCTGTTTGGCGCTCGACAACCCGGGTGCGCGCTCCCCAGAGTGCCCTCGCGATCCCCATGAGACTAGCCGTTGCGGAGAACGGAGCTACAGCCTTGGCCATCGGAAAATACCCAGGCTGGCTCTATTTTGTTGACGGTGCAACGGGCGCCATCCGCTGGCAATACCGTAGTCGCGGCGACTATGTGCGGTCACTAGACATCACGGCCGCGGGCGACCAGATCGTCTTCAAGGACGCCCGGGCCCTGAAGCCGCAAACTGAAACGACGGTCGAGCAGATGGTCATGGCGGATAGCGGCGGGCGGGTGCTGTGGGAGCGTGAAGCACCTGGGGCGGTGCGTATCTCTCCCTCGGGGGAGTATCTTCTGACCTCCGACCGGCAAAATGACTTTGGCATCAAGGTTTACAGCGGTTCCGATGGAAGCCTGATGTGGGAGGCGGCTGAAAAGGAACTGGGCGGTATTGAGGAAGCCAGTTTCTCTCCCGACGGCGAACACATTCTGATCCATGCCGCCGGAAAAGTCTTGCTCCTCACCGCAGCCGGGGATCCTCTGTGGTCCATGGACTTCCCGGAGGGAGTCCGCTCTGTCTCCACCTCGGCCGATGGCGCGCTGACCGCCGTCCTGCTTTCAGGCACGAGCAGAAGGCTGATCATGGTTGACAAAACCGGCCAGGCCCCTGCCGGGATGCAGTTGCTCAGATTCGAGGAGTTCGTTCCTCCGTCGCCTGAGCGAGGGGATTGGGACTTCGTCGCCGTGTCGCCCGATGCCTGCCTGGTCGCGCTGCTGGGCCACATGCCTGGCATCTGCCAGCTTCAGGCATTCGACCCCTACGGAAACTTTCTGTGGGACAGGGTGGTCCCCTCTGGAGGAGGGAGCTGGTCCTTCAAGATTCTGAGGGACGGGCTGATCCTGCTCGTCGTTCAGACAAACACAGAGAGTACATTTTACTTTGTAGATGGCACTGGCGCCGTCCAGCAGACTCTGAAGATACCCGGGCATCTGTGCGACTGGAGCGCTTCGCCCGGCGGCCTTTTCCTGTCTGCCCTTGTTGATGATCGCGTCGAATCCTTCGCCGTCCCGATTGACCTCGCGAGGGCGCCGAAAGAGGCTGCCGTGAAGCTCGCCCGCCCCCTCAGCCCTGATATCTGGGCGTTCGTGCCTCTGCGCCGATCCCTGTCCTCAGAAAATTGGTCGCTCGCCTATAACCCATCAAGAAAAGAGGTGGCGGCGAGCAGCGCCGATGGCAAGGGAAGGCTGCGGCTCAAGGTCGGGAGTGAGCGAGCAAGCGTAAACGGCAAGCCGGTGACACTTCCCGCCCCTCCCCGAATCGTTCGCGGCCGCGTCCTGATACCCAGCACCTTCCTGGTGGAGGTGAGCAGGTATCAACTGGCCCAACCCGGCGGAACGGCGGGCGCAGGCGGGTAAACAGCCGCCACCAGATCTTCCGTCAGCTCGGGGCCCTTGCCACGGCCTGCCGAATCGCCCAATCAATTCTCTGACATTCAACGGGCCTACGCCCGCGCCTTGCGCCTGAAGAGGTCAGTTTTCAGCGAGGCGATTCTGTCGAGGAAAAGTATGCCGTCGAGATGGTCAATCTCGTGCTGCAAGGCGCGCGCCTCGAAGCCCTCGGTCTCCACAAGCGTGAGCCTTCCTGTCCGATCGAGGCCCTGAATCACCACGCGAACCGCCCGCTCGACATTGCCGGTGTAGTCGGGCAGGCTGAGACAGCCCTCTCTGGCTATCTCCTTGCCCTCCGCGGTCAGTATCTGGGGATTCAGCAAGACTATCAGGCCCCGGTTCGGTACGGGCTTGCGATAGCGCGAGCAGTCAACAGCAATTATCCGCAGAAGCTCGCCAATCTGAGGCGCGCCCATTCCCACACAGTAGTCATGGCTGTTCATCGTGTCCACAAGATCCTGCACGCAGGCTCCGGCACCCTCATCCAGGCTTTTCACCTCTTTGCAGACAGCTTTCAGCCTCGGGTCAGGAAAAACAAGTATCTCGCGAACAGCCATCCGTTCGGCCTCGCTCAGGAACAGGCTAAAGCGCGTGCGTCTCCAGGGGTCGCAGCGAGAGCTCCACCCCCAACTCGTTGGCTGCCCGTTTGAGTTCGGCTTCGAGTTCGTCGCCAGGCACATCGGGCGGAACATCGGCCTCCAGTATCATGACATAGACAGGCTTATCTTCAGGCCCCACCAGCCTGGTGTTGAGGTCGGTTATGTTCACCCCTCTTTCCGCAAGAGCGCGCGCCACGCCGTGCACAATTCCAGGCCTGTCGGCCCCATAGACTGAAACGATATAGCTCTGCCCCACAGTTCGAGCCACGTGCACTTCTTCCGGCGCAAGCTCCTTGACAAAGAAAGCGACCCCGCTGACCGCCGCAGACAGGTCTTTCTCAAGGGCTGCCGCTTCCAGTTCGCCGGGACCTTTCAGAATCAGAATCATGGCGAACTCGGTGCGCAGAATGGTCATGCTCGAATCCTCGATATTGCAGCCCGCCTGCAGAAGCACGCGCGTGACCCCTGCCACAATCCCGGGGCGATCTCGACCCACAGCCGTCAAGGCAAAATGACGCCGCATCGCTTTTCTCCTTCAGGTGCGCCGAGGCGCATCCCTGGCCGGGGCCCGGCACGGGCAGGCCGCCTCTGGCGTGAGAAGCGTGACATCAGCCCAGATCACAGACTCCACGTACTGGTTCTCATTGGCTCCGCCTGGCAGAAGCGAGAGCGCCCGCTGAGACAAAATCTCACGGCGCTGCGAGAGCGATAGGCCAGGCTCTGAAATGATGGGGTCCTCCATTACCCAGCGCCCCATCGCGAGGAACCGACCCTTGAATGACTCGCCCGTCCGCGTGTCGTAGAAACCTTCATTTCCCACGAAGTTCACGGAAGGATCCGGCTCGGCCGCGTCCTTCGCAGTTATCGAGGGCTGGCCGTCAAAGGCTACCTCGAACAGATTTCCTGTCTGCATCGGGCACACATTATAGAGAATATTGTTCCAGCGGCCCTGAACGCACCCCAGGACGGAGTTGAGCCATTCCTGCGGCTGCCATTCATGCGTGGCGCTCGGAGAAGCCCATGGCTGCGGGTTGGCGTCAGGCTGCGCCACCACCTGCGCCCCAAGCCTGTCCAGGCGCTCAATATATGAGGGAGTGAAGGCGTCGAGGCTTATCGCTATGCCTATGCGCCCCAACTCGGTGTCGAAAACGGAGACATCCGCAAGGTTGCCTGGCGTGAGGCTCAGACCGTAAATCTCAATTGGCGTCAGGTTCACCTTGCGCACCGCAGCGATGACGGCGCCGTCAGGGCCGAAAAGAAACGCGGTATTATAGACAGCGGGACTGGCGGGAACGAACACATCCTTCCGGCCAGGCAAGCCGAACAGCGCGATATCGCTCTCGTCACCCGACACGCGCACCGGCGCCACGTTCGTGCAGGCGATGACATACACGCGGCGCCGGGCTGCAAGCCTGGACAGCGTCCGGCTGAAGCCGCGCCAGAGCTGATCGGTCAAGGCCAGCAGCAGGGCACGGACATCAGGAATCTGTCCCCATATCGCCCTTACCCGGTCAACCGCAGACGCGTGCGCTTCGAGCAGCAGCCTGAAGGCCTCCTCCGATGACTTCGCCTGCCTTGCCGCCTCACCCGCCTCACCCAGGAAGACAGCAGTCACACCCAGGTCCTCGGAAAGCACGACCAGAGTCGGGCGCTGAGGCGAGATGTGGGGCTCGGCCAGTGAGAATACCCGCTCGATTTCAGCCGCGAAGGTTTCCTGGCTGCGGGCGGCCGCCAGGTCGAGCCTATTGGAAACAGCTATAAGCCGCGCAATTTTGCTCAAAGCAGCCCGCCACTGCATAAATTTCTGCCTTCGCATGGGTCTGCCCTGCGACGCGCGTGTCAGAGAAACATTCGTGCAGGCTGACCGCCTCGGCGGGCTCGCTGGCAGGCTTTCCTCGAACCGGCGGAACCGCCCTGGCCGGTTCAGTCGCGGGCCAGGAGGAGATTCTGACCTTTGGCTCGGTTTCTGTATCTCGCCCCAAAATTTTTGCAGGGCCTCTTGACTTACAGGCCAGAGGGCGGTAGAATTATATCAAACATAGGTTTGCAATGGGCGCATATCAGGACATCCATGAGCCGATAGCGGTCGAAGCGGTTTTTCGCTCCGGCCGCATCCAGCCCAACAAGTTCTGGTGGAGCGGCAGAGAGCATAAGGTCGAACAAGTCACCTATCGCTGGCAGGATCGCCGCGGCCAGGCGCGCTTGCGCTTCTTCTCCGTGGTCAATGGAACTGATGTTTACGAGATATGCTTCGACAGCAGCAATTGCCAGTGGATTCTGTGCCGCGTGTGCTTGGAGGGATGAGTGAGGAATAGATGCCCCACTTTATCGTTTTCCTGGACATGGATGCTTTCTTCTCTGCCATAGAGCAGCAAGCCAACCCCGCGCTGAAGGGGAAGCCGGTCCTGGTCTGCGGCGATCCGGAAACAAGAACAGTCGTGGCCGCTGCCAGCTATGAAGCGCGCCCTTATGGAGTGAAATCGGGCATGCCATTGGCTCAGGCCCTGCGTCTGTGCCCGAAGGCTGTGCTCGTGGAGGGAGACCCACCCAAGTATGTGGACACAGCCCGGCGCCTGCACAGCATACTTCTCCGCTTCACGCCCGATATGGAGGTCGCCTCCATTGACGAGGTCTATCTGGAGCTTGAGGCGCAAGATCCAATCGAGGTCGCCAGGAATATAAAATCGGCAGTGAAGACGGAGCTTGGTCTCACCTGCTCCATCGGGATAGCCGAGAACAAAATGCTCGCTAAGCTGGCCGGCGGGATGCGCAAGCCTGACGGTCTTATGTGGATTCAGCCCCATCAGGCTCAGGAAATCCTGAAGGACTTGCTCGTCGCCGAGCTTCCTGGCATAGGAGAGAAGACTGCCCTCGCCCTCGAAAAGCTGGGCGTGCGAACTGTCGGCGAATTGCGAGGCGTTCCCAGGCAGAGGCTTGTAGAGGTGTTCGGCCGATGTGGAGGAGATTTCCTCTATTCCGCGGGAATGGGGCGCGATTCCACGCCTGTCGCGCTTTATTATGAAGAGCCCGTGATAAAATCAATCGGCCACAGCTACACGCTGCCCCGCGACACTGCCGACCCGCGCCTCATCAGGGCCCATCTCCATCGGCTTTCCGAGATGGTAGGCAGAAGGGCGCGAGGCGATAGATTTCTGGGGCGAACGGTGCGCCTCACCGTCCGCACCAGCGATTTCTCCACGCGCTTGAAGCACCTAACCGTGAACTATTACCTCTGCGACGGAGCCGACATATACCGCGTTGCGCTGATGGCTCTCCGGAAATTGTGTCTGGGCCGCAGGGTGGCCAAGCCCGGCGCCGCCGCCCCGCCCGAAGGCATAGGGGCCGTGCGCATGTTGGGCGTGAGCCTCGCCAACCTCGTCCAGGGGGTTTTTCAGATGGGGTTGGGGCCGCACATGCAGAAGAGACACCGCCTCCTGGCGGTATCCGACAAGATCAATGATAAATACGGCGAGTTCACTCTTCGGCCATGCGACCTGGAGTTCCTGAACCGGGAGGAAACAGACCACATGAAAGGCCCATGCCCTCAAACCCTTCTGGGCAGAAAGCATGCCCGTTCAGGGCCTGCCCGTTCAGGGCATGTGCCCTTCGGGACCCCGAAGGCCCCTTCAGGGTCCGAGGGGCCCATACAGGACCCGAGAATAAGACCAGCACGGATGATTGCATGACGAGAATAGGAACGAGCGGCTTCAGCTTCCAAAGCTGGAGAGGTCAGGTTTATCCCCACTCTCTGCCCATGGAGAAGCTTTTTGATTACTATGTCCAGGTTTTGGGCTTCGACAGCGTGGAGCTGAACTATACTTTTTACAGGCAGCCCTCGCAAAAAACCGCTGAGAGTTTCCTGCGCCGATCCCCTGAAAATTTCGACTTCACCGCCAAGGTGCACAGAAGCGTAACGCACGAGCCGGAAAATTCCGACACCAAGAGAAACCTGGACTCTTTCATCGCAGGCCTCTCGCCGCTTATAGACAGCGGCAAGCTCGGCTGTCTGCTGGCCCAGTTTCCTCCGGGGTTTCTCCCATCTCGCGCTTCAGTCAACAGGATTCTTCGATTGAGAGAATGGAGCCACCCTATTCCCGTCGCCTTTGAGTTTCGCCACAGGGCCTGGTTCAGAGAAGAAGCCCTGCAACTTCTCGGGGAAGCGGATGTATGCATCTGCGCAGCAGATTTGCCAGAGCTGGGAAGTCTCCCGCCCTTTCAGCCCGTTCCATCTTCCGGTCACGCATATCTCAGGCTTCACGGTCGGAACAGAAACTGGTATTCGAATGGTTCACGCTACGACTACCTATACTCTGAGCCAGAGTTGAGAAGCTTTCTCCCCGTCATCGCAGACTGCGAGAGAAACGGCAGAACTGTGAGGATATTCTTCAATAATTGCCACGCGGGGCACGCGGCAAGAAACGCAGTTCTGATGCGGCGCCTCTTGAACGAGTCCTCCCCCACCCTGCCCCTGCAGACATAAACTGGGCAGGAGGCAAGCTCCTGCCCTACGAGTTCTCAATAGAGTCATTGCACCTTGAGCACCTGGATGTGGGACAGGCGCCCCCGCCTGTCCGCACAGCCCGCCAGAAGTCAGGCGGGCTGTGCCACATGTAGATCGGGCCCCACGCGAGACTCATCACTGCGATACAAGAGCCTCTTTAGACCCGCACTTTTGCCGGCGCTCCCGACTCGGCCGATTCATTAGCCGCGATAGACACGGCCACGCTTTTCACTGCATCCTCATACGGCGACATGATTCCAGAGCGGTCGCCGGTCTGAATGGCCTTCAAGAAAGCCTGGTGCATGACCGCCCTGGAATCTGTGGCGCCCCGGAACTCTTCGGTGTGACCGGGGCGAATGATATTGAGCCTGTCGCCCGAGCACTCGAGGACGACATTCTTGCATATCACCGTGACGCCGACCGTGTAGCCTTGGTCGAGGATGCAGGTGTTCGAGATGTTGCCGACGGCCCCGCTTCGGAATTTCAGGCAGGCCGTCCCGACATCCGTCACATCAATGTTGGGCACATCCGCGAGAGCCCTGAGCGCAAACGCCGCGCACACCTCAACGACATCGCCGGCCAGAAAGCGGGACAGGTCAACGATGTGGGTGGTTTGCTCGAGCATCTGCCCGCCCGACATGCTCTTCACTCTCCACCAGGGAACGCCAGGGAACCCCCCCATCCATGCGCCCAGAACCATGCCGACAGTCTGACCATCGAGCAAGGAGCGAGCGCGACGCGTCGCCTCGAGATAGCGCATCTGGTAGCCGACTGATGTCACGACGCCGCTCTTCGAGACAGCGTCGCGTATCTCAACTGCCTTCTCCACGGTCAGGGCCACAGGCTTCTCGATGAACATATGGATGCCCTTTTGCGCCGCGATCACCTCTGCGTCTGTGTGGGCGAACGGAGGCACGCATATGAAAAGGGCGTCAAGCTTTTCCTTCTCCAGCATCTCGTGGTAGTCGCGGTAGGCCGTCGCGCCGTAAAGAGACGCCATCCCGCGAGCGCGCTCCTCTTCGACATCGCAGGCCGCCACTATCTTTGCGTCTTCCAGCCTGGCCAATCCCTCGGCGTGATAGCGCGCAATCCCTCCTGCCCCTATGAATCCTATCGTAACTGGCATCCGTGTCTCTCCCTTCCTACATCCACTGTTTCATATACTGGGCGCTCTTGGGAAGCTCGACAGCCGGGTCGCCGGGGACGCCGCACTCGAGCGCCATGTAGTTCTTGTAGCCCATCTTCTTGAGTTGGGCGAAGGGAGCGGCGAAATCGGTGTGGCCATAGCCTGGCAGTTGGCGGGTGCTGTCGGCCAGGTGTATGTGCTGAACCCAGTCGCCCGCAGTTCGCAGGCTCGCAGCGATGTCGCGTTCCTCGATGCTCATGTGGAAGAAATCGGCCATTATCTTCACATAGCGGCTGTTGATACGGCGGGCTATATCCACGCCCTGCTTCAGTGTGTTCATGAAGTGAGTCTCGTATCGGTTCAGAGGCTCCAGCAGAACTGTGCACTTCACCTTTTCAGCGTGAGGAGCGATCTCCCCGAGAAGCCTCAGAAGAAGCCGCCGCTCAAGCTCCACGGCGCTGGCAAACGGCGAAAGATCCGGGAGGCGAGGCTGCCCGAAGACCGGCACCATGATGAGGCCAACAGCTCCGAGCTCAGCGCCAGCCGAAAGCAGCTCCTTTACCTCCTTCACCGCCAGGTCGCGCTCCGATTTCTCCGCATCGAGCAGACAGCCTTTGTATCCGGCGCATATGGTCGAGATCTTCACGCTGCTCTTGCTGGTAGCCTGGCACAGCTCTTTCACGCGGTCCCGAACCTGGCTCCCCCATACCTCCATGCCTTCATAACCCCACTGGGCAAGGTTATCCAGCTTTTTCTTCAGCGTATCTCCTGGAACCATACCTTCCTGACAAGCGAGTTTCATGTTGAGCCGTCCTCCTTTCCGTTGTCTTTGTCGGCCAGCCCCGTTAATTCTCCGGCATCCCTTCGGCCCCCTTCCGGCGCCACCGGAGAAATTTCGTCGGGCGCAAGGCCCGACGCTACGGGCTTTTCCCACGCGGCGTGGCGCCCGACCCTGCTCCGCAGGCTACGAAGCGCTGCCTCGCAGGGCGAAGTAGCCCTGCGTCAGGCGGAGCCGATTCTCGCGCCCATCTGCGCGGGTCGCCCTTGGGCACCGGGCCCTGAACGGAACGGCGTCCGCCGATCCAAAATCGCAGGGCAGAGGTGGCGCGCCGGGGATCTGGCCCTCGTCTTCTTGCTGCTGCTCCATTCCAGGCAACGCCAGGAAATGTCAGCCGGCCGCCGAACCAACTTACCGTGAAGAGCCCGACCGAAACCAGCGGGCCCACAGGGGTGGCCAAGTGGACCTGGCGCCGGGTATGGGTCACAACCGCCGTCGTTGCTCTCGGTGCTTTCTTCTCTCTCAACTGGAGCCGACTCCCCGGTGCAGCGGTGCCGCACACACTGGCGGATTCACTCTATTTCTGGGTGCAAATGGGCGTCGGCGCGTTACTCATCGTCGGCACCGCCGCGTCTGTTCCGCTCGCGGCGGCGCTCTTGCTCGTTGCACTATGGCAAAAGGAGCACCGCGGTTCGATGACTCGCGTCGCGATTACCTTAGTGCTCAGCATCGCAGGGGTTTGGGGTTTGGCATACGCTGGACGGCCCACTGTGGAGGTAGTCGCTTCGCGCTGGGTGGCATGGCGTGGGCGGGCTATCATAACTGCGCTGGAGAGGTACCACGCAGAGCACGGCCGCTATCCGCGCTCGCTGGATCAACTGCAACCCCGTTATCTGCGTCGCATCCCGACGCCTGCGCTGCTTGGGAGTCCCGAGTTTTCATACGAGACGCCCGAGACGCCTGGGAACAGGTTCTCTCCGAGACCCGGGTCCTATGATCTCCACGCATGGTTCTATGGTGTCTCCGATGTGCCCAGCCTACACTACCGGCCTGAGAGACGCTACCCCAAGCGCATGGGTGATGGCAAACTGCTCTGGCGGCTGGGCGACTGGGCGTACGTGTGGACGGAACGCGGCCCGCTCTGGAGCGGGCCCTGACACGGTTCCCGCGCAGATGGAGAAATCTCGTCGGGCGCAAGGCCCGACGCTACGCGCGACGGGTGCACGCCAACCGCAACAATGTAGCGTCCGACCCTGCGTCGGACCGAGGCGGTTCTCGCGCCCGCGCGGCGATCAGGCCGCGGCCAAATCCCTCCCGCGCGTCTGGGGTCAGTCGCCGACCGCCGTGATTGACACGCATGAGGAGCGTTTCTATACTTGCCCCCAGGAAGCCTGCGGACGAAAGCGCGGAAAAACGATGACGCCAGAGGCGCATAAATGGTAAAGGAATGGGATGTTCTGCCGGATTTTGAGCCGGGTCATATAACCCTCCCCTCGATTCCCAAGTTCCAATACCAGGGCCGTCTTGAAGACGAACTGAGCGGCAGGTTGAGCCCTCAGGAGGCATTCTTCCTTTTGGAACTCATGCTCACAGTCCGCGCTGTCGAAGAGCAGATTGCCGAGCTGAGAGACGGCGCCTTCAAACCCACGCCCGACTTTCAGTTCATTGGCGCAACGCATCTTTCGGTGGGGCAGGAAGCTGTGGCAGTAGGCGGCATATCGGCCGTAAGACCGGATGACTACATAACGAGCACGCACCGCGGCCACGGCCATTCTCTGTCGAAGGTGGCCTTCGCTATCAGGCGCATGAAGAGGCAGGACCTCCTCGCCTTCCTCGCAGCGCCCGACGACGGCGCCTCAGATGAAGACCTCCGCGAGCGGGCCATGCAGCACCACCTCTTCAGAACCTGGGCAGAGCTTTTCGGAAAGGAGGAGGGTTATTGCCGGGGACGAGGCGGCAGCATGCACATCGCGGAGTTCGCCCTCGGTCACCTCGGCGCAAACGCCATAGTCGGCGGCAGCATCGGAATTGGAACGGGCGCAGCCATGGCCTCCCAATGGCTGGGCACGGACAAGGCGGTCCTGTGCATTTTCGGCGACGGCGCAGTAACCGAGGGCATATTTCACGAAAGCTGCTGCTTGTCCACCATGGGACACCTGAAACAGGGGCCACCTGTCATCTACCTGGTTGAGAACAACCAGTATTCAATGACAGGCCAGACGCGGGGCGAGACGACCTCGCTGGACTATCTGGCCCAGCAAGCTGCGGCATACAACAGCAAGGCTCTGAATGCGGAGGTCGTGAACGGAATGGATGTTCTCGCCGTTCGCGACGCGGTGCTGCGGACTGTCGAGAAATGCCGGGCAGGTCAGGGGCCAGTGCTTCTCGAGTGCATGACCTACCGCTTCTATGGTCACTCCCTCAGCGACTCCCGCACTCGCTACCGCAGCCGCACTGAGGAGGAGAGCTGGCGGGGCCTCGACCCAATAAAGCGCTACGGCGAGCAGCTTGTCCGGGCCCGCCTCGCCACAGAGCAGTCTATCGAAGATATGCGCCAGCAGATAGTGGAGCGCGTGCGCCAGGCTGCTGTAGCGGCGGCGAAGGCCACAGATCCCGATCCAGCCCGCATCGCAGACGGGCTTTTCGCTGAGACCACTTCCGATGACATCGGGCCAGAGTGGAAGACTATCAACTTCGTGCGGCAGCCCCGAAAGGCGACCCGCGACAGCGAGGGCCGCATACTTTTTCGCCACGCTATCGCCGAAGCGCTCATGGAGGAGATGATCCGCGACAGGCGGGTCCTTCTGTTCGGAGAGGATGTGGCCGACTACGGCGGCGCCTTCCAGGTGACGGCCGGGCTGTTCGAAATATTTGGCCGTGAGCGCGTTTTCAACACCTGCATGGCGGAAGCGGCCATCGTGGGGGCTGCAACCGGAATGGCCATGGTCGGCATGAGGCCCGTCTGCGAGATCATGTATATAGACTTCCTTCTTCTCGCCGCCGACCAGTTATTCAACCAGGCTGCCAAAAGCCGCTATATGTTCGGGGCCAAGGCCACCGTGCCAATTGTTGTGCGCACGACCGTTGGAGGAGGAAAGGGATATGCCGGCCAGCATTCGCAGAGCCTGGAGGCAGTCTGCGCTCACTTCCCCGGCCTCAAGGTGGTCGCTCCCTCCACGGCCTACGATGCGAAGGGTCTTCTCAAGGCATCAATTCGCGACGACAACCCTGTTGTCTTCATAGAGCACCAGCTCCTATATACCGATCGCGGAGTGGTGCCAGAAGATGACTACATCGTGCCGCTTGGCCAGGCAGCCGTGCGCCGCGAGGGAAAGGACCTGACTATCATTGGCTACTCGAAGATGGTCCAGGTAGCAATGGGAGCTGCTGAGCTGCTGGAAAGCCGCGATGGCGTCAGCGCTGAAGTGGTGGACATCAGGACTCTGTGCCCGCTGGATCTTGATACCCTCGTCAAGTCGGCCGAGAAGACCGGGCGGGTCATAGCTCTGTCGCAGGCGCCAAGAACGGGCTGCTTCGCTGAACACATTGCTTACGAACTCCAGGAGAGACTTTTTGACAAGTTGAAGGCGCCCATTCGAATCGCGGCGGCATATGACGTGCCGCCGCCTATGGCTCAGTCGCTCGAGCGTGAGAACATACCCGACGCGGAAAAAGTGGCGCGCATCGCTGCGCAGATCCTCTCCCAGTGATGTAGGATGGTTCGCATCTGCAAGAGGCCGGTCTTTATTCTTTCCGCTGCTCGAACTCCGATAGGGCGTTTCGACGGCGCCCTGGCGTCTCACGATGCCGTCGAGCTCGGCGCAACCGCAATAGCAGCCGGTGTCGAGCGAGCGGGGGTGGGACCAGACCTGGTCGAAATGGTCACAATGGGAATGGTCGTTTCATGCGGCTACGGCGAGGCCCCCGCTAAATTGGCCGCGATTCGCTCCGGCCTTGCGCCGCAGGTCCACTCGCGCGTCGTGGACAGTGTCTGCGGCTCAGCCGCAGACGCTGTCGCTCTATCCTCCGACGCCATCGAACTCGGCGCGGTGAATGTGGCCGTCGCGGGAGGCATGGAATCGCGCTCGAACGCGCCCTATCTTCTGTTCGCTCGCTTCAGGAGGAGCACGGCGAACTATTCGCGTGGCCAGCGACTTCGCGTCAAGAGAGCTGGCGCTTACCGCTTCGCGCTGTCGGAAAATCTGGAGGAGCAGCTCTCGGCCGCCGAGCTGGTGGACCCCACAGCTCACGATGGCCTTTTCTGGCCGCCTGAGAAAAAGTTCATGCGCGAATATGCGGTTCAGTTCGCAAAGAAAATGGGCTACAGCGTCGAACTCGTGAATGGCTGCGCTGCTGAAAGCCACCGGCGCGCAAGAGAAGCGACCGAGAAAGGCTGGTTTGCAGACGAGATCGCGCCTGTCGGCGATGTGCGGCAAGATGACCTGCTGCCGTCGGAAGAATTGGCGAGGCTGCGCGATGAGTGTCAGGACGACCCGGCAGGCCCTTACAACAGCTCTTTCCCGGCCGACGGCGCAGCGGCTGTGCTGCTTGCCAGCGAGGATGAGGCGAGGCGCGGACGGGAGCCAATCGCGCGAATCCTGGGATATTCCCGGACAGACGGGCCGCCAGAGGAATTCCTGTCAGCCCCCGTGCGCGCCGTCAAAGCTTTGACAGATGCCCTGCGCGACTCAGGCGATGACCGTCCCTTCGAGATCATAGAAGCGAACGAAGCTTTCGCCGTGCAGCTTCCGCTTTTCGAAGAGAGCTTTCGAGGCGTGCAGATGAATTTGCAGGGCGGCGCGGTGGCATTGGGCCATCCTTTCGGAGCGGCTGGCGCGCGGCTGCTCACGACGCTGCTCCACGCGATGCAGAGAACCGGTAAACACAGGGGACTTGTCGCCCTGTGCTTCGGAGGCGGCGGCGCCTACGCGCTCGCCGTGGAGAGGGAGAGTTAGGATGGCGACAGAGAAGGGGACGGTGCTGGAGCAGCTTGTGTCAATGTCGCGGAGCCTGGGCGACCCCTCGAAGGATTATGTTGTCCTGGCCGAGGGCAACACCTCCGCCAAGATTGACCCCGAGCGCTTCTATGTGAAGGCCAGCGGAGTGGCCCTCGCGACGATAACTGAAGCCGAGTTCATCGAGATGTCGCTGCCGCGCGTCCTGAAGATGCTTGAGACCGACTCCCTGAGCGACAAGGCCATCCGGGAGCATCTAATGGCCGCGCGAGTGGAGCAGCGGGAAGGAACCAGGCCTTCCGTCGAAACCACTTTCCATGCGTCGCTGCTTTCATTCGAGGGTGTGAATTTTGTGGGCCATACTCACCCTGCCGCCGTGAACGCGATTTTATGCTCGAAGCAAGGGAAGGAGATTGTGCGCGGCAGGATTTTCCCCGATGAAGTGGTCTATACAGGCCGCGAGCCGCTGTGGATTGATTATGCAGATCCCGGCCTCGCGCTTGCCAAGAGCATACTCAGAGGCGTGCGAGATTATCTCGACAGGCACGGCTCTTTGCCCAAGGTGGTGCTTCTTCAGAACCACGGCCTCGTGGCGCTGGGCTCGAATCCGCAAGAGGTTGAGTATGCCACAGCCATGTGGGTGAAGACCGCCCGCATTCTCATGGGCACGCAGGCTTTTGGCGGGCCCAATTACCTGTCCGAGGAGCAAGTGAAGAGATTGGACGCGCGCGACGACATAGAATACAGGAGGCAGGTCGTCTTTGGCAGATAGGGCAAGACAGAAAGTTCTGGAGGAGTATCGCCATCCCAACCGGCCGCTGCCCGACAGCATGCTCGCGTGGGAGCTGACGGGGGCGGGGTTCGACAACTTGCGGCTTGGCGAGCGAAAGGTCAGCGCGCCAGGGCAGGACCAGCTTCTGCTTCGCGTTGACGCCGTTGGCATCTGCGTGAGCGACCTCAAGGTAATTGACCTGGGCGACAAGCACCCCAGGCTGACGGGCAGAGACATGGCCCGCGACCCGGTAGTTCTCGGGCACGAGTGCGCGCTCACGGTCGTGACAGCCGGCGAGAAACTGAGAGACCGATTCCGCGTGGGAGACCGGTTCGTCATCCAGGCCGACATCTTCCACGGCGGCAAGTGGCTGACTTACGGCTACATCCTTCCCGGAGGCCTGGCGCAGTTCAACCTTGTTGGCCCCGAAGTGCTTGAGGGAGACGAAGGCTGCTATCTCTTGCCGGTTGATCCGTCCGCCGGATACGCGGAAACGGCCCTCACAGAACCTTGGGCCTGCGTCGTGGCTTCATATCGGATAACTCCGCGCCGGGCTCCAAGGGCTGGCGGGAGGGCATGGGTAATAGGCGAGGCCCCAGCGGAGAAAGTCCTGGCCGGACTCCCACCGGCGGCACGGCCTCAGAAAATAGTTGCGACGCGCGAGAGCGAGATGCCGCGCCCGGAGGCCCTGTCTGGCTTCGTCGGCGAGCACGCCGCAGGCGAAGGCTTCGACGACATACTCATTCTGAATGCCACGCCCGCGATGATAGAAGCCGCAGTTCCGGCAGCGGCGAGGAACGGCGTGATAGCCTTTCGCGCACAGCGCGGGGCGAAGGGCACGGTCAAGCTCGACATAGGGCGAATTCATTACGACGGCATTCTGTATGCCGGCACCGAGGCCGACAATGTCCTGGAGGCTTACACCGAGGGCAGGGCGTCGAGCGAGCTTCTCGAGAGGGGAACGGCCTGGTTCGTTGGGGGCGCCGGGCCCATGGGACAGATGCATGTTCTCAGGGCAGCCCTTCTGGAAAGGGGCCCAGCAGTTCTCATCGCAACAGATCTGCTGGCCGACCGCACGGCCGCAGTGATGGAGCGCATCAGCCCAGCGGCTGAGAAGAACGGGAAATGTCTTCTCGCTTTCGACACTGCCAGTTGGCAGAAGGAAGAGACAAGGCAGCTCGTGCTCGAAGCGGGAGGGAAAAAGACATTCGACGACATCGTGATTGTGGCAGCATCAGCCGAGGCGTGCGAGGAAGCCGCGCCGTTGCTTGGCCAGGGCGGGCTTATGAACATCTTCGCGGGCGTCGCAAGGGGAACGATGGCGCGAGTTGATGTATCGCTTCTCTCACGCAAGGGCGTGCGGTTGGTGGGCAGCAGCGGTTCGAGAATAGCAGACCTCGAATATACCCTCAAGCTGACACGGGAGGGCAGGATAGCCCCGAATCAATCAGTTGCAGGAATAGGGGGCTTCGAAGCAGCTAAGGAAGCAATTGAAGCTGTCAGGGACAGGCGGTTTGCGGGGAAGCTCGTGATATACCCGCATATTCGGCGGCTGCCCCTCACGGCTCTCGAGGATTTGCGCAAGACGCTTCCCTCAGTGGCATCTCTGCTTGGGCCAATGAACACCTGGACGAACGAGGCAGAGGAGGAACTCATCGCTCGCCTCGTGGAGTGGTGATGTGACCGGGAAGCTTGAAGGCTGGTCCTCCATTGTGACGGGCGCTGGTAGAGGCCTGGGCGAGGCCCTGGCTTTTCGCCTCGCCTCGGAGGGAAGCAATGTTGCCATCGCCGACGTTGTGTTCGACGCCGCCGAGAAAGCTGCCGGGAACATAAGAGAGAAGTTCGGCGCTGACGTCTTCGCGACTCGCACGGATGTTACTGACCTCGGCCAGGTAGCTGCCATGGTTGACCAGACCGTTGAGCGCTGGGGGAAGCTCGACCTGATGGTGGCGAATGCCGGAATCGTCCACGCAGGAGCCGCAGTGGAGGTTGACCCCGCTCTTTGGCGCAAGGTCATTAGTGTCAACCTGATCGGCTACTTCAACTGCGCGCGAGAGGCCGCGCGCGTGATGATACCGCAGAAGAAGGGCGTCATAATTCAGATAAACTCGAAGTCGGGGAAGAGGGGCAGCTACAAGAACTCGGCCTATGCCGCAAGCAAATTCGCAGGGTTAGGACTCACGCAGAGTTTAGCCCTGGAGCTGGCTGAGCACGGCATAAGAGTGAATGCCATATGCCCGGGAAATCTCCTCGATTCGCCTCTCTGGAAAGACCAGCTTTACGACGAGTATTCAAAGCGCTGGGGCGTCACTCCCGAAGAGGTGAGAAGAAGATACGAGGAGCAGGTTCCCCTGGGAAGGGGCTGCGCCTATGACGATGTGGCGAATGTGCTGATCTTTCTGGCTTCCGACGAAGCCTCTTACATGACGGGCCAGGCGATAAATGTGACGGGCGGCCAGGAGATGCGGTGATGCCTCGCCAGGTGCGGCTCGACATTGGCATCAATGGAGCCTTTCTCACACGGCGCTGGGAAGAGCCAGAGGATTTCATGCGCCTCACGTGCGAGCTGGGCTACCAGTATCACGAGTTTTGCGCCGATGTGCTCGACCCTTTCTTCAGCGGCAGCCCAGCCTACCAGTTGCGCACCGCGCGCGCCGTGGCGGAGGCGGCAACAAGACACGGCGTCGTCATCACCGACTACTACACCGGGGCTGCGACTCACCGCTTCCACGGCCTGTCTCACTCTCATCCCTCGGTCCGAGCTCGCATGCGGCTCTGGATACACCGCGCAATGGATATCGTTCGCGCATTGGGCTGCGACCGCCTTGGGGGTCACTGGGACGCTTTCCCCGTTGAGGTCTGGCCCGACGCTCGGAGAAATGAGCTGGCTTTCCGACGCATCGTCCGCGAGTTTCGGCGCCTGGCTTCAGCGGCGAAGAAGAAGGGGCTTGCGGCCCTCTATAATGAGCAAATGTATGCGCCGAGCGAGATCCCCTGGACGCTCGACCAGGCTTTCAGGTTTCTCGCAGAGGTTAACCGGGGAAATAGCGGAGTGCCGGTTCTTCTGACCCTGGATACCGGGCATGTCGCTGGCGTGCATTACGGCCTGACGGGGCCAGATGTCTCGTACATTGAGTGGCTGCGCCGGTTCGGCGCCGTGTGCGAGATCGTGCATCTTCAGCAGACCACGCCCGAAGGCAGCCACCACTGGCCCTTCGCCGGAGAATATATGAAGGTGGGGCATGTCTCGGTGAGCGCGGTTCTGGAGACCCTGCAAGAATCTCACGCCCTCTTCCGAAAGAGCCCGCTGCGCGAAGTCGTGGCGCCGGCGCAGAAGACCTATCTCATAGTGGAAGTGATTCCTCCAAGCACGAAGACGGAAACGCTGCTGCTCAAGGAGCTCGAGGAAACAGCGGTTTATCTGCGGCGCCATATTCCTGAAGGGGGGCTTGTCTGGTCTTTCCGGGAGTGAGCCTGGTTCGCGGCGCAACCGTCCGGTGGGCGTCTGGCAATTACACTCAACGCAAGCACGCGGCCCGACGCACCCGTAATGCCACTGCGAGGAGCCACCGCGACGAAACAATCGCTTGGCAAAGAGTGAGGGATTGGCTTGACCGCTTGGGCCCGTGGACCCACGAGATTGCTTCGGCTTCGCCTCGCAATGACGAGGGAAGCGGGCGAAGCGCCGCTTCGCCCGTTTGCGGGAGTCCGCCTGACTCCCGGCGGGCTCCCCTACGGCCTGATTCAGCGAAATTGGCAAGCTCGCGGATAATGTCGTGAACCCTCCGCTCATCGTTCAATTCGGCGCAGGAGCCGTTGGACGCGGCTTCGTAGCTCAGCTTTTCTCGGCCGCCGGATGGACGGTCGTATTTGTTGACGCCGACCACGAGCTCGTCCGCCGCATCAACGAGAAGGGCCGCTACAGGATTCTGGTCAAGGACGAGCCGGCCCGGGAAATCGTTGTCCGGAATGTGCGAGCAGTGAACTCTGACTCAGAGGAGGCGCTGCTGCTATTAAGTGAAGCTGACCTCGCCTCCACGGCGGTCGGCCCTGGCGCCCTCGAAAAGGCATGCAAGACAATCGCCTCGGGATTGGTCATCAGGAGAAACCGCGCGGCTCGACCTCTCGATATCCTCATCTGCGAGAATGTAAGGCGGGCAGTCCCACTCGTCCGCAGCTATCTCGCCCCTCATCTCCCCAAAGATTTCCCGACCGATGAACTGGTGGGAATCGTTCAGGCCGCTGTGGGGAAAATGTCCGCTCCGCTCTCCGACCAAGCGCGGCTGGAAGACCCGCTCCAAATCTGGACAGAGGCATTCAACACGCTGATTGTTGACAGGCGCGCTTTTCTGGGCCCCATCCCGAACATCGGGGGGGTGGAAGCGGTTGAGAATTTCGAGGCTCACGCAGACAGAAAGCTCTTCATCCACAACTTGGGTCACAGCTTCGCGGCATACGTAGGATACTTGTGCCACCCCGACAGGCGCTACATCTGGCAGGCGATGCAGGACGATGACATAAGAGCGGCGACCGAGAGCGCAATGAACGAGGCGGGGCAGGCCCTCCTGGAAGAGTATCCAGGCGTTTTCTCCGTGGAAGACCAACGCGCGCACATAAGCGATCTGCTGCGGAGGTTTTCGAACCGCCATTTGCCCGACACCTTGCACAGGGTCGGCCGCGATATCCGGCGAAAGCTTGCTGCCGACGACCGCTTCACGGGCGCCCTCCGGCTGTGCCTGAAGCATGGGATAGAGCCGAGATACACAATCCTGGGAATGGCCTGCGCGCTACTCTTCAGAGCGCGCGACGAAGAAGGCAAGCTCTATCGCCCCGACGAGGGCTGGTTGGAGGATGCGGCCGCGCTCACGCCAAGGCAAGCGATCTCGGAACTTTCAGGCCTCGATGAATCCAGCCCTCAGGACAGGGCAATTCTCAACCAGATAGACAAAGCCGCAGCCTTTCTCGGCAGCGCGACAGGCGCCGGCTCACGCTGGCTTCGCGCCTTCGACCAGCGGGGCTTCGAAGCCCTCGAGCCCACCTCGTAGCCGCCCCGATCCGCCGGCTGGCGGACTCGCAGTCACGAGAGGAAGCGTGATTTGCGAGAATCAGCAAGTGCCCGGTTCGAGGGGTTCACCCTGGACTGCAGCGTCGGAAATGTCCCACTTTGGCTGAAAAGCGGAGAACCTTCAACACCAGCATGTGCGCGGCGGGAATCGCCTCGTCAGCGGATAGCATAGAGCTCGCCCTGCCACGAACCGATATAAACTGTGCCATCGCTGTCCACTGCCGCATAAGGGGCAAGTCCTATCCCAATTCCGGGTGCCGCCTCCCATTCAAGTGCACCTGTTGCTCCGTCGAGCGCGAGCAGCTTGCCCGCTCCGCCTCTAAATGCCGGGACGTAAACAGTGCCGTCGGAGGAGAGAACAGGCGTCGGCAGCATGTCCTTTGCTACCTGCAAACTCCATCGCGTGCTGCCAGTTTTCGCATCGAGCGCGTACAGCTTGCCCCCAGAAGACCCGAAAAACCCGATGCAGATCATGCCGCGCGGGCCGATCGCCGGAGGAGACGGGAATCCGGCGCGCGCATCTCCGACGGAGGAACGCCATTCAAGCCTTCCGGTCGCCCCATCAAGCGCGAAGACCTCGCCGCTGAAACCACCGACATAAATCGTGCCGCCGCGGTCAATCGCCGGGGTTCCAGTGCTCTCCGGAAACGCCCACTTGATCCGGCCGGTCCTCCCGTCCAAGGCAAACATTCTGAATCCGTTGGTCCCAACATAGACAGTGCCGTCGCGACTTACTGCGGGCGAAAATTGCATCGCCGCTTGTCTCGCTTCCCACCGTTCTGCCCCGGTCAGTCCCCGTTTCACTTCCCACCGTTCCGGCCCGCTGCGCACCTCTTTCGCTTCCCAACGTTCCCGCCCGGTCAGTCCGTCTATCGCATAGAGCTTGCCGTCTCGAGACGGGATGTACAGTGTCCCATCTAAGCCGACAGCGGGGGAACATTCAATTCTGTTGCCAGTTCTGAACCGCCATCTCTCCCTGCCGGTCGTCCCGTGGAAAGCGTACACATTTCCGTCAGGGGACCCGACTATTACCGTCCCATCTGAGAGTATTGCCGGCGAAGACCCACGATGTATGACCCTCTTCGCAGTGGGCAGCGAGGGCGCCATGATGCGGGCTCTCCATTTCTCCTTGCCAGTATCGGCACTGACTGCGTAGAGATTCCCATCGAAGGACCACACATACACTGTGCCGTCGCAGCCGATTGCCGGAGCGCTTCGAATAACGCCGCCTGTTCGAAATACCCACTTCTTGCGACCCGTCGCGCCACTTCCAAGGCCGACGCCGGTGTTTTGAGCGTTTCCCTGGAACTTCGGCCAGGGGCAACGAGCGAGGCCGATCGCCGCGCGGGACGAACCCCGATGAGCGCGCGAACGAGCAGCCTCACCGGGCCGAAGGAGATGCCCTCCGGCGATCCCGAACGCGGTCAGAAGCGCGAGAAACCTGAATCCCTTCATTCACCCACCTCCGGTCCAGAGACAACGCCCAGCCCGGCTGACGCTGGCCCTATTTCCCACTTGCGCCCCCTATCCTCGGGGAATCACCGCACCGTGTATTGCTCATCGAGCAATTCGTTGTGCACCTTCGTGCCGGGCGGCAGTTTCACGGTCAGCATATCCTTCGTGACGGGCGCATTGAGCCGGTAACCGGGATCAAAAGTGGTTATCGTGCGGCTCTGTAGGTATCTCCTGCCCGAGGAGTCGAGCGCGTACTGTTCCCTTTCCACCTCGCTGATCCCCCACAGGCCGCCGCCGCACTGCCTCGTTTCGACCTCCGCCTGCGCGAGCAGAGTCCCTTCTCCGTATGGGCCGCCTTGCGCCCTGGATTCCCCCCTCGACAGCGTAAATCCCCTCTGTGGATTAATCCAGGATGTGCTGTAGAACTTCACCTCGCCGCCGCGAGCATCCGGGCGCGCGTCAACAAACTCGACCACTATGCACTCCTCGCCATCCACAACTTCGCGTCGCAGCACGTAGGGGCCGGTGCGAGTGTAGTCCGGCAACGGGGATGCAGCAGCAAGGGTCGGCACACCGAGGCCAGGGCTCAGGACCTTCAACCTGATCTGCCTCAAATCGCGCCCGACACTCGAATCTGTGTCCGCTATCACAGCGCGATTCTGTGCGGGCGTGTAGCTGATGACCCTTTCTCCGTCGTACGACAGTTCCTGCTTGACCACAGTCTGAGGTGGAATGGCGCGCAGACCGGGGTCCGACCCGGGCATCGTCAGGTCGTTCCTGAGGTACGTGACCTCTGCCGCTACCTTGAACCTGTCTCCTGAGGAGGCGACTGAGTAAACGGCCTCGGTTTCGAGGAGCTCTCCGTTGCTGCGCCAGTACCATTCGTGCAGGTGGACCTTACCCACGCTCGTCGAGACGGCCGACGCCGCGCTCCGGCACCCCAGGAGCACCGTCGCCATGAGATCGTTCGCATTCTCTGCCGTTCCTGCTCCCCTGGCAGGACCAGGAAGGGTCAGCACCACAAGCCAGGGCACCACAGCGAATGCAAAAAAGCGGTTCTTCATCGCAGCGCTCTCCTTGTTAGAACTTGCGCAGGTGACGCAGCCGCGCGCCTGCCCGGTAGATTCATGGGTTGAGACAAGGATAATACCCCCAACCACCGTTCGGGGTTTGGCCGCAGATGTAACGTCACTATGCGCGAGCGGCTGGGACCTGTCATCTCCCCCTTGATCTCCCCCTTCCCAAAGCCAGGTGAGGAGTTTAAGTCTTCGTTAATTTTACTCTCTCTCTCGCGCGACTTGTCAATACCCCTCGCAAAAGTATTTTGGGCGGCCACGGGGGGCCGCCCCTACAATCTCGACTTGTCGATACCCCTGGCAAGGATATTTTGGGCGGCCACGCGGGCCGCCCCTACAATCTCGACTTGTCGATACCCCTGGCAAGGATATTTTGGGCGGCCACGCGGGCCGCCCCTACAATCTCGACTTGTCGATACCCCTGGCAAGAGATTCTTCGACAGCCAGGAGCTTCTGGCAACAGGCGTTCGCATGGCAGCCCACCCATCTCTTCCCTGCCCCTGTCCCGTCTCATCTGTCATCTGTGCTCTGTCGTCTATCATCTATCGTCCACCACCTTGAAAAAGGCGGCCCCCGGCTCGGGGCGTGAGCCGGGGGCCTTGGGTGGTGGGGCGGGTGGTAGGGTGGGATCCGTTCTCCGTCCCAGCACTACGAAGGATGACTCTACATCTCGTAGTCAGGAGTATGCGGCGGGCCCGCGGGCTTCTCCTTCTCCGGCTTCTCGGCCACAAGGGCCTCGGTCGTCAGAAGCATGCCCGCGATGCTCGCTGCATTTTCGAGGGCGCACCGCGTTACCTTTGCGGGGTCCACGATCCCAGCCTTCACAAGGTCCACGTATTCCTCGGTGAGGGCGTCGAGACCGTGCCCCTTCTTCAGGCGCCGAACTTTCTCAACCACCACGGAGCCCTCGAGTCCCGCATTGTTAGCAATCGTCCGCAGCGGCTCCTCGAGCGCCCGGCGCACTATGCTGATCCCGGTCTTCTCATCCGGGTCCTCGGCCTTCACCTTGCCGAGCGAAGGGGCCACATTGAGATAAGTAACCCCTCCACCGGGCACCAGGCCCTCTTCCACTGCCGCGCGGGTTGCTGACAGGGCGTCCTCGAACCGGTGCTTCTTCTCCTTCAGCTCCGTCTCGGTGGCGGCGCCCACCTTCACGACAGCCACCCCGCCGGCCAGCTTGGCCAGCCTCTCCTGGAGCTTCTCCTTATCGTAGGAGGAGTCGGTCTCCTCTATCTGCTTTCGGATCTGCTCTATGCGGCCGTGGACGGCCTCTTTGCTCCCGGCGCCTTCCACGATGGTGGTCTCTTCCTTCGCTATGACAACCTTCTTGGCCCCGCCGAGCATATCGAGCGTCACATTCTCCAGCTTAACGCCCAGGTCCTCGGACAGGAACTTCCCGTCGGTCAGAATCGCCATATCCTCCATCATGGCCTTGCGCCTCTCGCCGAAGCCAGGCGCCTTCACAGCCGCGCACTGGAGAGTGCCGCGAATCTTGTTGACCACGAGCGTCGCCAGGGCCTCGCCCTCAAGATCCTCCGCTATGATAATGAGCGGCTTGCGGGCGGTGGCAACTTTCTCCAGAAGGGGCAGAAAATCTGCCACCGAGCTTATCTTCTTCTCGTGGATCAACAGATAGGGCTCCTCCAGAATCGCCTCCATCCTCTCGGGGTCTGTCACAAAATAGGGGGAGATATAGCCCTTATCGAACTGCATCCCCTCCACAAACTCCACCGTCGTTTCCATTCCCTTCGACTCTTCGACAGTTATGACCCCGTCCTTTCCGACCTGGTCCATGGCGTCGGCTATGTAGCGGCCTATCTCCGGGTCGTTGCCCGCAATGCCGGCCACACTGGCAATCTCTTCCTTCCCCTTTACCTCGATGGCGGTTTTCTTTATTCCCTCGACGACAGCCTGAACCGCGCTGTCAATGCCTTTCTTGACGAGCATGGGATTCGCGCCCGCCGCAACGACTTTCAGGCCTTCATTTACTATGGCCTGGGCCAGCACTGTGGCCGTCGTTGTGCCATCGCCTGCCACATCATTCGTCTTGGAGGCTACCTCTTTGCAGAGCTGTGCCCCCATATTCTCGTAGGGGTCTTCCAGCTCTATCTCCTTGGCTACTGTCACACCGTCTTTAGTTATCGTGGGAGAGCCCCACTTCTTGTCGAGGACGACATTTCTGCCCTTTGGCCCAAGGGTGGCGCCCACCGCCTTCGCGACGCAGTTCACCCCTCTCTCAAGCGCCCGGCGCGCATCTTCGCTGTATGCAAGCATCTTAGCTGGCATGATATCACCTCCTGATTGCTAAAACTTAGAAGACTGCCAGGACTTGATCCTCTTCGAGGATCAGGTATTCCTTGCCTTCCAACGTCACTTCATTCCCCCCGTACTTTGAGTAGAGAACCGTGTCGCCCACTTTGACTGTCATGGGAGCGCGCTGGCCGTTCTCGAGAAGCCGCCCGCTCCCCACGGCGATTACCTTGCCTTTCTGCGGCTTCTCTTTTGCCGTGTCAGGAAGAACTATTCCACCTGGAGTCACATCCTCCTCCGGTCCCGGCTCGACTACAATCCGGTCCGCAAGCGGCTTTATCATACAATCACCTCCTTCGATGTCGTGTTGAACCCGTCAGATGAAAAGCCGCAAGGGTCCCCACAGGCCTGCCGGCGCCAATCAGGCGCTGGCCAGGCACAATATATACCGAATCCCAACCATTGTGTCAATACCCAGGGCAGAGCTTCCTCACTTTGGCCTCCGAGTGTTTGAGGGGCCTCCCTTCCGCGATCACGGCTCACGATGTCCTGCGCAGCGCCCTGGGCATTTCAGGTCCGTGGCCCGGGCCGCTGCGCCGCCTCGCGATTTGCACTGAAGCGGCGCCCTGACCCTGCGACCGCCCCCGCAGTGATGTTGCGCGTGCAAACGCTCGTTCTCTCAACCCGCTTTCCTAATGCTTATCTTCGATGGCCGCAGGTCACTACCTGCGCAGTCGCTCCTCACAGGCCAAATGCCCGCACAAGGAACTTGGCCATCTGGTCCCTGCGCACATAGGCAGAGGGGCAGTAGAGCAGAGGCGACGCCTGGCACCCGCTCGTTACGCCGTCGGCAACCAGCCTCTCGATCCAGCCGTAAAACACATTGTCCTTCGGAACGTCCGAAAAGGTTGGGGTGTCAGGCTTCAGCTCAGTCTTCCCGGCGGCCTTGCAGATGAACTTGGCCATCTGGTCCCTGCGCACATAGGCAGAGGGGCAGTAGAGCAGAGGCGAAGCCTGGCACCCGCTCGTTACGCCGTCGGCAACCAGCCGCTCTATCCAGCCGTAGAACACATTTGTTTTAGGCACATCCGAGAAGGTGGGCGTTGCGGGCTTGAGCTCAGTCTTGCCGGCCGCCTTGCAGATGAACTTGGCCATCTGCTCTCTCAGCACAGAATTCTCGGGGCAGTACCGTAGAGGCGAAGCCTGGCATCCGCTCGTCACCCCTGCTGCCACAAGCGCCTCTATATACTGCCAGAAGATGTTGGTCTTCGGCACATCATCGAAAGTCGTATTGTCCACGACGACGCTTATCTGCGCATCGCCAGTTTTGCCCACCCCGTCATACGCCCGGGCAGTTATGGTGTGCGCTCCCTCTGCGACCGTGAGAGGCACTGTGTCCCACGACCACGAATATGGCGCGGACATGTCTGTGTATTTCAAAACTCCGTTGTCCAGAAACTCAACTTTCGCTATCCCATCCGGGTCGCTTGCGGTGGCCTGCACATTTACAGTTCCCTTCACGGTCGCTCCATTCGCGGGAGCGGTTATGCTGACAGTCGGCGTTCCCGAACCCCCCACGACAGGACCGGGCAATGAGCCGCTTGCAGGAAAGACCGGGTCGTATTCCCAGGTGTCGTAGCATCCGAAGACAAAGTTGTGCTGGGCGACGCTCGAAAGGGTCAGACGCTTCTCGAAGACCTTTCCTGTCGTATATGAGCCTCCAGCCGTCTCGCTCATCCGGTAGGGCATGCCGTCCAGGTTCATCCACACCTGGAGCGGCGGGTCGCCGTTTGCGTCGGAATAAGTGACCCTGAAGACGAACTCCGTGCCAATGGGCCCCGCCGAGGGAGAAACAGAGCCGCTGCTCAGAACAGGCTTCGCGTTGTTCGGGGTTATTTGAAAGTTCGCAGTTTGGCTGGGCGGGACAGTCTTTGCGACAGGCCCAGCCCCCGAGCGCAACTGGTAGCTGCTCACCCCGACGCCAAAAGTGCCAGCCGGCGCCGGCACTGAATAGTAACCCTGGGCGTCCGTGAAGACCTGGGGCGTGCGGTCCCAGTCGGAGGTGTTGAGAGTTACCCGCGCCAGCGCAACCGGGCCGCCGGTGTCGGAGCGCGTAACGCGGCCAGATATAGTGTATGAAGGCGCCTGGAGCGTGATATCGGCGCGCACGCTGGAACTCAAGACTACCGTCTTAACCTGGCTCACGCTCAGATACATGTCTGGATATTCGGCGCGAACCTCGTATTGCCCCGTCAGGGCGGGGAGCAAATACCGACCGAGCGCATTGGTGTAGCCATAGACATAGTGGTAGGGCGCGGCGGTCTGATGCGCTTCCACGTCGGCCCCTGCCACAGGCGCGCCCCCCTGGTCAGTCACTATTCCGTAAATCGAGTTGGTGGCAGGACTCAGGTCGAAATTGACAGTTTTGTTTGGCGGGACAGTGACGCTCGCCGAGCCGGGCCCATAGCCGGCTGGAGATTCCACGTGCACCTGCCAGGTGCCCGAGGGCACAAACAGGGAGTACTCGCCCAGGATATCTGTCGAGGCCCAGCGCTCCCCACTTGCCGACTGGGCGTTCAGCTCAGCGCCTGCCACCGGCGCGCCGCCTGAACTCACAACTCCAGATATGGTGTAAGGCCCCGTCATTCTCTGGATAACGAAAACGAATCCCTGAATGTGCTGACCCGGTTGGAGAGCAAACTGATAAAGCGGGGGCGTCCGGTCAGCGATGGGAACGTTGCCCTGGGGGACCCATTCGGCTCGCATGACATAAGTGTCAGCCGGCAGAGGAACCGAGAAGGTTCCATCCGCGCCGGCGTTGATGGGGTACTCGCGGCGCTTTGAACCAAGGAGATCGATGAAGGCCCCCGCTACTGGCAGCCCGCTCGTATCAATCACAAGCCCGCTTACGGATTGGCTTTGTGGAGCCGGGCTGATCGCGAAGCTCCCGGAGACGCTGCTGCCGTTTGAGTCTTCTACCATCACCACGGTATCCGCGGACGGTGCGAAGGTGAACTTCCACGTGAACTTGAGTGCCGAGGGGGCGCTGTCCTCATCTATCCAGGAGTTGTCCTGAATGAGCAGATTCTCAAACACTTCCTGATGGGCGTCAAGGACGCCGTCGCCGTCGGAGTTATCTCCTATGACGAGGTGAGCCACCCCTCCGGCCGAAGCTGTGTTGAAGCGAAAGACCAGGTTGCCGGGAACCGTTATGGTCCCGCCGGTCAGTCCGTTCACCGTCAGGTAAGTTACGGCCCAGGACGGTGAAACGGAAAGCGCCATCAAACAGGCGAGGACGACGATGACTGCAAACCAATGAGGTCCACTGCGAGATGCTGTGTTCACCTTACCTCTCCTTAGCGGCTGCCGCTGTTGGCTCAACCTCGCGCGCATTGTTGAAACCCGCGCAGTCGGTTCCGCGGTCTGTAGGGCGGGGACGCCGTTCCCCGCCGCAAAAATCAGGACCGGCGGGCCTCGGCAGGCCCGCCCTACAGTCGAACGTGATAAGCGAACTTCAGTAGTTGCTGCGCGTGCAGGAGCCCGCTAACTTATAGCAGAAAAGGCAAGGGGCGTCAATCTTTCAGGGGAGCAGGGCGATGCGAGACATCAAATTCTCTGCCGGCATCTGGTATCTGGGAGCTGTGGGGGATCGCTTTGCGAAAGGCGGCTATCGGCCGGATGTTCCACTCGCCCAGAGATGGCGCAACGCCGCCGCTGTTGACGGCATCGCGGGCATGGAGATGCATTATCCCAACGAGGTCAACGAGGACACCATTGAGGAGGTCCGCGTGCTGTCCAGAGAGACAGGGCTTCAGGTGAAGGCAGTCGCCCCTCTCCTGTGGACAGAGCCGCAGTGGCGCTACGGCGCTCTCACCAACCCCGATCCGGCGCTGAGAAAAGCCGCCATTGACAGGGCAAAGAAGACTCTTGATATCGCCGAGGCACTACAGGCTGACCTCGTCATATATTGGCCTGCGCAGGACGGCTATGATTATGTTTTCCAGGCCGATTATCGCCAGCGCTTTGAGCTGTTCGTGCAGGCGATGCGCGAACTGCTCGCCTACAAGCCAAAGCAGAAACAGGTGCTTGAGTATAAGGCTTACGAGCCAAGGACGCACATCTTCCTTGGAAACATGGGCACCGTCCTGACGGTAGTCAATGAGATAGGCGCGCCAAACCTTGGAGTGAACTACGATATAGGCCATGGCCTGATGATGCGCGAGGAGATGGCTGAGTGCGTTGCCCTGGCGATGCGCTACGCAAAACTCTGGCACACGCACTTCAACGATAACTGGCGCCAATTCGACGACGACCTGATTGTTGGCAGCGTGAACTTCTGGGAGACCCTGGAGATCCTGTTCTGGCTGGATGAGCTCGATTACGAGGGATGGATAGGCCTCGACCTGTTCCCATACCGAGAAGATCCTGCGGCGGCAATGCGCGAGAGCATAGCCAACATCCGCCGCATGTATGAGCTGCTGGAAAAGGTGGACCGGGCGGAGATAAGGGCGCGCTGGCAAGATAATGACGCCATAAAGATCTCGCAGCTTCTGAGGCGCATGCTTTCGTGACATGTGCTGTATGGCGCCCTACAGGATGATATGAACGCGCTTTGCTGGAGCATATTCGCCACCGGACACGCAGAGCTCGACTACCTCTCCAGCGAGGAGAAGATCGAGCACCTCTGCCGCCGCTTGCGTTCGCTTGGCATAAGCAAGGTCTATCTCGATGTCTTCCGCGGCGGCTTCAGAGAGGAGAGCGCGCTCATACGCGCCCGAGATTTTCTGCGCCGGCACGGAATCAAGGCGGCAGGCGGCATATCGCCGCTCTGCGGAAAGGGATTCGGCAAGAGTGGGTCTGAGGGCGCCGGTTTCATGTGCTGTTACTCCAGCCCGTCAACTCTCGAGCACATCGAGAAAATCTCTTCCCTGGCTGGCCGAGTATTCGACGAGATGATTGTGGACGACTTCCTCTGCACCCAGTGCCGGTGTGAAGACTGCGAATCCGCCAGGGCTGGCAAGAGCTGGGAGCAATTCCGACGCGATATGCTGGCGGCAGTGGGAAGAGAGCGAATCGTCGCTGCCGCAAAGAGAGAGAATCCCAGGGCAAAGGTCATAATCAAGTATCCGCAGTGGTATGACCGGTTTCATGTTTTCGGTTACGATGTCCTGAGCCACCCGAAGAATTTCGACCTGGTCTGGGCAGGAACAGAGACCAGAGACCCGGACATCGAATATGTGCAGCCATACCAGGCCTACTTCAACCACCGGTGGCTGCGCTCAATCGCGGCCGAAAGAATGGGCGGCGCCTGGTTCGACCAGTATAACACCTCGCCTCCCGCATTCCTGCACCAGGCGTATCAGAGCGTGTTAGCTGACGCGGGCGAGATTGTTTTATTCCACTCCGACGACAACTGGCTGGACGAAAAAAACGCAAACATAGCTGCGTTTGAGCAGCATATGCAGCGGCTTCAGGTCCTGGCCGGACTTGTCGGTGGCCTCGAGCCCGTTGGAATATACGCTTACAAGCCGCCGGAATCCGACCCCCGCGGCGAAGCCTATGTCTTCGACTATTTCGGCATGTTCGGGATGCCTCTCGTTCCTTGCTCCACTTTTCCCGAGGGCGCCAAAGCAGTTCTCTTGACCGCGCACGCAGCAAGCGACCCAGAGCTTGCTGGAAAGTTGACGGCTTTCCTGGAGCGCGGCGGAACAGCCATTGCCACTGCCGGTCTCGTCGAGGCGATTGCAGACGACACCCATCTGCTGAGCGAATTCGGCTATAGAGAGAAACCGGTCACAAGGCTTGAAGAGTGGACTTTCCGCTTCGAGGTCGCAGAAACCGAAGTCTCGGGTCCTGGCTTCGTTCGCTTGCGCGCTGCGCTGAACCCATATTGGGCCCGCACGCTGGTCAGCGCCATAACTGAAGCCGGGGAATTCCCGATTCTCACCGAACACCAGACGCGCTCTGGCGGGAAAGCTCTGGTAATGTGCGCCGACACTATGCGGTATTCTGAAGAGAGCATGAGATTGACCGTCGGCGAGCCCGTGCCGCTGATAAATCTTCCGGATGCGGTTGTGCAGAAGCTGAGAGACGCTGCGCTGGCGCGATTGGGAATATCGCTGCACGGCCCTGCGAAAATGGGCCTATATCTTTACGATGGTGGCCTTCTCGTCTTGGCGAGCTTCGCAGACAAGAGGATCGCGCCCAGCCTGCGTATGACCGCGGAGCGTTTCGGCCCTCTGCCGGACGCTCTGGAAGAGAAACTGACATCAGTCCGAGTGCCAGCTCAGGATAATCAGCTCATGCTCGAACTGGAGCCGGGCCAGGTAGCCGCTTTCCAACTGCCAGCGGCATAATGACAGGAGGGGACCCCATGGCTCGATTCTACACGGATGCAGACGCCGACCTTGAGCAGATACGCGAGGAGCCCATCGCCATAATAGGCTACGGAAACCAGGGCAGAGCCCAGGCGTTGAACCTGCGCGACTCGGGCCTTCAGGTCCTCGTGGGCAATTTGCAGGACGCATATTGGCAGCAGGCTGTGGAAGACGGGTTCCAGCCAATGTCACCCGCCGAGGCGGCCCGACAGGGCAGAATCATCTGCCTTCTGGTGCCCGACGAGGTTCAGCAGCAGCTCTACGAGAGAGACATCGCGCCAGCCCTCCAGCCGTGCGATGCTCTCGATTTCGCCCATGGCTACTCGATTCGCTACGGCCTCATACGGCCGCCGGCGGAAGTGGATGTCATACTGGTCGCCCCTCGCATGATCGGCACAGGTGTAAGAGAGCTTTTCCTCAAGGGCAGCGGGGCGCCGTGCGCTGTGGCCGTCGAGCAGGACGCCACGGGCAGGGCATGGCAGCGTGCCCTCGCGTTCGCAAAGGCCATTGGGGCTACCAGAACTGCGGCTCTGGAAACGACTTTCGCCGAGGAGACCGAGCTCGACCATTTTACGGAGCAGGCGGTGATGCCGGTGGTTTTCAGCCTGCTGGTGGAATCGTTCGACCTGCTGGTCGCGCGCGGCTATCAGCCCGAGATGGTCGCGCTGGAATTGTGGGCGAGCGGCGAGCCGTCCGAGACCTGGGGCCAGATCGCCTCGATGGGCCTTTTCAGGCAGTTGGACCTGCACTCGCGAACCAGTCAGTATGGAACTCTCACTCGCAGCACGAGCGGCCTTCGAGAGCAGTTGCGCGCAATTGCGGAGAAGGGTCTCGCCGAAATCCGCAGCGGCGCTTTCGCTCGAGAGTGGGAGGCCGAACGAAGCGCAGGCTATGCCGTCTTCAACAAGCTGAAGCGGCAAGCTCTGTGTCATCCGCTCAACGAAGTTGAGCAGACGATAAGGGAGGCGCTCCGACGCGCCAGGGAGTGAGAAAAGGATGAGTTGGCACAGGCAGGTTCGTTGGGCTCTGCTGCTCTTGTGCGCTTCAATCTCCTGCCTCGCAAGGGCTAAGGAGGAGAAGGAAGATGTGGCGGTGGTGACAGGAAAGGTCTCCCCCGCTGGCATCGGCGCGGAGGTGATAGCCTACGCCTCACCATTCATGGAAGAGCGGGCGCGGGTGAGGCCTGACCTTGAAGGGAAATATCGGCTGGAACTCCCGGCGGGGAACTACCGAATAGTCGTCTTCCGCGAGGGATATGTCTATTCCCAGGACCCTCCCGCAATCGCGTCGCAACTCAGAGTCGTTGCGGGCGACCAGATAGCGGAACTGAATTTCCACCTTGCAAGGGCGGGAAGCATCTCAGGGCGCCTCACGGGCACGACTGACAGAACCCTCGTGGCGGCGGTGCGGCGCACGGCATTCTGGGAAGGAGAGAGAAGGGTTGCTGGCGGCGCCGCAGTTGCCCGGGCAACCGGGCAATACAGAATCCTGAACTTGAGGCCCGGCATCTATGACTTGCTCATCATCTCCAGCAGTGGAGTGGTCGAGGGAATTTTCAACCTCGCTGGAGTGCCCGATTCACTGACCAAGGCTGACAGGGATGCCCTGATGGAGCTCAATCGGCTCTACGAGCGAGCGAGGGCGTCTGGCAACTTATCTGCCGCCCTTGAGTTCTACTCGAAGGGCTATTCGGACGGCAGCGGCCAGACCTATTCAACGCTCGCGCAGCAGGCAGAGGCGCAGCCGAGTCAGCCCCCGCAGCGGAAGGTTCACACTTTCCGATGGAAAGTCATTGCGCTTGAGGGCGCCGAGGATATGGCGCGGGCTATCGTGCACCGCGATTACGACTGGATCGAGCCTGGCATGAAGGAACCCAGCGTGCCAGAGAGGCACGACTGGCTGGTTGAATACAGACGCGAAGACGGCGCCTGGCGCATATTCAGGGCAAGTCTCCTCAGACTTTACGGCAACCTCTCCATGAGGATCTCCAGCCTTACTGGCGAACCTTGCAGCTTCTCCTCCGACTACATCGCCTCCTACATCTCCGATCCCAACATCAGCAACATCGTGCTCAAACCCGGGGAACACAGCACCGGTCACGATCTCGACTTACCGAAAGCAAAACGTGGGCGCAAGGCCAGGCGCCGATAGAGCAAGACAGAGGAGCTTGCTGCCGGCCCTGCAAAGTTCAGGCTCTCGATTTCTTCAGAGCCGCGGCCAACTCGGCGTGCTCAGCGGCGTAGCGTTCCAGCGGAACCCCCGCGCGGTAGCTCTCGGCAGCCTGGCGAAGCGCCAGCACTCCCGCGGCTATGCCCATGGGGTGAGCGAGGATAGCTGTTCCAGCCAGCGGCAAAATGTCATAGCCGTAAGCTCGCACATTGTCCACGATATTCTGCGCGCCAAGCCCGCCGGATAGAGCGGGGACCATGTCGCGTATGCCATTCATCGGCTCGCGCATTAGCTCGACGAGCTCCTTGGACCGCTCCTCCGTGTCGGCGATCAGGTAGCCTTTGACCATGTGGGCGCGCATGAAATCGCCGCCCAGCAGGCGCACGAGTTTCGCAGCCACTTTCAGATCTATGCCGAAGCCAGGAACGCGCGACCAGGCGGAACGGCCGCCAGTGTGAACATAGATTGGCACAGGCAGGCTTTCATCTTCCGCCAGAATCTGGAGCGCGCAGAATCCAGTGGCGAACACATTTATCATCAAGCCGGTGGCACCCGCGTCCACAGCTCTGTGCGCGCCGTCGAGAATGTGGTCGGGCCGGGTGCTCATGTGGGGGCAGTAGATGACCTTCCGGCCAGTTCGCTCCTCAGCCGCGCGCAGCCCCTGCGACACGAGCCGCACCTTGTCCTCCAGGGAGCAGTAGTCGGGATTGTTCATCTTCTCATCGTCCTTTATGAAATCAATGCCGGCCGCCGCCGCCTGCCCGCATTTGTCGGCCACCTCTCGTGCTGTCAGCCCGGCGCAGGGCTTCACGATAGTCCCAACGACAAGTTCACCCTCGGGAAGCCCGAGAAACCGCCGGGTCCCTTCCATGCCGAACTTGGGCCCAGGCAGAAGCTTCAACAGCTCCGGGGGAAGACAGAAATCCATGAGCCGAACCGTGTCGCAGAAAAGCCTTTCGAAAAGCGGACCTCCGGTCATGAAAAGCCACAAGCTCGGGATGAAATACTTGTCAATGGCCATGTTGCTTATGGGAAAGATCACAGTCGCTATGCCCTTACCCGGTTCCAGCTCCTGCAAGCTGTAAACTTCAGCCCTGCTGCGTTGGAAAAGCTCGGTCGGCTCATCCTCCCCGACCCAATCTCCAGTCGTCTCCTCGACGGCAATCTTCGCGGCCGCGTCCATGAGCGTGCCTTTGCTCACCTCGAGGTAATAGTCCGCAAGAAAATGACCTGCTGGCGCCTGTCTCACGATGCAGAACCTCCTCTCATAACTCCTGCCCGGCCTGCTGAAGTGAACGCCTTCGCCGCCCCGTCATCCTGCACCTCTCGCAGAAACGCCTACGATCGCCGAAAGGATGGTGGTGAGGTCTTTGCGACTTCCTCAGCAGGCCCGAGCCGATAGCAGCCGCGGCGCCAGGCAACTGCTCCACTGCTTCCTTGCAAAAGCCCGCGCTGCATCAGCGCCGCTTGTCATCGCGTGCCCCGACTTGTCGGGGCGCGGCGATCTCATCCCCTGGCCCGCCAGCCGGCGGGCAGGCTTTCAGGCGCAGTTCAGAGATTGCCACGGCCCGCCAAGCAACTGGCGGGCCTCGCAACGACCGTCCACGCCTATCGCCGCCCACATGGTGGCATCGCCAGGCTATGACGCCACCCTATGCAAGTAACCACTAGTCTATACTCCGGCCATTTTGAGGGGCAGAACGTGAAGAGGGACGGAGGGCTGGTGGCCTTGTGCGGCAAAGGGGTGTTTGTCGAAACATCTATAGCCGACGAGGTCACAGTCCATGTCACAGC
>Ga0315280_10001846_pt1 | contig 35448 bp, 25 predicted proteins | sample YL17G06_40_MG_FD_203697 | JGI IMG/M metagenome (GOLD analysis project Ga0315280, IMG submission 203697) | Sediment microbial communities from Yellowstone Lake, YNP, Wyoming, USA - YL17G06_40 | ecosystem: Environmental > Aquatic > Freshwater > Lake > Sediment | place: USA: Wyoming | collected...
ACACCGGCATGGCCGGGCAAACACACCCTCCCAGCCGCACTCGAGGGGCTGGAGGTCACAGAACCACCCCTTCCCCGCGGAGGAGCATCAGTGTTTTCTCTTGACATCCCCTTTTATAGAACCCGCGCAGGCCTCAGGAGGACCCTATTTCAGTTTCTCGGCGAACGCATATCCAGGCTCCGCTTTCACCGGCCCCCCACTCAGGAATCGAGTCAGGCGTCTAGCTGTTTCCCCAGCAGTTCGGCCAGTGTGCCTCTGCGCACCAGTTCTTGTCGTGCAGTAAGTAACATATAGGAAGTGCCGGGCACGGGTTAACGAGACGTACAGAAGCCGGCGCTCGTCATCAAACAGGTCACCAGACATGTTTCTTCCCGGGATGTATTCATCCTCGGCGGCTGCGACAATGACTGCCTCGGCTGTAAGCCCTTTTGCCTGGTGCATGGTCATAATCGAAACGGTGTCGCGGGGTCTGTCTTGTTCGAAGTCCCCCAGCGAAACATTTAACGCCTTAAGAAGAGAGTCGAGGGAATCTACCCCAGCGGCTTTTGACGCTCGACCAAAGACCTCAACGATCGCCTCTCTGTTTTCCTCGTCGGGGATGATTTCTTCTGCGAGCGACTCTATCCAAGGAATAACATCCTTCTTGGGGGGCGGCCCCAGATTGCTTAGAAGCTTCAGAATCTTCCTATGCTCCTCAGCGATGGTTGATCCCTTTCCCTGGATCAGAGAGGGTTCTTGGGCAATTTCAGAGATTCCCCTGCTGTAACTCCACCCTTTGCCCCTCGACAACTCATACGTCGCCATGAGAGTTTTAGCACCGAGTGAGTTCGAACGGACCTGGAGGATTGTACGCCAAGCGAGGTTATCTGAATTGTTTAGAACCAGACGCAAGAGTGAGAGGAGGTCTCTACCCGGGTGCGTATCTAAAGGCTCCAAGGGATTCGAAACGATCCCAACGGGAATCGCTTCGCTCAGCAGAGCAGCGCGAAGTGGTTTAGAGAAAACGTGATATCTGTCGGAGCGGAGTAAAATGAGGATCGATTCCGGCTGGATCTTCTTACGTTTCCAAAGCCATTTGCAGATCCTAGATATGCCTATGGCCTCATAGCCTTGTTCTTGAAAGCTCATAAGATGAACGTCTCCTGCCCCCGAAGCGGACACGGAAGTGAGAGGCTTATTTTCTCTCCGTGTGTCCTGGCGAGCTACGTACAAGCCGTATTCAAGGATCTTCTCGTCGCATCGTTGACATTCTTTGAGGACGAGATTCTTGGCGGGACTAAATTCTTTTGCGAAGCGTCTTATCCCCTCTGGGTTTGCATATCGAAAACCATATATGCTCTGGTCATCGTCACCAGCGCCGTACACCTCGGCCCCGTTGCTGGCGAAGGCACGCACTATAGCGAGATCGCACGGGTTCAAGTCTTGGTACTCGTCAATCAAGACATGTCGGAGCGCTCCTTCGAGGTCTATGGCGCCCTCCTCCAAAGCATTCTTAAGCTGGTAGACCAGCTCTGATCGGACCGTGTACCCATATACCTGTCGATGTTCCTGCCATGCCCCAAGGAATTCAGGGTCTGGGAAGTTCCTTTTCCAATCTGAACGGTCTGCGGTAAGTTTCTGCCAGTCGGCAGAAAGTTGTTCCAGGAGGTCCGATGTCTCGACAACGGTCTTGTCAAGCAGAGTTTTGAGCTCCTCTACAACCACATTCCGCTCTTCCCAGTCGTCCGCAATCCTTAGCGGTTGGGGGAGCTTCGTCCTCGCTGCATGCCGCAGCAGTTCACGGAGAGCGAAAGAGTGCAGGGTTGACACCTTCACCTCCGCGGCTCTTTCGGAACCTACTTCCGCGGCCAGTCTTGACTTGAGCTCAGCGACGGCGGCCCGAGTAAAGGTTAGAGCCATCATTTCTTCTGGTTGGACTTCTGCCACTGAAATCAGGTAGGCAATGCGCCGTGTGAGGGTTAGCGTCTTCCCGGTGCCCGGCCCGGCGAGCAGTCTGGCATTTTTCCCCGAATGAGAAGCTGCTGTTTGTTGCGCTGGGGTCAGGCCCTCTTTTCATGACATGATAGAGGTCCTCCCATACCTGCCGTGGCGTCGATAGTTAACGTTAGCTGTCCCTATTGAACCCCTTTCACTAGGCAAGCCGCAAGGCCTTTGGCAAGAAAGCTCGTACCCTGAGAGCCTGCCGGGCCGCGCATCGCGGGTGGCGCGTACATCCCGTTCTTTAGGATGTATGCGGGGGCGATGCGTGTGGCGAGTGAAGTGTAGTCCAGGGAAAGCCCACGGCACAAACCGCGTGCCGTGGCTGCTGACTGACTTTCCGGATGAGATCGCATGCGCAGCAGACCCTGCCCTGTATGCGGCAGTCGCGCAATGAAGCTCGCGGAGCGAGCGAAAGGCTATAGCCCAGCGCGTGAGCGCTGGGTTTCCGGGCGCCCACCGCCTTTGTCTCTTTCCAGCCCCGAAGGGGCGGTAGAACAGCGCAGGCCATCGAAGATTCTTTCGCCCCGTTGGGGCTTGCCGCGAGATTCAATCAATGCGCGTACCCGTGTCCCAGGGCTTGCTTGCGCCCTGGGCTCTATTCTGTTGCCCGCCACGGCGAGCTTTGCCGCCAGTTCACGCGTGGCGCATCCGCAGCTTCGCCGGGACAGGTAGAGCGCCGCTACAATCGCTGTAGCGACGATCTGCTGCCTCGGCGGTCATCCACGGCCAGCCGGGACAGGTACAGCGCCGCTACAGAAGAGGCGCAGACCCAGAACGCGCGTCTGCGCTACCACAACCCATTCTGTCAAACACCTCCATCACTACTTGGGTGGAGGAGTCTTCGCGCCGGACGGGGATGGTTCAGAAGGCCCTCGAGTTTGGCCCGGCGAAGCCTTTGAGGATTGCGCCGGGCTGGGCGTTTGCCCTTGCACGGAACAATCTTGTGACGGCGGCCCCTGCGTGGAAGGCTCGACGCTCCCTCCCTCAGAGGCGGCCTTGCTTCCGCTGCCGCTCACGTCGGTGCGCCACTTCTGGCGACTGTCGCTGGTGAGAGCTCGGACCACTAAGCCGCCACAACGGTCCTTCTCGATAACGTATAGGTCCGGCATGTTCTCGCCCGCCGGCTGTGCCTGAACCATTTGAGCGGCGGAATGGCCTGGCGTGGGTTGGACCGCCCGGCGGACTGTGCCCTGCGGGAGGCTTGGGCCGGAATAAACCGTGACGGTGGCTTCGGCAGAGAGATTCTGCCAGGTGGCCGTCACAGTGAATTTGCCCGGCACCAAGCCCGTCAGCCTCACCTCCTTGGCGGCTTGGATTTCCCCGAGCGCGGGGTCGCTTACGGCCCGGCGGGCGTCGCGGATCGGTCGGCCACGGTCGTCGGATAGCTGCAGCAACTGCGGCTCGCCTACTACGATGCCCACGACGCTGGGCGTGATCGCAATCAACTCATTGAGGATTGCGGAATATAGTGACGACCTTTTCTGTAGCGGCGGTCTGCGACCGCGGCATTGTCGGCGCTCATAGAGCGCCGCTAGAAAGAATGAGTGTCACTGTATTCTGCGAACATCTGTAGGGGGAGGCAACGGCTCGCCAGAAGGCTTGTCGGCGGCAGGCGTGGCGGCGCTCTGCGTAGCGGTCTGCGGGCACAAAACGGTGAAGGCACCCGCGACGGCCGCACTGGCCCATAAGGCCAGGAGTAGGGAAGTGAGTAGGCAAGGTATCAAGCCTGTGAGTGGACCACGAAGACAGGCACTTGAGAAAAGAACCTTCTTGGACAAGGTCGGCGCCGCTAAACCTCATTGGCGTGAGGGCACCAGACTCCCACACGGGTCTGATGCCCGCCCCTGTTATTGACGAGGGTTGTCACGCTGCAACCGTCACCCCTTCAACAACTTAGTATTTGTCTAGGAGCGACAATATGTCGCTTTCCTGGCTGCAAGCTTAACGTTGACCCCGGTGGGAATTGTGGGACTTGGCAGCTTCGTGTGGCTCGATGTGCGCCCGAAGTGAGTCAAGGACCGGCGCTTTACATTCCGGGCCACACCGCATAACATCGCCGGTCACTCGTATGGACCTGCTGCTTCTGGGAGCCGGGATGGGAATTGTCGGAGGGTTGATTCCCAGCCCGCTCCACATGATCGCGCTGACGCAGGTGGCGCTCAATCGCTGGCTGCGCGCCATCCTGATCTTGTTGGGCCCGCCGCTGGTGATTGACGGCGCCTTGCTCGTGGTTACCTTCTTCTTCTACCAGTACGTTCCGCACAACATCGCGCATAACGTTGCCTACGTGGGTGGGGTGGTGCTGATAGGCTTCGCGAGTTACGCTCTCCTGGAGATGCGGCGGAAAACCGAGGAGGAAATGGCGAGCTCTGCGGCGCTGACTTACGCCAGCGTCTCGGTCGCGAGCATGGCTGAGCTGACGGCGCCAGGTACATGGATTTACTGGCTGACCGTGGCTGGCCCAGTAGTCGCGGAAGGGCGTCAGTACGGCTACTGGCACGTGATCCCGTTTTTCGCCGGCGGCTTGGTGGGCTATTACGGCGCTGCCATATTCTCGACCTGGCTGATGGCCTGGGGCGCCAGCCTGCACAAGCGTTTCAAGGATCGCCTCTTCCTGGCCGCGAACGTTCTGTTGTTGATTATGGGGGTGTCCTACTTGGTGCGCGCGTACCTCGGGAGATAGGCCGTTCCCGGGAAGGACGCTGCGCGCTCCGAGAGCTGCTACTGAAGTGGGATTGAATCCGGAGGGGCATGGCAAGCCATGCCCCTGGTGGATCTCTTCTAAGGCGTCGTCAGCACCTTCACGTCGAAGGCGGGAATCTCAACGCCGGCCGGCTCACTCGAGCCCGTGAGAGCGTTCTGGTAAGTCTGGCCAAGCGAGACTGTCTGCGGCTTCTCGGTGTAATTCAGCAGGAAGATAACCTTCTTTCCTGTTTTCTCCCGCACGGCCATTTCCACGCCCTCTGGCAGGCTCGGCCCCGTATCAACGCCGACTTGCTGGACCAGCCATTTGATGCCATTGTCGTAGTAGTCTTGCCCGGCTTCAGTCCCTACGTAAAAAACCAAGCCTTTGCCGAAGCTGTTCTGGGTGACGGCCGCCTTGCCCGCATAGTAGCCCTTGCCGTAGGTGGCGAGCGTCTGGGCCGAGGTGGGTTCGAGGATGTCGAACCACACTCCGGCAGAAAAGCGCGTGCCATCGATGTCTACAATTTCCTGTTCCTGGTTGGTCTGCGGGTCGAAGTCGTGGATAGCGACGCCGGCCAGCTCCGCCAGCGGCCCGGGGAGCGTTTGGTCGGTCACCACGTTGTGCTCGTCCTTCACACCGGAGCGGTAGCTCAAGACGAGCGTTCCTCCATTCTTAACGAACTCCGTCAGCTTTTCGACGAGCGGCTTATCAGCGAGGAAAAGCGATGACGCCACGATGATCTTGTACGAGGAGAAGTCGCTCTGCGGGAAGAGCGCGTCTACGTTAATGCCTAGCCTGCGAAAGGCGTTGTAGTAAGCGTGCAGTTGCTGGTTGTAGTTGAATTTCTCCACCAGCGGCTGGATGTGGAACGCCCAACGGCTGTCGGGAGAAATTAGCAGAGCAACAGGCGAGATCACCTTGGAGCCTCGGAGGAGTTCGGTGAGTTGGCCCAATTCCTTGCCCGCCTGCGATGCCGTCTGATAGCGCGCGTTGGGGTAGCTATCCTGATCCAGGATGCCCTGCCAATATTGTTCTGTGCCATAGCGGCAGGTTCTCCAGCGGAAGTAGCAGACACCGTCCGCGCCGTGCGCCACCGCCTGGTAAGCCCACACCCGATAAAGTCCGGGGGCGGCTTGGTGGCCCCAGAAAACGTTCCAGCCCGGCAGGCCCCCTTGCTGCTCCATGACCATGAAGTTCTGGTTGTTCTTCGACCCGCGCATCAGGTCGTGGGCGAGGCCGGGACCGAAGTAGCTCGCGTAATCCTTCTGGAACATCGGATAGTTGTCCCAGGCAACGAAATCGAGAGAGGTGTTGAGGACAGAATAATCCACGTTGTCGTACATTCCCATTTCGTTGTGCGTGATGGCCTTTGCGGGCGCGATCTTCCTGAGGATCGTCGTTTGGATCCTCAGATAGTCGTGCGTTGAATCGCTCTGGAAGCGCTTGAAGTCCAGTGCGAGGCTGGGATTGTGTGCCTTACCCAAGGTGTTCCAAGGCAGGGGTATCTCTGACCAGGCCAGATATGTGTGCCCCCAAAAGACAGTGCCCCAGGCTTTGTTCAGCGCCTCCAGGGTCTTATATTTCGTCCGGCACCATCTCTGGAAGGCAGCGCGGCTGGCAGCGTCATAACAGTCAGGATCACCCAGTTCGTTGTCGATCTGCCAGCCGATCACTCCCGGATGGTTCTTGTAGTGCTCTGCCATGGCCGTGACAATTCTCTGCGTGGCGGCGATGAAGTTGGGGTTGTGGATGCAGTAGTTCCGCCGTGAGCCATAGCGGTAACGGATACCGTTCTCGTCCATGGCGGAGATGTCGGGGTACTTGGCGTACAGCCAGGCCGGAGGCGAAGCTGTGGGTGTTCCCAGCATCGCCTTGATACCGTGCGCGTTCAGGACCTTCAGCGCGCGGTCGAGCCAGGCAAAATCGAACTTGCCCTCCGTGGGTTCCATCTTGACCCAGGCAAACTCGGCCAGCCGCACGAAATTGATGCCCGCAGCCTGCATCATCTGGGCGTCTTTCTCCCATTGGCTTTCGTTCCAGTGCTCAGGGTAGTAGTCGACCCCGTAGACAAACTTCCCACCATTCCATTCGATCAAGTCGAAGGGTTTAGAGGGCGTCTTTTGTTGCGCGTGGGCACAAGGCGCGATAAGAATGTAAGCGCTTACCAAAGTGGCCAGGAATCTCACCAGTGGTGTGTTCATGATTTAACCTCTTTTGCGTGCCATGCCTAGCTTGACTTCAGCGCAAGGACTGGTTCGCGAAGGATTGCTCCACACCTCGGACGCGCACATTATTGAGAGCTTGGGCATCTCTGTCAACAGTAAAGCGCTCTTGGTGGGGGGGACATAAAGTTGCTGAGGGTGGGAACCAGACCCAACGTACCTGACCTCGAGTTCACTCCAATTTCGTTGCCTCCTCGGAGATTTCCTGCTAGATTTTTTGTTTAGACTCGGTGCGAGTCTTCCGTTCATGTGAGAGCGTGGGCAGCGCCGAGACCATGCCGAACTAGATTCATCATCGATAGGATTCCCAAACTAAGGAGCAACTGGCAAAGATGGCAAACAAGTCAAAAGGCACAATCGGAATTCTAACTGGCGGGGGCGATTGCCCGGGGCTGAACGCCGTCATTCGTGCGGTCGTGCGCCGCGCGGATCGGTTGGGCTACAAGGTTCTGGGCGTGAAAAATGGCTGGAGAGGCATGCTGAAGGCCGATGCGTCGCCGCTGACGCTGGATTCGATTTGCGGCATCCTGCCGCGCGGCGGGACGATCCTGGGCACTTCACGTACGAATCCTCTGAAGAAAGAAGAGGATAAGAAAACCCTGTTTGCGAACTTGAAGACCATGGGAATCGACTACCTCATTGCGGTGGGAGGCGAGGACACCTTGGGGGTGGCGCGCTATCTCGCCAAGGAGAACGTGAAAGTCGTGGGTGTGCCGAAGACGATTGACAACGACGTGGAGGGCACAGACCAGACCTTCGGGTTTGACAGTGCCGTCTCCATCGTGACGGAGGCCATCGACCGGCTCCATTCTACGGCCGAGTCCCACCAACGCGTCATGGTGTTGGAAGTCATGGGACGGCATGCAGGCTGGATCGCCATGATCTCCGGCATCGCGGGCGGAGCGGATTGCATCCTGATTCCCGAGAAGCCTATGACCATTGAGGCGATCTGTGACATTCTGAAGAGACGCCACGCGCGTGGGCGGAACTTCTCCATCGTCGTGGTTTCGGAAGGGTTCCAACTTGCCGGCGGTAAGGAACTTGCCACCAAGGATCAGAGGCTGGACCAATTCGGGCACGTGTTGCTGGGCGGGATCGGCGAGCAGCTTGCCAAACTGATTGAAAAGCTGACCGGATTCGAGACGCGCTCCACCGTGCTGGGTCACGTGCAGCGGGGCGGCTCGCCCACCGCCTTCGATCGGGTCTTGGGAATGCGTTACGGCATCAAGGCCGTGGATTTGATTGAGGAAGGCAAGCTCGGCCACATGGTGTGCCTGAGGGGAAACCAGATCACTTCCATCCCCTTGCTGGACGCTCTGACAAAGTTGAAGTTGGTGGACGAGGAGTGGGTCCGCACAGCAGAGGTCTTTTACGGTTAGCTGCCTCGGGGGATTCCACCCTTAAGTGACACTCCTCGCCGTGAAGTGGCGCGCCTTGGCTGCCGCGAAGGCGTGCCACCCAAGGGCCGGCTGCCTGAATCGTGTCGAGTGGTCTGCTGCCCCGTCGGTGTCGGTGGGGGGTGAGACGCCATTCGGTGCTTGTCCCTGGCGCGAAGGCCTGCCCGGCACAATACTCCTGAACAGTTGAGGTTTGGGATCCTAGCGGCTCGCTGGGAGCGACGGCGCTCGCACCCCACGTTGCACCAGGGTATGGAGATCCGCGCTGAGGTCTGGGATGGCCTCCGGAGACAAGCAGGCGACCAGGGCGCGAAAGGCCAGTAACGTTTCCTTGGCGATCAAGTCGAAGTCGTGGAAGTAGAGGTCGAAGCGCGACCAGACCTCCGGGGAGCGATCCTCACTTCGCTCCGCGTAGCGGTAAGTGTGCCGGAACTCTCCCGTCAATGCTGCTGCGGCTCGGCGCAGCAGGCGGATTTGGAGTTGGAAACGCAGCTTGGAACTGAACACCAATTGGTCCAGTAATTCGTGCATGCGGACGTAATCGATCATGACTCTGGACTTGAAGCGATCCGCGACGATGCTGCGGACGGGAACGACCACGCGCGCACTCGTCAGGTATTTTGCCAGGGCATTCAGCAGAGCGGTCACAATCTCTGCCAGGCGATCCCACTCGCCCGCCGAAAGCCGTATCATATGCCAGGCCATGTCATGGCGGCTGGCATCGCGCTCTTCAAACGCGTCGTTCAAAGAAATGCCAAGGATAGCTGCCTGTGTTTCCACTTCCTGGGCTACAGGGTGATAGACGGCGTGGAGTTCCGGGCGGAGGGGTATGAGGCCGGAGAGCCGCGGGGCGGCGGACGGAGCCATGCGGAGCAGGCGACGGAGTAGCGCGCCTATCCCCAGCAGAACCAGTCCGCCTAGGACCCACTTCATGCCGTTCACTATAGAGATTTGTCGGCTGGTCTTCAAGATAGAACTAGAGATATTTATCAAGATGCCAACGAAGGAATTGACGTGCAGGGAAAACCGCCGCCAGGACCGGGGAGTGTCTTCGCTGACGGCAAAGGGCTCATTCGCTCCGCGTGAAGGCCAATTCCTTGACACTGTTTTCTTTCGGAACCTATAATGCCGCATTTATTCGTGCAGCGAAATTCTGACTGGTTCTAGGGTCTTGCGCGTGTCAACCGGCGAACTCCAGGATCTCATACTCCAGCGACGGAAGAAGCTCCAGGCGATTATCGACCTAGGATTCGAGCCCTACCCGCGCAAATACGAGACCACGCACACCGTTACCCAAGTTCTGGCCGGATACTCTGCGTGCTCGGGAGAGGAGCTGAGCGCCCACAAGATCTCTGTCCGCGTTGCGGGGCGGGTGATGACGATCCGTCCCCACGGCAAGGCGGGGTTTGCGCATCTGGCCGGTGGAGGGCAGCGCCTGCAAATCTACGTGCGCCTGGATGCCGTCGGCGAACGCGACTTCGAGCTCTACAAGCTCCTGGACCTCGGTGACTTGATCGGCGTTGAGGGGTATCTCTTCCGTACCCGGACGGGCGAGCTGACCGTCCATGCCGAGCACCTGCAGTTTCTCTCTAAGGCGCTTTTTCCTCTGCCCGAAAAGTGGCACGGCTTGGCGGACCTGGAAATCCGTTATCGGCAGCGCTACCTCGATCTGATGGTCAACGAGGAAGCCCGGCAGGTCTTTGAGCGGCGCGGCCGGCTGGTTCGGGCGCTGCGGGATTTTCTCGACGCTGAGGGCTACCTGGAGGTCGAGACGCCCATGATGCAGCCCTTGGCGGGCGGCGCCATGGCCAGGCCCTTCGTGACTCACCACAACGCGCTGAACCTTAACCTCTACTTGCGAATTGCTCCGGAGCTCTATCTGAAGCGGCTGATCGTCGGCGGCCTGGACCGCGTGTACGAAATCAATCGAAACTTTCGTAATGAAGGCATCTCCACCCAGCACAACCCAGAATTCACCATGCTGGAGTTTTACCAGGCCTATGCGGATTACCGCGACATGATGGAACTGACCGAGCGGCTGCTGCGGCACGTCGCGCGGGAACTGCTGGGAGCCGAGGAGTTTGAGTACTGCGGCCAGCGTATTTCTCTCGCCCAATTCCACCGCTTCACCATGAAAGAAGCCATTGTCCGCTTTTGGCCTGCCGCGGCGGGAACAGGCCCGGCCCTCGAGGATTTGGCAGAACCGAAGGCGGTATTTCGGTGGGTGGAGGCGTGCAACCAGCGGCTTAGGCAAACCGGGAGCGGGGTGGAGCCGCTTCCGTTGCCGGAGGGCATCGCGCCAGGCATGGCTCTTCAGGAGCTTTTTGAGGCGGTCTGCGAACGTCATTTGATGCAGCCCACATTCATCCTGGATTACCCACTTGAGGTTTCTCCTCTCGCCAAGCAGAAGCCCGACGATCCCAACTTTGTCGAGCGGTTCGAGTTGTATATGGGCGGGATGGAAATCGCCAACGCTTTCAGCGAGCTGAATGACCCCGCAGAACAGAGAGACCGCTTTGAATACCAGCAACTCCTGCGCGAGAAGGGTGACCTGACCGCTCATGCCATCGACGAAGATTACGTCCGCGCCCTCAGCTACGGCATGCCCCCCACGGGTGGAGAAGGCATGGGGATTGATCGCCTGACCATGCTATTTACCAATTCACGGTCCATCCGGGACGTAATTCTTTTCCCACTCCTGCGTCCCGAAAAACCTTCTGGGTAGCGCAGACCTGTACTTTGGGTCTGCGGCTTTTCTGTAGCGACGGTCCGCCTTGACGGGCCAAGGACGGACGATCACACTCAGCGCAACCGGCGCTCCCACGGCAACCCGGCCCGACTGGGTCGGGCGCCAGGGCAGGCGCCGAGCATCGCCACAAGAGGTGCTCCATGAACTCCAAACGATTTCTGATTTTCACGGGGAAGGTCGCCGCGGCCCATGTTCTCACGTATTCCGTGATGGGAGCTATTGCCTATCAACTCCTCACCAAAGACTTCTATGTTGGGCCAAATCCCATCTTTGCGTCCTTCATGCGCACCGAAGCCGAGCCTGCACTCTGGGCGCATGTGATGCGATGGTTACTGCCGGCTCAAGTTCTGCGTGGGGTCCTGATCGCCGCCGTCCTTTATCCGTTTTTCAACACACTGCAAGCTTGGTCCTTCGGCAAGCGATTCCTGGCCATCGCCAGCCTATACCTCGTGCTGGGATGCTGGGCCACGGCAGTCCCCGCGCCCGGGACGATCGAGGGTCTGGTCTATATGCGCCCGGTCGTCACCACCTACGTACACCTTAAAGTACAACCCGAGATCGTCGCGCAGGGATTAGCCCTAGGAGCACTCGTGGCGTGGTGGATGGCTCCAAAGCGGAGGAGCTAAAGGACAATGCGGCCTGCCAGGAGGCACAGACCGTAGCATCCCTGCCCGGGGGAACAGCCAAGACGGTGAACTGTAGAGCGCGGAGGGTCCATGCTGTCCATGAACCGGCAGCACGTTGCAGCAGGAGCGCCGCGTTGAGGTTGCGGGTGACAGCGCGGAACCGAGCTCCTGAACGCTGAGGAATTTCTCACGGCTGGGATCGCATTCCTCTTTCCCAATCGCGTCGCGTCATTGATAATGGTAGCCGCGTATGCGTTTTGAGTTCTTTGTTGCCCTACGGTACCTGAAGGCGAAGCGGCGGCAGGCCGCCGTCTCGGTGGTCACGGTCATCTCCGTGATTGGCGTTATGGCGGGCGTATGTGCCCTGGTCGTGGCCCTGGCCATCAACAACGGTTTCCGCGAGGAACTGGAGAGGCGCCTGCTGGGAGCTACGGCCAACATCAACCTGCTACGCGCCCAGAACGACGGCATCAAGAATTACGAACAACTCAGCGAGCGGCTATCCCGCCTGCCGCATGTGGTGGCCACCGCGCCGACGCTGTACGAGGAAGTCTTGGTCTCCAGCCACTCGCGCGCCCAAGGTGTGGTGCTGAAAGGCGTGGACCCCAAGCGCGAGGTGCGGGTAGGTGACCTGCTGTTGCGGTTGCGCGAGGGGTCGCTCGAGGGGCTGGGCCAGAGTTACTCCAACGCTGACCCGATTATCATCGGTAAGGAACTAGCCAAATCGCTGGGGATCTTTGTGGGCGATACCGTATTGGTGACCAGTCCGCAGGGCTATCTGACTCCTCTCGAAGTCGTTCCGAAGTTTCGCCACTTTCGGGTGGTGGGTGTGTTTGACTCGGGCTTCTACGATTTTGACGCCACGTGGGCCTTCACAAATCTCACCGCGGCCCAACGGCTCTTCGATCTCGCCGACGTGGTCTCGGTGATTGAATTCAAGATTGACGACATCTACCAGGCTCCAGCAGTGGCCGAAGCTGTCCGCCAGGCCGCCGGGCCAGGATTCGAGACCGCCACCTGGATGGAGCAGAACCGGTCGCTCTTCAGCGCCCTGCGCCTCGAGCGCCTCGTGACCATCCTGACCATCGGTTTGATTGTAGTGGTCGCCGCGCTGAACATTTTCATTACCTTGGCCATGATGGTGATGGAAAAGAACCGTGATATCGCCGTCCTAATGTCCATGGGAGCAAGGAAAAGACAGGTTTGGGCGGTCTTTACCCTGCATGGAGTGCTTATCGGCGCCGTCGGGACGCTGCTCGGGCTCCTGGTGGGCTATGGGGCTTCCTGGCTGGGAGAACACTACAAGCTGATCCCGCTGCAAGCCGACGTTTATGCCCTGGCTGCCGTGCCTTTCCATGCGCAGCCCTGGGATGGGGTGTGGATTGCCTTCGCAGCGCTCACCATTAGTTTTCTGGCAACACTTTATCCGTCACTTGCGGCGGCGCGGCTGAACCCAGTCGAGATCCTGCGCTATGAATGACGTCCGTGCTCAGTCATCCATAGTCCGTTGCAGCTGGCAACTGACCACGGACAACGGACGATCACTTGACGGCTAAATGATCCAATGACTCAATTAGCCAACAACTCAATGCTTCGGGCCGAGAACCTGACCAAGATCTTTCGTTCCGGAAACGAGGAAATCGTTGTCTTTGAGGATTTGGACTTTGAGATTCGGCCTGGAGAGTTCGTGGCCTTAGTGGGCGAATCGGGAGCGGGCAAGACGACGCTGCTGCACCTGCTCGCTGCGCTAGACACTCCAACGAGGGGTGAGGTATACTTTCTCGGGCAACGATTGAGCGAATTTCGGGAGGAGCAACGCGCCCTCTACCGCAACGCGCGAGTGGGTTTCGTCTGGCAGATGCATTACCTCCTGCCGGAATTCAGTGCGCTCGAAAACGTGGTGCTGCCTCAACTGATGGGCGGGCGTGATTTTGGAGCCGCGCGGGCGCGCGCCAGAGAATTGCTGGGCGAAGTCGGCCTGGAGCATGCCGCCCAGCGGCGCGTGGGCGAGCTTTCCGGAGGCGAGCAGCAGCGGGTGGCGCTGGCTCGGGCACTGGGCAACCAACCGACGGTGCTGCTGGCCGACGAACCCACGGGAAGCTTGGACCACCGCACGGCGCAGCGCGTGATTGATTTGTTGGAGAACTTGCACCGCTCTCACGGTTTGACGTCGGTGCTGGCAACGCACAACCTGGACTTGGCCCGGCGCGCCCGTCGGACGCTGCGCTTGGGAAACGGCAAGCTGACGGAGACGGTAGTTCCAACAGTTGCATGACCTCTGGTCTTCTGGCCGGTGAAGCCAGGAGAACTGCTGGGGTGCCAAGAAGAACTACTGAGGAGCCATGTTCGAGAGGTACACGGAAAAAGCCCGGCGCGTTATCTTCTTTGCCCGCTACGAAGCCAGCCAGTTTGGCAGTGCGTACATTGAGACGGAACACCTGCTGCTGGGCTTGCTCCGTGAAGACAAAGCTCTCACCAACCGCTTTCTTCGTTCCCACGCTTCCATCGAATCGATTCGCAAGCAGGTCGAAGGGCGTACACCCGTCCGGGACAAAGTTTCGACTTCAGTGGACTTACCCCTGAGTCAAGAGTGCAAAAGGGTGCTGGCTTACGCGGCAGAAGAGGCCGAGCGGCTGTCACACAAGCACATTGGCACGGAGCACCTGCTGCTGGGGCTGCTGCGCGAGGACAAGTCTTTGGCGGCAGAGATCCTGCACGAGCGAGGCCTACGCCTCTCGGCGCTGCGCGAAGAGCTGGGCCGGGTGCAGAGCGAGAAGACCTCTTCCAGTCGTCCCAAGGAGACGTCGCTGCTGGCAGAGTTTAGCCGTGACCTGACCCAGTCGGCGATGGAGAACCAGCTCGATCCCCTCATTGGCCGGGAAGGCGAACTCGAGCGCGTGGTCCAGATTCTGTGCCGGCGGACCAAGAACAACCCGGTGCTAATTGGCGAGCCAGGCGTTGGGAAGACCGCCATTGTGGAAGGCTTGGCGCAACGCATCGCTGAGGGCGACGTGCCTTCATTCCTTTCCGACAAGCGCATCCTGGCACTGGACCTTTCCCTGATCGTTGCCGGGACGAAGTATCGTGGACAATTTGAGGAGCGCCTGAAAACCATCATGAAAGAACTGATGGAGGCGCAAAACGCCATCATCTTCATCGATGAGCTGCATACGCTGGTGGGGGCAGGGTCGGCGGAAGGCTCGCTCGATGCCGCGAATATTCTGAAGCCCGCGCTCTCCCGGGGCGAGGTCCAGTGCATCGGTGCCACCACACCCGCGGAATACCGCAAATCCATTGAGAAGGACCGCTCGCTGGAGCGGCGGTTCCAGGCGGTGAAGGTGCCGCCGCCGACCGAAGCCGAGAGCATCAAAATTCTGTTTGGGATCAAGGACCGCTACGAGAAATTCCATGCCGTCACTTACATGGACGAGGCGATCAACGCCGCCGTGTACCACTCGAGCCGTTACATCCCGGACCGCTTTCTCCCCGACAAGGCGGTGGACCTGATCGATGAGGCGGGTGCGCGTGTGAAACTCCGGCAAAGCACTTTGCCCGAAGAGATGATCGACGTGCAGAAGCGCATCAAGTTCGTGGTGCATCGCATGGAAAATGCCATTGCCAACCATGAATTTGAGAAGGCCCGCTTCTACTCGGACGAAGAGCGAAAGGAGCGGGAGAATCTGCGCCTGCTGCGTGAGAAGTACAACATCGACGAGACCGCGATGGGCGCGGTCAGCCGCGAGGATATTGAGGAAGTCGTCTCTCGGTGGACGGGTGTGCCGGTCACCTCGATCAAGGAAGAAGAGAGTTCAAAACTGCTGAGGATCGAGGAGGAACTCCACAAGCGGATTATCAGCCAGGATCGAGCCATCTCGGCCTTGGCGAGAGCCATCCGGCGCTCGCGTGCCGGGCTAAAGCTTCCCGGACGGCCCGTCGGGTCGTTCCTCTTTTTGGGCCCGACGGGGGTGGGCAAGACCGAAATGGCCCGGTCTTTGGCGGCTTTCCTTTTCGGCAGCGAACGCGCTCTGATCCGCTTCGACATGTCGGAGTTCATGGAGAAGCACTCCGTTTCGAAGCTGATCGGTTCACCACCCGGTTACGTGGGCTACGAAGAAGGAGGGCAGCTCACGGAGCGGGTTCGCCGGGCTCCCTACTCCGTGATTCTGCTGGACGAAATCGAGAAAGCTCATCCGGATGTTTTCAACATCCTGCTCCAGGTCTTCGAGGACGGCCAGTTGACCGACGGCCTCGGGAACACGGTGGACTTCAAGAACACCATCATCACCATGACCTCAAACATCGGCGCGCGATACCTGGAGCGCCGCGCGCACATGGGCTTCCAGTCCGCCGCGGAGGGAGCCAAGGAGAAGAAGGCCGAAGAAATGGTGATGAGCGAGGTCAAGCGGCTCTTCAATCCCGAGTTTCTGAACCGGCTGGACGAGACTATTGTGTTCAACGCCCTGACCGACAACGACCTGATCCAAATCCTGGACTTGCTGGTCGGCCAGATGAACCAGAACTTGGCGCAGAAGAACATCTCGCTGAGCCTCTCGCCGGAGGCCGGAAAGTGGATTTTGGATAAGACCTGCGGGGACCGTTCCTACGGGGCTCGGCCGCTTCGTCGGGCATTGCAGAAATATGTTGAGGACCCCCTCTCGGAGGCGTTGATCCAGGGGGGCATCCAGCCCCCGGCAGTTCTGGAAGTGATCGTCGAGAACGAAGCGCTCTACTATCGCTCTGTAAGCGACAAGTTGGTTGGGGCCACCCCGCCCTCGCAGTAGGGTGAGTCGCCACATAGACCCTGACCAATAGGCGGACAATCCACGCCACCCGCAGCCTACTGAATTTCGATCCCGAGGGGGACGGGGAGAAGGCCTTCTGAAGCATCGAGTTTCCGGCCAACTTCTGGCAAAATCCAGGCATCGGATTGTCTAAGCTCAGGTTGAGACGAGAGGAGAGGACTGTCTCTTGAAGACGCCTTCTGTCACGCCCGCAGGAAGAGCCAAGCGTTATTGCTTGGCACTTGCCACGGCGGTGACCCTGCTTTCGGGTCCGACGCTCTGGGCGCAGAATCCACCCGCGGACCAGAAGCCTCCCAGCGCCCCAGCCACCCCAGCGAAGCCGCCCGCACCCCAGCCTTCCAAACCCGCTGAACAGAGCACAGAAGGGAAGGCGCCCGAGACACAGCAACTCCGGCTTGAGACTGCCCAGCCCGAGGCGGCCCCAGCCGCTCAAGAGGCGCAACAAGCGCCGCAGAAGCCTGCCGAGAAACCCCCAGCGGAAACGCAACAACAGCTTCAGCTCGAGACCCCCAAAGAAGCTCCCGCCGCCCCACAGCCTCCGGAAGCAGCAAAGACGCCAACTCAAGCGCCGACCGAGCGGCCTCGAGAGGCGGTCATCGAGGAAATCATCTTCCGCGGTAACCGCCGTGTGCCGGCGGCGACGTTGCGCGCGCGAATCTTCTCCCGTAAGGGAGATCCCTACGACGAGAACGCGCTTGAGCGCGATTTCATGGCGTTGTGGAACACGGGGTTCCTCGACGACGTCCGCCTGGAAGTCACGGACGGAGAGCAGGGCAAGATCATCACCTTCTTCGTGCGCGAAAAAAAGCTGGTTCGGAGCATCGACTACAAAGGTTTGAACAGCGTTGCCCAGTCCGACGTGTTGGATGAATTCAAGAAGCGCAAGGTGGGACTCTCGATACAGTCTCAGTACGACCCCGTCGTCATCAAACACGCAGAGGTGGTCATCGAAGGGCTTCTGGCGGCGCGCGGTCGCCAATTTGCCACGGTGCGTCATCGCACGCGGAACATCCCTCCGAACTCCGTGGCCCTGACCTTCATAGTGGTGGAAGGGCCGAAGGTCAAAGTGGGGAAAGTCCGCTTCCGGGGCAATACGGTCTTTTCCGGACACCGGCTGGAACGGGCCATGAAGTATTCCCGGTCGGTGGGTGCTCCCCCGTGGTTCTACTGGTTCCACAAGACTTATGACAAAGAACGAATCCAAGCAGACCTCGAGAATATTCGCGAGCTCTACCGCGATCAGGGCTACTTCTATGTCTTGCCGAAGGAGCCGGAAACCAAGATGGTGGACACCAAGCGCCGCTGGCCCTTCTTTTTCTTTAGCTGGGGGCGGGGCAAGCGTGTGGACCTTACTATCGCAATTGAGGAAGGCGTGCAGTACCGGCTGGGGAAATTCGTCATCCGGGGCAACAAGCTCTTTAAGCAAGAACAACTGGCGATCGTTCTCCGAATGAAGAGCGGCGATATCTTCGCACTGTCCAAGGTTCGGAAGGCCATTGAAAACTACACCAAGCTTTACGGGCAGTTCGGATATATCAACTTTGTTGCTGAGCCGGACATCGAACCCGACAACAAGCGACGTCTCATTAACTTGGCGCTAGATTTCAATGAGGATAAGCAGTTCTTCGTTCACCGCGTCGAGTTCTCCGGCAATACGAAGACGCGCGACAAGGTGATCCGACGAGAGCTGCTGGTGGATGAAGGCAACATCTTCAACTCCTCGTTGTGGGATCTGAGCGTCCTGCGCGTCAACCAGTTGGGATTTTTCGACACGGTGAAGAAAGAGGACTACGAAATCACACAGAACGCCAAGGAGAGCACTGTCGATATTACCCTGAAGGTGAAAGAGAAGGGGCGCAACTCCATTGGGTTCTCGGGCGGAGTCAGCGGCTTGGCGGGAAACTTCGTCGGTGTCAACTACGCCACCAACAATTTCCTAGGCCTGGGTGAGACGTTAAGCCTTCAGATGCAGTGGGGCACGTACGAGAAGCTCTACTCTTTTGGATTTACGGAGCCTTATCTTCTGGACCGGCCGATCACTACCGGTTTCACGATCTTCAGAAGCGATTACCGCTATGACCAGCTACGCCAAATCGCCTACTCCACGGGGATCAGTCCGGAAACGCTTCAGCAGACCCCTTACGCCCAACTTTACGGACAGAATTTCCAGCAGAATTCCCGTGGCTTCACCGTGTTTGCCAGTTACCCGCTCCGGCGGAGCTTTGCGCGCGTAGGTCTGACTTATAGCTACTCGAAGAGTAGCCTGCAAGCCTTCAGTTTGGCGTCCCAAGCTTACTTTCAAGCCATCAACTTCCGGGGGCTGGAAGGGCCCAACGCCCTGAGCGGCATCACGTCCAGCCAGGTGATGCCCACGTATATGTACAACACCATCAATGATCCGTGGAATCCCTCTAGCGGAAAGTACCTTTACGCGGCGGTCTCCGTCTCGGGGAGCGTCCTCGGGGGCAACGTCAATACGATCCGGCCGGTCATCGAAGCGAAGTACTTCCGGCCTGTGGCGCGCCAACGTTCCGAGAAGCCGATCTCAGTCGGCTTTCGTCTGCTGGCTTCCACGGTGAGTGGCTACGGGGGCCGTGTGGCGCCGCCTTTCTCGCGCTTCTACATCGGGGGAGAAGAGGATATTCGAGGTTTCGATATTCGGACCATCAGCCCTGTGGCCTTCTATCCTACTATCGGCCAGGTGTGCAACCGCGATAACGCCGGCAACCAGATTGCGGCCCTCGATGCGTCCGGCAAGGTCACTTACACCACCGATCCTTTCGGAAGGACGGTGCCCGCCTGTGGTTCGTACACTCGCTTCCCCTATCACACCCCCATTTTCCCGGGCGGAGACACGGAGCTGGTCACTAACTTCGAATACCGGGTACCTATTGCCGGGCCAGTGACGGCGGCGTATTTCATCGACCTCGGGACGAGTTTTATCTGGCGCCCCAGCCAGCTTAAGATTACACCCAGCGCCCTGAGCCAGCTCCACGGGGAGTTCCCATACTTTCCCTTGCCCAAGGAGTTGAAGCCGATCGGCATAACGAACTTGCGACCGCGCAGCTCGACGGGAATCGACGTGCAGGTGATCCTGCCGATAGTGAATGCCCCGTTCCATGTCTTCTACGCGTACAACTGGATCCGGATGAATCATGATATCATCCCCTCGCAAGACCTACCGCCTGAGTCGCTGTTTCCGAATCATGCGACCTATGTGGATGTCATGGGTTACTTCCGCGGCTTCCGATTGCAGGACCGGAAGGCGCGCTTGGGGTTCACGGTGGTGCGGACGTTCTAGCGGGGCAGAAATGGAGTTACAATACGCCGTTTGCATTGCCATCCTACCTCACTAAAGGAGCTCGAATGAAGAAACGAGTGGTCACGATATCTCTTGGGCTGAGTCTGCTGTTTGCCCCCCTGCTGCTGTGGGGACAAGGCTTGGGTTCAGCTACTGCCCCTCTCAAGGTGGGGGTGGTCAATTTCCAGGGAGCGATTGCCAATACCGGCGAGGGCAGGAAGGCGATCGCAGATCTCCAGAGGAAGTACCAGCCCCGCCAGCAGGAGTTGCAGCGCCAGCAGCAGGAAATCCAGAACCTCCAGGATCAGTTGCAGAAGCAGGCCGCCACCCTCAGTGACGACGAACAGCGACGGCTCAGCCGCGAGCTGGAAGACAAACAGAAGGTCTTCAAGCGCGCGACCGAAGACTTCAACGCCGACGTGGCCGTCGACCGGGACGATATGTTCCAGCGCTTAAGCCAGAAGATGGTCCGCGTAATTAATGAATATGCTTCGCAGAACGGCTACGCGCTGGTTATGGACAGCTCCCAGACGCCGATTGCCTTTGTCGCCCGCGAGGTCGAGTTGAGCGAAGAGCTCATCAAGCGGTACGACGCTGCTAACCCGGTGGACGCCGCCACGACGCCGGGCGCTGGTCCCACGACCACGCCCGCCGCGCGCCCCGCAGCCACGCCCCCGAAGCCTGCTGCGCCTTCCAAACCGGCGGACACTCCGAAGCGCTAACACCGCGGCCCCGCGAGCCCTCTCACCCGGCGCCCGCACTGCCCCGAGCCACCGGGGTGGTGTGGGTGGCTCATGCCTACCCGATTCGTCCACAGATCCTCAGCAGGCGAGTTCTGCCACGGACTCTAGGGGCGCTATTTCGGCTCGGCGTGGATATTCACCTTGAAGATTTGCGGGTAGGCTTTGCGGAAGCGGAATTCCAACTCCTCTGTCAGGTCATGCACGACGGCCAAGGGGAGGTCCGGCTCCAGGGTGCAGTTAAGCCAGACTAGCACGTTTCCACCCACCCGATGAGCTTCTGCCAAGCGGCAGTCGATCAGTCCCGGGATCTCGCGCGCCAATTCCGCGAGCTTGCGTTCGACCTCGGGGCGGACCCAAGGGACTTCCTTCCCAGCCTCCACCCGCTTGAGCAGTGGCTCGAGGTGGACATTCACCTCGTCTACTTCCCCGATCTCGCTCTGAATTTGCCGTTCCAGTTGCGTGGCTTGCTCGTGGGCCTCCTTCAGTCGCAGGCCGGGATCCACTTCCAGGTCCAGGTCGACGTTGACGCGTCCGTTCACTTCATAGGCGGTCACGTCGTGAATCCGGAAGTTTCCCCGGTGAGCGACGGAGCGGATCTTTTCCACTACGTCCGCGGAGGATGGTTCTCGCGGCGTGGTGTGGATCACTACATCGGCAGCAGGGTAGAGCTGGTGAACTTCGGACTCCACCATGTCGGCCACTGACTTCGCATGTTCGAGAGGGATGTTGCTCTCCAGCGTCAGCCGCAAATCCACGAAAAGCCGGTTGCCGCTTTGACGGGTGCGGATCCGCTCCAGCATCAACACACCCGGGGCACGGGAAACGGCCTCCGCGATTCGCGTCGCGGTTCCCGCCGGCGCTGCGTCCACCAACGCGTCCACAGTCCTCTTTCCCAGTCGTAGGGTGATGTACACAACGATGCCCGCCACCGCCAGAGCGGCCACCGGGTCAGCGTCCCGCAGCCAGGCGATGTTCTTCTGCTCGGCGATAAACACCAGCACGAGCCCCAGGATTACGACGCTCGAACTATAGACATCGGTCGAGAAGTGCAGAGCGTCGGCTTCCAAGGCTTGGCTATTGTATTTCCGCGCCACGCGAAACAGTGCGCGCGACCGGAAGGTGTCGATGGTAATGGAAATGAACATCACACCGAAGGCCCAGATTGACGGGTCGACGTGGACCTGGCGAAAGAAGAGCCGCTGCACAGCTTCCCAGATGATCCACCCGCAGGTGATGAAAAGGAGCCCCGTCTCAACGAAAGCGGAAAGGTGCTCGATCTTGCCGTGGCCAAAGGGGTGGGTGGAGTCCGCCGGCTTGTCCGACACCCGCACGGAGAGGTAGGTCACTGCCGCTGCCACCAGATCCAGACCTGAGTGCAACGCTTCCGACAGAATCCCCAGGCTGCCGGTCAGGATGCCGACCACCGTCTTCATCGTGGTGAGAAGGACGGCAGCTACCACCGAAGTCAGCGCCACTGATTGCTTTTCCTTGGTGGGGACGGTGGCTGCGTCTATGGGTCCAAGTGCATGCATGGCACTTCGTTGATTATACTCGATTTAGTTCTGACGCCCGGGGGCGTTTTTCCCGCACAGCGGCGACCTCTCATTCAACATATCTCGAGTCTCGAATTTTGATCTTCGAGTTTCGCGGGGGCAGAACGGCCTTGTCGCGTCCTTGTTGTTCCTCCGGGGGAACGGCTTCGTTAGGCCCCAAAACGGCTTCGTTATGGGTTCGGTGGGCCGAAAAACGGGTTCGTTTTGGGTTGGCTCTTGAGGCGTCGCTTTTTATTTTCAATAAGTTGGTGGCTTCGTTTTTGCGTTTTTAACATCTCTTTTTTTGTGTTTCCTTGTCCCGTGCGCGTCTGAGTGAGAGCCCAGGCTGCCGATGGTAGTGCCTGCCAGCCCGATGAGTGGGGACAGGTCAAGCGGGCATCGTGGGTTGAGAACGTCATCCCGACTTGAAGGGCGCCTCTATGCCGTCGCTGCGGAGAAGGCTCTTCACTCCGCTCTTTCAGCATTCTTCTTGAGGAAACTTCCTGCATTCCCGAGGCGGCCTCGCGACATCTGAGTGGCTGGGGGATGAGCTTTGCGATGTCCCTTGCTGCGCAGCGGGTTTGCATGGGGCATTCTCCTTGGCGGCGCTAGGCGGGAGGGGGCGGGGAGCCGCGGGGAGGTCAGCGGAAAAAGCCCTTGCACGGGCTAAAGGTGTAGCCTATTATAAAATTGCCCTGCTGTCAAAAGACGAAATGTCCGCGCGAGCTTCGGCGCGCTACCGCGACTCGCAGAAGGAAGTTGCCCCGCAAGCCTTAGTGCTCCTAGGTTTTGTGGAAAGCAAAGTGCGAAGAATCGGCCTCGAGTGTCGGGGGCTTTCTTACGCCCTCAACTGGGCGGCAGGCTACGCCCCGGGATTCCCCTGCCCAATGAGAAACGCGGCCGCCATGAGGACCGCGCTGCCGGCCAGCATCCGGTAGAAGGCGGCTTTCGACGCGCCTTTCCATTCGCCCAGAAAGACTCCCCAGGCATTGGAAGTGAGAACGATGAAACCGATAAAGATGGGCCAACCGAAACTGACGCCCAGCCGGCCGAGACTTACCGCGCTCATCCCATAGACACACACGCTGGCGGCCCATACGACGCTCATCACTGTCACCAAAGTGGCATCGTGTCCTGTGCCTTCGGAACTGAAGACTCCCAACCGATTCTCTTTCACGATCCGGTAGAGGCAATAACCCGCCTGGGTAACCGCCGCCCCGGAAAGGAACACCGCCCACGCGACATAAGTATTGACGCTGAACGTGGCTTCGGTGGGGATTTGCCGGGCGGCGCGGAGCAGTGAAATTCCGTACTGGATTCCAAAATTCAGCAGCGGTGCTCCTATGCCGCCCAATATGGCGATGATCAGCCCCTTGCGGAATTGCGCTCCCGAGGCGCCGGGTGCGGTGCTCTTCGCTCCCCCGGCCCGCGCGCAGAGAACAATACCGACCACCATCCCGGCCAGGCCTGCCATATATAGCCAATCGCCTGTGGTGCGCAGGGAAAGAGCCCGAGCCCAAATTAGCGGCAGAAGGGCCCCCAGGACAATGGAAAGGCCAAGTTGGATGGCGAAACCCAGAGCGATCCCGAGCAGATCAACGGCCACGCCGTAGAGGAGCGAAGCCACGCCCCACACCAAACCCAGGCTCACCAGCCCCGCCCAACCACGGCCTGGCACCGCTCCGAGGATCTCATTCCAACGCGGCACGACGACCAGCACGCCTAGCCAGGGGATGATAGCCATGGCCAGCAGCGAGAAAATCATCCAGATATGGTGAAACTTCCACGCGCGCGTCGTCTTCAGCGGGACGGCAAAGCTCCCATTGAGTAGCCCTGCTACGACGACGCCTGTCCAACTCCACATAGTTTCGCCTTTAGACGGTAGGATCGCACGGCGTCTGCCCCGCCAAATCCGGTTGCATCGGCTCGGTCGGTCGCATAGTATAGGCAGCCGAACCGAGCAAGGCAAAACTTTTCCAGCCGGGTGGGCCGAGAGGGCCCGGAGGTTCGCGGAAGAGGGGGAGAAGCTACACTTTCAGGCGTCGTTTCGTCCCCTCTTCATGCGATGAGCTATGCCGTTCGATGGCCTGGCACCCGGCTGGTTCCAGAGTATCTGGCAGCCCGCGCTTCCGGGGAAAGGGCGACGCAGGGAAGCTGCGGGCGATACCTCGGACAATGGCAAAGCGAAAGGCAAAGACGGTGGCCGATTCCGCCGTGGAAATGGTGGAAATGGTTCTGTCCAACGACGCGAACCCATTGGGTAACATTCTGGGCGGCAAGGTGATGCACTTGATTGACATTGCGGGGGCGATTGCGGCTCACCGTCACGCGCAAGCCCAGGTGGTCACAGTATCCGTGGATAACCTTGACTTTGTGCATCCCATCAAAGTGGGCGAGTTGATTGTCTTGCGCGCCCATGTCACCCGCGCTTTCCGGACTTCCATGGAAGTGGAAGTCAAAGTCTTCCTGGAAGACTACCTCACCGGAAAGCGTCGTCAGACCAGCTCGGCTTTTGTGACCTATGTGGCCCTCGATTCGGCAGGGAAGCCAGCGGAAGTTCCCCCAGCTATTGCCCGCACAGCAGAGGAGAAGCGACGATACCGGGAAGCGCTCGAGAGGCGCCGGTGGCGCTTGGCCCAGGCTGCCCGCGCGCATCGCCGCTATTTTGAAAAAGAGGAATAGGCGAACGGTCTTTCGTGCAGCGCTACAGGCAAGTTGCGAACTGCCCTTGCTTACAGGAGGTGGAGATGAAAACCAAGCGTGAGAAGATCTTCTCAGGCACTCCCTGGGAACCTAAAGTTGGCTACGCCCGCGCGGTACAGGTGGGCGAGAAGGTTTACGTTTCCGGGACCACCGGAACGGATCCTTCCGGGAAGGTGCTGACGCCCGGGGATGTTTACGCGCAAACGGTGCAGGCCATCCGCAACATCGAAAACGCTCTGAAACGGTTGGGCCTGGGGCTGGAGAACGTGGTCCGCACCCGCATCTACTTGACCCAAATGGACCGTTGGGAAGAGGCGGCCAAAGCCCATGCGGAGTTCTTTGGCAACGTCCATCCCGCTACCAGTTTGATTGGCATCGCGCGCCTCGTTGATCCCGAAATGCTGGTGGAAATCGAAGCGGATGCGGCGGTGTGACGAGGCAGGGGGCTGATGGCTTCCTGTGTGGCGCCCGGCTTCAGTCGGGCACATGAATGACGTGGCCCCCGGCGCTCCTTCCTGAGTTCTTCTGGTAATTCAAGGAGTAGGAAATGTTGAATCGTCGAAGCTTCCTTGGGACTCTTTTTGCCCCGTCTTTTCTCGCGGGACACGCAAGGCCGGGGCCGCCCGCCGGCGCTCGGACGGTTGCGCCGCCCTGGCCCGAGGACTCCGACCCGAATTTCTGGGAGCGCATTCGCGAGCAGTTCTACATCACGCCAGGCGAAGCATTCTTCAATACCGGAACGCTGGGCGCGACGCCTCGCCCCGTCCTCGCGCGCGTCATCGAGGATATGCGCACGCTCCAGGCGACCATCACGCGGTGGGACTATACGCCACGGACTCCCAACTGGTTCAGCGGTTATTCGCCAGACTTACCTCTGCGCGAAAAACTGGGCAAGCTGGTAAATGCTGACGCGCTGGAGATCGCCCTGACACAGAATGCCACCTTCGGCATGAACTTCCTTGCGCATGGTATCGACTTGAAGCGGGGCGACGAGGTCATTACCACGGACCAGGAGCATCCGGGCGGCGTCTGCGGCTGGCAGGAAAGAGCGAAGCGCGATGGCATCGTGTGGAAGCAGGTCACGATTCCCGTGCCCGCCAATGACCCGGACCGCCTGGTACAGTTGTTCGAAGAGGCGATGACGCCGCGGGCCCGCGTGCTGGCAGTTCCGCACATTATCTCCGCGACGGCAGTTGTCCTGCCGGTGAAGCAGTTGACCACCCTAGCACACGACCACGGGTGCCTAGCCCTCATCGACGGCGCGCAGGCGGTAGGGCAAGTTGCGGTCGATCTCAAAGACATTGGATGTGATGCATACTTCTCCAGTCCGCACAAGTGGCTGCTCGCGCCGGCGGGAAACGGGTTTCTTTACATCCGGCGCGATTGTCAAGACCGGTTCTGGACTACCCTGTGCAGTTCCGAATGGGATAACCACAAGGACGGGATGTATCGCTTCATGCAGTATGGCACCGGCAACCGCTCGCTTCAGGCAGGCTTGGATGCGGCGCTCGATTTCCATTTCCGGCTAGGAGCGGAAAGGGGCCGTCGGAGGATTCGTGCGCTCGCCGACCGCCTGCGCGCGGGCTTGCTGCAAATCCCCGGCGTGAAGATCAACTCTCCGGTACACCCCGCGTTGGCCGGAGCTGTCGTGGTTTACGGCGTTGACGGAGTCGCGGCTGAGCGCTTGGCGGACGAATTGTGGATTCGTCGCCGGCTTCGCGCGCGGTCGGTGGGTGACCCGCTGGGCGTCCGCCAATCCTGCGCCATCTATAACAGTGAGGCCGAAATCGACGCCACGCTCGAAGTCGTCCGCGAACTCGCGAGGTCGTAGCGCGCAGTTGCTCTTCAAGTCCGCGGCTTTCCGCTCTTCTTTCGGCTCGGCCATGCTGCCGCTGACATCAAGCAGGAGGACGATGCGGCAGGGGCGAGCGTCGAGGGTGGCGGAAAGGATTTGGACCGGCTGTCCGCGAAACTTGCCGCGGAAGTTCGCTGCGGTTAGACCGCGCACAGGATTGCCCTGTCGGTCAACCACACTGGCCACCACCGTGCGCGTCGCACACGGGTCCTCTTGCGCCCGCAAGCCGAGCACCCTGAGCCACAATATGAGGATCAGCAACGTGATGGTGACCTTAGTAACCATCTCTTACCGCCCAGTAAATGTCCTGTGGAGTAAACATGCGCGGTGGATTCCGCAAGCCCCTCGGGGCAGCGCCTAGCGGCTTCTTAGGATTTGCGGAATCTTGGGGATGAGCTGGGCGGCCTCTTGAACCTGCGGGTCGCCCTTCACTTCGATTTCGTCTCCGCGCGTGAGTCCGAAGACCAGATTGAACAATTCGGTTTTGATCCGCAGTTTCAAGTAATCCTGGTCCAGGTTCCAGTACACCTCCGGGGTGCGAATCCCGCGCGTGCTGAGGAAATCACGGAAACTCTCCAGCACAGTGGGAGAGGGCTCAAAGGAATCGCCCACTTTGCCATGGAGCGTGAGGTACTCGGAGGCGAAGCTGGTAAAGGTGCCGCGCTGTTCCAGAAACGCCAGCCAGGAGTCCAAGGTTCGGGCAGGGATGGTCACGTCCGGCGTGATGCCGCCGCCCGCAGAGACCAGCCGGCCGTTGTCCGTGTGGAACCTGAGCGAGTCCGCCGTGGGGTCGGAACTCGGGTCAGTCTTTGCCAAGGCCGTGGCGAGAAGCGGCCGCTGGATCGAACGCCCGCAAGGCGTGAAGTACTGCGCCGTGGTAAGAGCCAGACCAGTTTTCTCGCTGAGCGCAGTGACGGATTGCACCACGCCTTTGCCGAACGTAGGCTCGCCGGCGATGACGGCGCGGTCGTGCTCCTGCAAGGCTGCTGTGAGGACTTCCGCGGCGCTGGCGGTGTTTCCATTCACCAACACCACCAGCGGCAAATCAAAATGCTGCGGCTTGGAAGTCGTTCGATACGCCTTTTCGGGCATGGCGCGGCCGCGGGTGGTGAGGACCAGGATTTCCGGCTGCAAGAACAGGCTGGCCACACCAACGGCGGCGTCCACGATGCCGCCGTGGTTGTTGCGCAGGTCAAAGAGCAGACCTTTCATGGTCGAGGCATCGAGCCGGCCCAGAGCCTCGACGACCTCTTGCGGTGTCTTCTGCTCAAAACTCGTGAGGTGCAGGTAGGCGATACCCGGCGACAAGCGGAAGGCCTTATCCACGGTAGGCAGGGCCACCTCGGTGGGGTTCAGCTCAAAATCCTGCGCCACGACTTTGCCAGGGCGAATAACCCCCAGGCGCACGGGACGCGACCGGGAACGTTGCAGGAGTTCGACCAGCGACTGGAAATCGAGACGGCTGACGCGCGTGCCGTTGATTTCCACGATTTCGTCGCCGGGACCTAGCCCGGCGCGCCATGAAGGCGATCCCTGGGCGGTCTGAAGGATCAACACTTTTCCCGGTGTGACGTACAGGACGGAGCCAAAGCCCAGCGCTTCCCCGCGAGCCTGTTGTTGGAGTAACTCGAATTGGTCACGATCAAAGAACGCTGAGAACGGGTCGAGGGCGGAGAGCATCCCCCGGATGCCGCCATCGAAGATGGCCCTGTCCGGGTCCACAGGATCCATGAAGCTCTGTTGAAGCGTGCCATAGACTTGCGTGAACTTTAGGCCTTCCACGGCGACTTCATCGGGAGGCGCAGATGCCTGGGGAAAGAGGGCGGGGGCCATCAGGAACAATGCGGCCGCAAGAAGACTTGATCGGATGAGTGGGGCCTTGGGATTCAACGTGTAAAGTCACCCTCCAACTTCAGTATAACCTAGATGCGGGTTCAGACTGGGCGAGTGTCGCCGTCAGCGGCGGTCCGTGAGCATGCTGGGGCCTTGCCTAAGAGATGGCCGCAACAACGAGTCGGACGTAACGCAGCGACTTCTCCTCGGCCTGCCATGGCACCAAGAGTGCCATGGTCTCGCGCATTTGTGCTAAACTCGAGTTTTGGCCGGCGAAGGAGCATCTGAATCTACAAGGAGTAGTAGTGATGGACAATGAGCAAGACGTTACTCGCCGCGACTTTCTGAAGACCGCGGCGGCGGTGGCAGCCGCTTCCGCCCTGCCAAATGTGGGCGCGCCCGCCATCCTGGCAACACCCACTCCCAACAACGTGGTGCGGTTTGGCATGATCGGTACCGGAACCGAAGGCTGTACCCTGCTGCAGTTCGCTACCACGATTCCCGAGGCGCGCTGCGTGGCCACCTGCGACATCTATCCTCCCAACCTCAAGAAAGGGGTGGAAACCATTGGGACCAACCCCGCTACCTACGAAGACTACCGAAAGATGCTGGAGAGGAAGGATATCGATGCCATTTTCGTGGTCACGCCGCTGAATCTCCACGCGGAGATGGTCATCGATGCTCTGAACGCCGGTAAGCACGTCTTCGTTGAGAAGAGCATGTTCTTCAAAGAAGAAGAGGGCGAGCAGATCCGGAAGGCAGCGGCTGCCAATCCCAAGCTGATTCTTCAGGTGGGATTGCAGCGCCGGTCGAGTGTCCTTTATCAGGTTGCCATGGAGATGATCCGCAAGGGCGCGTTGGGCAAGATCACGTTTGTGCGCGCGCAGTGGCACCGCAACAACAACTGGCGCCGGCCCGTGCCGGACCCGAAATATGAGCGCCTGATTAACTGGCGGATGTACAAGGAGTACTCCGGCGGGCTGATGGCAGAGCTCGCCTCTCACCAGATTGACGTGGCAGACTGGGCCATCGGCTCCCAGCCCATCTCTGTGGTCGCCACCGGCGGGATTGACTACTGGAAGGACGGCCGCGAGACCTACGATAACGTGCAGGCCATCTTTGAGTACCCCGGCGGACAGAAGCTGCTTTACAGCGCCATCCTCTCCAACACCCATTACGACTTCAACGAGCAAATCATGGGCGACCAGGGCACACTGGAAATTACGCTTGGCAAAGGGATGTATTTCCGTGAGCCGGTCGCCAAGACGACGACTGGCAATGCGAAAGAGAATTGGTGGGCAGGCGCTACGGTGGCCAAGCAGGCTGCTCAGGAAGGCGTCCCCATCTTCCCCGAGCGCGGTAACGGTGAGGGTGGCTTCCTCGACCGCGAAGTGCGGTACGCCAAGCGCTGGCTGGCCTCGATGGGCATCTACGATTATGAGGAGTCGCACGATCCGTGGTGGACTGAGCAGGTGAATTTTTTCGCGAGTATCCGAGAGGGAAAGCCTGTGATCGCCCCCATGGAAACCGGCATGGCTGATGCCCTGGCCGTCATTTACGCCAACCGTGCCATCGCAACCGGCCTAAAGGTTTTCTGGCCTGAGAAGCCGGCCTAGTTCTCAACACCCGAGAGGTCGACTCTTAATGCCCCTTGCGCGAACTCGGACGGCCCTCCCCCGTTGGGAGTTCGGGCTTACCGGTTGATGTTTTCGGGTTCTTTTCTCAGACTCGGGGTCGCGCACGCCTTGGGGTATATCAGCAAACGGTAGGAACCCGCCATTGCGTCAAGCCCACGCTGACTTCCCAAAACCAGCAATGCTGATTGTGCTCGGGCTCCTTGCGGTAGTCTGTGTCCCAACTCGGATCCCCATCGCCGCGGAAGACGCCGTCGTCCGCTACGAAGCCTCCCACGACAGCATGGGAACCGTTTACACGGTGGTGGCGTACGGCCGGGATCGTAATTACCTTGCCGAAGTCGTCAACGAAGTGTTTGAGGAGATCGACCGGCTGGACGCGCAGATGAGCAACTACAAGCCGGCGAGCGAACTCTCCGCGATTAACCGGGAAGCGGCGCGGCGAGACGTCCTCGTTGAACCTAGGCTTTTTCAATTGATCCAGGACTGCATGCGTTACAGCGCAGAGACGGGCGGAGCGTTTGATCTCACCATCGGCCCCTCGATGAAGCACTGGGGATTCTTTCGCGGACATGGCCGCCTGCCGTCCCCGGCAGAGATGGCGCAGGTGCTCAAGAGGATCGGCTATCGGCACCTGAAGCTTGACCTTGTACGCCGAACCATTCGGTTTGATGAAGGTGGGATTGAGCTCGATCTGGGCGGAATTGCCAAGGGCTACGCGGTTGATCGGGCGGTGGAGATCCTACGCTCCAATGGCGTCACGTCTGCGCTGGTCTCGAGCGGCACCAGCAGCATCTACGCCTTGGGTTCACCTCCCGGAGAACGCGGGTGGAAGGTCACGGTCCGCGATCCTTATGACGCCCACAAGGCGGGAGACATCTTCCACCTCCAGAACTACTCGCTATCCATTTCCGGGAGCTACGAGAAGTTCTTCAAGATCGGCGGGAGACTCTACTGTCACATCATGAACCCGCACACCGGCGGGCCTGTGGAGAACATGCTTTCCACGGCCGTGCTCGCCCCTTCCACGACCCAAAGCGACGCGCTCTCGACTTCCTTTTTCGTTCTGGGAGTGGACGGCAGTCGCAAATACCTGGCCAGCCATCCTGACTTGAAGGTCGTGTTCTACCAGCCGATGGGCACATCACACGCCTTCAAGCGGATTGTGCTTCGCTCGGATTCTTTCCGTCTCTCTTCCGAGAGCATTGCGGACATCGAGCGGTAGGGGCGCAGGGGCGGCGCCCCCGCCAACCTACGCGAGCGCTTTCTTCAGATAGGCGAGCGCCTCTGCACAACCTTTGACCGGGTCAGAGCCCTCCACTTCCCACTCGATCACGGCAGCATACTTGAACTTCAAGCGCTTGGCTGCCTGCATTACGGGCACAATGGGGGTCGCCCCTTCTCGAAACGCATGGTCGACGTGCTTCGGATCGCTTCCACGGTCTTTGAGGTGCAGGCCGACAACGCGAGCGTGATTCTCTTCAAAGAATTTGAGCGGATCAAATCCTGCAGCATAGAAGTGGCCAACGTCCAGGTTGATGTTGATCCATTTCGAAGAGCTCTTGAGCGTGTCCAGGAAGTCCTCGGGAGTTTCGAACTGGTTCGGGTCTCTGGGCACGAACCAGTGATTATGCAGACCGAGCTTCATCTTGTGCTTCTGGCAAGCCTTGTCGAGGCGCGGCACGATCTTCTTGGTTACGGAGGAGGTGATGACGTTCGTACCCAGCAGCTTGGCAGCCTGGAAGCCACGGTCGATCTGGTCATCGGTCCAGTCGTCTTCCGGGCTTACGTTGTAAGCGGTGACCTTTATGCCGGCATCCAGGAACCTCTTGTGCCATGCCTTCAGCTCGTCGTCACTGGCTTTCAACGGGTCCAGGTGCCCCGACCATAGCTCCAGCCCTGAAATTCCGACGCCAAGCTTGCGGAGGTTTTCAGAAAAATACTGCAAAGTCTCTGCACAGAACAAGGATTGTCGTGGGGGCGTCTTTTATGTTATTGTCTCGCTGTAAGTTAGTCTGACGAAGCGCTTTCATCTTGAGATTTTTAACCCTTATTCCGATGAGGGCCGATTAGACCATGAAACTAGAAGATGTCGCCAAGCGAGCCAGAGTCTCGATTGCCACGGTTTCCCGTGTGCTCAACAATGCGGGCCCAGTCAGAAACACCACGCGCGCGCGAGTATTAAAGGCGGTCAAGGAACTCAAGTACCATCCCAACATCCACGCCCGGGCCCTGGCAGGAGGTAGGAGCCGGACTCTGGGCATGATTGTTTCCAACCTCGAGAATCCCTTTTTCCTGGACATCTTCCGCACCTTGGAGTCCGATGCGCACCGCACTGGTTACGAAGTCGTGGTGGCCAACACCGACTATATCCCGCGGCGCTTGGTGAGCAGTGTGCATCTGATGATGGGACGCCGCGTGGCCGGACTGGCGGTGATTGTCTCGGAGATGGAACCCTCGCTCATGCAGGAACTGGTGGAGTCCAATCTCCCCATTGTTTTCTATGACGTGGGCACTCCGGCTCGTAATATCTCCAACATTAAGGTTAACTATCAGAAAGGTATTCAGAGGGCGGTGGAGTATCTCCATTCCCTGGGGCATCGCCGCATGGCTTTTGTGGGCCACCACACCAGCCTTGAACCCCTCCTTGACCGCAAGGTCTCATTTCTGGACACGATGAAGCGCTATTCGGGCGAAGTGGAATTCGCTACTGTGGCGGATCGAGATGGGCCCGCTGGGGGTCAAGAAGCCACGCGCACGCTTTTCGCTTCGGGATTCAGGCCTACCGCCGTCATCTGTGTAAACGATTACATGGCCTTAGGGGTCCTTAAGGCGCTCCGCGAGCAGGGCCTGGAAATCCCACGCGACGTCTCGGTAACCGGCTACGACAATATCAGCCTGTCTGAATATGCCTTTCCTCCACTTACCACCGTGAACATCCCGCGCGAGAAGATTGGGCATCTGTCCTTCGAGGCCTTGGTGCCCCCGCGCGAGGACGAACCGCTCCACGGCCGCGAGTATCTCATTGACCCTGAACTGGTCATCCGCGAATCCACAGGGCCACCCCCCCGAACGGGTTCGGTCTGAACTCGGGGAGGTGGCGCCGCATGCGGACCCTTATTTCCGTTCCACTCGAAGGTTGTTAGTCAGAGAGAAGAACGTGCTCGCGAAGCGCGCGTTGTTTTCCGCCTTGACGCGGTCAAGTTCTGTGGCTACAACTCCTTCCAGAGTCACATTGCCGTTCTTGACAATGATGTGAATGGGCGGGATCGGCTGGTTGGCGTACTGAATGAAGTAAGGGTCGTTGAATATGGCCCTCGCGATGGCGATGCGCAGGCTGTCGTCAAACTGCGAGACCGGAAGCACCTCCAGTTGGTTATCTAGCTCTGCGACGCCTTTGATGTGGGCCAGGAAATTGCCGATGTCTTCCTTCTTGAAGGGCTGACTTACTTGGCCACTCACGATGAGCTTGTTGCCTTGGGCCCCCAGGGCCACGTTGTCAAAGACCCCGTAGGCGTAGTAGGTGAGAATTTCGTGTCGTGCCTTCTCGAGGATTTGGCGAGCCGTGATGTCCTCGGTCCAGACCTGCAGGTTATTCACCACACGGACGACGTCGTCGACTTTCCGAGCGGCCCGTAGTTGCGCGTGCGCGTCGAGAAGTATGGGCTGACGGCGTCGAAATCGCCCGCGTTATTACCCAGGCCTTTGGAGAAGGTATAGGAGGCGCCAAACTGCAGGACACGCGCCGACCACACGAATCATCGCCTAGTCCGCTCGCGCACGATTGACAAAGCGCACGGTAGAAGAGGAAAGGGACCGCGTTTGCACGCGGCCCCTTTTTCTGCTTCCCGCGAGCGGGCCTTTAGAAACTCAGCCGCAAGCCGAAGCGAAGCACCCGCTCGTCCAAGCCTTCGCGGCCGGTGTTGCGCACGCCAGTCACTTCAAACACCCCGCTGCGGAACGTCCCGTCGTCATTGAGCCGCAGGTTGGAAATGTTGCTGCTCGGGTTCGAGAAGTGGGGCGTGTTCGTGAAGTTGAACGCTTCAAACCGGAACTGCAGGTTGAATCGCTCCGTTATGTTGAACTGGCGGAACACCCCGAAGTCGAGGTTGACCAGTCCCGGCCCGCGCAGGATGTTGAATCCGGCCGTACCGAAGCGCGCTTCGGTCACCGGCGCGAACCGCGTCCAGTCGTAGAACGGCTGGCCCGGGCCCACGCCACCCAGCTTCTTGACCTCGCCGGAGCCCACCAAGTCTGCTCTCTGGCTGTTGTACGGCGCGTTGAGCGAAGTTCCTGACGCCGTCACCGTGAACGGTTGGCCGGAAAAGGAGCTAAACAACGCATTCACCTGCCAGCCACCCAGCAGAGCGGCTCCGACGCCCTGGCTGGCCCAACGCTTCCCCTTGCCAAAAGGAAGTTCCATAATGGGAGCCACCTGGAAGTTATGCGTCTGGTCCTGCTGCCCGCACAAGGAGCGGTTCAGGTGGAAGTACTCGGGGATCGGGATCGAAGGCCGGTCGCCGCTGTTGTTTACGCCCGCGATACTCATGCACTTGGACCAAGTATAGGCAACATGCAACTGGTAGCCCCCTGCGAAGCGGCGCTCCAGGGTGGCTTGCAGAGCGTCGTAGTGGCTGTTGCCCACCGGACCTACCAAGGCAGTTGACGCCGTCCGGCCGAACTTCTGGTAGAACGGCTGGCTTGCCCGGCCGCCGCCGGGCAGGCCGTAGTTCTGTTCGTAAAATCCCATAATGTTAATCTGGCGTGTGGCTACGTAGCCGGCCTGCGCGCTGAACTGTCCCAGCTTCTTCTGCAAGCTGAAGTTCCACGACTGGATATAGCCTCGCGTGAATTGGTCGGCCAGGGTGTTGGTGTCAACCTTGCTGGGCATATCGATAATGCCGTTGCCCAGGTCCGGCTCTTCGACCGGGGGTATCCCGTCCCTGAGCCAGCTCACCGGCGTATAAGAGTTCGGACCGTCGATGGTCAGCGAGGCCAGCAAGGGATGGTTGACGCGCATCGGCCGGGCCAGATTCCACGGGTCGTTGGTGAGGCCGTAGCCGGCCCGGATGACAAAGGTCTCGGTGGCGCGATAGGCCAGGCCCACCCGGGGCGCAAACATGGTCTTGCTCATCTCCACGCCGCAGTCCTTGGGCACCACGCCCACGCCACAGACGTGCATCTTGTTAGTCGCCAGATTGTAGCGTTCCAGACCTCGGTCCGGGCGGGTGGGAATCGGAAAGTACTCCCAACGCGTTCCGAAGCTGAACGTTAGCTTGCGGCTGACCTGCCAGCGGTCGCGGACGTAGAAGCTGTACATCGAAGTCCGTGTCCCGTACTCGTCAGGAAACTGGATGATCCTCCCCATCGAGCTGGGCAGACCGA
>Ga0315280_10001847_pt1 | contig 35440 bp, 25 predicted proteins | sample YL17G06_40_MG_FD_203697 | JGI IMG/M metagenome (GOLD analysis project Ga0315280, IMG submission 203697) | Sediment microbial communities from Yellowstone Lake, YNP, Wyoming, USA - YL17G06_40 | ecosystem: Environmental > Aquatic > Freshwater > Lake > Sediment | place: USA: Wyoming | collected...
AAACCCGTCGGGAAACGGTCAGCCCAAGTTACGCAGTTGGTGTGGCGGATCAGTGGTACGAGTTGGCATTCGGGCGGCACTTCGGTACAATGCACTCATGCCCCCTTCTGACTCACCAGGCATGGCCGGCCCCGGTGGTGCGCGGTCGTTCGCCACGACGCACTGGAGCCTCGTGGTGGCGGCGGCCCATGACAGCCGGCCGGCGGCCAAGGCCGCCCTGGCGACGCTCTGCGAGACCTACTGGTACCCCCTCTACTGCTACGTTCGCCGGCGCGGCCACCGGGCCGAGGAGGCCCAGGACCTCATCCAGGAGTTCTTCGCCACCTTGCTGGAGAAACACACCCTTCGCGTGGCCGATCCCGAGCGAGGACGGTTCCGCTCGTTCCTCTTGGCATCGCTGAACCACTTCCTTGCCAACGAGTGGCGACGCCAAAACGCCAAGAAGCGCGGCGGCGGACGCATGCCACTCTCCCTCGACCTGCCGACCGGCGAGAGCCGCTACGCCCAGGAACCTTCGCACGACCTCACGCCGGAGAAGATCTACGAGCGGCGATGGGCGATGGTGCTCTTGGAGAAGGCCCTCTCGGCGCTGCGCGAGGAGTACGCGGCCGCCGGCAAGGGGAAACTCTTTGAGCGGCTCGCGGTGTTTCTCGGCGGCGCGAGGAGCGTCCCCTACGAGCAGGTCGCCCGCGAGTTGGGGACGACTGACGGGGCCGTCAAAGTGGCGGTCCATCGCCTCCGCCGGCGGTGCCGCGACCTCCTGAGGGCCGAGGTCGCCCAGACGGTCGTCGACCCGGCGGACGTTGACGAAGAACTGCGGCACCTGATGGCCGCGGCCGGTCAGTGAAATTTCGCCGGAATTGCCTGTAACCTCTTGCCCACAACCGGTCATTAAAGAGTGGAAGGAACCTGTTGGCGGGCTGCAAGGAAGTCGATGCCGCCCGCCCGGAATGGCGGCCAACGGCCGCAAGACCAGAAGGGGAACGTCATGACACCTTTCGCCCTCGCCGACGTGGCGAAATCCGGGGAGATCACCTTCTTCTTCTTCGTTGCATCACTGGCCGGGATACTCGCCTTAGCGGCGATTGGCGTGGTCATCCTGGTAGTCGTATTGGTCCGGCGGAAAGGCCGCCAGCCCAAGCCCGCGGTCCAGGCCCGGCGCTGCCCCGAGTGCGCCACCCCCCTGCCCCCCGACGCCCCGCTGGGCCTGTGCCCCAAGTGCGTCTTGAAGGTGGGTGTCGATACCCAGCGGCCGACGCAGACCTCGCCATCGGCGCCGGCCGGGGGCTCGGCTGCACCCTTTACGCCGCCTACCGCTGCGGAACTGGCCGCACGTTTTCCGCAACTGGAGATCCTCGAACTCCTGGGCCAGGGCGGCATGGGGGCGGTGTACAAGGCCCGCCAGCCGGGCCTGGACCGGACGGTGGCCCTGAAGATCCTCCCGCCCGGCCTGGGGGCCGATCCGACCTTCGCCGAGCGGTTCACGCGAGAGGCGCGGGCGCTGGCCCGCCTGAGCCACCCCAACATCGTCGGCGTGCACGATTTCGGTCAGGCCGGCGACCTCTACTACTTCATCATGGAGTACGTGGACGGCGTCAGCCTGCGGCAGTTGGAGCACAGCCAGCGCCTGGAGCCGGCTCAGGCCCTCGCCATCGTGCCGCAAGTCTGCGAGGCCCTCCAGTTCGCCCACGACGAGGGGATCGTGCACCGCGACATCAAGCCCGAGAACATCCTTCTGGACAAGAAGGGCCGCGTGAAGATCGCCGATTTCGGCCTCGCCAAGTTGCTGGGCCGGACGCCGGCCGACTTCACCCTCACGCAGCCGCAGCACGTCCTGGGCACGCCGCACTACATGGCCCCCGAGCAGTTGGAGAAGCCGACGACCGTGGACCAGCGGGCCGACATCTACTCGCTGGGGGTGGTGTTCTACGAGATGCTCACGGGCGAGTTGCCGCTGGGCCGATTCGCGCCGCCATCGCAGAAGGTCCAGATCGACGTGCGGCTTGACGAGGTGGTCCTGAAGGCCCTCGAGAAGGAACCGGAGCGCCGCTACCAACAGGCCATCCAGGTCAAGACCGACGTGGAGCAGATCAGCGGCACCCCACAGGCGCCGGCAGCCGGACGCGGGCCGCAGGCGCCGGCCGCAGTACTGGCGCCGCAGGCGGCCGGGACCGTGCCCGCGCCGAGCGCCCGGAAATCCCGCAGCACCGTTGTGATCGTCGCCATCATCCTGGGGGTCCTCGCTGGTCTGGTCTTGATGGCCTTGGCCGGCCTCGCCTTGATCGGTGCCTTCGTGTTTACCGCTCGCGTAGCACAGCCGAGTATTGACGTCACAATGCCAGCGGCCGCAAGAGTCCCGCCTTCTCCATCTCGCGTGGAGCAACCGAAGACCGAAGTCAGAAAGTACGCCCTCGACGACCTGCAGGCGGTCATTACGAAGTCGGGGGTTGAACTCGACAAGAGCGCCGCCGGCGAGGGGCGCACCTGCCTTAAGGTCACGGCCGACGCCCCCACGGTCGTCCGCCTGTTCGAGACCGGCCCCGTCGACGTGGAAGATGCACGCCTGATCTACCAGGCCCGCTTGCGGACCGAGAACGTCCAGGGCCAGGCGTACCTGGAGATGTGGTGCCACTTCCCCGACCAGGGGGAGTTCTTCTCACGCGGGCTCGACAGGCCGTTGACGGGCACCACCGCCTGGACCACGGTCGAGACGCCGTTCGTCCTGAAACAGGGCCAGAAGCCCGACAACGTGAAACTCAACCTGGTCATCACCGGCAAGGGCACCGCCTGGATCGACGATATCCGCCTGCTGGAAGGGCCGATGAACTGATGGACGGAAGGCTGGAGGCACAGCAAAGACAAACCACGGATGCAGTTGGTGGTTTCTGTTCCCGTTCCTACAGCCTCCAGCCTACAACCCGCCGTTCTACACCGCCCGGCGGTGCTGGTAGTACCACTGCAACTGCTCGCGCGAGGAGTCCTGGTCGAGGTTCTCCTGGCCGACGGCCTCTCGGCCGCGCGCGGGTGGGGCCGTGTCCTTGAGTTTCCACTGGCCCCCCAATCGCCCGAACGTCCAGTATTCCTCGAAGGGCGTGACGTAGGCCTGCTGGCTGACGATCTGGCCGCCCTGACTGACGGTCTTCTGGGCATGGGCGCTCAAGAGCACCGTGAACTCGTCCTGGGCGTTGTCCTGGTAGTTGCGCACCAGCACGAGGTCGGCCTTGCGTACGCAGAGGTTGCGGAAGGCGACGGAGAAGCCCTGCTCCTGCCGCCGGCGAATCTCGTCCTGAAGGTGTGCCGCCACGTCCGGGAACAGGTCGCCGGCGGGAACCGCCGCCGGGTCCCCCGCCTCCTGGGCCAGGTAGACCTTCAGAAAGACCTGCCTGGTCCGCTCGAGCATGGCCTGGCGGTCCCAGAGTTTGTCGGTCTGGACGAGGAAGTTGAGCATCCGCTCGATGCGCGTGGCCTTGGTCTCGACGGCCTTCTCGATCCACGGTCCGGCGGGGCCTTCGCCTTCGGCCCCGGCGTAGATGCCCTTGAGGCCCTGGTCGGTCATCGGCTCGAAGAAATTCTCATCCCTGAGGGCGTTGGACTCGCGGGTCTGTTCGATCTGGCGGAGGAGCCAATGGCCGTCTTGCCACTGGAAGGTCCAGAATTCCTGGAACCGCGCCGGCGCTTTGTCGCCGCGAAGGCGCGCGCCCGTGCGGTCGTCGACGTAGTAGTCCATGGCCCGGGCGGTGACAAGGGCCGTGAACTCCCGCCGGTTCGGCTCGTGCGTGTACCGCACGTTGACGATGTCGATGCCCTCGATCCGCAACTGGTCGATCATGTCAATTTCATGGTCGCGGATCAGGCCCTGGATCTGGGCCAGGTGGCTGGCGTAGAGGTCGGGCATGAGGAGCGGCTGCATCGGTTCGTAGGCCCGTTTCTGCCAGCACTCCTGCAACTTGAGGAACGTGGTCCTGGCCACGGCCACCAGGGCCTCCGGCCTGAACGCCTCGTCCTGCTTGGCGATGAACGCCAGCAGGCGGCGGGTCTTCTCGAACTTGGGGGCGATCTGGTGGGGCGTGTAGGTGAAGTCGAGGTCCTCGTCCTTTTTCCTTTTCTGTAATTGCCCCACGATGATCACGAGGATGAAGACGCCGGAAAAAGCGGCGATGAAGATCCACGCGCATGCGTCGAGACTGCCGCCGGAGGACCCCCTGCTGTGGAACCCGCCGCCGCCGTGGAATCCACCACCGCCCCCGCCGCCCTTGTTGTGCACCGCGACGCCCGAGGCGAAAAACGTGTGCGGTTGGTCGGTGCGGACGTTGTAGACCAGCGTCGGGGCACGGATACGCCGGATGCTGACGATGGGCTCCTCGCGGAGGCCCCTGCCGTCGAACACCTGGATGAAGTCGCCCGGCCGCAGGGCCTCGAGCGTCTTGAACGTGCCCTCGCCGACATAGAAAGGATGCTCTGCGGTCACACCCATGGCCCTGTGCGGCGTGGCCACCAGGACGTACTGCTCGACCTCATGGACGAGGACCTCGCGGACCCGCGCCGTGGTGATCTCTCCGGCAGGCGTGCAGGCCAGGAGCGCATCGCCCGGCTTGATCTGGCCGATGGGCGCCTCGGTGCCGTCGGCTCGCAGGATGGGCGTGTCGGGAAGGAAGCACCCCTTGTTGTGGACCACGAGGCCGCCCGCGATGAAGTTGCCGCCAGGGCTGACCAGGAGGTTATACGCGGGCCTCGCGGCTGCCACCTGCCGGACGGACCTTAGCGGCGCCGGACCGATCGCAGCGCCGTCCCACGCCTGGCACACGTCGCCAGGGCGGACCGAGGAGGCCGCGCGGAAGATGCCCGCCTGCCGCCCGATCGCCACGGGGTGCTCAGGGGTCACGCGCAGCAGGTGGCCGTCGACCTGGAGTTCCAGATACGCCTCGGGCTGAACCTGCGTGAGGGCATGGACCGTCGCGCGGACCCATGTTCCGCCGCGCACCGTCAGGACGGCGTCGCCGGGCGCCAGACGCTCCACCGGCACGGGCCCCTGCGGTGTGAGGACGGGCGTACCTTCTTCAAGACACCCTCCGCCCCCGCGGGCAAGGGCGCGGCCGGCGGGAAGCAGCATCACCACAATCGCGATGGACCAGACGATGCGTTTGAACATCGCCGCCATTCCCCAAGTCATGCCCATGTGCCGCGGGTTGTTAGTACAGCGCGGCAATGATGCCGGCCACGACCGCGGCGGCCACCACGATGCTCACGCCGATAATGGCGGCGGCAACCACGCGGCCGAAATACTCGGCCACCGCGACGTTGCCGCGCACGATCTCCTTCTCCTCGTCCACGTTGGGCGTGAAACGCTCGATAAGCCGCGGCAGAAAGAGCGAGGCGGCCAGGACCATCGCCACGCCCAACGCCGAACCCAGCACCGTGAAGAGCACAGCCCAGCAAAGATTCTGGATGACGTTCGCGGGCATGTTGCCGGCTCCTTACGCGATGAAATGGCCAAGCGGCAGGCGATGGCACGCGGGCCGCCGAAGAACCACGGCCAAACCTATCACTGTCGATTGGCGACGACAAGAACAATGCGCGAAGTGACACGCCCATGTGGGCTGCGCGGTTGCCGCGGCCTACATGCAACTACTTGGCCTATCCCGCATCGGCCGGCCACGCCGAGCGCAGTTCGAAGACGTCGAGCGAGACGATCTTCGCCTCGCCGCCGGCGGCATAGATGCCCAGGCTCCGGTTCGCCAGATCCGGCAGGAAGCACGTCGGCATGGAGATCAGGCCGCCGTTGCCGAAGACCTCGATGCTGGTGCGGTCCAGGAGGACCTGAAGTTGGATCTTCCCGCCGCTCGGCGCCAGCGGCGCGGTCTTGCCGAGGCACGCGACGGTCTTCTTCGCGACATCGTACCGGACCTTTTCGCCGCGCAGTGTGAAGCCGACCTCGGTTGCGCCGCCGAGTTCGATCTGGGCGCGAATGTCGAAGAGTTCCCCCGCCAGGTCCTTGAGCGGGTTCTCGCCGGGCCTGATCGCCGCATCGGCCAACGAGCGCTTCTTCGAGTGGATCGTCTCGATCTCCTTGACGGGCGTGCGGTAGAGGCGCACCCCCTCGGGCGTGGTCCGCAGCGCCAGTTCGACCGGGAAGGCCATCTGCTGGTTGAACGGCATGCCGGGGTACTTGCCGCCGTTCATCCAGGCGATCTGCAGGCGGCGGCCGTCGGACTTCGGGACGTCGCTCCAGGTCTGGGCGGCGTAGCAGTTGCCGCCCCAGTTGGACTGGTGCGGGCCGCTCTCCTTGGTAAACGTTTTGCCGTCGAACGAGCCGAGCATGTAGTTACCGTTGGCGCCCCAGAAGACCCATCGCGTGTTCTTCGCGTCGCCGTCGATCGGGAGTTCGAAGAAGTCGGGGCACTCGCCGGAGCCGGGCATCGGCACGTCGCAGAGGCGCGTCCACTCTCTCAGGTTCGGAGAGCCGAACAGGGCGTAGTCGTTCTTGTCGAGGTACAGGGCCATGACCCACTTCTTGGTGGGCTCGTGCCAGAGGACCTTCGGGTCGCGGTTGCCGCCGACGATGTGGGCCAGGACGGGGTTCTTCTCGTACTTGGTCCACGTGCGGCCGCGATCATTGGAGTACGCGATGCTCTGCGTGAACGGGTTGCCGGCAGATGTGTAGATGCACACGATGACCTTCTCGTCGCCCGTCTGGAAACCGGCCGTGTTGTTCCAATCGACGACGGCCGACCCGGAGAAGATCGTGCCGAGTTTGTCGGGGTGGATGGCATGGTCGAGTTGTTTCCAGTGGACCATGTCGGGGCTGACGGCGTGGCCCCACGTCATGTTGCCCCAGTTGATGCCTGTGGGGTTGTGCTGGAAGAACAGGTGGTACTCGCCCTTGTAGAAGACGCAGCCGTTGGGGTCGTTGGTCCAGTTCTTCAAGGGCGTGAAGTGAAACTGCGGCCGGTAGGTTTCCTGGTAGAGTTTGTCGAGCACCATGAGCACCCCCTTGGGCTGGTCGCTCTGGGCGAGGCTGGCGATCGTGGGCAGGCTGCCGTCAGCAGCCGGCATCTCGGCCACCTTGACCACGGCCGACTTGCCTTTGAGTTTCGAGACGTCCCAACTCAACCAGTACGGCTGCTCGGCGCCGGCGGCGACGGCGCTGCGGACGGTCTGTCCATCGACCGTCATGTTCACCTGCGTCCGCGGGCCCTGGCGCGCCCCGATCTGGAAAACGACGTAATCTCCGGTGATGCGAATGTCCTTGATGGCCTCGCACAGGCCGGCGCGCCTGTCGCTCTGGACGATGTGGTCGATGTTGACGTGCCCCCAGCCGCCGGTGGCCTTGTCGACGATCTGGATGACGGCGGACTGGCCGACGAACTCCGAGATGTCCCAGGAGTGCCAGTCGAGCCGCTCGGTGCCGCCGGGCCGGTCGTTCGGACCGGTCGCGGTGCGGACCGCCTTGCCGTCCACCAGGAGGTTGATGCAGGTCTCGCCCGGATGCATGCCGCCGCCGATGAGGAAGTTGATGTACTTGCGCTGGATCTTGATCGGCGGCGAGGTGAGCGTGCCCGTTGTTCCGTCTCCCCCGTAGTACGAGTTGACGAGGCCCTTGCCCTCATAGCCGCTGACGGGCATCTGCTTCGGCAGCGTGCCGTGGGCGGGGCCGTGGCCGAACGCTTCGCCCTCGACCTTCCAGTCGCCGTAGTCGGGCCCCTCGAAGTCGGCGACAAGGATATCCTCGGCCGCGTAGAGCGGCGCCGCCAGGAGCACCAGGGCCCAAACCGTCGCTGCTAACCAGGTGGCGCGCATCATCTTTCCCCTTTGTCCATGGAGCGATCTCATTGTACCAGCCCTGGCTGCCGCCGGAAGCCCCATTCGCGCGGCGGGCAAGACTGCACGCCGCGCCGTTGTTTTGCCGCCGCGGTACGGCGAGGACGAACGACGGGTTGTCGCGCGTTCGCCCGGCAAAGCGTCGGAAAATGCGCAGACGATTGGCCCGTCGCACACGGACTTATGGATAGCCGGGTCGCATGGCCGCCCCTCAATCGAGGAGTGACGGACCACGATTCGCCACCCGAGGGGGACGGAGAAAGACGAACTCCGGGAGCATACTCCTCGCTCCCCGGAGTTGGAGGACAGCGCTTCACTTTGCCAGGAGCCCGCGCAGCCCGCTGTCGGCGCCGGCCCTCTGGACCTGATCACCAGGTGGACCGGCCGGTCTTGGCCCAATCCGTGTGCGAGTAGCCGCCGGTGTAGTCTTGCTTGTAGTTCTTTTCCCAATCCTTGGGATTGGTCTTGTCGCTGCCGCCGCCCTTGCTTGCGATCGCCTTCTGTTCCTCGGCGAGGCGCTTAAGGGCGGCCTCGGCCTCGGCATTCTTCGGATCGTCGCGCAGGATTTCCTGGTACAGCAGGACCGCCGTGCGGAAGTCCTTCTTTTGCTCCGCCGCCTGGGCCAGTTCGAAGAGCAGTGCGATCCCCTTCTCGCGGTTCGGCTTATCGTACTGGCTGATGAATGAGTCCTTGTCGTCGCCCTTGAGGGACCTGGCGAAGCCCGCGGCCTTTTGGGCCGCGTTGATGTACATTCTGGCCGCCATCATCTTGCCTTGGCTGATCTTCTTGGCGTCCTGCTTTTCGGCCGGCTTCTCTTTCTCCTTGTTGACAAGTTCCAGCGTCTGTTCGGCCTTCGCCACCAGGTCCTTGACGGACTTGGCCCCGGCCTCCATCTTGTTGGCATTGGCCTTTACCGCAGGTGCGGCAGCATCACCGGCCGGTGCGGCGGCGGGCGCATCGGTCTTCGCCTTGTCCGCGTCGGCCGCGGGCGCGGCAGCAGCCTGCCCCCAGGCGACAGACGCAACGCCCAAGGTGAAAACGCCAACCAAAGCCCAAACCCATAGGAATTTCACGGACGTTCTCCTTTCCGATCAAGCCAGACCTATCCCTTACCTATTATAGACGGATGACATGCGATTTTATTGCGAAAAACCGCCAGGGGCAAGGGGGGAGGCCGCCACATCCTCGAATTTCTTTTGCAATTCCCGCCCTGCCGACTATGTTCATCGCCCGGTACGACCTGACGACGTTTCACGGACAACCGGTCCAAACACGCAAGGGGAGAAACGTGGACTACCGGCAGTTTGCTCGCGCTCAGATTGCGCACATCCGCAGGACCATCGGCCAAGGCCGGGCGGTCAGCGCCCTGTCGGGCGGCGTCGACAGCGCCGTCACCACCGTCCTCGGGCACAAGGCCCTCGGCAACCGCCTGAAGGTGTTCTTCATTGACGACGGCCTCATGCGCCAGGGCGAACCTGAGACCGTCAAGCGGACCTTCGCGAAACTGGGCATCCGCGTCACCATTATCCATGCCGCCAAGACCTTCTTCGCAGCCCTCAAGGGCCTGATCGACCCCGAAGAGAAACGGAAGGCCTTCCGCGACACGTTCTACAAGGTCTTCGGCAAGATGGTGCGCCAGTCTGGCGCCCACTTCCTGCTCCAAGGCACAATCGCGGCCGACATCGTCGAGACGAAGAAGGGCGTCAAGACGCAGCACAACGTCCTCGACCAGATCGGCATCAGCGCCAAGCGCGGCTATGGCTTTGTGACCATCGAGCCGCTGAAAACGCTCTACAAGCCCGACGTTCGCCGGGTCGGCAGGGCCCTCGGCCTGCCGAAGTTCATCTACACGCGGATGCCCTTCCCGGGGCCGGGCCTGTCGTGCCGCGTGCTTGGCGAGGTGACGCCCGAGCGCGCCGAAGTTGTGCGGCGGGCGTGCAAGATCGTCGAGGAGGAAACCGAGAAGTTCAAGCGGTTCCAGGCGTTCGGCGTCCTCCTGGCGGACCGGGCCACCGGGGTGACGAAAAACGGCCGCCGCCTCTTCGGCGACATCGTGGCCGTCCGGTGCGTGGACTCCGAGAACGCCATCACGGCCGCGCCGACGCGCCTGACGTGGCCGGTGTTCGAGCGGATTCAGCAGCGGATTGTGAAGGAAATCCCTTCGGTCACCAAGGTCGTGTATGATCTGACGCCGAAACCGCCCAGCACGATCGAGTACATCTAGTTCTACAACACTAGGTCAAGCCGCGGGGCGACGATGAGCAACGCGAAGGCTGCGCTAATCCTCGAGGACGGCGCCACATTCGAAGGCCTGCCCTTCGGCAAGGCCGGCCAGACCATCGGCGAGGTGGTCTTCTACACCGGCGTGGTCGGGTACCAGGAGGTCCTGACCGACCCGTCGTACCGCGGCACGCTGACGGTTTTCACGTATCCCATCATCGGGGCGTACGGCGTCAACGGCGAAGACAACGAGTCCGCCGAGGTCCAGGCCGCCGGCGTGGTCATCCGCGAGTACAGCCCCTACTTCTCAAACTGGCGGGCCACGGGCTCGCTCGAGGACTTCCTCAAAGCCAGAAGCGTGGTCGGCATCCGGGAAGTCGACACGCGGGCCGTGGCGGTGTATCTGCGCGAGCACGGCCAGATGAAGGGCGCGATTGTCTCGGGCGAGTTCGACCCCCCGCGCGTGGCGGAGGACCTGAAGAAGGCCCCTTCCCCGTTGGCGAGAGACCTCGTGCAGGAGGCGACCTGGGAGGGCGCCCGCCCGGCTGCCGGACGCCGCAAACGCAAGATCGCGGTCCTGAACCTCGGCGTCACCAACGGCCTGTTGGCGCAACTGGCGGCCCTCGGCTGCCCGGTCGAGATCCACCGGTGCACGGCGGGCGCCAAGGAGGTTCTGGCGAAGCGACCTCGCGGCGTGATCCTCGCGGGCGGGCCGGGCGACCCGCACGCGGCACCGTACGCGGTCGAGACGGTCCGCGCGCTGGCGGGCAAAGTGCCGATCCTGGGCATCGGCCTGGGGCACCAGGTGCTGGCCCTGGCCCTCGGCGCCGCGGTCAAGCGGATGAAGACCGGACACCATGGCGTCAACTACCCCGTCCGCCGCCTGGAGGACGGCACCTTGCACATCACCGTGCAGCGGCACAGTTTCGTGATCGACGACGCCACGCTGCCGGACGCCGTGGAGATCACACACCGGGACATCAACGAGGGAAGCGTCGAAGGCATCCGCCACCGCAAGGCTCCCGCGTGGGGCATCCAGTTTCATCCCACGCCGGACGAGATGGAGCGCCCGAGCGCGATCCTGGCGGCGTTCTGCGGAAACAGGAAGCGGTCGTAGGGGCTGCCCGTGCCGAAACGCACCGACATCAAGAAAGTCCTGATTATCGGCTCCGGGCCGATCGTCATCGGCCAGGCCTGCGAGTTCGACTACTCCGGGTCGCAGGCCTGCAAGGCCCTCCAGGAAGAGGGGTACCAGATCGTCCTGGTGAACTCGAACCCGGCGACGATCATGACCGACCCGCGGATGGCCGACCGGACGTACATCGAGCCGCTGACAGCCGAGGTGGTCGAGAAGATCATCGCGCGCGAGCGGCCCGACGCCATCCTGCCCACCGTTGGCGGCCAGACGGGCCTGAACCTGGCCGTGTTCCTCGACCGGGCGGGAGTGTACAAGCGCTACGGCGTCGAGGTGCTCGGCGCAAGCCCCGATGCCATCGCCCGCGCCGAAGACCGCGACCTCTTTAAGAGGGCGATGCAGGAGATCGGCCTGAAGGTCCCGGCCAGCGGCATCGCGACCTCGGTGGCGGAGGGGATGGCCGTCGGGCGCCGGATCGGCCTGCCGCTCATCCTGCGCCCGGCGTTCACGCTCGGCGGGGCCGGCGGGGCGACCGCCTACAACATGGAGGAACTCGAAAGGGGCCTCGTGCGCGGCCTCACGACCAGCCCCATCGGGCAGGTCCTCGTGGAGCAGTCGGTCCTCGGGTGGAAGGAGATCGAGTTCGAGGTCATGCGCGACCGGGCCGACAACGTCATCGTCATCACGTCGATGGAGAATGTCGACCCGATGGGCGTCCACACGGGCGACTCGATGGTCGTCGCCCCGTCGCAGACGCTGACGGCCAGGGAATACGCCCATTACGTGAACCTGTCGAAGCGGGTCATCCGCAAGATCGGGATCACCGGCGGCGGCGCGAACATCCAGTTCGGCGGCAACCCCGCCAGCGACGAGATCGTCATCATCGAGGTCAACCCGCGGCTGTCGCGCTCCAGCGCCCTGGCCTCTAAGGCCACGGGCTTTCCGATCGCCCGCGTCGCCACGAAACTGGCGATCGGCCTGACGCTCGACGAGATCCTCAACGACGTGACCGGCCGCACCTACGCCTTCTTCGAGCCGACGGTTGATTACTGCGTGTTCAAGGTCGCGCGGTTCACGTTCAAGAAGTTCCCGCAGGCCGACCCCACCGTGAACACGTCGATGAAGTCGGTGGGCGAGGCGATGTCCATCGGCCGCACGTTCAAGGAGGCGCTCCAGAAAGGCCTGCGCAGCCTGGAGATCAGCCGCTACGGCCTCGGGTTCGACGGCAAGGACTCGCTGGTCTCGGAGCCGAAGGACGACGTCGAATTGGCCCACAAACTGGTCGTACCGAACGACAAGCGGCACTTTTACATCAAGTACGCCATCGAGAAGGGCTGGAGCGTCGAGAAGATCGCCGACCTGACGAAGATCGACCGCTGGTTCATCGAGAATATGCGCGAGATCATCGAGACGGCCGGCAAGATCGCCGAGTACAGCGGCCCCGACGCCCTCCAGCGCATGCCCACGGAACTCTGGTGGGAAGCCAAGCGGGCCGGCTTCTCGGACGTCCAGATCGGGTTCCTGACGGGCGCCGGCGAACTGGCGGCGTACGAGGAGCGGCAGGCCCGCGGCATCAGGCCGGCGTTCAAACTCGTCGACACCTGCGCAGGCGAGGTCGACGCCAAACGCCCCTATTACTACTCAACCTACGACCGCGTCGACGAGAACCGCGTCACCGACCGCAGGAAAATCCTCATCCTCGGGGGCGGGCCCAACCGCATCGGACAGGGCATCGAGTTCGACTACTGCTGCTGCCACGCCAGTTACGCCGTCAAGGAACTCGGATACGAGGCCATCATCGTCAACTCCAACCCCGAGACCGTCTCAACCGACTACGACACCTCCGACAAACTATACTTCGAGCCGCTGACGCGCGAGGACGTCCTGGCGATCGTCCAGGCCGAAAAGCCCGAGGGCGTCATCGTGCAACTTGGGGGCCAGACGCCGCTGAACCTGGCCGTGCCCCTCGAGCAGGCCGGCGTGCGGATCCTCGGCACGTCCTCTGACTCCATCGACCGCGCCGAGGACCGCGAGCGGTTCAAGCAACTCCTCGCACAACTCGGCCTGACGCAGCCGCCCAACGGCACCGCCAACTCGTACGAGGAAGCCAAGGCCATCGCCGCCGACGTCGGCTACCCCGTGGTGGTGCGGCCGTCGTACGTTCTCGGCGGCACCGCCATGGAAGTTGTCTACGACGAAGAAGAACTCGAGAAGTTCATGGCCGAGGCCAAGATCGCCTCCGACGTTTTTGCCGAGCACCCGGTCCTGATCGACAAGTTCATCGACAACGCCATCGAGGTCGACGTCGACGCCGTGGCCGACGGCCGGATATGCGTCATCGGCGGCATCCTGGAGCACATCGAGCCCGCCGGCGTCCACAGCGGCGACGCCGCAATGGTCCTGCCGCCCACCACACTCACCCGCCAGATCATCGGCCGCCTGAGAGATTACACAAAGGCCATGGCCCTGGCCCTCGACGTCAAGGGCCTGATGAATGTCCAGTACGCCGTGCGCGGCGACTCCATTTACGTCTTCGAGGTCAACCCGCGCGCCAGCCGCACCGTGCCCTTCGTCTCGAAGGCCATCGGCGTGCCGCTGGCGAACATCGCCACGAAGGTCATGCTGGGCCTGACGCTCGAGCAACTCGGCTTCACCCAGGAGGTCGAACCCGAGCACGTGGCGGTCAAGCAGTCGGTGTTTCCCTTCGTGCGGTTCCCCGGCGTCGACGCCGTGCTGGGCCCCGAAATGAAGTCCACCGGCGAAGTCATGGGCTTCGACACGTCGTTCGGCGTCGCCTGCGCCAAGAGCCTCCAGGGCGCCGGCCACACCATCCCCATGTCGGGCACGGTCTTCATCTCGGTCCGTAACAGCGACAAGCGCGAAATAATTTTCATCGCCAAGAGACTCGAAGACCTCGGCTTCGACCTCGTGGCCACCGAAGGGACGGCGGCGGCCCTGGCGCGGCACGACGTCCAGGTCCGGAGCCTTCAGCGGGTCTCGGTCGGGCGTCCGAACGTGCTCGACCTGATGAAGAACAAGCAGGTCCGCCTCGTCATCAACACCGTCAGCGGCAAGAACCCCCGCAAAGACGAAATCACCATCCGCACGCAGGCCATCGCCAACGGCATTCCCCTGATCAGCACCGTGAGCGCGGCCGCCGCCTTCGTCAACGGCATCGAGGCCTTGAAGAAGAAGGGCCTGTCGGTCAAGTCTCTCCAGGAACGCGGGCAGCACTACACGCCCCCCGCCAAGACCGCGCGGCGCGGTTGACAAGCCCTCTGGCGCCCGGGCCGAAGGCCGAAGCACGTCACACCCAACTTCCCCGCCGGCTTCTTGACACAGTGATCGTGCCGAATACAATGACGTTGTTGCACCATGGCCCGTCCTGTGTCATAATGCACCTGTCGCCATCGCTGGCGGGAAAACGGCCATGACACGCGTCCGCAAGGTTCGTTTCATCGAGCCGCAGACCCGACCGGGCCGCCCATTCAACGCCTGGATCACCCGCTGGCCCCTCCTGGGCCCGATCACGCTCGGCACAATCCTCGACGAGCGCGGTCATGATGTCGCCATCTATAACGAGAACATCTCCGGCTCGCTGCTCGACAACCCCGAGGCTTACCGCGACGTGACCTCGGCCGACCTCGTGGGCATCAGCATCATGACGCCGACGGCGGCCCGGGGGTATGCCCTGGCGGACCGGATCCGCCTCGATGCCCCGCACGCCACGATCGCTTTCGGCGGCGTCCACGCCACGTTCATGCCCGAAGAGGCCCTCGCCCACGGCGACGTCGTCGTCTGCGGCGAAGGCGAGAGCGTCATCGAGGCGCTGGCCCGCGGCGAGGCGGCGCGCGGCATCATCCGGGCCAGGCCCCTCGAGGACCTCGACACGCTGCCGGCGCTGAATCACGGACTTATCCGCGACTTCGACCGCCTGCTTCAGCGGTGCCGCCGCAAGGAACTCTACGAACTGCCCGTGATGACCTCGCGCGGCTGCCCGCACGGGTGCACCTACTGCTCGGTCACGAGCATGTTCGGGCGCCGGGTGCGGCGCCAGTCGGTCGACAAGGCCTACCGCGACATCTGCCAGTACGTGGACCGCGGTTTCCGGCGCCTGTTCTTCTACGACGACAATTTCACGGCCGACCGCCAGTGGACGCGGGCGCTGCTGGAGCGGCTGCGGCCGATGCACCTGCGGTTCAACGCCCAGGCCCGCATCGATTTTGCCTGGCTCGACGCCTCGCGCCGCAGGCGTGACGACGCCCTGCTGGCGGCCATGCGCGGCGCGGGCGCCGATGTCCTTTACGTCGGCTACGAGACCATCGACCAGGAGACGGCCATCGCGTGGCACAAGGGATACCGCGGGGCCGATTCCCTCGAGGCCCGCCTCCGCGAAGACACCCGCATCCTGCACTCAAGCGGCCTCTGGATCCACGCCATGTTCGTCCTGGGCCCGCAGCACACGGAGGACACGGCCGAGCGGATCGTGCACTTCGCCCGCGCGAGCGACATCGAGACCATGCAGATCAGCGTGCTGACGCCGTTCCCAGGGACGCCGCTGATGCGCGAGATGCGGCCGCACCTGATCTTCGCCGACTTCCCGGCCGACTGGGACTTCTACGACGGCACGCACTGCGTGTACGACCACGCCCGGCTCGGCGTGGTCAGGCTACAGCAGACGCTTATCCAGGCGCACCGGCGATTCTACGGATGGCTCGGTTGGAGCCGCCGCCGCCTGCGTGCCGCCATGGAAGAGCGACTGCCCCTCCGCGACAAACTGGCCCAGTTATGGGCCAACGCGCGAACCGCGCGGACCGTCCTGCGCGATTGGCGCTGCGAAACGAACGCCTTCGTTGAACTCTTTCTGGCCCGGAAGGCCAAGTCGATGGACACCAGCAACCTGGAAGGCGGGAGACTGCCATGATTTCCTTCGAAGAATACATCGCACAGGACCGGTGGTCGCACGTCGCGCTGGCGGTGGCCCTGCGGGGAGCGGACCTGGCCCTCCGGGTGCCCGGCCTCAGGCACGTCATGGTCGACGCGCTGCTGAGGCGCCTCGGCACCGCCTACGAGGAGACCGAGGGCCAGACCGAGCGCATGCGGCACATCCGGTGGCTGGCCCCGCACCTGACGGCCTTTCTGCATCGCCTGATTCAAGAGCGGCCGGCCGCCGCCCGCGCCGCCCTCCGCTTCATCGCCACCTGGATCGAGGACATGTACCGGCGCACCGACTACCAGAACGCCAGCGGCATCTGCCCGTGCACCGTCGTCATCGAGCCGACCGACCGGTGCAACCTGCACTGCCCCGGCTGCTACGCCAAGTCCAGTTGCGACGGCAGCGACCTGGATTACGACCGCCTGGCGGCCATCGTCGAGCAGGTCGTCGACATGGGCGTCTCGCTCATCACGATCTCGGGGGGCGAACCCTTCCTGCGCGAGAGAAGCGATCGGTGCCTCACGCGCCTGGCCGAACGGTTCAACAACCGCGCGTTCCTCGTCTACACCAACGGCACGATGATCGACGAGGAGACTGCGGACCGGCTCGGTCGCGTGGGCAACATCTTCCCGGCCATCAGCGTCGAGGGTTTCGAACACCAGACCGACGCCCGCCGCGGCTGCGGCATCTACGAGAAGAACCGCCGGGCCCGCGCCCTCCTGGCCGAGCACGGCGTCATGACGGGCTTCTCAGCCACCCTGACCTGCCAGAACGCCGAGGCCATCTGCACCGACGAGTTTCTCGAACTTCGGATGGCTGAGGGCGACCTGTTCGGATGGTTCTTCCTCCTACAGCCCATCGGCCGCTCCCCTCGGACCGACCTCATGGTCACGTCCGAGCAGCGGGCCCTGCTGCGCGAGACCATCTACCGCTGGCGCAGCGAGGACCGGCCCATCTTCCTGGGCGACTTCTGGAACGACGCCCACCTGGTCGGCGGATGCATTGCCGGCGGACGCTATTACTTCCACCTCTACGCCAACGGCGACATCAGCCCGTGCGTCTTCTCGCCGGTCTCGTGCGGCAACATCTTCGACATCATCCACGGCCGGAGCGAGTACGCCAGCCTCAAGGATTTCGTGCAGCGGCACCCGGCCTTCGTGGCGTTCCGCGCCGAGCAGGACAAGATCGCGGACCGCGCGCGGCCGTGCCTGATGATGGACCACCCGGAGGCCTTCCGCCGCATCTACCAGATGGGGCACTGCCAGCCGGCCAAGAACATGGCCCCCGGCTATCTGGATGGCGAGATCGCCCGCGCCCTCGACGCGGTGGCCGAGGAGTGGCGCCGGCACGTTCCGCACCTCGCGCCGCTGCCCGCGGACATGGAGGCGTCGGAGGCCATCGCGCGGCCCGGTGGTTCGGCGATGACCCACGCGTCCGCGCCTGGCAGCCACGTGCACTGAGAACATGCTTCGTGCCCGTTCGGCGCACTTGCATGTAGCGGGACGCCACGCGGCAGTTTCCGTTGAGCAAACACGCCCCGTTTCACCTCGCCGCCAGGCCCGAGGGCGGGTATAATCCGCGCGCTGGTTCTGGCAGCGGCCCCCCGGAGGGAACAGCAAGGAACTCTCCATGCGAAAGCCCATCGCCTTTTCCATCGTGCTCCTGGCCGGCGCCCTGGTGCTGACTATGCCACAGGCCGCCCCCGCTGCCGACGCCGGCCCGCCTGCGAACCTCGTCGCCAACGGCGATTTCTCGCAAGTCGCCGACGGAAAACCCGACAAGTGGCAGGCCGCCGGAGACGCGAGCGTCTCCCAAACGCTGCGCGCGGCCACGGATGCCGCCGGCAACCCTTGCGCCGAACTCGCCTGCACGCGCTACGAGCCTGGCGGGCCGGCCAGCCACGCGATGCTCGCCCAGGTCGGCCTCGGCGGACTCATCAAGGGCCGGCTCTACGAGTTCTCGTGTCGCATGCGGGCCGAAGGCCTGCGCAGCCACTCCGTCAGCGTGGCCATCTCGGACACGAGGACGTGGACCAACGGCGGCCTCCAGGAGGACCTGCCGGTCGGCGCGGCATGGCGGACCTTCCGGCGGCCGTTCCGCGCCGCGCAGGACCTCGGGCCGGCCGCGCGCCTCCAGTTCTGGTTCACTGAACCCGGAACGCTCTGGGTGGCCAACGTGCGGATCGCCGAGTGCCCGCCCGCCGAGGTGGAGTTCACGGACCTCGTGCCGCCCGCCGGCGGCAGGAACCTGGTCGCCAACGGTTCCTTCGAGGTCGGCGGCGCCGGATGGTCGTCGCTGTCGTTCGGCCCGCAGACCGGCTGGGGCGGGCTGGACTGGCTGCACGGCACGATCGAGCGAACCGGCGGCACGCACGGCCGCGCATTCCTCAGAATCCCCCTCGGCGGCGACCGGACGCCCGTCCTGTACTTCGACTACTACGAGCCGGTGGTGCGGCGGGAACTCCAGCCCCTGGCCGCCAGCCTCGGCTGGATCAAGGTCGAGAAGGGCGCCCCGTACACCCTTTCCTGCGACATGCGCGCCAGCGCCGACGGCGTCCGCGCCGTCCTGGGCGCCCGCGTCAAGGACCCGGCGGGACCGACTCAAGACCACACACTCGCGGTGAAACTCTCGAAGGACTGGAAGCGGCACTCGCTCACCTTCAGGCCGGAGCACCGCTACGCCTTCGTCTTCGCCGGCCCGCATGTCACCGAGGGCCAGCGCGTCGACGTTGACCTCGACGCCGTCCAACTCCACGAGGGCCATAAGGCGACGCCATTCGAGCCGCGTGCGCCGGTCGAGTTCTCCGTCGAGCCATCGCAGGATGCGGGCATCTTTGAGGAAGGCCGGCCCGCCGGCCTGGTGGTCCGCGCCTTTAACCACGGCGCTGCGGCAGTGCGGGCCGCCGTCAAGTTCGCGGTCACCGACTTCGAGGACAAGACCGTTCCTTGGCGGGGCGACGCGCTGGAGGTCCCTGCCGGCGCGGCCGCCGAGCGGTCCTTCGAGATTCCCGCCGACTGGAAAGGCTTTTACCGCGTCCGCGCCTCCTTCGAGGCCGGCGGGAGAACCGAGACGGCCGAGATGCGGCTGGCCCGCGTGCCGCGGCGCACCGCCTCGGACACAGTCTGCGGGATCAACCACGCCTTTACGTCGGCGCGGTCGCTACACCTCGCGGCCAAGGCCGGCGTCACGTGGTACCGCGACTGGTCGCTCAAATGGCAGCACATCGAGCCGGCCCGGGGCGAGTTCCACTGGGAGGTCGGCGACACGCAGATCGACCGCGTGCTGCGGGAGGGCCTGCACGTGCTGCCGCTCCTGCCCCCCTTCCCTTCGGCAGACTGGTCCAGCGAAGCGCCCGGCGGCCTGCCGACGACGGGCTATCCGGGGGTGCGCCTGCGCCAGGCCTGGGCGCCCCGCGACCCGGCGGACCTGGCCGCCTTCATCGAGAAGGCCGTCGCCCGGTACAAGGACCACATCCATATATGGCAGTTTCTCAACGAGCCGATCTACACCGATTATGCCCTTCCCGCCGACCGCACGGGCCGGTACGGCGGCAAGCGCTACGGCCCGGCCGACTACGTGGCCTTGCTCGAGCGCGCGGCCGCGGCCATGCGCAAGAGCGACCCCGGCTGCAAGGTCATCGGCGGCATCGGCAGCGGCCCGCTGAACCTGACGCGAGAAATCCTCGAGGCCGGATGCCTGCGGCACATCGACATCCTCGACCTCCACATGTACCCCGGCTCGCGGCGGCCCGAGGCCTACGACACCGAGATGGCCGAACTGGAGGCCCTCATGGACCGCCACGGCGGCCGCAAGCCTGTCTGGGTCACCGAATTCTCGTACTACGGGGCCGACCGGTTGCCGCGGCGCCCGTTCTTCCCGTCCGACAATTCCTGGTCCGAGCACCGCCTGCTGGCGGGCGAGCGCGAATGCGCCGACTTCACGGTGCGGTTTCTCCTGGTGATGCTGGCGCACGGCGTCCAGAAGGTTTTCATCCACAGCGGCTCAAGCGGCCATGTGAACGAGCCGAACTTCGAGTGCGCCTTGTTCGACTACGGCGGCGCGCCGCGGAAACTCTTCGCGGCGCTGGCGGCGCTGACGGAACTCCTGGGCCCCGCGCCCTCGTGCGCGGGCGAGCGGCGGTTCGGCGAGTCCGGCTGGGCCGTGGCCTTCGAGACCGGCCGCCAGTCGGTGATCGCCGTGTGGAGCACCGACGAGGATGCCGCCGCCGGCGTCGAGGCCCCGTCTCCGGAGGGGTTGTCATGGCGCGACGGCATGGGACGGCCGCTCGCGGCCCGGCCGGTCAGGGCATCGTCGTCGCCGGCTTACCTGGTAGGGCCGCCAGGAAAGGCCGCCGACCTGCTGCGGTCGATCGAAGTGAAGGCGGCGCCCTGATGCCCGCTTGCCGCTCCGCGCGGAGGGCGGCATCACCATGAGCAGGCAATTCGCCTTGCGCGGCCCGCGGACAAGGGGTAGAACTTCCCGCCGGCACGCGATGAGGAGGCTTGACATGGCTCAGGAACTGCTGTGGGCTTTGGCCGTCGGACCCATTTGGGTCTTGAGCGTCCCGATTCTTCAGGCGGGCCAGAACGCCCCGCCCGGCCCGACGAATGACCAAATCAAGATGATGGAGCAGGCCGCGCCGACCGAGGCGCCCGCCAAGCCGGCCCAGCCGCGCAAGGTCCTCGTCTGGGGCCGGATGGCAGCCCACGACCCGAACCCGTACGCCGCCCGGGCGCTGGCGATCCTGGGCACGAAGTCCGGGGCCTTCGAGGCGGTCGTCAGCGAAGACCCGGCGGCGCTCCTGGCGCAGGACCTCAAGGGCTTCGACGCCATCATTATGAATAATGTCCATGAACAGGAGCCCTTTCTGCCCCGCGACCTCGGCCAGCGCCCCGCCGACGAGCAGGAATCGCTCAAGAAGCGGAACGAGGCGATCCACAAGAGCATCCTGGAATTCGTCTCCGGCGGCAAAGGCATCGTCGGAATCCATGCCGCCACCGCCGCCTTCAACTCGTGGCCCCAGTACGGCGAGATGATGGGCGGCTACTACGCGGGCCACGTCGCCCAGGAAGTCCCCATCAAACTCGACGAGCCGGACCACCCGCTGTGCGCCCCGTTCGGCGGCAAGGGGTTCAAGATCAACGACGAGATTTACTTCTTCGCAGCGCCCTACTCGCGGCAGAAGTTGCGGGTGCTCATGAGCCTCGACCTGCGGGAGATGCCGGACCCCGGCAAGCGCCCGGACAAGGACTACGCGGTCTCCTGGGTCCGCGAGTACGGCAAGGGCCGGGTCTTTTACTGCGTGCTGGGCCACGCGGCGACGACGTACTGGAACCCGCTGGTGCTTCGCCATTTCCTGGCGGGGATCCAGTTTGCCATCGGCGACCTGAAGGCCGATGCGGCGCCGGTGGCAGGCGCCAAATCGGCGCCCTGACCGATTCGACATGCATGAGGCGCGGCGGGCAAGACCCACCCCCGCGCCAGGAGGCATGCCGCGCAGGCGCATCGTGTGCGACTTCGTTTGGAGGGACCCAAGCACAGGCAAATCAACGATTATTGGTTGCTTCTCATCCATAGGCGCGCCGGCTTTCCCAGCAACGCACCCGCTCTTGTGCGTATACGCGGCGATCACTGATGGACACGGCACGGTGCCGATAGTGCTGCAACTGGTAGATGTAGATGAGAAAAACCCGCCCCTATTCGAGTTTAAGGCCGATCTGCCGTTTCCTGACCCAAGGGCGGTGGCGGAGTTCAATTTTGTTGCGGCTAACGTGGTTTTTCCTACACCGGGAGAATATCGCCTGCAGTTATTCTCCGGCTCTCACTATTTGATGGAGCGCCGGATCGTTCTCGTTGATACCGGAGGCAAGAAAGATGACGAAAGCCCGTAACGGCAGCACGGTTGAGATGCCAGGAGAGGCCTTCGAGATTCGCCTGCGGGCGGACTCCAGGAGACAATCCACAGGCTATCCAACGATTTGCTCGGCGAACCTGCCCTTTGATGACATAAGACGCCTTCTTTCGAACAGGCCGCTGCGAAGACCCAACAGAACCAGGCCGCGGGATTCCCGGCAAGGCTAGGCCGCGACTGCCTGGCGGGGATGCAATAACGGGGCCACGGCCCAAATATCCATCTCTCTAGTTGTCTAATCCAGGCGGATGCCCTGCTGCTGGAGCCACTGCTTCAGGTCGCCCATCTGGGTTTCGAACACCTCGCTGTCGTACTCGGCCTCCATCTTGCGGACCATCTCGGCCAGTTCCGGGCGCTCGCGGACGGCCTCGCTGACCTTGGCCTCGAAGCCGTCGGCCAGCGCGCGCAGAGCATCGAGACTGACCTGGAGTCCGAGGATGGCGGCCAGCCGCCGGGTGACCGCCTCGATGCACCGCGGGTTCTCGCCCTGGACGTAGGCGGGAACCTCGGCCACGATCGTCACCATCTCGACGCCCCTGGAAGGGGCGAGTTTCGTCAGGAAGGTCGAGATCCCGGCCGGGCCCTCGTAACTGGAGAAGCGCAGCCCGTGCGGCTCCATCTCGCGCTTCAAGGGCTCCTCGGAAACGGAACAGTACAGGCGCGGGGCGCGCGTGTGGGGGACCACGCCCGCGTAGGACCCGATGAAGTAGAGGCGGCGGACGCCGAATTCCGACGCCACCGCAAAAAGGCAGTCGGCATAGTCCTCCCAGTTGCAGTGCGGCTCCTTGCCGCGGAAGAGGACGAGGTTGTTGGCCTCGTCCGCGTGAAACAGATTGGCGGGCGGCTCGCAGGCCTTGACGAGGCCCTCCTCGATGACCGCATGCGGCCGAAAGAGCGCCGAGACCTCCATCGATCCTGGCAAATTGTAGATATAGAAACCCGCAGGTTCGATTTCCGCAAGGCGCGCGGCCCGCAGCGTCCCGGCCAGGTAGTTGAGCGGGCCGAGGGAGACCTCGCCGCCGTTCATCCACCCCGCCAGGCCGATGATCATGCGGGGGTCCTTGAGCGGCGGCCGCGCGGAGATCTTGAGCCGATCCGCCGACATTGCCCGGTCCTTTCTCGCCCCTGGCCGCTACAAAGTGCCTGAACAGGAGGCCCGTGTCAAGAGGGCGGCGCCGCGCCCGACAGCCCAACGCCACTTCGGGCGGCGGGTCTCACGGTATTCGGCGGGCCAGGAGTTGCGAGAACAACCGCCCCTGGCGCGCCACGCCGTCGCGAGCGATGAGCGGCTCAAAGGCCGCAAAGGCGGCCGCCAGTTCGCCATCCCGCAGGCCCTGGCCGGGCCTGGGGGGCATTCGCCCGCGTCCCGGATCCCGCCAGTGGAACGCCTCGTAGACAATGAAGCCCCCCGGAGCCACGCTTTGCCCGATCGCCGGCAGGGCCGGCCGGTGCAGAAAACGCAGCACCGTTACCACGCCGTATCGCCCCACCGGCAATTCCGCGGCGCGCTTGAGGTCCTGCCGAACGGTATGCAGGCAGACGCCGCACCGCCGCGCCAAGTCCCGGGCCTGCGCCAGCGCGTCAGGAAGAACGTCGATGGCATCGACCTGCCAGCCATGCAGGGCAAGATAGACCGCGTTTCGCCCGCACCCGCAGGCGACGTCCAGTGCACGCAGAGGCGGCGCACCGGTCTCGGCATGCGGTCGAATGTGCTCCAGGGCCTCCACGAGCAGCGGACTGGGCTGCCAAAGCCGCGCCTGCGAGGGTCCGGATTCCCGCAGGTCAGCCGGCACAAGAGACGCCTCACGAACCAAGTACCCGCGCAGGCGCAGCGCGGCCGCTGCCTCGCGCCGTCGGTCCGGGTCATCAGAGTACAGATGGATCACGGAACCTTTAGGAGGCAGTTCGTACACGCGCTGGGCGAGTTGCTCCAGCGGAATGTTGACCGCGCCGGCCGCATGGCCTGCGGCAAACGGCGCCTCCGCGCGAACGTCCAGGACAGAACCGGGGACCGCGCTGCTCATGGCATCCACCCGACAGCGGCTCGGCAGCACCATACCATTGTCGGGGCACTTCATCCAGCATGCGGTCGGGCCTGCCTGCAACCGGCGCGTGACGGGCCTCGCGACAAATCCCTTTCCGCGTCCCGGCCCATCGGCTAGAATGGCCGCCTCCCTGCCGGATTGGCGGTGAATACGCAGGCGCAGGAATCGTCTAATGGTGAAGACCCGGAGAGAAGACGCGGCGGCGGACGAGACGGCTCGGCGGGAGGCCGAGCGCGACGCCGCGCTTATTGAGCGCTTAAGGAAGGGCGAAGCCCGGGCGCTTGACGAACTCTACCGGCGGCACCGCGAAGCGGCTTACGGTATCGCGTATCGGCTGGTCGGGTCCCGCGAGGACGCCCTGGATGTCGTGCAGGAAGCCTTTATCCACGTCATGCGAGGCATCCAGACGTTCCGCGGCCAGTCATCGTTTCGGACGTGGTTGTACCGGATCGTGACGCACGCATCGCTGGACTACCGGCGGTGGCGGAGCCTGAGGACCACCGAGAGCCTCGACGGCGAGACATCGGTCGACCCCGCCGCGATGGGCCCGAGTCAGCGGACGCCCGCGGAAGAGGCGGCCGAGCGGGACCTGAGGCAGGCCATCGACAAGGCCCTGACGAACATCTCGGAGAGGAACCGGGCGGCCCTGGTGCTCTACGCGATGGAGGGGATGTCGTACAAGGAGATCGCCGACGTGCTTGGCATCTCCGTCGGCACCGTGATGAGCCGTATCTTTAACGCGCGTCAGCGGCTCCACGAGTTGCTCGAAACGGAAATCGGGTGAAGTCATGAATTGCGACGAGACCAAGGCGATGCTGGGCGGGTACGCCGACGGCGAACTTACGCCGATTGAGACCGACGCCGTGGCCTCGCACCTGGAGACGTGCGGCCGCTGCCGCCAGATCGTCCGCGACCAGCAGCGCGTCCAGCACGTCCTCGGCGCGTACCGGCCTCCGGCGGTGCCCGACCTGCGATGGCACGAGATCGGCAAGCGCCTGCGGGCCGAACTGGCTGGGACGGGCGAGCCGATCGTGCTGAAGACGCGGGCTCGCACGGAGTCGCTCGACCCGACGCCGCCGCCGCAGGCGGCCGTGGGTCGAGAGGAGAGACCCGCCGCAGCCCGACCGGCGCGCCACGTGCCGGCGCCTTCGCCGCGCGTGCGGGCGCCGAGGCCGACAAGCACGCCCCCGGCGGTGACGGTCATGCAGGTCCACGCCCCGAAGGGACGCCATGCCCCATTCGGATGGGTGGCTCACGTGGTGGGGGCGATGGCGGCTGCGCTGGTCATCCTGTTCGGCCTGGCGGCCGTCTGGCAGGACCAGGCCCTGCCGCTGGGACCCCAGACCTTGGCGCGCCAGGATGACGTGTCTATCGTGGAAATGCAGATGACGGACCCGGACTACAGCGTCGTCGTGTTCGCGGGCGACGCCACCGACGGGGCCGCCGTCTGGGTGGTGCCGAGCGAGGACCAGGCCAGCGGGTAACGAGATCGCAGGAGTGCCTGGCGGCAGGCAAGACTGCCCGCCGCGCAGTTGGGCCGGCGAGACCAAGTGGCATGGTAATGCGCCACTGAAGACAAGACAGGAGCAGAGGCAAACGTATGGTCAAGGCAAGGCGTTGGCGGACGAGCATCTGGGCGGCAGTGGGATTCCTGGTCGTGGTTGTGGCGGCCACGGGGGCGGTCCCGCCCGGTCCGACGCCGCCGAATCCCACGCCTCCCGGCCTGCCGATCATTCCGCACGGCTCCGTGACGGTCACCATCCTGGGCATCCACGCCACTAACCAGCCGACCGAGACCATCGATCCCCGTCTGAGGTCGATCGCCGGCGAACTGCGGCGGTCGGGCTACAACAGTTTCCGCCTGGTGGTCAACGATACTCGCAGCGTCTCGATGTCGAGCACGTGGGAACTGCCGCTCATCGAGGACTATGCCATTCGAATCCAGCCCACGAAGGAGACAGACGACAAGGTCAACCTGATCCTGACTTGGGTCCGCTACGAGAAGATCGGCCCCAGGACGCAGGCTCGGACGCTCCAGCGGATGTCGCTCGAGATCCGCAAGGGCAAGTACTTCCCGTCCGGCGGATGGCGCCTGAATGAAGGGGCGCTGATGGCGGCAATTGCCGTAAAATAAGTCCAAGGTCCAAAGTGCAAGATCCAAGGTCGGAAAGGAAAAGGCGCCCCGTGGGGTGCCTTTTGTCTCTTGACATTGGACTTTGGACCTGGGAGTTGGGACCTTGGACTGTGTTCAGAAGGGCGTCCCCTTCGTCCGATTCATGAGCTCCTCCAGGATCTGCGCCATCTGGCGCGTCCGGTCTCCGACGTCCGCCGACAGCCGCACCACGTCGCTCACCGTCTTGGCGGCGACGAAGATAAGCCCGGCCAGGACCAGGCCTCCGACGAACGCCCCGATGGCAATGAGCGAATTGCCGCTGATGGCCAGCATGACGAGGGCCGCCAGCCCGCCCAGGAACGTCAGGGCCACCAGCGCGATGCCGCCGCCAAAGATGATCGCCGACATCAGCCGCAGCGAATTGTAGGGGCTGGTGCGCGCCATCATGCGGTCGATCGTCCTGGAGGGATGGGCACCGGAAGGGGTGGCCCGGCTCGGCGGCGGGGATTCCTCGCCAGTGGCGGCAGGCGCCTCAAGCCCCGCGAGTTCGTGTGCGCCCCCTGCCGGCGCCTTGGGGGCAAGGGCGGCGGCGAGCGCCGCCGCCGGATCGGCCGCCCTGTCGGCCGTCGGAATCTGGATCACGCCCCCGCACTTGGGGCACCTGGCCTTGTGCCCCGCCGCAGAGTCCGGGGCCGCAATCGTCTTGCCGCACCCCGGGCATCTCGTGGAGATTGGCATCCGTCGATACCTCGAAATCCCCCGTTGACAGGATTCTACTACCGGTCCGCCCCCAAAGCAAACAGGTAGTGACGAAAACGGAGAATCCGAGACCGCCCCTGGGGCGCTACGAGTCGGGGCTGAGGTGCGTTTCAACGAACGTTGCGACCCGCTGCCGGTCCGCCTCGCTGATCTCCGTGAACGTCAGGCCGACCTCGTAAAGTTCCGGGTCGATCCGCGACGTGCGGCACCAGACGATCTTCCCCTTGCAGGTGATCGAAACCGGGTCGTCGGGAAGTTCGAACGCGAGACAGGGCGTCATGCCTTCCCTGAGCGGGTCTGCCATGAGGACGCACATGCCCCCCGCCGAGATGTTGATCGTCGGGCCGACCGACTCCACCGTGATTCGAGTGGTGATGCGGGGACTGGTTCGCAATTCAGTTCGCAGCATTCAACCCCTCCTTGTTCCCGCGTCGCTAGGGTGGCGACGAGGCCAGGAGAATGCCTGCCCCGATGGCGCGCCTGTGCAGCGGCGACTTCAGCCGGCAATCAGTGTTATCGGAAGGCCCGCCGGAGATTCTGAAGGGAAATCCGATTCCCGAAAACCGAATGACGAATCAATGGCGAAACCGCAATGACGAGGCGCCGCAGCGCCAAGCCCGAAGGCCGTCTTCAGGCTTCGTCATTCTTCAGCCAACGCTGCTCTGCTTGCGGCTGGAACATCGGGTTGGTAGAGTCACGTCATGCCTTCGGACGCCGCCCTCATCCATCCCGTAAATCTCGGCCCCGTGGCGCTCGCCAGCAACCTCGCCCTGGCGGCCATGCACAAGCGGACACACCTGGCGCTGCGCCTGCTGGCGCGGCGGGCAGGGGCGGCCCTCGCCCACACCGAGATGGCCACGCCCGAGGAACTCCTGGGCCTCGAAACCACCGTCAAGAGCCGCCACATCCTCGCCTCGGCGCCTGAGGACCGCCCGCTGGGCGTGCAAATCCTGCCCCTGGACCCCGGCCCGCTGGCCGAGGCCGTCGCCATGTTGGCCGAGCGCGGCCCGGCCGACCTCGTGGACCTCAACTTCGCGTGCCCCAGCAAACGGGTGGCCGGCAGCGGACGCGGCGCATCGTTCCTCCAGGAACCCGAGAAGGCCCTGCCACTCGTCGAGGCGGCCGTGCGGGCCTCGCGGCTGCCGGTCACCATCAAACTCCGCTACGGCTGGACCGACTCCGAGGACCACCGGGAGCGGGCGCTGGAACTGGCTCGCGGTGCCGTGGCGGCCGGAATCGCGGGCCTTACCCTTCACGCCCGCTCGGCCGTCCAGCAGTACCACGGCAAGGCCGACTGGCCGACCATCCGCCACTGGGCCGAGATGCTGCCCGTGCCGGTGTTCGGCAGCGGCGACCTCAGGACGCCGGAGGCCGTCCTGGCCATGCTGCGCCAGACCCGCTGCGCCGGGGCCAGCATCGCCCGCGGCGCGGTCGGCTCGCCGTGGATATTCAGGCAGGTGATTGAACTGGCCGCCGCCGGCGCCTGCCGGCCGGTCACGCCCCAGGAGCGAGCACGGACCTTTCTGGAACACTACGACGGGCTGGTCCAGCAATACGGCGCGTGGGTGGGCCTGCGGCTGATGCGCCAGATCGGGGCGATGTACATTCGCTGCATCCCGGGCGCCGCCGAGGCCCGCGCCGCCATGCAGCACTCTCGCAGCCGCGAGGATATCGAGCGGATTGCCGAACGGTGGCTCAGGTAAGTCCTGGGCCGGCCAGCGCGCCGAATCCGATTGCCGCTTCCCGGCGTAATGGACTGCGTAGAAGCCCTTTGCTCATCCTCCCAATATCCATGCCGGAGGCACTTGCTGCCCGCCAGACGCCTCAGTGCCATAGGCGATGCACGCCAGGATACCCGCCGCGCAGACACCGAACATTGCACCGCTCTACGCCATCAGTTTCCGCAAGTACGCGGCGTTGCGCACAAAGTCGGCGTCGCGGTTCTTCGGGCACGCGGTCTCCAGGACGTACCACCCCTTATAGCCGATGGCCTTGAGGGCCTCGGCCACGGGCTGCCACTTCAGAGGCCCTTCGCCCAGGTAATGGCCGCCGTCCTTGAAATGCACCTGGCAGATGCGGTCCTTCAGGAGGCGGATCTCGGCGGGCACGTCGTAGCCCTTGTCGGTCGAGTTGCGGCAATCGTAGTAGACGCGCACCCAGTCGCTGCCGACCCGTTCCAGCAGGTCCAGGTTCTGTTTGGCGGAGAGGTAACTCTCGACCCCCAGGTACACGCCGCACTCCTTGGCCTTCGGGGCGGCGTCCTTGAGGCGGCCGATGACGGCGTCGAGTTCCTTCGTCTTGACCTCGGTTCCCTGCAAAAGGTCGCCGCGGCCGAAGAACGCCATCAGGATGACCTTGGCCTCCAGGTCCCGCGTCGCCTCGATGGTCTGCTCGAGCCACGCCGGGCCGCGCGGGTCGCTGGCCAGCGGGCAATCGTTCAGGAGGCCCATCGCCAGCGACGACACCAAGACGCCGGTGGCCTTGACCGCCTCCTTAATCTTCTGCCGATACGCGGGGTCGGAGACCTGGAGTTTGTCGGCCGGGCCGCCCGGCGAAAGTTCCAGACCCTCGAGGGTGCACCGCTTGGCGACGTCCAGGCCCCCCGGCCCGCTGGCACCGAGCGACCAGTCGCAGGCGCTCACGCGGATCTTCGGGGCGGCGGCCTCCTCGGCCCTGAGCAACTCCGGCGCTGCGGCCGCACCGGCGATCCCGGCGGCCGTGCCCTTCAGGAATGAGCGTCGCGTCATCATCGTGGACCTCCAGCGGGCAGCGGCGTTCGATATGTCTGGCCGCTGCAACATACTCGCGGGCACCTTCGCCCGCAAGACCAAATGGCCGGATCAGTTGGCCGGATCAGGGCGTGCCGACAGGAATGCCATTGACGAGGATCCGGTCCTCGCCATCTTGATAGGTTTCGAACGTACACAGGGTACCGCCCGGCGCCTCGATCACAAGCCCCCCGGCCGGAAGCGACAGAAGGTTCAACTTGAACCCCATGTTGCTCATGGGAGCAACGCCGGCCGTCCCGACGTCGACATCCAGCCCATCCGCCGGAAGCGACGTGAGGTTCAACTTGAAGCCCATGTTGCTGTTGCGCGGCGAGGGGTTGGCCAGGTCGAGGTTCACCGCCAACTCGACCTCGTCGGGGAGTTTCTTGGTCAAGCCCAGGCTCACGCCGCTGCCATAAAGCAGTTGGTTGACGGCATTGACGACGCCGTAGTTCAGTTTGAACCCCATGTTCGAAGCCACGGCCCCCCCGACGAACCCGAGCGCCAGGGCCAGCACGGCCACACCCGACAGCACCAGCATCGCGCGATGTCTCATGGAAGTCCCTGCCTTTCTCATGTTCTCGCCTTCTTGACTTGGATCGGAAATCGTTCGGAATTATTCGATATCATAGCACAAACGCCGGCGGAAGTCAAAAAAGCGGTCCTAAAGGCAGCATTTGGCGGATTTCCTACGGCAGGCGATACGAAGAACCTATCTGAAGAACCGGCGGTCAGGTACGACAAACGGCTGCGTCAGTCCTGCCCGCCGGGCTTCGCGCATCCGATGTGTCGCGGTGGGCAAGACTGCCCACCGCGGAGCACTTCTCGGCATCACCCTACTTGTCCGGGCCGCGCGAGAACAGGGCCGATGCCGGAATCGGCTGCTTCTTGATGCCCGGACCCTCCCAGGAGACCTTCAGACCATGCTCGCCGGCATGTTCGAAATAGGTGACCGTGATGGCGTGTTTGCCCGCCTTCAGCGGGATGAACCCGTACTTCTCCCACATCGAGTGCATGCCGTCGTTGTCGACGACCAGCCGGTCGCCGATGTACAGGCGGCTGCCGTCATCCGAAGCGGCGTAGAAGGTGTACACGCCCTCCGCGGGAACCTGGAGGTAGCCGGTGATCTTCAGGCCGAAGAGATGACGGCCCTTGTGCTTGCCCAGGTCGAAAGTCTGGACCTTCTCTGTGGCCGCAGGCCTCAGGGAGGCGAAATCCGGCAGGCTCTTCCACGCGCCCTCGTAGACGTCGCAGACGAGGCCGGGCACGACGGCGTCCACGGCGTCGGGGGCGCGCGGCTCGTCCTTGGCGAGCGTGACGGCCAGGTCGATGCTTCGGCCTTCGCGCAGGATCAGGAGCGGCAGCGTCTGGCCGGCGCGGAACGGCATCAGCGCCAGGCTCAAATCCAGGGCGCTGGCGACCGAAGTCTGCCCGGCCCGGATTACCAGGTCTCCGACGCGCACGCCCGCCGCCTCGGCGGGCGATCCCTTGGCCACCTCCGTGACACGGGCCAGGCCGTCCGCCGCCACGGACAGGCCCAGAATGAAGCCGTACCGGCCCTGGGGCGAGAGCACCTCGGCCAATTCCGCCCGGATGCGGTCGCTCGGGATGGCGAACCCGATGTTGTTGGCCCCCATCTTCTCGGTGGTGTTGATCCCCACGCACTCGCCGAAGACGTTCAGCAGCGGTCCGCCGGAACTCCCGGGGTTGATGCTCGCGCTGGTCTGGATCATGTCGGGGTAAAACGAATAGTCCGACTTGGTGGCCCGACCGATGGCACTGACAATGCCGTACGTCACCGTCATGCCCATGCCGTAAGGGTTCCCGAGGGTGACGACCTGTTCGCCGACCACCAGGTCGGCGCTGCGTCCCAGCCGCAGGGGTTTGACGGGCTGCTCGGGGTCGATCTTGATGACCGCCAGGTCTCGCTGCTCATCCAGGGCCACGAGGCGGCCGGGGTACTCGCGGCCCTGATGGAACCCCACGCCCAACGTGCCGCCGTGGCGAAAGGCATGGGCGTTCGTCAAGATGTACCCGGCCTCGTGAAGGACGATCCCGGAACCGAACTCCAGATGGGTCAGGGCCGGGTTGGCCGGGTCCTGGCGCTTCAGGCCGATGTTGACGACGGAGTCCTTGCACTCGCGGAAGACGTCGGCCGCAGCGGTAAGCCGGATCGCCTCGAGGCGCGCTCGCCGCGCGGCCGGGTCGAGCCGAGCGGACGACGGCTCGCATCCCGCCGCCAGCGCGACCAGGAGGACCGGTATCAGCACCAGGACCTTCTCATGGAGTCTCATCCGTGGGCTCCTCGGCACCAGCCTGTTCTCTTTTCCGCGCGACGCATTATAGCGGCGGGGCCGGACAATCCTAGAGTCTGTTGACGCCGCGCCTGGCGGGCCATAGACTGGTGCGGCAGAGACGCCCCCGATCAAGCCGCAGGGGCACGGCATGCCGTGCCCCTGCAACGACTGGCGCATTGGGCGCAATCAGGTTGTGGAGTTTCGTATTCAGGAAGGACGCCGACGGGCGCTCAGGCAGATGCGATCTCTTCGCAAAGCGGAAGGCATGCCGCCCTTCATCGGCATGATCCTCGCGGCGGCCCTGGCGTTCGGCGGGTGCGGCGGGTCGGAAGACGCCGCCTCCGTCGACGCGTCGCGCGCCGCCATGGCGAAGATCCTCTACCAGGTCAGGGCGGCACTCCCAAACGCCCGGATGGGCGACCCGCAAGGCTACGACTCCGAGAACCTGTACGAGGCGGTCGACGGCATGGCCGGGTACTACATCGACGCGGGGTTCGTGCGGCTGGCCCGGTGCGAGTGGCGGCCGGCCGACTCGAAGGACGACGCCTGCCTCGCCATGGACCTGTTCGATATGGGGTCGCCCCTGGGCGCGCTCGATCTCCTTGCCGACTCGCGGACCGATAAGACCGTCTACGCAGCGATCGGCAACGAGGCCCACTGGACCGACGAGATGCTCGAACTCAGGACCGGCCGGTACTACGTCAAACTGGTGCCGCACCCTGGGGGCGCCGCCCTCAAGCCCCTGATGAAGGCGGTGGCCGAGGCCCTGGTCAAGGCGGCGCCGCCCGGCCCGGCCGACGAGGCGCTGGTGTCGCCCCTGCCTGCCGACAAGATGGTGCCGCACTCCGCCGCGTACGTGGCCAAGGAGTTCCTCGGCCGCGAGTTCCTCAGCAACGTGCGCGAGGCGGCCTACGAGGCAGGTGGAAAGCGCGTGCGGCTGTTCCTGATGGCCACCGACAGCCCCGAGAAGGCGAGAGCCGTTTTCATGGCATGGAAGGAGTTGGTTCCCCCTTCGTCGGCGACCGAGCGGGACCTGGCCAACATGTTCACGTCGTCCGAGGAGGACGTCGGCGCCACCCTCGTGGCCCACCACGGGAAGTTCCTGGTGGGAGCCATAGGCGACCCGGCGACCGCGCGGCCGCTGCTGGAATCGTTCCTGAGACATTTGGAGTGATACGGCCGAGATGCCTCTTCATCGCTGCCATTGCGAGCGAGCGCAGCGGGTCGAGGAATCTCGCTATGGCCGTTGCCGTTCGAGTCCTTTGCAGTCAGCATAGTGCAGCCGTCAACCCTCTCCCCCAAGGGGAGCGGGCAGTACGCAAGCGAGGCGCTCTGAGGTGCTACTTATGCAACACGCATGGCTTCTGATTCTTGCTCTCATCCTTCTTGAGGCCTTGGCGGCACGGGCCTTTGCCGACGAGGTCCTCTTCGACTTCGACAAGGACTTCGACGCCGCCGCCGTGCCGGCCACCGACGCCAAGGCCAGCCTGGTCAAGGCCGGCGAGGGCCAGGCGCTGGCCATCACCACCGGCCACAAGGTGGAATGGCCCGGCATCACCCTCAAGGCGCCGAAGGGGACCTGGGACCTCGCGAAGTTCGAGCACATCGCCCTCGACGTCAAGAACACCGGCTCCGGCCCCGTAACGGTCCACTGCCGGGTGGACAACGCCGGGGCCGACGGCACGAACAACTGCGTGACCGACCGCGTGACCCTCAAGCCCGGCGAGGCGGGCGCGCTCAAGGTCCGATTCGTCCGCAAGCCCCGGGTCCTGGAGGGGGCCAAACTGTTCGGGATGCGCGGCTACCCGGTGGCCCAGGGTGCCCGGGGGACTATCGACCCGGCCAAGATAACGCAACTGGTCGTCTTCGTGGCCCGGCCCGAGGGGGACAGCGCTTTCGAGATCGACAATGTCCGCGCCGGCGGCACGCACACCGCCCCCCAGGAGCCCGCGATCGACGCCGCCACGTTCTTCCCCTTCATCGACATGTTCGGCCAGTACATCCATCGCGAGTGGCCCGGCAAGACCCACGCCATCACCGACATGGTCGAGGCGAAGAACGAGGAGGCCCAGAATCTCCGGTCCAGGCCCGCCCCGAAGGACTGGAACCTGTACGGCGGCTGGAAGGACGGGCCGGCGCCGAAGGCCACCGGCTTCTTCCGCACCGAGAAAGTCGGGGGCTTCTGGTGGCTCGTGGACCCGGAGGGGCGGCTGTTCTTCTCGCACGGCATCGACTGCGTCGGCGAACACGGCGACACGCCCATCGAGCAGCGCGACAACTGGTTCCGCGACCTGCCGACCGATAACCCCGACTTCCAGGAGTTCTTTACCACGGGCTACGCCCTGCACGGCCACTACAAGGGCCGCAACATAAAGTGCTTCGACTTCGCCGGGGCCAACGCCCGACGCAAGTACGGCAAGAACTGGAAACAGGCCGTGGCCGACCTCGCCCACCAGCGCCTGCGGTCGTGGGGGATGAACACCATCGCCAACTGGTCCGACTCCCGGATCTACCTCGCGAAGAAGACGCCGTACACCGCGACGGTGCATTTCGACTCGCGGCCCATCCAGGGCAGCGAGGGGTACTGGGGCAAGTTCAAGGACCCCTTCGAGCCCGAGTTCGCCGAGAAGGTGAAGGCCGCGATGGCCGGCCACGCGGGCAAGACCGCCGGCGACCCGTGGTGCATCGGCTACTTCGTCGACAACGAGATCGCATGGGGCGACGACATTTCGCTGGCGGTGGCGTCGCTCCAGTCGCCGCCCGACCAGGCGTCGAAGAAGGCGTTCCTCGAAGACCTCAAGGCGAAGTACGGCGACATCGGCAAACTCAACGCCGCCTGGGGCGCCCGCCACGCCTCGTGGGAGGCCCTGGCGTCGGCCACGGCCGCCCCCGACAGGAAGAAAGCCGCCGAGGACCTCGGCGCGTTCTACACGCGCATCGCCGAGCAGTACTTCAAGGTCATCCGCGACGCCGTCAAGGAGGCCGCGCCGAACCAGTTGTACCTGGGGTGCCGCTTCGCCTGGGTGAACGACCGGGCGGCCCGGGCCGGGTCGAAGTTCTGCGACGTCGTCAGTTACAACCGCTACGAGAAGTCCGTGGCGGGCCTGCGCCTGCCGGCGGAGAGCGAAGACAAGCCCCTCATCATCGGCGAGTTCCACTTCGGGGCCCTCGACCGCGGAATGTTCCACACGGGCCTTGTGCCGACCGCCAGCCAGGCCGAGCGGGCCGCCGCCTACAAGGCCTACGTCCAGGGCGCGCTGAAGAACCCCGCCCTCGTCGGCACCCACTGGTTCAAGTACCAGGACGAGCCGACCACCGGGCGACCCTACGACGAGGAGAACTACCAGATCGGTTTCCTGGACATCACCGACCGGCCGTACCCCGAGACCATTGCGGCTTGCCGCGAGGTCGGGTATGATATGTATAATCTTCGCCAGA
>Ga0315280_10001848_pt1 | contig 35434 bp, 32 predicted proteins | sample YL17G06_40_MG_FD_203697 | JGI IMG/M metagenome (GOLD analysis project Ga0315280, IMG submission 203697) | Sediment microbial communities from Yellowstone Lake, YNP, Wyoming, USA - YL17G06_40 | ecosystem: Environmental > Aquatic > Freshwater > Lake > Sediment | place: USA: Wyoming | collected...
CACGCCCGCGGCTCCCCACAAGCAGCCCTTCCTCGTCCAGTACCTCGAGCAGCACATTAGCCCCGGCCGCGTCGCCGCCCAGTGTGACCGCAACGCGCGCGCACTCGCCATCCACATCGGGCTCGATCCGCACCCTATCGACCCAGCATTCGCCGCGCGCTTCAAGCCAGACCGGCTGCCAGATGCCGCTCGTACGCTCGTACCAACCGATCTGCTTCCCGGCGGGTTGCTCGAGGTGGTCCTGAGGATCCTCGGCACGGACAGAGATCACAACAGGCTGGTCCGGGGTCAGGCGGTCGGTGATGTCCGCCTCGAACGGGAGGTACCCGCCCTCGTGCTCGGCGACCTTCGTGCCGTCGACCCACACCTCGGCCCTGTAGTCGACTGCGCCAAAGATCAGGAACACCCGCCGGCCCTTGGAGTCAGCCGGGATCGTCACCGTCGTGCGGTACCACCCTACGGTCTGACGCGGCGCCTCGCGGTAGCGCCTGCCTTCGAGCGTCGCGTCGGCGGGGTTGAGGTAAGCCTCCGGGCAGAGGTAGTCCTCGTTGTAGTCGCGCGAGCGCCCGCGCGCCCTGCCCCAAGCGGCGAAGGACTCCCAGGGGAACGGGACCTCGATCTCGCGGTCGAAAGCGTCGGCGGGCGGCGGGCCGTCGCAGTCGGGATCGCCGAAGCGGAACCGCCACTTGCCGCACAGCGACAGCCAGCCCGCGCCTGGCGCGTCGTTCCGAACAAGGTGGGGACGTGGGTACTCGCCCCGGTCGATGGTCATGGTGGGTGCCCCTCTTGCGGCTACGTACGCGTGCAGGACGCCAAGTGTGCTACCGCCGCTCCTCGGACGAGTCCTTCGCGTCCATCGCCTTGGCCGCGGTCTCGAGGATCGCGTTCATGGCCTCGAGCTGGGGGCCGCCGTCGAACACGACGATCGTCACCTCATCCGCGGCCCTCAGCGTGAGGAGAAGACCCCCGCCTTCACCGGGTGTGAGGTGGAACGAGAAGGCGTAGCTCGAGAGCGACCCCTCCGCGAGCGCAGGCCAGGCGTTAGCATCGGCCCAGCCGACCCACGGGGCGCAGAGGGCGTCCTGCTCCTCCTGGGGTGCGGCGAAGGTAAGGTACCAGACGTGCCTCACGTCCTTGAACATCTCGGGCCCGGCGAGAGCGATCGCATCGAGCGGCGGCTCGATCTTGCCCTTCTCGGCCCGCCGTGCGAGATCGGCCGTGATCGAGTCGATCTCCCACCGGTCGAGCTCGACGCGCACGTTGAGCTTCGCGTCGTCGATCTCGGGCAGGTCTCCGCGCTGCGTCCAAGGGGTCGGGCCGTCGGGCGGGGTCAGGTCCGGGTCGACGCGCGGGAAACCGAACCACTCACCGAACAGGGGTCCCACCGGGCAGTGCCCCGACTCCCAGATCCACAGCAGCTTCCCGCCGCTGACTTGGAACATGAAGGCGCCGCCGTCGGCGCCGGGCTTGTGGTAGAACTCGGTGATCCCCATCTCCTTGCCGAGAGTCCGCGACTCGAGCAGCAGTCGATAGCCGTTCTGCGCCGCCCAGCCGAGGTAGTGGTCGTGCACGTCCCTGGCCGTGGGCTTAGGGTCGCCGTGGAGGTTGAACCGGCGGAGCTTCATGTCGCCCGGCAGGTCCTCGAGGTACTTGAACACGCGCTCCACCCTGTCATCCTTGATGATGAGCCCGCCGAAGAGCTTGAGCTGCCACTTCTTCACGGTCATGCTGAGCTTCTTCTCGGCACCCGGGAAGAACGGCGGCTCGGTAGGCGCGGCCGCGGCCAGCGACGCGAGCAGAAGCTGACACAGCGCAAGGCTGCAAGCTAGTCTCGCCCTCATGGTGATCCACCCAGCAGTACCGCTAGGTCGGGCGCGCCCTCTGTCACCAGGACTCCGAAGTAGCTCCCGACCTGGCCCAGCACCATTGCTCCGCCTGTGTCGGACAGGTTCGCGAAGAGCTGGACGTTGCCGCTTTCCGGGCCGAGCTGAAGTAGACTGCGCCAACCCTTCGCGGTCGCCCACTCCACGGACGGCCCCGAGATCGCGGCCCGCGCGGCAGCGTCAGGTGCGTCGAACAGGAGCACGGTCAAGCCGTGGACGTTCCTGACGGCATCGGGCCCCCGACTGAGGAGCATCAGCATGGTTGGGCTGACCTCCATATCGCCTGTCGGCTGATCGCCCGACGGCTGCGCCGCTGCCGCGTGTGCGGCGAGCTCTCTCGCCAGCGGCAGCAGCTCCCTTGACGAGAGGTCGAGCCGCGCGATGAGCCGGTCCATGGGCAGGCCGTCCGGCACGGCTGGGAGCTTGGGCTCAACCTCACCCTCGCCCGGCTGCGGTAGAGCGCCCGGCAGATCGGGAAGCCCCAGCCAGGCCGCCAGCAGTGGCCCGAGCGCGAGATCGCCGTCCGCCCATACGAGGGTCACGTGGCCCGGCTCGGCAAGGCAGCCCAGCATCCCCCCGTTCTGCCCGAGCGCCAGGTGCAACTCCGCGATCCCGTCCACGACGGGCGGCTTCCCCTTCTCGGGCTCCGAGCGCATGACGTAGCGCCCGACCTGGCTCATGCCGCGGGCCGCAGCCCACTCTCGGTAGTACCGCAGGACGTCTTCCAGGGGCGGACCCTTGTCATCGGCGTGCCTGTGCCGCAGGAAGGCAACGTCACCGACCTGCTCCAAGAGGCAGTCGACGATCCGGGCGACCATCCCTCTCATCGCCGGCGACTTCACTACCGCGATGGCTAGGTTCTTGGTCTGGCTGTTGAGGGTTGCGCGAAGCTGGAGCGTGCTGCTGGGATACGCGGGAGGGCCGGCGTCCGCCGCCAACGCCCCCATTGAGGTGGCCGCCAGGGCGCACGCGACGACGGCCCACCCAGTCTTGCTCCCGGATACCACGAACCATCACTTCCCTCGCCGGCCGGGGACTAGGCGCGCTTCCACCGTGTGCCGTCGGCTGTGTCCTCCAGCAGGATCCCCAACGCGCTGAGCCTGTCGCGAACCACATCGGCCCGCGCCCAGTCGCGCGCCTTGCGGGCCTCTGCCCTTTCCATGATCAGACGCTCGATCTCCGCGTCCAGTACCTGTTCGGTTCCCGGATCGAGCACGTCGAGGATACGGTCGAAGTCGTCCATGGCATCGGCGACCGCCTCGAGGTCGGCCCGGGTGCACGTCTTGTTCTGGAGCGCGATGTTTGTCTGCTTCACCAGGTCGAACATCGTCGCGAGCGCCTGGGGCATCTGCAGGTCGTTGTAGAGGTTCGCGAAGAACCCCTCGCGCGCGGCGGCGGCGGCATCCGCCAGCTCGCCCGGCGCCTCGACCGACGGGGCGGCCTCGTCCACTCGCCGCACGAAGTCCTGCAGGCCCCGCACCGTCTGCTTGGCCTGGTCGATCGCCTCGCCGGTGAGGTTGAGTTGCGTCCTGTTGTGCGCGGACTCGAGCAGGTAGCGGATCGCGAGCGGGTCATGGCCGTGCGCGATGATGTCGCGCAGGCCGCGCGTGTTGCCGAGGCTCTTGGCCATCTTCTCCGCGTCCATGAGCAGGTGCTCGTGGTGGACCCAGTACTTCACGAACGGCTTACCGGTCGCGGCCTCGCTCTGCGCTATCTCGTTCTCGTGGTGTGGGAAGCAGTTGTCCACTCCGCCTGTGTGCAGGTCGAAGGTCTCGCCGAGGTACCTCATCGCCATCGCGGAGCATTCGATGTGCCAGCCCGGCCTCCCGCGCCCGAGCGCCGTGTTCCAGTAGACCTCTCCCGGCTTGTGCGCCTTCCACAGCGCAAAATCGCGGACGTCGTCCTTCTCGTACTCGTCGACCTCCACGCGCGCGCCCGGCTTGATGCCGGCCGAGTCGAGATGCGCGAGCTTGCCGTACTCGGGGAAGTCGGCGATCCGGAAGTACCAGCTCCCGTCGCTCTCGTAGGCCACACCGCGGTCGATCAGCCGCCGCACCAGCGCGACCATCTCGTCGATGTGCTCGGTAGCGGGGCAGATGATGTCGGGCCGCGCCATTCGCAGTGTCGCGCAGTCCTGGAGGAAGGCCTCAGCGTATGGCTGTGTGTAGGCCCGGATGGCTTCGATGCCGCCTGGCGCGGCCTTGATGATCTTGTCGTCCACATCGGTGATGTTCATGACGTGGGTGACCTTGTAGCCGGCGTGCCGGAGCGTGCGGACCAGGACGTCATCGCACGCATACTTGCGGAGATTGCCGACGTGAGCGTAGTCGTAGACAGTCGGCCCACAGCAGTAGATGCGGATGTGGCCCGGCTCCACTGGGACGACTTCCTCGATCGCGCGCGACATGGTGTTGTAGAGCCGCACGGTCTGCACGACGACGCTCCTCTCCGATGGCGGCGTGAGGGCCCATTATAGCGCAACGCGCGCGTCGCGACGGGGTGGCGCGCCTCCACGGGCCGGTTAGGGTCCCACCGGCCTACGGCCGGTCCCCCCTATGCGGCCCATCCTCTATGTACACCGGGTCCTGCGTTACACTCACCTCACCGTCGACTGGCACGGGCTGCCAGAACATGCCGGTCACCTTCGCGCCGGCGGGCAGGGGCACGCGCGCTGTCGCATCCGCGCCGTCGGTGAACAGCAGCGTCACGCGGCAGCCCTCGCCCTCGAACACGATCCGCCACACCCCGTCGGGCGACAGGTCGCCTGAGACGAGCTTCCTGCCCTGGACCGCCTCGATCAGGCGGGCGAGGGCCGCATAGGCGGGCTTCGGCGCTAGGGAGTAGGCGTCGTTGTGGATAAGCCCGAAGCAGTTCTCGTTGTAGGCGATGGTCGTTCCGTCGTCCTTGAAGTCGTACCAGAACAGCTTCTCCACGCCCGGCGTGGCCATCGCGATGGCGTACGCTCGGACAAGGCATCGGGCCTGGTGCAGGAAGGAGCTCCCCCTGTACCCGACGTGGGTCGGCCAGCCGATCTCGGTCACCCACAGGGGCGTGCGCTGTCCGGTCGCCTCTTGGACTAGGTCCAGCGCGCCCGACAGGTGGTCGCGGAACGTGGCGTCCGGTAGCACCGGGTAGCGGTACGGGTGGATCGAGAATGCGTCCATGCGCCGCCCAGCGCCCTGCCCAAGCATCTTCCCTACTTCGTCGGCACTCGTGCCCGGGCCCCAGCCCTCACCCCCGACACCGACCACTCTGGTGTTGGGCGCGGCCGCCCGCACCGCACTGCTAGTCGCCTCGAGCAGCGGCCGGTAGGCTTTGGCCTCTCCCCGCAGGTTGCCCATCCCGCATCCGCCGCACCACTCGTTCCACACCTCCACGTTGTGCACGCGGTCAGCGAGATCGGTGGCGATCGCGCGAGCGTACGCTGCGAAGCCGGCGACGGCCTCCTCGGAGACGGGGTATCCTCCGTTGTCGTAGAGCCTGTTGCCGTAGTCGAGCACGATGAGGGGCGAGAGTCTCAGCGAGGCGCCGCGATCGACCCAGGCTTCGAACGCGCCCGGAACGGACCGTCGGCCCCTCTCGGTCTCGACGGCACCCCAGGGAATCTCGTCCCTGTAGAACCCAACCCCGCAGCGCGCGATGAGCTCGAGGATGTCCTGTGACCATCCCTGGCAGAAGTGAGTGCCGACGCCGAACGGGCTGTCCTCGCCGCCGGGCCCGATCGGTGGCAACACGGCCAACCGGAAGTCGGCCCACGGCGATGCGGAGTCGTCATCGCCTGGGATGCGAAGCCTCACGTCATACGCGCCCGGGCCCGGCGGTACAAAGCTCAGTTCGGTCCGCCCCGGACCCACGAGGTGCAGGGCCCAGTGACCGTGCGCGTCGCCGTACGGGTCCACCAGGTCCGCCGAGATCTCCCCATCGGGCCCTCCGGCCGCAGGATCGAGCTCGACGCCGATCCGCACTTCCTCGCCCGGCTCGTAGACCAGCCACTTCCTGTCGGCTGGAACCGACACGCGAATACCATGTGGGGTCATGCCGCCCTCCGCGGGCGTGTAGAGCCGCAGATCGCGCAGGCGGACCTCGCCGTCACCTGTGAACCCCGTGGAGGGACGGTCGAAGACGAGCGACCTGATGGTCAGTGGAGGGTCGAGCACGCCGTTGCCGTCGCCGCCCCAGTGCTCCCCCGGCAAGGTCAGCGCAGCGACGCCGAGGGTCCACGTTCCGGCTCCCGTCATGCCGAACGAGTACTGATGGAACTCGCCGCTCGCGTCAGTGAGGCGCACCCGAGCCGGCAGGGAGTGCCGGCTGGACCGCATCCACAGCCCGACGGCCTGGGCTCCGACCGGGATCTCGAGGGCACGGGCGATGTCGATGTACTCAAGGCCCTGCTTGCCGATGAAATGGTAGGTCACGCTGAGCGCCCGACTGCCGTCAGCGCGTCCGGCGGCCCCTCCCAGCTCCGCCGAAGCGGACTGGTCGTGCCGCAGCGGGACCCACTCGCCGGGTCCTTCGAGCGGGTCCAGCACCTCGCCGGGCCGGTAGAGCCAGGCCAGGTCTTGTCTGGTTGGCGGGCACTGGATCGCCCTCCACTGCTGTGCGTACGCAAGCGGCGCGCATGCCGCAAGCACCACTGCCGCGAGCAGCGCATCGACCGACCACTTCATGTGGGTCGTCCTTCCTGGTTGCCGTGTGCGGTTTCCCAGCCCCATGCGCGGAATCCTCACCATCGCCGAGGGATGAGTGTCGGACGGGCGAACACAGCCCGAGAGGTGGCCGCCCGGTGGAGTATGATGGACTGACGGACTTCATCAAGGCCGGCAGGCGGCATCTGGCGGACGCCCGCGAGCTGCTGGAGATGCCAACCTACCGCCCCAGTGCCCCCGACGCAGGGCATAGGCATCTCCGTGCCGCCATCTACCTCGCGGGGTACGCCGTCGAGTGCGCTCTGAAGGCCTACATCATCAGCCGAACCGCGCGCTGTTCGAGCTGGCGCGAGGTGCTCGCGTACAGGAGTGAGACGGGAGCCGCGGCGCCGGGCTTGCGTGGCGCTGAGTCGCATAACCTGCGCCGACTCGCGGCAGTCGCCGGGCTCCTGAGTGGGCTCCAGGCCGACCCGCCGTTACGCGACCAGTGGATGGCGTGCCGCAAGTGGGACGTGAACTGGCGCTACCACCCGCAGCACTTCGCCGGTAGATCCGATGCGCGTGATATGGTGGATGCGGCTGTCATGATCCACGACTGGGTCGAGGACCGGCGACGCTACGGAGACAGAGAGGACGGGAAGACGCCGTGAGTGAGGCGGCTGTCTACCAGGATGTCGCACCGCGGGTCGAGGCGGCTCTACGGTCTCACTTCCCCACCGACACCGTCGATGTGTGGGCGGGATACGAGGGCCGGGTGCACGTGCTCGTCGTGTCGAAGGCATTCAACGGCCGTTCTGAAAAGGAGCGTCAGGCGATGCTGTGGGACATCATGAAGCGCGAGCTCGGTCCCGATGCTGACCTTGTCGCCTTTGCGATCGCCTGGGGCACGGACGAGCTCAGGTGAGCTGTCGCGCTAACTCGAGGTGAGCAGTGGAAACCCGCCCCGTCGAACCCGCTTATCCGCACACCACGGTCGAGCTGGTTGCCCGGCGCCGTGACGCCGAGGGGCTCTGGGAGCTGATCCTCGATGGGTGGCGCGTCGCGGAGCACACGCAGCCGGGCCAGTTCGTGAACATCAGGCTGCCCAGAAGCGGCAGCGACCCCCTGCTCCGCCGCCCGATGAGCGTCGCCTTCGTCGTAGGCGATCGATTCGGAGTGCTCGTGCAGTCCGTAGGTGTCGGTAGCAACATCATCACCCAGGCTCCGCTCGGCGAGACCTTCGACGTTCTGGGGCCGCTCGGGTCCACGTTCCCCCCTCCCGTACGGGGCAGCCGTGTCGCCTTCGTGGGCGGCGGGGTCGGGGTGGCGCCTCTCCGCTTCGCGTTCGAGCGGTTCGCGGAATGGTGCGGAGCGGAGGTGCTTGTGGGAGCCAGGTCGGAACCCCTGCTTCCGTTTCGGGGGTACTTCGAGGGCACTGGGCAGGCGCGGCTCTCCACCGACGATGGATCTGTTGGGTTGAAGGGCACTGTTCTCGATCTCCTGCAGGCGAGGCACCAGGCCCAGCCGTTCGAGAGAGTCTACACATGCGGCCCTCCGCGCATGATGGAGGGGGTGGGGGCGTTCTGCGCGCGTCAGGGGATCGAGTGCTACGCCTCTCTCGAGGCACGGATGGCCTGCGCGATGGGCCAGTGCCTCGGCTGCGTTGTGCCGAAGCGCGACGGCGGCTATGTTCGCGTTTGCACCGAGGGGCCGGTGTTCGACGCCTGGGACATTCGCCTGGACGCGGATCTGGGGTGGTCGCGTGGGCGCTGATCTGCGGACCGGAATCGGCGGGCTCGAGCTCCGGAACCCGGTCATGCTGGCGTCCGGGTGCTGCGGCTACGGCGACGAGCTCGCCAGGTTCGTGGACCTGTCGCGACTCGGCGCCATCATGGTGAAGGGCACCACCCGTGAGCCTCGCGCGGGCAACCCGCCGCCGCGGATCGCCGAGACCCCCTCGGGGCTCCTGAATTCCATCGGGCTGCAGAACCCCGGCGTCGACGCGGTCATCAGGGACAAGCTGCCCTGGCTCGCGCAGCTCGGCGTTCCTGTCATCGTCAACGTGTCAGGCGCCCTAGTCTCCGACTACGTCTACTGCGCGGAACGCCTCGAGGATGCGCCGACCGCCAACGCCATCGAGCTCAATGTCTCCTGCCCCAACGTTAAGGCCGGCGGGATCATGTTCGGCACGGACGAGGCGGCTCTGCGAGAAGTCACCGCGGCAGTGCGAACTGTGTTCGACCGAACCCTGATAGTGAAGCTCACGCCAAACGTGACGAACATCGCGCGCCTCGCGGTGGCCGCCCAGGAGGCGGGGGCCGACGCGGTGTCCGCCATCAACACCCTGGTGGGGATGGCGGTCGACGTGGGAACGCGGCGGCCCGCGATCCACAACACGGTGGGCGGCCTCTCGGGGCCCGCCATCAAGCCTGTCGCGGTACGCTGCACCTGGGAGGTGGCCCGGGCCGTCGACATCCCGGTGATCGGGATGGGTGGCATATCGACCGCTGAGGACGCGCTCGAGTTCATCATCGCCGGCGCCTCGGCAGTGGCTGTTGGCACGGCCTCACTCGTGGACCCCGAAGTCTATCTGGAGGTGGTTGACGGGATAGGGGCCTTCTGCGAAGCTGAGCATGTGAAACTGCGCGATCTAGTGGGTAGTCTGAAGCTGTGGGATGTGTGTGGCTAGAATGGGAGGTCTCGGATGGGTACTTCGACGGCCCATCCGTCTCCGCGTGTCAAGGCGTGGAACGAGGTGCGCCAGCTCTATCGTGCCGGCGCGGCTCCGCCTGAGATCGCGGGAGCGGTAGCGCGCGCGATCCCGGATGAGGTGGTAGGCTCCCTGGCTTCGCCCAGGCTCTGCTCGGTAGAGCCCATCGTAGCTAGGGTGGCCGGCGCAGGCTGTTACGATGTCCTCGAGGCCATCGAGGACGAGCGCGTCGTGGGTCACACAGTCGTCGAGGAGCTCGCCCGGACCGCGGCAGTGCGTACGGCTCTCATCGCCGGTGTGACCGACCCGCGTCCAGACTGGCTGACGCACGTGCGGGCGTTCGCGTGTGAGTGTTTGGCCGCAGCGTTCGAGTACTTCGTCGCACGTGACATCGTCGATTATGTTGGTACGGAAGCGCTTCCAGACGTTGCCGCCATGGCCTCGGTGATCGAGGCCGTGGCCCAGGAGGCCCGCGCCGCCGGTCGCGATGCCGCCGCGAGCCCGTTCGCTTCCCCCGAGGTGCCCGAAGCCCTGACGCCGGCCGTGCGCGCGCGCGCTGTGGCAGCGGTTATGACCGGGGCGTTCGCGATCCTACGGAGGCGGGGGCTGGCCGATGCCTGACGCGACCCTCGGTGCGCGGGGCATGCCGCTGGACCGTCTTGTCTGGCTCGCGGAACGCTACAGAACGCACGTCGTGGTGGACTACGACGAGGACGAGGGCAACGCCGTGATCGGTCTTCCGACCGTGGCGCGGTCCCTGCCGGACATCACACCCATCGCGATCGACCTGATGGAAGCCGCCGGGATCGTCGTGCTGGGCGATGTGGCGCACCTGCGCGGCCGGAACGAGGCCTGGTCGCGTGATCTTGCCTTCCACCTGCCCTCGCGCAGCCGAGGCAGGTTGCACGTGGTCAGCAGGGGCCTTGAGGCACTCCTGTCCTTCGTAACGGGCGACTCCGTTAGGCTCGAGTTCGACGAGGGCGAGCCGGTGCGCCTCTGGGCTCCCGCGGAGGCGCAGACGGCCGGCGAAGTGGCCGACGTCGATTGCGTCTGCCTGCTCTCCGGGGGCATCGACTCCCTGGCGGGAGGCGCCATGCTGCTCGAGGAGGGGCGACGCCCGCTGTTCGTCACTCGCGACTCAGGCAACCCCGCTACTCGACGCGCGCAGAGCCTGTGCCGAACCGCGCTGGATGACCGCTTCGGTCCTCAGGCGTATCTGACCGTCGGACTGACCGTGTCTAAGCGCCGGTCCCCGCGCCACCCGTTCCCCGGCCGAGATCGGCAGGAGCCGAGCCGACGGGCGCGCAGCCTGTTCCCGCTGGCGACAGCGGCAGTGGCCTGTGCCTCCTTGGGGGTCGCGGGGATCTTCATACCCGAGAACGGTGTGCTCGCCGCTCAGCTTCCCCTGACACGCGCCAGACTAGCCACATTCACGACGCGCACAACCCACCCTCGCTGGCTTCGGGGCCTCGAGGGCGTGTTCTCGGACGTGCTCGGCCACCCGGTGCAGATACGCAACAACCTCACGGGCAGGACGAAGACAGAGGCGCTAGGCACCATTATCCGCCTCCTTGGCGAAGAGGCGGCGAGGTCCACCGTGTCGTGCTGGTCGATAGGGCGGGAGCCCCTGCCGTGCGGGGGCTGCGTGCCGTGCGTTCTGCGCGCCCTCGCGTTCGCCGCCGCGGACCTCCGGCCAGAGGCAACGATGGATGATCCTCTGTCGGACCCGGAGCAGTACCGCGGCACCGACGCTTTCCGCAACCTGGTCTCGGTGCTGTCCATGGCCCGAGACTTCGCGCTGTTTGAGGAGTCTAGACTCATGCTCCGATACCCGGAGCTGGCGTACCTGGGCGAGGACGCGGCAGCTACGGTGGCGACGCTCCGGCGGTTCTCGCAGGAAGTGTCGCTTGCTTGTGGGGAGCGCTTCGCGAGCTCGGCCGGACTGATGGGGTTGCAATAGCGTGATGTTGCCCCTGGCAACGCTTCTAATGGCGGTGACCGCCTCCCCTACGGATGGGACGCTGCTTGGTGCCTGGACTTACGAGGCAGGCCCGTCCGCCGCCGAGGTGAGCGTCACCAACGGCGAAGCGCTGGTTGTCCGGGCCGGAGACAAGTGGGTACTGCGTGTTCGAGTCGGGGAGCGCGGCGGGACCGTGACTGTGCCGGCGGCGCTGCCCAGCCCCCTGACCGGCGCGGTGGTCGTGTACGTGGACGCGGCTCGCCCCGAAGGACCCGGACGCGCGGACATCGTGCTCGGCCCGTCTCGGTCGCCGCGCCGCCAGCGGCGTCTGTGGCTCGATACGGAGTGGAGGACGGTATCGTGCTGGTGGCGCTGTACCGGTGAGAGCGATCCGGCGCTGACGCTCGGGATCGCCGGCCCGTCCGAGGTGTTCATCCGGGGCATCCGCGTCGAGTGGCGCGACTGGCTGCCGGAGCCGTCCGTTCCGCCGCCGGATCACGCCATCGACAACGGCGGGTTCGAGATCGGGTCATGGGGGTGGGCCCCCCTTGGTGACGGCCTGGAAGCCGGGCGTGTGAGCACCACAGCGCCCGCGGAGGGCCGCAATTGCCTGGAGCTGGGCGGCCCTCCGAGCACGAAGCGGATCCGCTACTCAGCTTACCCTGTTCCCGCTGTCAAGGCCGTCGCCCCGACAGGTGTCTGCAGCGCTCGTTGCTTCAAGCTCGAGGCCGGACGGCAGTATCTGGCGTCAGCGATGCTGCGCGGCTCGGTTGACGATCAACCCGTCACCTTGTCGGTTGTCCAGGACTCGGGGGCCAGGGCCGTAGCGGAACTTAGGTGCGGTACCGCGTGGCGCCGGTATGACGTGCGCTTCGCAGCAGACGGCGGGTGGGGGTACCTGGCCATCCAACTGGGCACCGGTGACGACGGCCACGCACCCGTCGCGTGGGTGGACTCGGTCTCGCTCGCCCCGTCCGACGCGCCTGCCGGAGATGTGATGGACGTCGCGGTTCTGCCCGGCAGCCCGACGGGGTGCTACGCCGCGGGCGAGGGCATGTCAGTGATAGTCCGGGCCGCCGGCGGACCGACCGACCAGGAAGGCTCAGTCGAGGGCGCCGTGCTCGACATCACAGAGGCGCCTGTGGGGACGTTCTCGGGCAGGCTGCCGGCGCGCACGGGTTCGGTGTCCGAGGCGACGTTCCCGGTGGACGTCGCTGCAAACGGGTTGTTCACCGTCACTGCAACGGTGCGCGTGGGCGACATAGTGGCAACCGCCTCCACCCGGCTCGCCCGCTTTCCCATCTACCGGGATACCGACTCGCCGTTCGGCGTCAACCGCGGCTGGGACACGGACCTTCCCTTCCGCCTCGCCAGGCGCGCCGGCGTCTGCTGGGTCCGCGACTGGTCGGCGATGCGCGACGTCGTGGAGCCTGAGCGCGACAAGAGCTCGTTTCTAACGACCCACGCCTATCGAGTGCGCTTCCGCGAGCTCGGCTTCAACGTGCTCTACACTGTGCCGTTCCCATCGGCCCCGTGGGAGGTCGATGTCAAGGAGGACAAGTGGCGCCAGCAAGGCGTCTACGGCTTCGTGGGGTCGCGCGCCTATCTCCCGGACGATGCCGAGTCGTTCCCTCGCTACGTTGCGTCGCTGGCGAGCGAGATGGGCCCCGACGCGGACGCGATAGAGCTGCTGCAGGAGCCGCTGGTCTCCGGGTGGTCAATGCCGCGCGCGGTGTACGCGCCGGCGGACTACGTTCGGCTCTGTCAGGAGACGCGCGGAGCACTGGATGAGGTCGGTTGGAAAGGCGTGCTCGTCGGCGGGGCCGGTTGGCCCGCCGGCGGCCCGGCAGAGGGGATAGTGGGCGAGCTTGCGAGCGCGGGCTTGTCGAGCTACCTCGACGCGTGGAATGCTCACACCCACCCGTTGTACCTGCCGCCGGAGGTGGTCGGTCCGGCGTTCGAGCGGCTGTCGCGGCAGGCGGGCGGGAAGCCCATCTGGGTCACGGAGCTCGGCCTGTGGGGTGACGACCATCCCTCCCAGGTCGCGCTGCCGCAGGGGGCAAGGCCGCTGGACTCCGAACTCGATGCCGCCGAGCAGCTCGTGCGCATCTCCGCGCTCCTGCTCTCCGACGGAGCCCAGCGGGTCTTCTTCTCCGCCAGGTCCCGCGAGGCACACGACCCGGGTCCGGGCACAGACTGGCTGGTTTCCCCGACCGGAGAGCCCAGAAAGGCTCTTCCCGTGCTGGCCGCGCTGGCGGATGTGCTCGGGCCGGCCCCGAAGCCCGTCGGCACGGCTCACCCGGCGGGAACCACTTTCTACGTGTTCGCGGGACGCCGCGGCGCCGTGGCGGTCGCGTGCCCGGACTACACCCGGCCAAGGGCGCAGCCTACCGCTCTCCCCTCCGATAGCGCCGTGCTCGACCTCTGCGGCAACCGGCTCCGCGCGGCACCTGGCGGAGGACTGCCCTACTACGTCGAGGCGTCGGGGATGACCGCGGGGGAGCTGCTCGTGGGCCTGCGGTAGGCCGGCGGGGCCGTGTGGGACGGGGGCTGTGCTATAATCCGCCTGGCGCTGTTCCAGGGCGCAGGTGATCCGTGATCGGCAAGGGCGCGCCACGCCGGACACGAGCGGTCCGGGCTGGCGCCTACCAGACGCAGGGAGACATGTTGTGGGCGATCCCAAGAGGCCGGTCTTTGTTTCGGCCGCGTTCGTGACTCATAGACAACAGGCTGTGCCGATGGGTGGTCCGAGCGCTTGCGCGCTATTCGCGCCGGAGATGTGGTGGCCGCCCATGGATGTGTACGAGGCGTCGACCAAGTACGTTGTCCTGCTGGAGATCGGTGGCGTGAGCGAGGAGAAGCTCAGGATCGAGGTCGATGGCCAGACGGTCACTATCCGCGGGTGCCGTGGCGATCCGAGCGGACACCTCGAGGGCGAGCTGCAGTGCATCCACCACAGAGAGATCGACCATGGGGACTTTGAGCGTCATGTGTTCTTGCCGGGTCCTATAGATGTAACGGGCGTTGAGGCCACGTTGTCCGACGGAGTTCTCGAGGTCAGCCTGCCAAAGCACGATCCCAGCGCAATCGGCGACGCGCGGGTGATCGAGGTCGTGTGAGGGTCCGGGACCTGCCCGTCTCGACGCGACGGGTGGACGGTCAGGGAGAGATGCGTCTCGTGGGCACTGCCGAACCGCGAGTGGTAGTACCGAAGATCGTAGCTCCTGGCTCGCCTGGTGGCGTCGAGGTGGCGTCGGCGACCCACGTCCCTGTGCTGGTCACCGACGACCTCGTCATGTTCCCCGGCATGATGGCGCCACTCGTGGTCCAACGCGAGCGTGACAAGTCCGCCATCGACGAGGCGCTCGTGAAGTTCCGCGTGGTGCTGGCTTGCGCGCGGATGCCCGGTGCGCAGGACGTCGAAACGCCGGGCCCCGAACACATCTACAAGTTCGGTACCATCTGCCAGGTCCTGAAGAAGATCGCGGTGCCCGACGGATCGCAGCGCGTTCTGCTGCAAGGCAACGCGCGCACCAGAGTCGTCCGTTGGCTGCAGTCGGACCCGTACATTCTGGCCGAGACCGAGGCCGTTTCCCAGGACGAGGACCCGGAGGAGGACAGCGAGTTCGCGGCCCTGGTGCGACATGTGCTGTCTCAGTTCGAACGGGTCGTGGAGCTATCCGACATTCCGCAGGAGGCTTACATCACCGCGCTGAACGTCGGCGCGGCCGGGAAGCTCGGCGACGTCATCGCCGCAAACACCAACCTCCCCGTCTCCGCGCGGCAGCTCGTCCTCGAGACCACCGACTCCAAGGAGCGCCTGCAGACGGTCGCGGAGATGGTCGCCGGTGAGCTGGCGGTGCTCGAGCTCCGCGATAAGCTCCGCACTGAAACGCGCGGCGAGATGGAGCGCGCTCAGAGGCAGTACTACCTGCGCCAGCAGCTCGAGGCCATTCGCAAGGAGCTGGGCGAGGCCAACGAGCAGGAGCAGGAGATCGGGGATCTCCGACAGGCGATCGAGCAATCCGCCATGCCCGAGCCCGCTCAGAAGCAGGCGGACCGCGAGCTGCAGAGGCTCTCGCGTATGACCCCCGCCTCGGCGGAGTACTCTGTGGCGAGGACCTGGCTGGACTGGCTCATACGCTTCCCCTGGGCCAAGTCCACGGAGGATCGCATCGAGCTTGCCCACGCCCGCACGGTACTCGATGACGACCACTACGATCTCGAGAAGATAAAGGAGCGCATACTCGAGTACCTCGCCGTGATGACCCTGAACCCGGGCCAGCAGGGCCCGATCCTCTGCTTTGTCGGCCCGCCGGGCGTTGGGAAGACGTCGCTCGGCATGTCGATCGCACGCGCGCTCGGCCGGAGGTTCGTGCGGATGTCCCTGGGCGGCATGCGCGACGAGGCCGAGATCCGCGGTCACAGGCGCACATACATCGGCGCTCTGCCAGGACGCATTGTCCAGGGAATGTGCCAAGCCGAGAGTCACAATCCGGTGTTCATGCTCGACGAGGTCGATAAGATCGGGATGGACTTCCGCGGCGACCCCGCGTCGGCGCTGCTGGAGGTGCTCGACCCTGCGCAGAACAAGGCGTTCAGAGACCTCTACCTGGATGTGGACGTGGACCTGTCGAAGGTCATGTTCATCACCACCGGCAACGTGCTCGACACGATCCCACCCGCGCTCCAGGACAGGATGGAGGTACTCAGGCTTTCCGGCTACACGCTGCGGGAGAAGGTCCAGATCGCCGTCCGGCACCTCGTTCCCAGACAGCTCAAGGCGCACGGGCTGCCCGCCGGCTCCCTCAAGTTCAGACGCAACGGGATCGAGGAGATCATCGCGGGGTACACCCGCGAGGCCGGGGTGCGCAATCTCGAGCGCGAGCTGGCTTCGGTCTGCCGGAAGAGGGCCAGGCAGTACGTGGAGGGAGCTACGGACCCCGTAGCCGTCGAGCCCTCGGCCGTCGACGGGTTCCTCGGCCACAGGCGCTACCGCCCCGACGTTGTCGAGCGACACAAGACGCCCGGCGTGGTCGCCGGGCTGGCCTACACGGCTACCGGCGGGGACGTGCTGTTCGTGGAGGCCGCACTCATCCGCGGCGCGAGTGGCCTGACCCTGACCGGCAGCCTCGGGGACGTCATGAAGGAGTCCGCGCGCGCCGCGCTTACGTGCATCCGCAACCGGGCCGATCGTCTCGGTGTGGACCCGGCGCTGCTGTCGGACTCCGAGGTGCACATCCACGTCCCGTCGGGTGCGGTGCCCAAGGATGGTCCGTCCGCCGGCGTGACGATGGCGGTGGCCCTGGCATCTCTCCTGTCGGGTCGGCCGGCCAGGCATGACGTCGCCATGACCGGTGAGATCACTCTGCAAGGGCGCATCCTGCAGATCGGCGGCCTCAAGGAGAAGGTGCTGGCCGGGGTCCGAGCCGGCGTGCACACGATCATCATGCCCAGGGACAACCTCCCCGACCTCGACGACGTGCCGGCCGAGGCCCGGAAGCGGGCGCGCTTCGTGCCCATAGACACGCTCGACGAGGCGATCGATGCCGCTCTGACGCCCGCACCGCGGCGGCGGACGGGCAAGAAGCAGTGAGCCGGACAGCGGCCCCCAATGCCGGCACCGCCCTCACCGCGCGCGGATTGAGGAGGGTCTATCGCGTCGCCAGGGGGACGCCGCCGGTGGAAGCCATCCGCGGAGTTGACCTGGAGGTCGGGCGCGGCGAGTTCCTGACACTTACCGGCCCTTCCGGCAGCGGTAAGTCGACCCTCCTCAACCTGCTCGGCTGCATCGATACCCCGTCCGGCGGAGAGATCGAGGTGCTGGGCCAACCCGTCGCCGCCGAGTCAAAGGCTCGTCTCGCGCAGTTCAGGCTCAGGCACGTGGGGCTGGTTTTCCAGCGCTTCAACCTGCTCGAGTACCTCACCGCGCGAGAGAACGTGGCCCTGCCGCTGCACTACCTCCGGCCCAGGCCGCGCGGACCTGAGACGGCCGACCGCGTCGATGAGATGCTGCGGCGAGTGGGACTCGGGGAGCGGATGCACCACCGACCGGATCAGCTTTCGGGCGGCGAGCAGCAGCGAGTGGGTGTCGCCAGGGCCCTCGTGAACAGGCCTGACATCCTGATCGCGGACGAACCCACCGGGGAGCTCGACTCGGCAACGGGCCTCGCCATCATCGAGCTCATGGAAGAGGCGAGGCGCGAGTACGGCACCACGCTGGTGATCGTGACCCACGACCCGGCGATCTCCGACCGGGCCGACAGGACCGTACTGATGGCGGACGGGGTGATAGTGGACGACTGATCAGCGAGCCGTTCGCGGCCCGCGCACGATGCGAGCGACCTGGTCTGCGGTGAACGCGACCAGGATGCTGAGCCCGTCGGCCGCTGTCGTGAAGAGGCGGCTTCCACCGGCCAGCAGGCCGCCGATAGGGCCCACCTGCGGCACCAGCAGCGCCCCGAGGATGATCTCGCGCACCCCGATGCCGGCCGGTGTGATGAAACTCACCATCGAGAGCACCCACGCGAACGCGAACGTAGCCGCGATCAGAGGCGCCCTCGCGAGCGGCAGGTTCGTGACGGAGGCTGTGAGCAGGGCGAAGCTGCCCGCCATCAGCGCCCATCCGACCAACCAGTAGCCGAGGACGACGACCTGGTCTCTGAGCGACAGGCGGAACTGGGCCTTCTCCTGCCTGAACACCTTGAGAACGACCCAGGTCAGTCCGTTGAAGACCCGCGGATGCAGCAGCACGAGAAGCGGCAGGATCAGCAGGCAGAGCCACGAGTACTTGCTGTCGGCCTCGCTTGTGAACGCCTGGAATGGGAGCGTTATCGCAAAGACCGCGAACCCTGTCAGAATGCAGCAGACGGACTCCAGGGCCAGGCCGCAGATCGTGAGCGCCCCGGACACGCCCTCGGTCGCGAAGGCCGCCGCGCGAATCGGCGGAACGACCAGCTTGCCGCCGGGCACGGGCAGGTACTTCGCGAGGTTCGTCCACGACCACAGCCAGACCGAGGTAGTGAGCCGTACTCGGCCCCCCAAGGCCGAGAGCCCGCGTTGCCACGCCACGCCGAACCCGTAATGGCCGGCGGTGTGCCCGGCCAAGGCTACGATCATCAGGACCCAGTTCACCTCGGGCCGCTCGCCCTGCTCGCAGACCTTTTGATAGTTATCGATCAGCGTCCGGCCCAGGAACAGCAAGAGCGCGGCCAGGATGGCCCACCGCACAACGGCGCCGAGCCAGAACTTCCACGCTGGCTTCGGCGCCGCAGACACGCCTGTCTGATAGTCGCCCACGTCCCTCGGCACGCCTACCTTGTCCTCCGCGGGCGTCGGCTCGGTTGTGCTATCCACCAGAGGTCAGAGAGCCTCCTGTTACTCGTTCATGTCGAGCAGCGCATTGAGCAGGTCGCTATAGGAGTTCACGGTCCTCCCGCCGAGCGCCGGGTCCCTCGACAGAGAGCCGTTGGGGCCGTAGATCTCGTGGACCATGTCGAGCAGTCCCTGGATGTCGCCCCTGCGGAGCGTCTCCTGGAGCTCACCGGTCTGAGCGCCGCCCCCGAAAACGCCGAGCATATCGGCGAGGACCGAAAGGCTCGCACCCGCACCAAGAAGATCGGAGCCGAACTGAGGGCCCGCACCGCCTCCGCCCCCCATCGAGCCCAGCAGGGACTGTAGGCCGGCCCCGTCCATAGGCATGTTCATGCCGCCGGGGCCGCCCATCCCGGGCATCATGCCGCCCGGCATCTCCTCGCCCATCTGTGAAGCCTGGCCCATCTGGGTGAGCGCGGCGAGCGCGCTCCCGATGTCGCCGCCCATTGCCGGCCCGCCCGGAGCGCCCTGGGCGCCGGCCGCGCCGTTGGCTAGCTGCTCAATCGCGCCCTGATCGCCGCGCGCGAGAGGGGCGAGCATGTCGGGGTTCTGGTTGAGCTGGGACATGACCGCGTCCATCTCCGCCTGGGTGATGTTGCCCATGCCCATCGAGGCCAGCATGCCCTGCAAGAGCTGCGGGTTCTGGCTCACCACGCCGAGGATGCCCTGGAGTCGCTGCGGGTCGGCCATCAGGCCGTTGAGGATCGCGCCGAGCATGTCCTCGTTGATGACCTGCCCGGCCGCACCCGCAAGGCCTCCGCTCTGCCGCAGGCGATCGATGGCCTCGCGGCGGAGTTGCGGGTCGTTGCGCACAAGGTCCATCATGCGCAGCAGGAGGTCGGGGTTCTGCTGGAGTCCCTCGACGAAGGGGGCCGCTTGCTGCGCGCGCTTCTGGTAGATGACCTCCTCCGCGGCCTGGCGCGGACTCCTGATCGACTCGTGGTACCGCCCAACGGACGTGCTGGGCGGACGAGGCGCCGCACTCGCTGCGGCATCGGCTCCGTCGGAGGGCGGCAGAATCACGCCTAGCCCACCGGCTTGGGCCCGGGTTAGGTCGCTGGACTGGCCGGTGTCGCACGGCACGGCGGGGCCGAGCACCGCCCCGATCACGATACCGATGCCGATAGCGAGTAAGGGAAGCAGGCACATGATGAGACGCTGTTTCATGCGGCATCACCACAATCCCATGCTGGTCTGGCAATCGGACACGCGTGCGCCCACTTCGTAGCGCCCTGCCGAGCCCTCGAGTTCATTATACCCCGTCCGCCGGGCCTGACACATGGCCGCGCAAAGAGCTGAGGCATTACCGGACCGTCTCGGGCGCGGGCCGCCTCGCTGTCTACGCCCTCACCTCCCGAGCCTGCGCCAAGCGGGTCCCGGCCTGGACGGGCAGCCTGACGACAAACAACGACCCCTTACCGACCTCGGTCTGGACGTCCACGCGCCCACCATGGGCTCGCGCGATGGCATCCACTATCGCAAGTCCCAAGCCCGTGCCCGGGTTCCGGCTCCCGTCGCCGCTTGGCACACGGTAGAAGCGGTCGAAGATCCGCGGGACGTGCTCGGCGGCGATGCCATTGCCGTCGTCCGAGACCGTGAGAACTGCTTGCGACCCGTCGCCCTCCAGTCCGACCGACACCTCCACCTCGGTGGCCGACAGGGCGTGCTCGAGAGCGTTCCGCACCAGGTTGCCCACGACTCGCCGCAGCAGCCTGGCATCCCCCTCTACCATGGCCAAGTCCTCACCGACGTAGGCGACCGTCGGGCCGCTGGGAATCGAGTCCGCGGTTGCGGCCGCCTCAGTTCTCGCAAGCCCGGCAAGGTCCACCCGTTCGGTCTTGAGGATCGGCACTCCCGCGTCAGTCCGCGAGATCTCCAGTACGTCCTCCACCACGGCGGCCATCTGCCGGGCGTACGAGGCGCAGCACTCCATGGTCTCGCGGTACTCCGCCGGCTGCCGTTCCTTGCGCAAGGTGACATCGGCCTCGCCGATGATCGCCGTGAGGGGTGTGCGCATCTCGTGTGACGCGTCGGCTAGGAACTGGCGCATCCGCTGGTACGACTGCTGCACCGGACGCAGGGCACTTCCCGCGAAGTGCCATCCGAGCAGTGGTGTCAACGCGACGGCCAAGGCGTCTGTTGCCACCAGCACGAGGAGCAAGCGCTTGAGGCTGGCTGCGAGCACACGCAAGCCGCAGGCCAGTACGGCCCGGCCTCCCCCAGGCAGACTCACGGCGACCGCCCGCATCGTCGGACCGCCAGGCGGATGCAGGTAGAACGGCGCACCCTCGGGCCGGCCGGCTGTGGTGTCGGCATTCAGCTCGGAGTGCGCCAGCAGGCCGTGGCGCAGCGTCGGTCGACCGTCGGGACCGTAGAGCGTGAGCCCGACCGTTTCCTGTGAGGCCACCGCCACCTCGCCCAGTTCCTCGAGTACCTCGTCCATCGGTGGAGCGCCGGCCATGAACTCACTGAGCCAGTCGGCTTCGCGCGTGAGCTCCACGTCGCGCTCCGCCAGCCACGCGGCGCGAACGCCCAGCCACAGCATGACCGACACACCCGCGAGCAACCCCGCGGTCAGGGCGGCGTAGCGCTGGGTCAGAGCCATGCGAGCCCTGCGGAAGTCTGTCATGCCGGCGCTTCCTTCAGTCGGTAGCCGGCGCCACGCACCGTCTCAAGCAGGTCGGGTGCCCCCGCGGCCTCCAGCTTGCGCCGGAGGTAATTGACGTAGACGGCCACTACGTTCGTCTCCCGGTCGAAGTCGTCGCCCCAAACGCCCTGCTCGATCTGCGAGCGGCTCACGACGCGGCCCGCGTGACGGCAGAGGTACGCGAGCAGCGCGAACTCCCTGTGCGTGAGCGTCAGCGGCCGACCGTTGCAGTGCGCGGTATGCCTGTGCTGGTCGATGCTCAGCGGCCCACACGCGAGAGGCCCCGGCGGCGTCCCGGCGGCGCGCCTGACGATGCTCTCGAGCCTGGCGAGAAGCTCCTCGAACGCGAAAGGCTTCACGAGGTAGTCATCCGCGCCCGCCTGAAGGCCGCGCACCTTGTCATCGACGCTGTCGCGTGCCGTCAGTATCAGAATCGGAACGTCGATCCCGGCGGCGCGGATGTGGCGCAAGACCTCCATCCCTGACTGGCCGGGCAGCACCAAGTCCAGCACGACCACGTCGTAGGGCTCGAAACGGAGCTGATCCTCGGCATCGCGACCGTCCGCGCGGATCGTCACAGCGTGTCCGTCCTCGGTCAGCCCTCGCGCGATGAAGCGAGAGACCCTCTCATCATCCTCGACCAACAGCACTTTCACTGTGACAGGCTCCTTGCGCGATCCAGGCCCAGCGCCAACGGCATTGTGCAACTGCGCCGCGCAGGTTGGCCAGCCCGTTAGAGCATTCTAACCCCACATGAACCCCACGCATAACCTCGGAACGTTAGGATGGGTGAGTGAGGTACACGCCGCTCGTGGCGCAACCGACCCGGCCGGCGAGTGCGCATACCACGTGCGCCACGGATGGCAGCGGACGCAGGCGGAGGATGCCGTGACACGTTACCTTCGCATCCGCGACGGCCTTAGTCGCAGGTGGCACTCCGTGCGCGCGCATTACCACTTTCCGGCCGTCAAGCCGTTGTGGCTTGTCGGCTATATGGTGCTGGCGCCTGTCCTTATCGTGTTTGTCGATCCCATCTCCATCCACGCCTTCCGCGCGCTGGCGCGCTGGGACGACGGGATGGGGCAAGACCTGTTCGGCTTCGCCACGGGCCCGCTGCAGTTGCTCGCCCAGTGCGTGACCCGCCTGTTGATGGCGGGACCCGTGGTCGCCTTGGCGGCGCTTCTCTGGGGGTACAGCCTCTGCGGAACGCACGCGCGGCTTCGGAGGTTCGTCGGTGCAGTGCTCATGGCCGGGCTGCTGCAGGTCGCGCTCGGGGAGACCCTCAAGCGGATCGCGGGGCGGGAGCGTCCCGACGGGCTCTTCACCCCGGACGGGGCTTGGCACGACGTGTGGCACCCCTTCCACTACGGAGGGGCGTTCCCTGGCGGGCACGCGACCTTCGCGTTCCTCCTTGCAGCGATCGGGAGCGCCTACTGGCCGGAGTGTCGTGGCTGGTGGTACGCGCTTGCTGTCGCCATCGCGCTATCGCGGTGCGTGTTGCTGCAGCATAACCTGAGCGACACCGTCGTAGGGGCGGGGCTCGGGTGGTACATTGGCGCCTTCTTCACCGGGGCGTACCCGGTTCCCCCTGAGAAGGACCTGGACCACGTGTCCGAGGCAAGAGCGAAGCGGCCCAGTTCGTCGGTGACAGCCTGACCGGTCCTCCGGTTGGCGGTTGGCGCCTCTGTTGCGTGCGCCTTGATACGTACATAAGAGCGTTCTAATCTTGGGCCAATCGTACGCATACCCTCGGTGGCTATGATGACTGGGCGGGACCTTCGCGGCCCGCGGAGGTCCGATGCTACCTGGCAGCATTCGCGCGCTCGCGGCCTTGACGGTGAGCATCTGCACGCTGTCTCTTTCGTGCGCGGCACAGCAGACCCTCAGTCTGGATGCGGCGGTTGGCGAGGCCTTGGCTCGCAATCCGTCCCTGACTGCCGCGCGCGCCCACGTGGACGCCGCCCGCGCGGGCGCGCGGTTCGCCCATGCCCAAGCGCGGCGAGGGTGGAACCTGACCGGCGGCGCTGACGCAGCGGGGGCACAGAACATCGACCCCGAGTTCTGGTATGCCTACGGCGAGGTTTCAGCCGCCCTGACCCGCCGGATCGCGGACGGGGGCAAAGCCGAGGCCGAGGCACTCATCGCGGACGCCGAGCTTGTCGCCGTCGAGCGCGGCTACGACCAGGAAGTTGCCGATCTCGAGTTCGGAGTGTCGTCCGCTTACCTCCGGCTGCTGCTCGCGGAGGCGGAGGCCGCCACGGCGGCCGATGGTCTGCAGCTCATCGCCGATCACCTCCGGCGCGCGCAAGCGCGGGCGAGCGAGGGCGACGCCCCTCAGCTAGACGTTCTGCGCGCGCAGACTGCCGTGGCGGCCAGCTTCGGGCGCGAGGGGAAGACCCAGGAGCAGTGCGACGCCCTGCGCGAACGGGTTCGGGGCTCGGAGAACGACGTAGCGGTCGATGATGTAGGGGCTCCCCCCCTCACGTGCGGTTCGTGCGTGTGACCTGCAAGCCGCGTGTGAGCGCGTCGCCGAAATAGTGGCGCTGGGCGGCCTCATCGTGTACCAGCTGCTCGGGCGTGCCCTGGGTGCGGATCTTCCCGTCGAAGATGATGTAGGCGCGGTCCGTGATCTCGAGCGTCTCGCGGAAGGAGTGGTCCGTGATGAGGATCCCGATCCCGTCCTCTCGGAGCTGCCGGATGATGTCCTGGATGTCTTGGATGGCCTTCGGGTCGACCCCCGTGAATGGCTCGTCGAGGAGGATAAAGCTCGGACGCGAGGCCAGGCACCGCGCGACCTCGACACGCCGGCTCTCCCCGCCTGAGAGCGCCTCGCCCAGGTAGTGGCGGAGGTGCAGGACACTCAGCCGCTCGAGGAGCCGCTCGCACTCCTCAAGGCGCTCCGCCTTCGTGAGCCGCTGCAGCTCGAGGATAGCCATGACGTTGTTCCAGACGCTCAGTTTGCGGAAGATAGAGCTGCCCTGCGCGAGGTAGCCGACGCCAAGGCCCGCTCGCTCGTGCATCGGCGCGCGGGTCACATCGCGGCCGTCGAAGAGGACGCGGCCCGCGTCTGCCCGGATGAGCCCGACTACCATGTGGAAACTCGTCGTCTTCCCCGCGCCGTTCGGCCCGAGGAGTCCGACGACCTCGCCGCGGCTGAGACCGATCGAGACGCCGTCTACGACCCTGCGTCGCGCATAGACCTTGACGAGGCCCTCACCTGCGAGCTGGTGGGTCGGCCCCTCCACCGGTGGTGTGCACGTTTCTGCCGGGCGCCGCTTGAGGAGCGCGTGGAGGGGCTTCACTCCGCGCCCCCGCTCGCGCTGCTCGTCGAGGGCGAGCCCGCGCGAGCCCTCGCGGGCCGCAGCCGACTCCGAGTCTGGCGGACGAACCACGACCTCGCGCTCCTTCCCAACACGGAGGAACCTCGCAGTGTGGAGGCCGAGTAGCCGATCACAGGAGCCGCCCGGTCCCGCACGACGCTGCGCCCGTAGGGGCGCCGATGACCGCGGGAGGATCAGCCCCTTGGAGGAGGCCCGAACCGAGCAGCATCGGCGAGCTCGGCCTCGATCTCGAGGAGACGGTTGTACTTGCAGATACGCTCGCTGCGGCACGCAGAGCCCGTCTTGATCTGCCCACCGCCCATGGCCACGGTGAAGTCGGCCATGAACGCGTCTTCCGTTTCGCCGGACCGGTGGGAGACGACGTACCCCCATCCGGCGGCGCGACACAGATCGATAGCCTCGATGGTCTCCGTGACGGTTCCGATCTGGTTAAGCTTGATCAGGACGGCGTTGGTGCTGCGCTCCCTTACGCCCCGGGCGATGAACTCGGTGTTGGTCACGTACAGGTCGTCCCCCACGATCTGGATTCGGTCACCCAGGTCGGTCGTCATGTGAGCGAAGCCGTCCCAGTCGTCCTCGGCCAACCCGTCCTCGATGGACACGATGGGGAACCGGTCCACCCAGTCGCCGTACAGCGACACTATCTCGCTGCTGGTCTTCGCGCCGCCGCCCGACTTCGTCAGTTGGTAGCTCCCGCCCTCGAGGAAGGAGCTGGCTGCGGGATCGAGGGCGATGGCGATGTCTTGCCCGGGCCGGTAGCCCGCAGCCGTGATGGCTTCGACGATGACCTCGCACGCTTCCTCGTTGCTCTTGAGGTCCGGTGCGAAGCCTCCCTCATCGCCAACAGCGGTCGCATATCCTCCTCGCCTGAGGATGGACTTGAGGGCATGGAAGGTCTCAGCTCCATAGCGGAGCGCCTCCGCGAAGCTCGGCGCGCCGACGGGCATCACCATGAACTCCTGGAAGTCGACGCTGTTGTCGGCGTGCTTACCGCCATTCAGGATGTTCACCATCGGGATCGGCAGGCGCACGGCTCCGACTCCCCCGAGGTAGGCGTAGAGCGGCAGCCCGGCGTCTTCCGCTGCCGCCTTGGCCACGGCCATGGATGCCCCGAGGACGGCGTTCGCCCCCAACCGGCCCTTGTTGGGCGTGCCGTCGAGATCGATCAGGAGCCGATCTACCTCAGCCTGGCGCGAAGGGTCGCGCCCCAGGAGTGCCGGACCGATGACGTCTCTCACGTTGGTGACGGCCCGCTGAACGCCCTTGCCACCGTACCGCCCCGTGTCCCCGTCGCGCAGCTCAACGGCCTCGTTCTCACCCCTTGAGGCCCCCGAGGGAACGGAGGCGGACGCGCGGATCCCGTTGGCGAGAACCACGGTCACACGGACGGTCGGGTTTCCGCGTGAGTCGAGGATCTCCAGCGCGCTGATGCTGCTGATCGTGCTTCCCATGTGTCTTTCCTCCGCATCGTCGTGCGCCCACACGGGCGCTGAACCGCCACAAGCTGAGTCGCCTTACTCGGTCCGTCGGTCGGGCCGAGTTCTCGCACTCCGTCCCCAGCAGCGTCGGAAAGGAAGGCGTCTCAGTTGCCGTGCCCTCCCCCCAGTTTGCGGGCGGCGCGCCTCCAGGCAGTCGCCTCGCCCCTTGTCAGCTCGCCAGGATGGTCGTAGTGCGACTTGGCGACGAACCCCTCGCACTCCCGAGACAGCGCAGCGACCTTCCCTCGCTCTATGGCAAGCAGCACGTCCACGCGCGGGTCCCGTCCGCGGGGAACCATCCCGTGCAGGTGGGGCAAGCAGAGGCCGTCCGAACCCTCATAGGTGGAGCGCACGTCCGCCTCCTCAATGTGGTCCAGCAGCGTGTTGCGCATGGCGCCGACGACCTCCTCCTCCTGCTCGCACAGCGGGCACCGCGGGCTCCACTTGGCGGGGAAGATCTCGAGGGCACAACGAGCCAGGTCGCCGTAGATGATGGAGCTGCCCAGGGGGTCGCCCGTCCGCAGGGCTTGCTCGGTGTGCCGCGCGCAGAACGCGCCCTGACGACGCAAGAGCAGCCTCGTCTCGGCGTCTGTGACCTGCTCGTGGAACAGCGAGCGGAGCCAGCGCTCTGACGCCTCGGCAGCCAGGCGGCAGAGCGGACACCCTGGCTGCCGGAGGGCATCCAACAGGTCGTGAAAGCACAGATGGCGGTCGGGCGGGCTATCCTGCAGGGCTCGCCCCCGCCGGCAGCGCGGCGCGGAGCGCCTCCACGGTATCATCCAGCTCCTCCAGCTCGGGGGCGCCCGCAGACTCGGAGCGGCCGGCCGCGCATCGCGCTCATCCACCATCGCCAGCACCCCTCATGGCTCCTGATCGCCTGCCAGTTTCAGCAACGTCCTGCGGGGAGCCCGCTTCTCGGCCTCGGTGCGGAGCCACTTGGCCTCGGCGGTGTCCTTGTCCAAGATGGACTGCAGATCGCGCAGTAGCTCCTCACGCCGCCCCTCCTGGGCGCGGATCAGCAGCTCCTTGACGCCCTCCGCAGTCTCTCGCTGCAGCAGCAGCTCCAGATGGGGATAGCAGACGCCGAAGAGCTCGCCGTAGCGCTCCTGTGCGGCTCTACGACTCAGCCACTGGCAAAGGTCATTGAGCAGCATCGCCTCCATGAGCGCCTGAAGGCGGCATAGCGGGCAGCTATGCCGTGGCGTCGGCAGATGAGGTAGGGCGTCGAGGACATCCAAGAAGACACGAGCGATGGCGACGAAGCCCTGCATCTTGGACAGTTGCCAGGTGTGGCGATTGCAGAACCCCCATGCCTGGCACACCACGTCTCGGAGGCACTGCTCGTCCGGCCAGCGACTGGGCAGGAGCGCGAAGTAGTGGAACGGTACATCCGCCAACACATGGCAGATCGGGCAGCATACGTACCCGAGAGCCGCTCTCAGTGCGCTCCGGGCGTCGGGGAGGAAACGTCGCACTTCCTCCTGCCAGAAGACCTCGTCAGAGCACGTCTCTGTCATCGGCCTCATGCCTCACTTGCGGAGCGTTGCGATCAGCCGCGAGGGCGAGAGAAGTGCGTCCAGCGCATCACAAATGGAAGGGAACACCACGTCCGCGCCGAGCAGTGCGGAGGCTGCCGCTCCCTCGGCCTGCAAGACGCCGATCCCCAGCGCGGCGGCCTCCAGCATCAGGGCGTCATTCTCTCCGTTCCCGATGGCGATGACACTGGAAGCGTCCCAGGCCTTCACCAGACTGAGCTTCTGGGTCGCGCCATCACCGCAAGCCAGTCTGACCACCTCCACGCCGAGCGTCTCCGCGATGCTCCCCGCCGTGCTGAACGTGTCGGCGGTGAGGAGGGTGACCACGAGCTTTCGCTTGAGCTCCTCGATCCGCTCCGATACTCCCGGCAGAAGCGCCCCCTCGACGGTGAGGGTCCCGTTAACGTCTAGCACCAGGCGCGTGGCCTGGATGGTCTCGCGACCTGGGATGGCGATCTCCAACACACCGATCCCTCCCACATGATCACCGCTGTCGGGACGGAACAGCCCCTGCCCCCTACGCCTCCGAACTCCGCCGGGCGGTCGGCAGCAGCGCGAACAGCGCGAGTGCCCCGGCCCCGCACAGGATGGCCGACGCCCCGAAGCCGATGCCGACGCCGTACACTGCCCAGAGCCCACCGACCAAGACGCTGGCCACGAAGTCGCCGACCCCGTTGGTCACGGCCAACGCGCCGAAGCCCAGGGCGCGAGCATCCTCGGCGAGGAAGTCCGCCGCCGTTGCCTTCTCCACGGCCTCCTGGGCGCCCATGCAGACGCCCGCTAGGCCGAAGACGAGCGCCATCACGGGCAGAGAGTGCATGCCCGAAGCGATCAGGCCGGCAGCGACCGCGCCGGAGGAGTACCCCACACCGAGCACCCACCGCCTGCCTATCCTGTCACTGAGAGCCCCGGCCAGGTAGGCAAATAGGGCGCTGACAGCGTTGTAGCCGATGTAGAGCACCACGGGAAGCGTGAACCTGGCGCCGGAGTCGATCGTCGGCGCCCCCGCCGCCCAGAGGATCAGGAGAGTGTTGGAGAAGTCGCCTATCCCGAACAGCCCGACCGCGGTCAGATACCTAATGAAGGGTCTGGGCAATGAGCGAAAGCGGTGCAACACGCTCTGCTGGCGTTGCTGGACCGCACGCGAACGCTCGCGGACTCCGAAAGCGATCATCCCGGCCGCAAGGAGCCCCGGAATCAGGGACACGACGAACACGCCGCGCAGGGGCAACGCGCAGGCGATGAGCGCCAGGCTCAGGGCGGGCCCGAGGACGGCCCCGAGGGAGTCACCGGCACGCTCAAGGCCAAATGCCTTCCCATAGTCGCTCTGGCGCGTATCGTCGGCGAGCAGGGCATCGCGGAGCGGGGAGCGAAAGCCACGCCCAACCCAGGCGGAGGTGCGACCGATCAGGATGTGCCACCAGGAGGTTGCCAGCGCGAAGGAGACCTTTGAGAGCGTCGTCACGAGGTAGCCGGCACTGCACCAGAAGCGGCGCTTGCTGAGACGGTCCCCGATGGAGCCGGCCCATAGCTTGGCGGCACTTGAGAACAGGTCCGCCGAACCCTCGATGAGCCCCAACAGCGCCGGCCCGCTGCTGCCCACCAGTGTGCCCAGGAACAGGGGGAGCACCGCCGTCGCCATCTCGTGACTGAGGTCGCTGAACAGACTTGCGGCGCCGATCGCGATGACGGTGCGGTTGAGCCATGGGCGCCCCGGCCGCTGTTCGTTCTCAGACGCTCCCATGCGAGTTGCCGGCCTCCTCCTCCGTCGGGCCCGCCACTCCGTCTAGGGGCCCCACCGTACCACCGCTGGACGACAGATCGCCCAGGCTCTGCAGCCGCGCCTCGATCTCCCGCATTAGCGCGGTAGCGAGGTCGGCCTTCTCCGGGTCGGGGACGCCGTACCGCAGGAGTTGGGGCCCCGCGACCTCCTGCAGGTAGTCGCACAGCACTGCGCAGTGAACCCACACCAGGTTCCGTGCGTCGCGGCCGTCCGGCCGGACGTCCAGTGCGTCTCGAAGGCCTCGCATGAGAGACCGGATCTCGGACACACCTACTGCCAGCTTGCCTCGCTGAGCGGTCGTGAACCCGTTGCGCTGCCGGTAGAACACCGTCTCCGCCTCGCGACCTTCAGCGATGGACTGGAACTCGTCCAGTGCTTCGTCCAGCAGCGTCATGGTGCTCACGATCGCCCGGATGTGCGCCTCGTTCACCGTGGTCCCGCCCCTCGCTCAGCCCTGTACCACTTACCGGAGGCCAGGGCCACTCTCAGCCCGGTCCGGCCGTCCCCGCCAGGAACCCGATCCAGGACTCGCCCGTCCCCAGCACGGTGCCCCGCACGAGGGCGCCCATCGCCAACTGGGCAACCGTGCCGACAACGATCCCGGGCAGGCGCACCTTGGGGGCTGCCGGAACGGGAGAAGGGAGAGGGGCGACTGGCATGCGTGCCATCGACGTGGCGCCGGGAGGCGATGAGATCCCCGCCATCGAGCAACTCCTTCCGTCGAAGCGCTCCGGTGCCCCGTGGGGCACGGTGCGGAGCGGCCGCTCAGACGTAGGAGTCATCAGCGCTAGTGGCGGTTACGGCAGACTCCATTGCCGCACGCTAACTGCGAACGCGCTCATTACACAGGCTCCGTGCTCTGTTGTCAACGCCCCCTCGCAATGCGAAGAGGGTCATTTCATTGTCGCGATGTGACGCCCCGACGACCTCACCCCCGGTCCCTTGGCTGCGCCAGGGACCACCCCCTCTCCGCTCGCGGAGAGGGGGAACGGCCGAAGGCCGGGGGGTGAGGTTGGGTCGGCACTAGCCAGCGCCCGGAGAATGAAATGACCCTCGCAATGCGAATAGGAGCAGGACCTCTGCACTGCACCGACAGGGCAGCGCTGGTACCCCCTTGTTGGCAGGAGCGCCGACACGCCCCGCCCGGTCCCCGAGCCTGCCGGGCGTGCGAGCAATAGGACCGCATCGCGGAAGCGATGGTAGTGCCGCCGCTCGGGAGGCCCGACGCCGAGGACGCGGGCCAAGTCCGTGTGCGACCCGTCCTGATGACCTCGCTGATCGCGATACTGGCGCTGCTGCCGCTCGCTCTGGGCATCGGCGCCGGGGCGGAGATGCAGAAGCCCCTCGCGATCGCCGTCATCGGCGGCCTCGCGGTCAGCCCACTGTTTGCCCTGGTTGTCGGGCCTGTGGTACTGGTGCTGGTACGCGGACGGAGGCGCCGCGGCCGGTAGCGGGTCGCCCCGTCCACCTACCGGCTGAGCAGCCCCGTCGCTGTCTCGCCCAGCCCGCACAGGTCCTCGTCGGCGATTCGCCGGAGGCACTCGCGAGCCGGCTCGCTCGCCAGCAGCCACATGTTCCGGAGCGCGGCTTCCTGGTTCGCCCGGTCAGTGCCTGGCAGGGACGCCACTGCCTGCTCCAGCAGAGCACGCACATCCTCGTCGGTCATCGGCGTGGCGTAGGTCGTGATCGCCGCGGCGCCCTGGGCCGCCTGACGCATCGCGCCGAGCGTGGCCAGCCGCATGAGCGGGTCGTCGTCCGCGAGCCACCGGTCGAGAGCGTGGGTGACCAGCGGAGACGACATCCGGAAGACCATCGCCGGATCCCTGAGCGCCACGAGCGCCTCGAGGGCGATGAGCCCGAAGGCCTCGAATGCGCGGATGATCTCCTCCCGCACCTGGCCGTCGGCGTTAGCCCGGTAGATCGGTACGAGGGCCATCGGGTCCGGGTCGGCCGCGTGATGGAACCGCAGCCTCCTCACCTCCGCGAGGACCGGCTTCAGGTGCGTGGGCACCCCGAGCCGTGACCTGACCTCGGCGATGAGCGAGAGGGGCGAGAACGGCTTCCGCATGTAGGCCTGGTACAGGCCCTCGCACGCCTGCACGTACGGGTGGTCCTGCGCGACGCACGTGAGGACGAGGACCGGGATGTCCATCAGCTGCTCGTCCTGCCTCATGTGCTGGAGCACGGCCCAGCCGCCCATCCGCGGCATCAGCATGTCGAGGATGAGGTAGTCGGGCGGCCTCTCCGATAGCAGCGCCAGCCCGGCGACGCCGTCGGCGGCGGATTCCGTCTCATACCCAGCGTGTCGCATGTTCACCTCGATCAGCTTCACGATGTGGGGTTCGTCGTCTATGACGGCGACCAGTTGCTTCCGTGGCTCTTCCGCTCTCTTCTCCACAGGTTCCAGCTCCCTTCGGAGCGCCGCGCGCGCACGTTGCAGCCGGCCCTTCACAGCCGTCGGCGTCAGCCCTAGCTCACCGGCGGCCTCCGCAGGCGTCATCCCGGCGACCAGGCACAGCTCGGCCACGGGTCGATGCCTGTCGGAGAGCGAGCCGAGCAGTGCCTCGGCGCCGGCACGTGCCAGCACCACCTCGTGAGGCATCGGCTCGGGCGCGCGCAGCAGCTCCCATTCGTGGTCTTGGAGCGAGACGCAGTCGAGCCCGTGAGCACGCGTCCGGCGACGACAGTGCCGTTCCGCGATGCGCATGACCCAGCCCGCGAAGGCCGCGGGCTCGGCGAGCGCGTCCAGGTGGCTCCATGCCTGGAGCCAGGTCTCCTGAACCACTTCGTCGACGAGCCAGCCGTTGCCGAACCACCTCCGGCCGATGGCGCGGACGAGGCCGACGTTGCGGTCCCACAGCTCCCGCAGAGCGTCTTCATCTCCGCCCTGGGCCAGGAGGACCAGCGCGGCGTCGCTTGTGGGCTTGTCGGGTGTGCTCAATGCGTTCGCTCCGTACTGTGAAGAGGCACGGAGTGGGAATGAAGGAACGGACGGCGGGCCCGAGGCGGGCGACCTGCCGGTCGCCCCTACTGGGCGTACTCGAACCTGGAGATGATGAGTTCCGCGGGCTGCCCGTCGATGGGGGCCTCGCCGCTTCGCAGCCACAGGTTGATCCGGGCTCGCACCTCGCCGCCCTCGGTCGGCACGTCGGCTCCTGTGTAGTCCCAGGAGTGGATAGTCGCATCCTCGGGCGGAGCTGCGTCGTGGCCGGCCCAGGTCCGGAACTGAACCGAACCCGCGGCCCAGTCGAAGGCGTTCGTGGTGTCGGGGTCTCCGCCAAGGTCGATGGCGAACCGCTCTCGGTTGCCGGGAGTGTCCCAGGGCTGCACAACGTACTGCGCGTTCTGCGCCGCCGGGTCCCCCCATCGGGAGAACTCGATGTCGATCTCTCGGTTGGGATAGTCCATAGTCTCGTCGTAGGTGAACAGCCCGGCGACCACATTCACGTCCAGCAGATCGACGCGGCTCGAGACTCGGAAGACATACTTGCCATACCCTAGCACGTCCCTGGAGACCACCTCGGCGCACGTCCAGCGCCCGCCGGTGTTGGTGATCTTCAGGTGCAGACGCCCGTCGTCGTCCACCCACACGTTGTCGGTGCTGTCCGAGAAGTGGTTGGGTCCCGGACCGATGACCGGGTCGCTGTGCTTCACCCACCACGTGCGCCCGCTGAACTCGATCTCCTTCGGGTTCCGCTCGCGGATGGCTGACGCGAGTGTGTGCTCCGTCAGCTCCTGCGGAAGCGACGCCTCGCCGTGCACGAGGGGCGGGGTGTAATGGACAGGCACGAGGAACACGGCGACCTTGGTTAGCATCTGGTCGATGCCTCCTGTGATGAGGTCCGCGGTCCAGCTCCCGTCCGCGCCGATGTCGACGAGCCGCTGCTCGTCCGTCGGCTTGTTCCACCATCCCTGGCCCGGCACGTAGACGAAGAAGGCGAGCTTGCTCGAGGCACGCTCATCCGCATTGAGGCCGGACACGGTTCCACCAAAACCGCCGGCTCTGCCGTATCCGGGCACGGTTGTGAACGCGATCGTGGGCGGCCCGTCGGTCACTCCCGGCCCACAGCCGCACCAGGCGAGGAGGATTGGGAGCAGGGAGGTCGCAGCGGCGATCGGTGGGCGACGCCGTACCATGCTACTCCCTCGCCTTCCCCGAAGTGTCTTCCACATTGTCGTTGAACGTCGGTCGGTCCTCACGGAAGAAGACACCGTAGTATAGCTTATCACTCAGCGCAAGCCGCATCGCGGCGCCCAGGTCGCTCGTGTCGTGATCGTCCGGGATCGGGACCCACGACTCCCGCAGGCGGTCGTAGGTGATGTTCACCTTGTCGAAGGTCACGCACGGAGTGATCGCCACGACGAAGGAGAAGCCGCGGTGCTCCAGCGCCTGCTTCATGATGGGGTACAGCTCGTGCGGCTTGCCCGCGTAGCCCCGCGCCATGAAGGACGCGCGGTACGCGAGGCCGAGGGTCACGGCGTCGAGCGGGCGGTCCGGGTTGCCGTAGGGGTGGCTGCCTGTCACCTGTCCGGTCGGTGTGGTGGGCGACGACTGCCCCTTCGTGAGCCCGTAGATGCCGTTGTCGAAGAGGACGTACGTCAGGTCGACGTTGCGCCTGACCGCGTGCGGCAGATGCCCGCCCCCTATCCCCAGGCCGTCACCATCGCCTCCGACCACCAGCACGGTCAGCTCCGGCTTCGCGATCTTCACGCCCTGCGCGACCGGCAGGGCGCGACCGTGTATCGCGTGGAAGCCGTAGCCGTTCACGAAGAAGGGCATGCGACCCGCGCACCCGATCCCACTCACTACCGCTAGGTTGCGGTTCTCAATGTGCAGATCGGCCAGGGCCTGCATGAGGGCCTGCGTGATGCCGTAGTACCCGCAGCCCGGACACCAGGTCGGCAGCTCCTCCGAGCGGTAGTCGAGCAACCCGGACTGCTGGACGGCGCTTATGTCGGCAACGATCTCGGCGTTCAGAGTACCGCCGAGAGTGGTTGGGTCTTGTGCCATCTGATCACCCCCTCACTGGCTCAGCCGTGGACCTTGAGCGCTGCGGCTTCGATGGCGGCGGTGGGCAGCGGCATCGCGGCGGCCTCGCAGACGCGAAGAACGTCCCGGTGGGTCGCCTGCTCCACGAGAGCCGCGTACTGGCCGCTGGAGTTCGTCTCCGCGACGAGCAACATCCCGCACCGCGCGCTGAACTCACGCAGCGCATCGCCTGCGAGCGGCCACATCAGGCGCGGGAAGATGCCACCGGCCCTCATGCCCGATTCGGACAGCCGCTTGATCGCGTTCTTGGCCGCGCCCACGGTGGACCCCCAGGAAACGATGCCAACCTCGAGATCCCCCTCCGGCCCGACCACCTCGGGGGCCGGCCACCGCGCAAGCAAGGTCTCGAGCTTGCGCTGCCGCTTCCGCTGCATCCGCGTATGCACCGGGCCACTGTAGTTCGGCAGGCCGTGCTCGTCATGCTCGAGGCCCGTGATGGGGTGGACGAGCTCGGGCATCCCAGGGTAGGCGCGAGGAGAAACACCCGTCTCGGTGATGGCATAGCGAGCGTACGGCTCTGGTGTCGGTGTGGCGAGGAAGTCCTCGTAGACGCCGAAGCGATCGGCGGCCTCGCGCGACCACACGACGTCCTCCATCCTGCTCGATAGGAAGAAGTCGAAGAGCACTATCACCGGTGTCTGGAACGCCTCGGCTACCTCGAAGGCCTTGAGGACCAGCGCGTAGCACTCCTCGACGTTCGTCGGCGCCAGCACGGGCCTCGGCGACTCGCCGCTAGCGCCGAAGATAGCGATGTTGAGATCCGATTGCTCGGTCTTGGTCGGCAACCCGGTCGACGGGCCGCCTCGCTGGCAGTCGATGATCACCGCGGGCACCTCGGCCATCACGCCAAGGTTGATGCACTCCACCATAAGGCACAGCCCGGGGCCGGACGTGGCCGTAGCGCAGCGCTTGCCGGCGAAGCCGCCGCCGACAACGTGGCCGATCGCCGAGATTTCATCCTCGGTCTGCACCACGACCCCGCCCGTTGCCGGCAGCTTCCTGCCGAGGACCTCCATGATCTTGGTGGCGGGCGTGATGGGGTACCCTG